>VFQR01000223.1_pt1 | contig 108980 bp, 92 predicted proteins | sample 3512321 | NCBI WGS metagenome assembly VFQR01 (sample SAMN10412374, study PRJNA504923) | tailings metagenome | isolation source: Relicate 3 Philex TSF1 revegetated site | place: Philippines: Tuba, Benguet | collected 2017-08-29 | reverse complement strand
GAGGTCTTCGCCGAAGCCCTCAAGAAGCGTGTTGCGATTCGGAATTGAATCCGCCTGGGAATGCTGAACGATTTCTGGCAGCTGGACATAGTTGCCTCCGCCAAGCGAGTGCAGGTCGTCGAAGCGATCGCCGAGGCTTTCTTCCCGGTGGAATTCCTCTATTCGGGCCGCTCACCGCTGCCCTCGGCCACGCTGTGTCCGAACGCCATGGCCGCGCTCGCTCCGGGCGGCGAGGCAGTGCACGACGATTGTCCAAACCGCGTTAGCCGAGACCATGTCTGCCCGGCAGCGTTCTGGGGCATGAGCAAGTGCATCGAGCGTCATTCACACGGCGACAGCTCGCATCGGCTGTCGGTCCCCACGCCAGGCGAGGAGCGGATCGGGCCGTTCACTTCGGCACTGCTCGCTGCGAGCCAGATTGCGCAGACCGAGATGTCGGGCCCCACGGGCGTGCCGGCGACGTTGAGCAAGCTGGTGTCCAAGCTGACCCGGGTCGAATCGTGGCGGGATTGGGAAGCACGTATCGCCGACACCCTTCCGGATCTTCTGGTGCTGCTGCCGCACACTGGCAAGTCGACGATCGATCCCAGTATTCCATCACTTGAGATTTCCAACCTCTATCTCGACTCGGACAACATCGAGCCGATACACGTGCGCGCGCCCGCGCTCGACCGGCCCGGACCGCTGCTGCTGCTGTTGGGCTGCGGCACCAGCGTGGCCGAGATCGACTTCATGGGTACGGTGGGTCGCTTCGTGCGCAGCGGTGCGCCGATAGTCGTGGGCACGCTATCGGTGATCCATTCCACCCAGGCCGCACTGCTCGCTACCCGCTTGCTCGAGGCTACGGGCGCACCGTTGCACCCCACGCAGCGCTTTGATGAAGCAATGCTTGCGGTGAAGCGTTCATTGCTGGCGGACGGACACGGCATGGCCTTCACCCTCGTCGCCTACGGTCACAGTGCCTGGCGCCTTTGATCGCGCAATGGAGCCCGCCCTATGTTCACCATCGAAATGCTTGATGCCGCGCACGGCGACTGTCTCTGGATCGAATACGGCGACGAGGCGCGGCCCAAGCGAATCCTAGTCGATACAGGCCCGGCCGCTACATACGAAAAACACCTGCTGCCCCGTATACAGGCCGTGGTGGACGTCGAGGGTGAGTGCGTGTTCGAGTTATTTGTGATCACTCATATCGACGATGACCACATCGGCGCCTCGCTCCGTTTCCTTGACGAGCTCGAGTCTTCCGCGGTGCATATCAAGGACATCTGGTTTAACGGGTACTTCCACTTGTCCAACCAGACCGACGGCTTGATGGGCCCGGACCAGGGCGAGAAGCTGAGCGAGCTGATCCGCCGCGGTGGCTGGCCCTGGAACCGCGACTACGCTCACCGCGCGGTAATGGTGCCGCGTGAAGGCGAGCTCCAAACCATCCGCTTCGCGGGCATGGCACTGACCGTGCTGTCGCCCAGCTTCGAGAAGATGCAGACGCTTAAGAGAGAGTGGGAGAGGGTGATCCGCGAGGAAGGGCTTGTGCCGGGCGAAGCCTACACCCGGGCGGAGCCCGTGCTGCGCGGGGGCTTCCTGGGCGACGACGTGAGCTTGCTGTCCCAAGTGCCGTTCAGGGAAGACAAGTCGCCGGCGAACGGCTCCAGCATCGCCTTCCTGGCCGAGTACGGCAGCAAGCGCGTACTGTTCGGAGCCGATGCGCATCCGTCGGTGCTGATCGACAGCCTGCAGCGGTCTCCGTTCAACGGACGGCCGCAAGCGGTCGAGGCTTTCAAGCTGCCCCACCATGGCAGCGCAAAGAATCTATCGCTGCCTATGCTCGATGCCTTCCCGGCCCGCCGATACCTAGTGTCAACCACTGGCGCGCGCTTCGGACACCCCGACCCCGAGGCGCTGGCCCGGTTGGTGGTGAAGCGCGCCCACGACGACGTGACGATCTGCTTCAACTGCGAATCCGACCACAACCGAGACTGGGCTGCACCCGACCGCCAGCAGCAGTTCGGCTACCGCACCGAATACGGCGCGCCCGGTAAAGGCTTGCGCGTAGTGATCGACTGACTTTTTCCGAAGGACTATCGTGAAACGACTTGTGATTTGCGCTGACGGCACCTGGAACCTGCGCGACCAGTTCGATGAGAAGACAGGCAAGCGGCGACCGACCAACGTCACCAAGCTGGCACGCGCCGTTCGCTCGCGCGACGATAAGGGCGTCGACCAGGTGGTCGGCTACTTCGACGGCGTGGGCACTGGGGATGGAATGGACAAATTCACCGGCGGTGCCTTCGGAAAGGGCATTGAAGACAACATCCGCAACATCTACCGCTTCATTCTTTACAACTACGTGCCCGGCGATGAGATTTATCTTTTTGGCTTCAGTCGCGGCGCTTTCACTGTGCGGACCCTTGCCGGATTCATGAATCAAGTCGGGCTGTTGGGCAAGGGCGATGACTACTTCGTGCCGGAGATCTACAGCTGCTACGAAGGAGAGCACCAAAAGGGCAGCGCCCAATGGGCGCACGCCTTCCGCAAGGTAACGAACGCGCTGCCCGCACCGCCAATCCGTATGGTCGGAGTCTGGGACACGGTGGGAGCGCTAGGCGCCCCCGGCTACTTGGGCCAACTATTCAATGGAAAGAAATATCAATACCACGATATCGGCCTCGTGCCGCAAATCCAGCATGCATACCACGCTATGGCCATCGACGAACGCCGCAAGGGCTTTAAGCTGAATCCTTGGGAAAAGCCTACTGGCTGGCTGGGCGTGCTACAGCAAGCTTGGTTCGCTGGTGTGCATAGCAACGTCGGCGGCAGCTACAGCCCAGATGGCCTTGCAAACGAGGCTCTGCACTGGATTGTGGAAAAGGCCGAAAACTTAGGTCTGCAGTTCGACGCCGAGTATCTCGCTTGGTTTCGGCCCTGCTTCAACGCCAACCTAAATGATTCGATGACTATTGCATACAAGGCCATGGGTGGGGCGCAGCGCCCCTTAGGTCTGTACCGAGCACATGGTGAATGCCTGCATCGATCGGTCCTCGACCGTCTTGCGCACGCGCCGTCTAGATATTGGCCGTCCAACCTGCCGGACCCGGGCGGGCCCAATGCACTGCCTGTGGTAGATACCCAGCGCATCGCTCGCGGCCAGCCTTGTTGAGTGTTGCTATTGCACACATCGTCAAACGGGTAGTGCAGCAGGATCGGCCAACCGCTAACTACTGAACGATCGTTCAATTCGGTTCAGGATGCCAAGCTCTAAATCCTTGTCGGCCTTTGACACCGATGGCCTTACATCACCGTAGTACTTTCTTGGGCGCGCAGAGTAGCTCCCGGCCTCACCGATGCGCGCCAATCGCAACTGGCAGATTCGCGAACCAACCACGAGCTCGACAGCGTTGTTTCCGTGGTTAAATAGCTCTAGTGGAACACATCCACGGAAGCCGGGTTGAATCATTGTATTAATGTGTAGGCCGAGGCGCGTGACGCTACTTCGCGACAGAACATCTCCGTACAAGTTTCGAGGTAAGGCCACAAACTCGAGACTGGTCGCCAATACTACCTGGTTTGGATAGAGCACAAACCCGCTTCCAAGCTCACGTCTTGTTTCTTGAAAATAAGAAGGAATCGATCGACTGGACTGATCGTTCGCTCCCCGTACGGAAATCGAAGGCTGCCTAGTGACGATCGAAACCAGGAAATCGTAGCCGAGCCGAAGGTCAATGGACATATCGCCGACCTGACTCCGGTCAAGTAGCGGATCAACGAACAGGCTGTCCGTATCCTCTGAGTCCAAGAGAGATTCTATCTCAATCTTGTGTAGCATTTGCTTTATCCCACTTCTCTCGGATCATCCAATTTCGCAGCGACTTTTCAATGAGGTCGTTGATCATGCGAATCGCATCACCTTCAGAGACATGTTCCCACTTACCGTCCAGTCGCTCAAGCCGATATGTCAAGTATTCATGACCCGCTAGCAGGATACCATGCACTTCCTCTCGCGATTGAATCGGATACGGCAGTACGTTATCCAAGCGAGATTTAATCTCAGGCTTTATAAAGTGCTTTCGGAAGCACGGCAGCCCTAGTGCCGCTAACGCCAGGTTGCAGTTCTTGACTATAGGGTGAGGAGAGCCATTAAGAAACGCTCTGACGACTTCGCCCCTGCGCGATGTCGCCGGATGAGTGTATGAATCGCCTTCATTTGGAGCAAAGCGCTCGATCATAGTCGCAATTGCATCGCCCACGTAGCAGGCGGCGAACAAATCAGCGAAAAATTCGGCCGCGTGATTAAGCTGCTCGCGCTGAATTGGGCGCTTATTGGAAGCACTCATCAGCGCCATTAGCTTGCTAACACCATGCTGTTCGTCCAAGAAGTGCCCCAGCTCGTGATACAGCACCGTGTTGTTCAACGGCTGGTGTTTGTATAGTTGTGGCAGGGCGACTTGAACCAGGCGTTGGTCGAAACTTACATCAAGAAGAGAGTGTGCCAGCTTGTAGAACTGCTCAGGAACACCTTCAAAATGGTAGTTCTGCTCTGCGAGAAACGCAGTCGTTACTATGTATTTGGGGGGAGAGGCCACCCAGTCCGAGAGTGCTAAATCGAGTCCGTAAACAACCTCGTAGGGTATCTCACGAGAAACGGATCCAGCCAAGTATCGCGTCGCCGACCACACTTGGCGAGCCAGATTCAGAACAATCTCTTCCGGCAGGGCCTGCCGGCGCTCGTTCAAGCGTTCCACTACCAGACGCATCTGGCCAATGTAGTCGCGCAGACCCTCGCGAAAAAATGGCGCTTGGTAGAGTTGCTCCAGCCGAGCATCAAGCAGCCGAAGGTCGTTACGGATAAACAGGGGCATGCTCCAACTGGTGCAGCAGTTCTTTTGCGCGGCTGGGGTCGAGACTCTCCAGACCCGCAAAGTTATCTAACTGTCTACACATGGACTCACTCATCGACAACTCGAACGCCAAATGTATGGCTTCCGGAGGCACCAACGCTGGCGGGTGAGTTGGGTCAGCGCTGAGCATGCGCGCTGAAGTCATCACAGTATCGAAATAAGCTCGGAGAGATTCAGGAATCTCACGTCCGCCCAACTGTAGCTCGAGCGTCAGGCGGATGAGATCCAACGGACTGGTTGCCGTCGACCGCGCTGTCAACATGTGCGGGATCCTGTTCCTGTGGGATGCCAAGCCTCTTCGGTAACTCGTTGATATGCAAGGACAAACATGCACACCAGCTTGAATTTTAGCAACACGTCTCCCTTTACTCAATACCTTCATGCATAGCTGGGCGTGAGCGTGTCAACACTTTTCCACCACTCGGCCAGCAAAAACAACTTGCCGTAGGTCTGCATCGGCCGACGTGAGCGCGTAAGCTCCCCCGTCAAGCGGACAAAGCATTCCTAGAACCCTTGGCTGCTTGGGCTTTGCGCTCGGCCGGCGTCATCCCGCCGAGCGCGTCATGGGGTCGTTCCTCGTTGTAGTCGAGCATCCACCACCAGGCCGCCTCGCGGACGTCGTCCAAGCGCGCGAACAGGTGCTGGTCCAGGACCTCCTCGCGGAACGTCCGGTTGAAGCGCTCGATGTGGGCGTTCTGATTGGGCTTGCCGGGCTGGATGTACTGGATGGCCATGACTTGGGACTTCGCCCAAGCCACGAACGCTTCGCCGAGAAACTCAGGACCGTTGTCGGTGCGCAGCACCTGCGGCAGCCCACGCTCACGCTGCAGGCGTTCGAAGACGCGGATCAGGCGCTGCGAGTTGATCGAGGTGTCGACCTCGATGTGCAGCGCCTCGCGGTTGAAGTCATCGATCACATTGAAGGTGCGGAAGCGTCGCCCGCAGGCGAGCGCGTCGCTCATGAAGTCCGCCGACCACACGCTGTCGGGCAGTCGCGGCACGTACAGCGGCACGCGCTCGCGTTTGGGCCGACGACGCTTGGCGGGACGGCGCAGGTTGAGCTTCATGGCCTTGTACACGCGGTAGATCCGCTTGGGATTCCAGTCGGGACGTCGACGCCGCAGCAGGTCCGAGCACTTCCAGAAGCCGCGGCTCGGACGCTCACACACGGCTTCGGAAAGCGCCGCGATCAGTTCGGCGTCGCGCACCGTCCAATCCAGCGGCGGGGCGTACCAAGCCGAGCGCGACAGCCCGACGCAGGCGCAGGACCGACGCAGCGGCAGGCAATGGGTTTCCACAAGGAAACTCACCGCCTCGCGCTTCTGCGCCGGCGCTACAACTTTTTTGCGATCAGGTCCTTCATCGCCGAGTTCTCCAGTGCGAGGTCGGCGTACAGACGCTTGAGGCGGCTGTTCTCCTCTTCGAGCTCGCGCACGCGCTTGAGCTCCGAGGCTTCCATGCCACCGAACTTCGACTTCCACTGGTAGTACGTCGCCACGCTGATCCCGGCCTGCCGGCAGAGATCCTTGACCGGCACGCCTGCATCGGCCTGCTTCAGGATCGAGACGATCTGCGTCTCGGTGAACTTCGACTTGCGCATCTGAACCTCCTGGCTGGGGAAACCTTGCCAGAAAGTTCTAGAAACCTGTGTCCGTCGTTGCGGGGAGCTTACGAGCGCGCCCTCGCGACCGCCAGGCCGATGCAGGAGAGACACCCGGGTACGATCAGAGCCTTCCCAGTCCATCGAGCGCCCGACCCCCCATGCTGGCCTTGACGCTTCTGGCTTCCTTGACCGCCTGCGCCGACGTGATGGCCTACTACGATGGCCTTGAGGTCAGCAGCCCCGGTGCTGCGCGCGCTAGCTTGCACGCCCGCATCCGCGGCCACACTCGCATCCCGTACACCAGCACGACCCAGCTCGACGTCTGGTCGGTACTCGAGATCACGGACGAGGACCCAATGGATCCGGACCGGGTCGTCGATGTCTACCGCAACGCGTCTCTGCTGAAGACTGAGCGCAGCTATCAGCGCGAGCACAGCTGGCCCAGCAGCTACGGGTTCCCCAACAACATTGTCGGCAACTACCCGTACACCGACGTCCACCACCTACACCTAGCGGATGGCAGCTATAACGCGAGCCGCGGGAACCTGCCCTACGACTGGTGCTCAACAAGCTGCACCGAGCGGCCAACGATGGTCACCAACGGTACCGGTGGCGGCACAGGCGTGTATCCAGGCAACTCGAACTGGCGTGCCTCCGATCGATGGGAGGTCTGGAAGGGACGACGCGGGGACATCGCGCGAGGCCTGCTGTACCTCGACGTGAGGTATGAGGGGGGTGCCCACCCGGTCACCGGAGCTGCTGAGCCGGATCTCGTTCTCACGGACGACCGCGCACTGATTGGCACCTCAGGGGGTCTGAATGCCTCGACAGCCCACATGGGGATGCTGTCGGTCCTGCTCGAATGGCACCTGCTAGATCCACCCGACGCACGCGATCAAAGCCGCAACGCCGGCGGGTGCGCGGCGCAAGGCAATCGAAACCCCTTCATCGATCGGCCGGAGTTGGCCGCCTGCGTGTTCGCCAACCAGTGCGGTGCAGAGATCTTCTCCGACGGCTTTGAAGCGAACCCGTAGAAGACACGTGCTCAGCTTGGCGGGCCGCCGGTGACAAGAGACGAGCGATGCCAACACGGGCACGCCGGTTTGCAACTGGCGCAATCCCGTCACCGTGGACGCAATGAACAACCGTTGCTCAGAACTATTCCAGCGCAAACTCTATCACCCGCGCGCCTCCTCTTGCTCAAGACGCCGGCTTCGCATCTTCGGCAACTTCAGACCACCGCCTCCTGGGGAATCGCCCCATCGACCTAGCGCGTTCTACTTCCGCTGCTCAACTCGAAGAGCTCCGACAGCGCGAAGCCCTCGGCGTGCGCGGCCTCAATCACCAAAGCGCGAACACGCTTCCGATCCGCGAACACAACCTGCGCGCGGCGCTCGGCGACGGCTGCTTGAAGTTCATCAAGTTCGCGCACAGTCAGATCGACCAGCAGCGAAGTCCAGCGACGCGAAGAAGGGGAGGAAGAGTCGGGCATCGGCTCTCAGCGGCCTGGGGTAGAAGCCGCGCATTGAAACACGGCCCGTGGGTCTGCGGCGATAGCATAGTTGCGAATCGGGGTCGCCGCATTAGCCGGGTGCGACAGACCACGTGCTGACGCGCCACGGCGACTTCTCCTAAGCGCTGAAATGAGGATTCACGCATGCTGCGGAACGCGAGCTCGTCGATTCGCGCGCTCTCAGCGTGCCCGATGTACAGCGGAACGTCGCCACAGTCCTTGACGCTGGGGCAGCCCGTGAGAAAGTGAACGCAGAGGGAACACTGATGAACTCGAAAGACGTTGCCAGAAGAGGGCTACATGGATCGTCCCAGAGCGAGAGCCGTGTAGCCGGCTCCCCATTCGATGAGTTTGTTGAGCATGCCAGGATCGCGATTGAGCGCGCCCGATGCGGTCGAAGCACTCAGAGTTTTGTCATGGTTGGCTCCAATGAGAGCGTGTCCGGCGCCCTGCGTCGGATAGCCGCGCTGGCCGAGCAACTTGGCGCGGCGACGGTTCGCGGTGATGCAGCCACAGGCGCCTCCCTCCCCGCACTGCTTTCTCCTGCCCTACGCACGGCGCTCCGGCTACTGACGAGACATGATCGGGCATGGGAGTTGGCTGAACGCGCCGATCGCGCCCTAGCGGGCTTCACGAGGGCCCTTCAGCCAAAGTTTCACGACATCTCAATGCTCGACGGCCCCGCCGAGCCCGGTGTGGCCGACAACGGAGATCTTGAGTTCGACCTAGTGACCTTGCTGGAGGGCGCGGGCCACGCCGCCCGCGCAGCAGAAACACCCCTCGTCCTAGTTCTAGACCGCCTGCACCGACTGGACCAGATCCAAGTCGGAGCCCTCCTTGCCGCTTTGCATCGATGCGCGCAAGCTGCTTTGCCGGTAATGCTCGTCGGTGGTGGCGAATCGACGCTTCGGGCAAGCATGGCTACCGCAAGATCCTACGCCGAACGGCTGCTCCTCTTCCTTGACACTCGATAATCAGGCGAACCCTAAACTCCGATGAGCTCTGGAGACGCCCTCTACAGGTGAAGTCCAATTCAGTGGTTTCGGCATCCACATCTAGCCTTTCCATCGCCGCCTTCCCATCAGATGATTGGTGCTGGCGTATCGAGTGGTTCGGGCAGACAGGCTTTCCAGATCCCCGAGGGCGCTATCGACAAGCCTCCGTCTGCGTCGCAATCTCTCGGGTGAGATTCCTGTCGAGAACTCGGTATGTGACCGAGGCCCCCATCAACCGCTGGGTGTCTGTAGGCACCCTGGTGCTTTTGAGAGTCGGCGATCTATATCGTGGCCGCCGGAAGCACAGCTCAGGAGAAGGCGAAGTTGAAACTTTCCCAGATATCTGTGTAGACCCTCCAGGCACCGAGATCGTCAAAGCGGGGCGCAGCGAAGCAGGCGACTTCCTACTTCCGCTGGAGTATCACCCCGGCCACCGAGACCATACTCGTGGTTACTGTGTCCGCGTTCCGCTGTCCGACGGCCGTCAACTCCTTGTGCCGTGCATGGAGATAGTTCGCTTCTACTTCGGTTCTTCAAGCACTCTGCTGTCTAGGCTGTTCCGCCCTGATTTGAAGCGTGAGGATCTGTACGACCCAGAGCAATCGCGCGTCATACCCGCTCGCACTCACGCTCATCTTCATCTGACAGACGGATTGCCCGGACGAAGTGCAGTTGATGTAGCGCGCATCGCAGGTGACAAGGCTGCCTGGCGCTCAGTGATTCAAATTGGACTGTCGATGGCGACCGACCACCATCAGGGTTACATCCGCACAGGCTTTCCGTTCACAGGCCGCACCACGCTACAGGCGAGAGGGAAGTGGCTGCCTCTGGGCAACCACCCAAGGCAGACATTTGTCGTCCACCAACTGCTGAGCTGCACGCATCCGCTTCCGTTTCAGAACCTGTCATACCGGGCAGAGCCGTCTTCGCGCGGCGCCTCTCACGAACGATCCAAGCCAGCGGCGTCGGCGTCACGGGAAGCAAAGAAGGCAGCTGACGTCAGCACGCAAACCCTGCTTGAGAAGGACGCTGGCCGTTTGGCCGGTGCGACTTTCTCCTTCACTGAGTCCCAGCGCTTCCCTGACCTCATACCCAAGCTGGTGTATCGGAAGCAGAGGGACACAAGAGAGGATCCCCAACGCACGGCGGCCTCGTCCGCCTCCGGTCCAATCGTGGGCTTGGCCCTAGGTGAGCCCGCATCATCGGACCGCATCCGCCCTGCGGAACTTGAAGCAGAGCCCCAGTCACCGCCGGCTTTTCTTGAGCGGGTCGTCGAATTCCTCAGTTGCGTAACTGATCTGACCTTCCGCCAGTTGACCAACTCGGGGGAAGACGGCTGGACGGTACCGCTAGAGGTGCTCGTCGAAGGGTTGCCTCTATCACTTCGATGGATATGGTCAGCTGCGGATCCTTCCAGGAGGCAGCGCCGTCGAGTTGCCATCCTGCGCGTGGACCAGGATTCAGGTGCTCGCGTTTGGGTGATTGTCGAGGACAACGAAGACGACGAATGTTTAGTCTGCTCCTATTCAGCGGACGAGTCGTCCGATGACGCAGAGCTTGAACGCTTCCGTCGCGGGTTCGCGGAAGCTTCCTCGACGTCGGAAGTTAACGTAGGAACCCATGATGATCCACGCCTTCGGGTGCCCACGAGCGAATTAATCCGGGCCGCACTGAGCAGACTTTCGGATTACTGAAACGGCAAGAAGTGCGCTGTAGAGCTGTGGCGAACCACTCTATTGACTCGCCCGGGTGGAAGCTCCGCTCTTCAAGCTAGGCGGATGCCTTGGGAAGAAAGCGCAAAACGTACAGACACCACCTGCACTCGCAAACCTAACGGAGAGCACCGAGCGGCCGCGATAGCCAACGAACTATCGCAAATGACGAACGTTACACTTCCCGGTGGACGCGGCTCTAAAACGAGACTCGACTAATGACTAATCAGGACGACGCACGATCTCAAGAGACCATTCGCTCGAGGAAAGTACAACAAACGAGTCTCGACCAGCAATACTCATAGCCCCCTAAAAGAAACCTCGCATAAAGCCTTACGGAGTGTTCTCTATCGCCCGTAGAATCTCGTGCTTAATGATGGACCGCCCTGAACCAGAAGCATTCCGGAACGGCGCTCCCGAAAAATCAATTCCCCCAGCCGGCTGAAGAAGCGTCACGAACCTCGCCACTTGAATATTCTTCTCGCCAAGGAGCGCCTCAATCTTCAAACGAAGAATGTCAAACAACGCTTGTACCCCAACTGTTTTCACGATGAACGAGCTAACGGTCGCCTGCGTCCAGAAAACCTTCTCACACGCGTCCAAGTAGTTCTTCACCACTGCATATATCAATGCATCATTTCCTTCCAAATAGAAGCTACGCATGGGAGATCGGTCCTTTCGCCCAGTCGCCAGCGAAGCACGCGGATGCGCTCCGTCGTAGAGAAGCCGATTAGTATCCCTCTTGGGATTCGTAGTGAACAATCTCATGATTCCCTCCACAACAACCGCAGTCGAAACACGCCAATCGGAGCCCATATTGAGCGCCTCTAGTGTTTGGTCACGCTTTGGCGCGATAAGGATGCGCCCAAAAAGGGGCGATCCCGCATCCGTCGCCAGCCGGCGAGTAAGAAAAACAGCGAGCTTGTCAGGGCTCCAGTGGCTGCTTCCTTCTTCCGCAATATTGTAGCCAAAAAGCTCGAAGGTTAAGCTCTTGTCCACTGGCTTCTGCGTGGAGTTGATTGTTGCAAACAACTGAGCCTGGTACGGCTTTGGTAGATCCAGAAAAATAGAACAGAGAAGCGGCATATCGCGGCGACTTGCCAGTGCACGCGTGAAGGCGAAAAGCCGATGTTGACCATCAATGATGGATGCTAGTTTCGCTTTAGTCGGTATAGTCAGGGTAAAAGTACCATCATCATTCTTATCAACCCGCCAACGTCTATCTGTGCGGGAGTCAATGGGAGCCGCCCCTTCACGCTCGTTGCTTTCCCCCGCATCGGCGTCGTCATCCGCCTCTCCAGTTTCTTGCGAGCTCGGCTCATCCTCACTGAGGCCATCTTCCTTCCGAAAGTTCGCTGCAAGGATTATTGCATTTGGAAATGCGGCGTCGGTCCGATCGATGAACTCAGCGATGGGATCTAGGCGCTTGGGCTGAGGCAGCCTCTGCGTGCCATGCAGGTCGTAAGACCGTGCGGTTTCGGAGTAAGTAGCACTAAGCGCATCGCTGTATGCTACTTCCAGCAAGAGTCCAGCTGGCAGTACCGCGACAAAGAACGGACCTAGCGGCTGCTCCACTACGAGCGCCGGAGCCTTGTAGGGAAAACTAACCATCGAAGGAGCCATTAGACTTGGTAGCCTGCTACAGAGCCAGGAAGGGCCGTGCCGGGTTCACCGCCCACGGGAGTTGACGGATTGAAGTTGTCGAGCAAGTCTGGCTGTTTCGCATTCGCAATCCACCACACCCACAGCGAAACAAGCGATGCCGTTACGCCGACAAATAACGCGGACGCATTTGTTATCCGTGACGGGGAAACAATTAGCGCCAGCAAGAGGAATATACCAAGAATCGCAAACGCGACAGAGCGAAAGTGTTTTGTAGATTCTGCCCACAGCAATTGCATTGCCGCCGTTCCAGCGACTGCAGGAAAGAAGGTCAGTATAGCGGTGCGCAATGAGTCCGATCTCTGCCTGGGATACACGCTTGGCTCAGGATAGATGTACGCGTATAGCTCCAGCCAGACTCCCAGCGCGCCCAGCCCAGAAACAGCCAGTACGAAGTACACCACGAAGCTAGGATGCATTGCCGGTGCAATTGTTCGCGATCTTAGCTCATCAAAGATCTGTCGATAGGGCCCTTTGAGGGCGGGGGCACCACCATTTTTGCTCATCACTAGTCGTCCTCTATTCTTGGCTACTTTGCTTTCGAACATCGATCTCCACAAATGGCGAAACAGGACGTTTCCAAACCTGCGGCGGAACGACGAACGAGTCATGGGCTACTTCCGAGCCACCCAAAGCGCGGACAAGCGTTACAGTTTGAGCTTATTGGTCAAAGTCTGCTTGCACCAATCCCTGCGCACGACCGCCCAACACCCTACACGGTCACATGCAATGGCGCTCAGAAGAAATGCGATCCAGCAATCAGCCTCGCGAGAGCGCAACCTCGACCATCTTCTTTCGCTCTATGAGCACCTCAAGCAACTTGTGGAGCGCCGACAGAAACTCCTCGGGATCGTCGGACATCGCTGACTGCGGAAGCTCACCGAGCATCGCTGTTGCTGCTGCCATTGCTTTCCGCCAATCCCTGGGCTTGGGGACGTTCATTGTGGCCTCGCTCCGCGCCTGCTCAATTGTCAGCTCGTGAGAATCGATTTGAGTCAAAAGCGACCAATGCTGATTTTCCACGAGATATCCAACATCCTTTATTTGCGAGGGAGCATGAATTCTGCGTCGACACCCGTTCTCATCGTCAGGTGTAATCCAAGAATAGAACCGTTTGCAGTTCTCGACGTCTGTAAAACAGCGCGACTGCTCGCTCCATCCCAGCCAGTCCCTGAGCGAGCTTGTCCGATGGACAGCCTCGAACAGCGAGAAGTAATCATTCCTCGCCTTTCGGCCGTAGTCTTCGTCGGCCGCCATCTGCGCAAGCGCGCGGTAGGTCCTGTAAAGCCGGCCTACAATCGAGGCAGAGAGACCAAACTGCTGCCCAGTCTGCGCTATGGACTGACCGAATCGGTCAATCTGGTCGGCTATTAGCTTAGCGCGCTGCGCTGGATCCCAGTCGCGGACACCATTGATGTGACGAATGCCTTGGAAGATCCAACTAATGTCATCTCCATCGTTTCCACGGTACACCAAGACTTCGATCGTGTTCGTCCGAGCCACGAGTTGCTCAAGGCTTTCGAGCGGAATTGCCGCATCAAATGATCGCCCTTCCGTGATGTCTTGTCGAAGTCGAGAAAGCGAGCGGAGACGTCGATTACCTTCCACTACGACAAACTTTCCGGATTGACCTTCGAGTTCACGGACCACAATCCGATCGAGTGGCAAAAAACCATTGTAGAGAATGCTCTCGTAAAGCGAATCGATCCCGTGGTTGTGATTGTCGATCTCGGCTCGCGTCCGCTTTTGGACCGCTGGATTGGTAATGCGCTTGTCCGGCACATGGCCATGGTGCGCACCAGTCCAGAAACGCGGATTGTTCGGATCTAGATAGATACTGGCCACGTCGATGAGGCAGGCGGAGAGTTGTTCTGGAAACGTCTTCATCTTATATGGAGACCGTTACTTATCCCGCAATCGGGTGGGCAGTTTGACGTTATCCTTGCCCCGAGCGGTACCATACCGCGTACGCAATTTGGCAACGTCCACGTCAAATCCGAAGATGTACTTAAGCAAGTCGCGCATCAGAGCCTTGTTAGAGACAATCATTTTTCCAGTGGATGGGTCCCAGAGCACATCGCGGTATGGTCGCTCTTCGAGCGCCACCGGAAGATCACTCAGCCACCGGACCGCCTCTGGCAGCTTCATTTCGTGCTTCTTTGCGACATCAACAGCCAAACGCGTGAAGATGTCCAAGCCGGCCGGGCGGAACAGAATGTGGCCGCCATCGGGACGGCGGTTGACCTGAGTGACCTTGGCTGGCTCCTTTGCATTGAAGAGTTCTGCGACCTGACCAAACGTCGAAGCGATGGCGGAAAAGTATTTGATCGCGCGCGCCTCGTACTTATCGAGTTCGGAGTCCGACGGGCGAAAGAATCTGAGCTCGGCGTCCTTGGTGCCGACCCCAGCCTCGAAACGGAATGCGATCTTGAGGACATCGTAGAGGTTGGCGATGGTCGTAAGACTAATCCTATTTGTGACCGGCAAGCTCTCACTAGATGCAACGAGTATCTTTGGATTGCGGAACCATTCGTGCTTCTCTACGAGCCGCCTAACGACTATCGCCATAGTGTCGTCTTCGTCTAGCGCGATAATGTCTAGCTTCTTAACGGCTCTAGCGGTCTTGTTCAAGGTGGTAAAAAGTCGGCGAGTTCGAGCCGGCTCCTTTTGATTGTGGGCGATGAAGATAGCCGTTACGCGCTCTGCGCCACCCTTGAAGCCGTCTTCTCGCGCACGCTTGATTCCCGCGAGCCTGTGCTGGCCGTCGACGGCGAATATCCGTTCTTCACCGCTGAGGCTAAGAAATCCCATAGTGTCCCGCGCTTGCTCGTCTAGCGTGGCGAAGCGAGCCTTTTCGGAGACGGCTCGCAAATTTCCAACCTCCAACCACTGTGGATGACCTTCGTAGGTCGCGAGAACCAACGCATTGAAGAATCTTTGTGGCGTTCGCTGGAGATACGTGCTTATATCCGTCGATCGCTTACCCTCGAGCTGGCGCTGAATCAGCTGAGAAAGCGCCTTATCGGCATGGATGGTGTCCGCGTACTCAACGCGCTTTGCGACTTCATTCAACGGAACAAGGCAGGTGTAGTAAATCCAGTCGCCCATGCTTCCTCGTAGCGCAGGCAGCATGAGGGGCTCGGCTTTAGCTAACGGGCTTTTCCCAACACTCTTAGTCACCATGCGGACCTCTTTGTACGGCCGAAATCACCGCTGTAATCACGTACATTGATGGGCGGGTCCATCGCGTCCAGGAACTCAGTTTCCAGAGCTTTTAGGTTGATGGTGGGGTCTGAGATGGGCGCGAAATTAAAGAATAGATGATCCTTAAATCTCAAAAGCATGTCTAGCACCATGGGCCTTTCATCCATCCGCCTTTGTCCTCTAAGATACTGACTGAATCGGCTGCGCAGGGTAGCTGAAGAATTGTCGCCGGTAATCCCCATATACAGAATCATACCGTGCGTCGGAAGCTCGGATGGTTCGAGCATGAGCGTGAAAACGTAGACTCCGCGCGTAGTTGGGATTTGCGCCCGCGAAGATTGCAAGAACCGCTCCATGCTCCAGTTGAGGGCGCACGGCGCGCGAAACTTGCCCCACCGTTCGATGTTAAGGTGAAACTCGAAAGTGTAGGCCTTGTAAGCATCTGTCTTTGCCAGAACGTCAAGCGCGGTGGATACTCCTCCGGTCACAGCCCCTCCCCCTGTCGCCCAGTAGATCCCCGCCAGATAGTACGACAGGGACTAGATTTTATGAAGCACTCGCAGCTTAGACTCCGCAGGGGCACGCTAGATTGGTGCACATCACGCGAGTGCACGCTCTGGTCCAGCCCTCAAGGATGCGCTGCGCTAAACAGTTTGAAGGTCCTCACATTCTGCCCTTGGCCGGCGACGCGGACAAACGATGGCGCACCAAGGGATGACCTCCCACTACTCTATCCAGTCCAGCGTCGCCCGGCGGACCGCTTAGATCAATCCAAGGCGCTCCGCCCGCTCCATTGCACAAGGTTTGGGTGACAAGAGGTTTGCACAGTGTGTGAGTACCATCTGTGCGAAAGATACGGCGCCCCCCTGAAGGAACCAGAACCGCTCCTCAAGCCCTCGTTCTCGGTGCGCTCACCAGCGCAAGGGGCCCCTCCAGCTGTTAGGACACTTTTCTGGCAGGCAGCCCCGCCTACGAGTGCTGCCAGGGAAGAGTGTCGGATCACCGTCCAGCGACGCACCACCCACCGTCTTCGCGCGGCGCTCAGGGACAGCCTGCGTCGCCTGCTTTGAGGCCGCACCGGCACTGCCCTTCGCTCGTTTGGCGTACCTAGCCCACTTTCCAGCACCGTGGAGCAAGTGGTGCCGGATCGCCATCTGCCGCGCTTTTCGGCCACCAGGCAAACGCAGTAAACTCGCGATAGAAACTTCCAGCATCACCGCTAGGAACGTCCAGGGGACAGCTATGGAACCGAACAGCTACCAATTCACGGCCATGAGGGGCATCCAGGCCGGCCGCGCATACTACGTGCTGATGTGCCCGATGCGGCTTGTGCCGAAGCTGTTCCGGTTCGACGACGAGGCCCTGCCCCCCGAACTGCGAGCCCAGCGCGTCCTCAACCGAACGCGTGTGCCCCAAATTTCGCGCTACATCGTGGAACACCTTGACGAGTACATCCTATCCTCTCTTTGCGCGTCGGTCGACGGAGATATCGAGTTTGAGCCGATCGCGCCTTCCGGCCCGATGCGCTCTATAGGCCTCCTCCGCATCGGGATGAGCGCAACCATCCTGATTAACGACGGGCAACACCGCCGGGCCGCCATTGAGGAAGCGCTAGCTGAGCGTCCTCAGCTCGGCGATGAATCGATTTCCATCGTGCTTTTCGCCGACATCGGTCTGTCGCGCTCGCAGCAAATGTTTGCGGATCTCAACGTCCACGCTATCCGGCCCACCAAATCGATCCGACTCCTTTACGACCACCGGGATGCGATGGCGAAACTGGTGCTTGAAGTCGCGCAAAGCATTCCTCTCTTTCGTGAGTACACGGATCTCGAAAAGAGCAGTATCTCCAACCGGTCATACAAGCTTGTCACCCTAAGCTCCCTTCATCAGGCGTCCGTGCAGTTTCTCGGTAACCCGTGCGCGGAATCGCTGGACGACGCCCATCGGGACTTACTGTGCGAGTTCTGGACGGCCGTCATCGACGGGATGCCGGACTGGCAGCGCGTGGCCAACAAATCTGCTCTCGCCTACGAACTGCGCCAAAACTACGTCCATGCTCACGGCATCGCGCTCCAGGCGATTGCGGTCGCAGGAGCGCGAGTCCGGCAGGCACACCCAGAAGATTGGGCTAACCGCCTCCGGTCCCTCAAGACTATCGACTGGTCACGCTCGAATACGCGGCTCTGGGAAGGGCGTGCGCTTGTGGGCGGGCGAATCAACAAGTCGGGCAGCAGCGTCACTCTGGTGGCCAATGTCCTTCTAAACCATCTGGGCGTGCCGCTCGCTGGCGAGGGACGCCGTATCGAGAACCTGTTGGTCCCCGCCGTCTAAACGGCCCCTGGCAGAAGAAGGAAGAACGTATGAATGCCCAACGCGCCGCAGGATCTATCGAGGCGCTATATGAGGAAGCGCAGGAGTTGTACTTGGCGGACGACCGCCCCTGGGTACTCGGCTTCAGCGGAGGGAAGGACTCGACCTGTACGCTGCAAGTCATCTGGACGGCTGTTTCGCGACTACCCGTCGAGCAAAGACGAAAGCCCATCTTCGTAATCACCTCAGACACTCTGGTCGAGACCCCTGTTATTGTCAATTACATCGACGAAACACTGGAGCGAATCAACCGCGCCGCCATCGAGCAAAATCTGCCTTTCCGCACGCACAAGGTAGTGCCACGTGTTGACCGTAGTTTCTGGGTAAACATGATCGGGCGCGGCTATCCAGCGCCCTCACGACGCTTCCGGTGGTGTACGGAGCGGCTGAAGATTGAACCTGCCAACGAGTTTATCCTCGACCGAGTGGCGGAGTTCGGTGAAGTAATTATGGTCTTGGGCGTGCGCTCCGCTGAGAGTGCGACGCGCGCCCAGGTAATGTCGTTTCACCGAATCAAAGGGTCGCGCCTGTCGAACCATTCGACGCTCAGCAACGCGTTTGTGTATTCGCCAATAGAAGCGTTTAGCACGGACGCTGTGTGGGCTTACCTGCTGCAGAACGCGTCACCCTGGGGGAACGATAACCGCGATCTCGTTGCCATGTACCGAAACGCTCAATCCGGTGAATGCCCCCTCGTGATTGACACCACCACGCCGAGCTGCGGCAACTCCCGGTTTGGCTGTTGGGTGTGCACAGTTGTCACTAAGGACAAGGCCATGGAGGCCATGATTGACTCGGGGCAAGATTGGATGACACCGCTGCTCGAGTACCGCGACATGCTCGCTTCGACACAAGACCCAGCACGCAAGCGACAGGTGCGTGACTATCGCCGCCGGACAGGACAAGTCTCATTTAAGGCGGACTCCGACGATATCATTCCAGGGCCATACACGCTCGAATTTTGTCGCGAGCTGCTAACCAGACTCCTCCAAGTGCAAAAGGAGGTTCAACGGGAAGCTCCGCCAGGCGAGACGCCACTTCTTATCCACGAAGAAGAGCTCCACGCTATTCGGCGCATCTGGCGCCAGGAACGGGGCGACTGGCAGGATTCCATTCCAGGCATCGTCCGTGCCGAACTTGGCGATGTCGTCAACTGGGTGGCCGACGACGCGGTCACTTACTCGCATGCCGATGGCGAGCTTTTGCAGAACATTTGCTTGGAGAATGGTGTGCCCGTGGAACTGATTGCCAGGCTGCTAGACATTGAGCGCTCGACTCACGGGATGAAGCGGCGCCATGCAGTCCACAGCCGTATCGAAGACGTTCTCTCAGAAGACTGGCGACCGCGCGAAGTTGTGGTTGCTGAACGCCGGGAGGAGCTGTCACGAGCGGGGGTCGCAAGCCGAGCGGTCGGGAGTGCCAACGCATGATGATCCATTCGCTGACGCTCGAGAATTTCGGACTTTATGCCGGGCGCCAGACCATCGGCGTCTCAACGCAAGGGAGTAGAGTAAGGCCACGTCCGGTTGTTCTCATCGGTGGACGCAACGGGTCGGGGAAAACGAGCTTCCTCGAAGCAGTCCGACTCGCCCTCTATGGGAAGCTTGCACTTGGCGACCGCGCCTCCCAGTCCACGTATGAGGCGTACTTGCGGTCGCGGATCCATGTAGGGGGTACCACACCTGCCTCAGCCGCCAGTGTCGAGCTCGACTTCGACTTTGCTGAGAACGGAATGGTTTATCACTACAAGGTAGTGCGCCAGTGGGCCGATAAGGGAGAGCGCATTCATGAGGAGTTGGAAATCTACAAGAATGGCGACGCACTGACGGACGCCCCACGCGAGGAGTGGGCGCACTTCCTCGAGGATCTACTCCCAGCTGGCATCTCGCAGCTATTCTTCTTCGACGGTGAAAAAATCACCGAGATGGCCGACGATGCAAGTGGCGGTCAGCAGCTCAGCGCCGCCATCCGCACTTTACTTGGCATCGAGCTCGTAGTTCGGCTCCGCACGGACCTTGGCATCTATCTTGCTAAAGTCCAGCGTGCCGACGCGAGCCAGAGTGGCGAACTTAACACCATCCTCGCTGACATTGAGCGCCTACGGGTAGAGTTGTCGGAGATCAATGACCGCCGTGCCGACTTGGTTACTTCCTTGGACAGCCACCGGCGGGCTGTCCAACGCGCGCAGCAGCGCTTTACTGCCTCGGGCGGCGACGTCGCCCTGAACCACGGACGGCTGACGGGCGAGCGCCAGTCGCTGATCAGCGAACGAAACGCTCTCCTAGCTCAATTCCGCGAAGGGTCGGCACGCGTGTGGCCTTGGCTAGTCGCACCCAAATTGCTCGCGCAGCTTACCGAGGCGGTGCGCGGCGGCAATGGTAATGAACACGCTGAGGCAGGTCAAAAGCTTCTGAGAGACTTTGATCTCTGGCAAGATAGAAGCACGACAAGCGTACAAAAGCGCTGGACTACGCGCCACCGCGAAGAGCTTGAAGCGCTTGTTGCTGAGTCCCTAGGTACTGCCAGCGAAACTCGCGGTGCTCTTTATTTTAAGGCTGTTCCGAACGCGTCCGAAATTATCACCCAGGCGGCCGCCAGCTTCGCTCCTGCAACAGCCTTCTCGAAGCGCGTTCGCGAGATCGATGAACGCATTGCAAGCATTGACGCGGCGCTCGCACGGGTCGACGAGACTACATCGAACCACTTGCTCGAAGAGCTGCGCAACGCGGAGGCAGTCAAGGGTGTCTCCCAGGGCCGTGTTGACCAGATTGATGAAGCAATCAAGGCGCTGCAGTTCAAACTTGCCAATGCCCAGCGCGAGCGGGAACGCTTTCTTGCCCGGCAGGCTGACGAGACGAAAGGCGTGCGCCAAGCCGCGCTCGCTCAAAAGATTGCATCCGCCCTCGCCCTATACGAATCAGCACTTCTGCTTCAGAAAACTCGCGCGCTGGAAGTCGCATTCGTCGACTGCTTCAATCGACTTGCGCGGAAGGCAGAACTGGTGCGCTCAGTTCGCATTGATGACACAACGTTCGAGACGACTCTGATAGACAGGAACGGCGCTGAAATCGCTCGCTCGAAGCTGTCCGCTGGTGAGAAGCAGATTTTTGCGATCGCAATGCTCTGGGCGTTGGCGAAGACAAGCGGCAGATCCCTACCCATTATAATTGATACCCCTTTGGCGCGCCTTGACTCCGAGCATCGCACCGCGATCCTTAAGCGGTACTTTACCGAGGTCAGTCATCAGGTCATCGTGCTATCGACCGACACCGAAATTGACATCGAGGCCGCTCAGGACTTGCAGCAGCATGTTGCCGCTGCTATCACGCTCGAGTATCTGCCTGGCGAGCGGCGTACACAGGTGCTGGGCGGCTATTTTGCCGACCAGAAGCGGACTGGAACGACAAATGCAATACAGTAAACTGAGAATTTCTTCGATAGCGACGGGAAAGCTACGCCGACTTCAGCAGCGACTGGGACTGACCCCTAATCTTCTTTGCCGGTACGCCCTCCTCACTTCGCTCGAGAACGGTCCCATCGGGAATGCGCCTGCGCCCGACGAGGACGGTCAGGAGTTCAACGCCTACACCTTGACGGGCGAGCAGACCCAGCTGCTGTTAGCCGCAGTTGCATTCGTCGAGTCAAGCAATGGTGGAAAGGCACCGAGCTCCGCCAACACACTTGAGCTCTTGCGAGCTCACATCCACCGGGGTGTCGGCGCCTTGGCTGCGCGACTCAAATCGCCCGCTGACCTGTTCCGATCTGCCCCGTGAACGCAAGGCGTCCCGTCTACCTGGATTCAAACGCTACGACACCGGTCGATGCCCGAGTGTTGGAGGCGATGCTGCCCTGGTTCTGTGACAGGTTTGGAAACCCGTCCAGCGTGGAGAACGCCTACGGCGCGGAAGCGGCCTCGGCTATCGAGCGCGCACGGGATCAGGTGGCTAGGGCGGTTGGTGCTCGGTCGGGCCAAATCGTCTTTACGGGATCTTGCACTGAGGCCAACAACCTCGCGATTGTGGGGGCGGTGAGAGCGGCGGGGGGCGTTCGGCATGTGGTGTCCACGGCCATCGAACATCCGGCGGTTCTCGAATCCCTCCGCCAGCTCGAACGCGAAGGTCACCGCATTACGATCGTGGGTGTGGACGAATCAGGAACAGTGCGTCTCGATCAGCTGGACGCCGCCATCCGTGACGCCGCTTTCCTAGTTTCGGTGATGGGGGCGAACAATGAGGTCGGCACGCTCCAACCGCTCGCGGACGTGGCCCGCCTGTGCCAAGCCAGTGGCGCCCTCTTTCATTCTGATCTCGCCCAGCTACCTGCCTACGCCCATATCAGTGTGGACGATCTTGGTCTCGACCTTGCCAGTTTCTCGGGCCACAAGACATACGGACCCAAGGGTGTTGGCGCGCTCTATGTCCGGCGCCGACGTCCGCGCATTTCTCTCTCCGCCCTGACATGGGGCGGCGGGCAGGAGAGAGGGCTGCGGAGTGGAACAGTTAATACCCCGTTGGTTGTCGCTTTGGGCGAGGCCATGGCTATCGCAGCAAGGGAATGGCAAACGGACTGCGCGCGCGTCGGTGAGCTGCGGGACGCTATCCGCGACAATCTCCTTAGCCAGGTGTCGGGCATATCGGTCAACGGACACCCGGAACACCGCCTCGCCAACAACCTTTCGCTGTCCATCGACGGGATCGAGCCGCTTGCACTCATGCGCCTTCTCCGCGAGAAAGTGGCCTTCTCTTCATCGAGCGCCTGCTCGACGGAATCGTTTGTCACCTCTCATGTGCTGGTTGCCATGTGGGGTGACGCACAGCGAAGTCGGCAGGCATTCCGACTGTCTCCGGGCCGGCATACGACAGAAGACGACATCCGGGTGGCCACTGCAGCTCTCATCGACGGCATCGGGGTCTTGCGACGCCTTTAAACGTTTCCATGCTTGGTGGGCTCGCGACCTTGCGTTCAAGGTATCGTGAGCGACGAAATGGTCGAGCATCATTGAAGGCACAAACGGTTAGCGGTTGCGCCCGACGGGGCGCGGAAGCCTGGTCTATCCAAATCAGGTGAGTCGCCGCTGGTGATCACCGGAAAGAAGCTAGATTCGGTCTGTCGGGCCCTTCTTCGTCGATCCGAGAATCACGCGACAGGCCGAAGGCAAAGGCCTAGAAATTCTAGCCCTGGGGGATAGTATCCGGGCTCGCTGATTGGCCCATGCCTTATGTGATCTCCCGGTGGACGGGTCCATCGTCGGCCAGGTCAAACTTGAGCCCGCGAGCACGCATAGTGGCCAACCAATTTCCATTAACCTCGCGCCCGCGAGTAAGCCGTTGACAGGAAGGCATCAAGTGGATCAGCAAGCGTCTACCCTGACCGCCCCGGCGACGGATGGGTAGCTATGGATCCCTGCAGAGAGGGCCTTTCGCTTCACCTCGGCGCTAGGCCCTGCATTACCTGTTGCTTCTCAGCCCAGATCTCCACGAGCCTCCGCAGCCGCGCAGGCACTCGGAGGTGCTCGCCGTCAATTGTCAGATGAAGCACACCCGCTTTGGTTCTCGACGCACTCGCTCCGACTAACCCGCCTCGACGTAGTGCAAAGGCAAGCTCAAAGACCCGCTCGACCTCCTCGATGGGCGCTTCTTTGCCAGTGGCTACAACCTTCTCCAACATGGCCTTGAATCGCGTCACCGACGGCGTGTTCGTCACCGTGGCTGTGGGCAACGGGAGATCAGGGACCTCCCACCTCATCACATCTCTGCAGAAGCTGACGAACACCCCGAGGTTCGCGCGTTGCCCTGGTCGCTTGGCCAGATGTGCTGTCATCGCGCCGTGCGTCCAGCCGGCGTTGCTGACCTTCGCGGACTCGCAGAAGGTAGCGGCCGTGCTGATGTACTGGCGTCGCGTGCGCGGCCGATATGGCGCCCCGGCAATCTTCGCTGCAAAAGCTGCAATGACGGCACCATAGGGTCGTCTCTTCGCCCGCTTGAGCCACTCTGCCAAGCGCTCGGCCTCCGCGGCTTCAAGCTTCGCCTCCTCACTGAGTTCGATGCCCCGGCACTCCTCCAAGTAGCGCATGAATTGCAGGTGGCTGCGCCCCTCACTCACCGAGATGTTCGCAAGGAACCAGGCCGCGGTGCATTGCGGCGTCGAATCCAGCAGCGTGTCCACGCGAACGATGAAGGGGATGTGCCTGAGGAAGTCAGCGACCAGCGCCGTGTCCTTCGGCGCGCGCTCGTGCAGCCAGGCCGCAAACTCGGGCAGCCACGCGCGGCATTCCTCTCGCCCGAGCAGTTCGCGCTGCAAGGAAACTTCACGCGCGAGCGCTGCGTGGTTGAGGCATGACCGGCAGCGCCCAGCCCCTCCACCGACCACCGGCGCCGCACATTTTGGACACGGGTGGGTCGTTTTCCCCGCCGGCCCACATGTCGCGCAGTAGGGAAGACCGTCTATCGAGCGACCTGCGGCCGCACGATGCCGCCGGCAATAGCAGCAGTTGGCATGCGTGTCCTTCGTCCGGCATCGATCGCACACGACCAGACGGAGCGGATCGTCGCTACGACGAGAGAGGCGTTGACTCAGCTTTCCACAGCGCTCGCAGGGTTTCGGCTCAAGGTAGTGAGGACGGCAACTGGGACACACCACTCCAGCGTCGACGCGGAGGCCCGCCCGCGGGACCGGCCGATCGCACCTCACACAGGTTCGACGCTTTGCTTCGCAACGCTCGCAGGCGTAGGGCCCGAGCTCGGACACGTGCGCGCGCAAAGTGTCGCCGCATTCGCACGGTCGAACAACGAACTCCCGCCGATAGCAGGTGGCGCAGTACTCATCGCGGCCATGGATGCGCTCGATCTTGGTGACTAGGCGCCCGCACCCGTCGCAAAAACGCCGCCCACGATGGTCAGTGCCCACGGTTCATTCCCGCCAACCGCACCAGACGATGTGCGTAGCGCGTACGCCAGTTCTTGGGCCGACGTTTGCGAAGCATCTCCAGCACGGGATCTTCGTCATCACGCGTTCCGCGCTCGCGGGGCTTCACTTCGCGGAGACCTGCCAGTCCTTGGAGAATCCAAGCGGGGCAGTCTTCCCCGGGGAATGGATCGCAGCCCATGCCCAAACGCAGCCCGTCGCCCGCGACCTCATCTGGCCACGCCTCCAACATCTCAGCCACCCGCTGGAGCCGAAGTCGGCGCCCCTCCGCTCTGAGCGGCGCACGCTCGATCGACAGCGCTCCCTCGCGCCCAAGCCTACGGTCGATTCGGAGGAGAAAATTGAAGCCCCTCAGTGCGTCTGAAAGAGGCACCTGCTGACCATGGATCGCAAGACCTTGTCCAGATATGAGTGCAGCGACGATGCGTCGCTGCAGAGCTACGGCACTCTCTCCAAGCAATCCCGCCACAGGCACGCAGCTCGGCCATGATCGGCAGCATTGTGGGCACGTCGGGGGCCCCAATCGCGCGCACTTCGGATCGATCGGTGCGTCGCAATACGGACATCCGTCCCGAAGCCAAACCTCGTGCCGCTCGCATGCCAGCACGAAGGGGAGCCGCCAACTACGCTGATAGGAAGCTCCCTCTCGAAGACATCCGAGGCACGCCTGCTGCCCGTGTCGAAACTTGGCGCGAGCGACGTGTACACGCGGCAGGACCGTATCGAAGTGACCGGCTCGCCCTGCACCCGAAGACATCTGCTTGAGGTACGGCACCAGAGTCAGGTCGAGTACTGACTCTGCGCTCGTGCGGGAGCCGACCTCTATGCTCGTCAACAGCGCTGGGGAAGGAAAGACGTCGACGTCGCGATAGCTCAGGGCCCGCGATCCCAGGTAGTCCACCGCAAACCGGTGAAACGAGAGCCCATGCGCCGCAGCCGATCGGTTGAGCCAAGCGCTCAGTAGTTCGTCCTCTTTGGGAAGAGGAACGAACTCCCAAGGCAACGGCTCAGATAAGGGCCGCAACATCGCCCCACTTCGTCGGCGCCACCCAGTGGACCTGGCCGAGCGTCTGCGGGGTGATTCGCTCCTCACCGGATTTCACTGCGTGCGCGGCGGCCAACTTCAGCAGCTTGACGGTTTCACCAATGGACTCGCCGCAGAGCGCGTGGAGCTTGGGTGCCATCTCCTTCGAGGCAAGCCCAGAAGGTTCAGCAAGAGGGAGCACCTGCTCATAGGCCGCCAGGAACTGCAGATAGCGACGGTCAAGCTTCCAGGCTGGCAGTGGGAATCCCTGGAACCGCGACTTGAGTTGGGGATCCTGATTCAGTGCATGGATCGCAGAAGCTGTTCCAGCCGCGCAGATCGCAAGCTTCACGTCGTTGGCTAGAAATCGAACAGTCGCCAGCAGGTCGCGTGCAGATCGGCCGGCCTCAGCGATGTTGTTGAACTCATCCAGAAGAAGGATGCGGACCTGAAGCTGCCGCAGCAACGCTGTTGTCTGCTGGCGTTTCACGCTCACCGAGTCCTTCTCTCGATGCCCCTTCATCATCTTCCAGAGGATCGCCGAGTAAAGCGACGACTCGGTAGGATCGGGCGGCACGTCAACGTGAAGAACCGGCATGACGGGCATGCCGCCAGCGTCAACACTGGACTCGTAGCGTCTGCCGAAGTGCTCCAGTATTGAACTCTTGCCGTTGCCGCTTCGCGCGACCAGCAAGTAGTTCGGCATGCGAAGCGTGCGCGGATGACTATAGAGCTCGTCTAGTATGGCGACGAACTCGCGCGCGGTCGGGTAAGCAACCCACCGATCCTGCTTGCAGAACTCCACACGCTCTTCCGTGGGGGCCTCAAGCATCTTCGCTGCTTCGGGGGCCAGATGAGGATAGTTCATCGGCTCAGCGCCACGTCAAAGGGCTCGATAGGCTCATCGAACAGATCGGTCAAGGCATCTGTATCGGCGGGGCCCCGGGAGGAACTCGACTTCGCGCGTGGATGAACCTGCGGGGAGGAGTCGAGGTTGGTCTCTGAACTTGGGGCGGCCCCCGGCTGCTTGACGGGGCGCTTCGCGTAGGCTCGCCGAGCCGACTTGGTGCTTTGCGCGGCTTCATCAATGCGCGTACGCAGCCGCTCGATTGTCGCAAACAGCTCGTCCTCTTCGATCTCACCCCGCCCCTGCCTTTGAAGCTCGCTCACAGCAGTGCGGCGCTCCCATTCGCTGATCGCGGGATGACTCAAGTCGCCGTAGGGTATCCGCACGTAGGCCTTCGTGCCTGGGTCCATGAAGAACAGCGCACTGATGTCGCGCGGGTCGTACCGAAAGCAGTGCGTTCTGGGTAGGCCGTTGTCGTCTTCAGCATTGATGTACGGGTCGAGAATCGGGTCGTAGTACTTGATGTGATCCTTCTGAACCCCGTAGCGCTGGATAGTTCTTTCGATGAACGGAAGGAAGTCGATCCGCAGCCGCTCAGGATCCGCGGGAAGCGGGGGTATGCCCCGGCCGGGGGCATCGCCGAATCCCTCAATGCCTCGCTGCCATTGCGTCAGCGGGGGCACGCCCAACTGCGTGTGAATGCTCTTGTGGTACTTGTTGATCAGGAAGTCGACGAAGTACCTCTCGAACTCAGGCAGGGTCATGATCGCTTCGCGCTCAGGGTCATAGCCCTTGCGGTCTCGGGTGTTCGCGAAGGTCTTGCCGGGAATCTTGGCAAGCTCCTTGGCGATGGTCCCCATGAGCCGCTCGATATGACCGCCGTACTCGGGCAGCCCGACCGGGCGCCACTGCAGATCGATACCGTAGTTCTCGCAAGCGCGGATCAACCCTTTGCTGCGGAAGTCCTTGCCGTTGTCGACGTGGATGCTGGTCATGAAGCCCCAGACGGGCCACTCGCCTTCGATCCCAAGGCTCTGTAGGTATGCGCCCTTCGTGCAAACCGCCTGCGCTACACACGCGCCCACGGACTTGAAAGAGGGATTGTCGAACGAGACGTGCAGACCCACGACCATACGCGTTTTCACATCGATCGCGAGCGTGAGCCACGGTCTACCAAGTGGCTTTCGAGTCCTCTCGTCCACCAGAATGACATCACCCGGGGTGTGGTCGATCTGGATGACCGCGAGAGGATAGTCAGCTCCAGGGAACTGGCCTCGCAGCGGCTCGTATCGTCCTCTGGCCAGATCAGGCCGACCGCGCTTTCGAAGCGCTGTGGCCTTGGGGATGGCGTGAATTCGCGCTCGAACAGTCGTGTGGTTCGGGGCCTTGATTCCTGCCTTGCGACACATCTGCTGCACGTACTCGACCACTTCCCTCTCGGTAGGGCGGCGCTTGTTGAGGTAGCGATCCTTGATGGCTGCTTCGATGATCACCTCCTGCTCTGCTGACAACAGACGCAGGCCTTCTGGGCGACCTCGCTTCCCGGGGATCAACGCAGTGAGGAGCTCGCTCGACTCATAGGCATTGATCCAGCGGTAGAGCGTCGCGGTTCCTAGATCGTGCTGCTTGGCGGTGGCGGCGACTGCAGGGCGGCTTCGCTTGGGGATCTGCAGCAAGGGGGTGATGATTGCGAGTCGCCTCCGAGCCTCCGCCCACGCCTCCTCCGAGTAGTCTTCAAGCGCTGGCGCGCCGGGTGGTGGCGCGGCGTTTTCGGGCATGGGAGCTGCGGTGAGGGCCTCGACCCTCAGAACCTTCGGGGCGTTCGTCGCAACGTCCGTAACGAGCACCGAGTCGACTGACACCTGCTCCTTGATCCGGAAGGATCTTCCCTCTGCCCCGACGAGATCGCCAGGGCGGAGGGAGATGAGCGCCTTCCGGCCAGAGCTCACGAGGCGCTCCGGATGAAGGTGCGCATCGATAGCGGTTCTTCGAAGTCCGCCTCAATCTCGAAATTGGCGACCAGCTTCCACAGGAAGGGCAGCGCCTGCAGCCGGTCTTGCTTCGAGTTGAAGGTGGACTCGAGGAGTTGCGTGACCGTTGTCGAGCCAATGTCTCGCAACCCGGCCAATAACCGCTCGAGAAGGATCGCGTGATCCTCAAGCCGGCGGTAGGGCCGGAGGAACTTCACCGCGCTCAGCATCGGCGTGCGAATGCGCCGCTCGGTCATGATCTTGAATCGCCAGCCCCGCTCGCGGCAGTACCGCGTGGCAGCGACAAAGCGGGGGCGGTAGTCGAGCCAGTTGTCGCGCAGGTCGTCCTGGAGCTTGACCTCGTAGACTACGGTTTCGGTGGCGAGGCCGCGCTGCCAGACGGCGAGGACGTCGGGGGTGTACCGCCTGAGCGTTCCGTCGACCTGATGCTCAAGCGTGAAGGGTTGAACCTGGACCTCCACCACCCGGGGATCGAAATCGAGCTGCTCGAGCCAGTCCCGCTCGAGCGAGGACTCAAACTCGACGGCTTGGGAATCGCCAAGCGCGATGCGGCCCGTCAGAGCGCGACGGCTGGTTCCGATCTTCCGCTGGGGGTGATGTGGAGCCAGTCTCGTCATAAACACGGATTCCGTATCTAGTCTCACATTTTAATGGGTCTTGATCTCACCTTTTGGTAGTAAAAATGCTCCTAAGCTGCTGACTTGTAAAGACCGACAGTCTCAGATTTATCCAGATCTCACAGTGGCTCACATCCACGTCCGGGGGAGATCAGCCTGGCCCACCGCGGCGTGCTCTTCCTTGACGAGCTGCCCGAGTGGGACCGCCGCGTGCTGGAAGTGCTGCGCGAGCCGCTTGAATCCGGCCACATCACCATTTCTCGGGCGGCGCGACAGGCTGAGTTTCCCGCGCGATTTCAGCTGCTTGCCGCAATGAACCCCTGCCCCTGCGGCTGGGCGGGCGACCCTTCCGGTCGCTGCCACTGCAGTGCCGAGCAGATCGGTCGCTATCGCGGCCGGATCTCCGGCCCCCTGCTCGATCGGATCGACCTGCAGATCGAGGTGCCCCGGGTGCAGGCCGCGGAGCTGCGCCCCGATGCGCCACCGGGGGAAAGCAGCGCCGCGGTCCGCCTGCGCGTGGCGCGCGCGCGCGCACTGCAGATGGAGCGCTGTGGGCGACTGAACGCCCAGCTCGGACAGGCTGAGCTGGTGGCCCACTGCCGCCTGTCCGATGCCGAACAGGCCTTGCTAGAGGCGGCCGTCGAGCGGCTGCAGCTCTCAGCCCGGGCCAGCCAGCGCATCCTGAGGGTGGCGCGCACCGTCGCCGACCTCGCTGGCGCGGAACGGATCGCCGCTTCCCATCTGGCCGAGGCGATCGGCTATCGGCGCATGGACCGCAGGCGCTGACGGCCTGCTCAGTCGTCGCGCAGCGGGCCGAAGTCGAAGCGCAGGTTCAAGGGGTCGACGCCGAGGCTGATCCTTACCTCGTCCCAATCGCCGCGTTCACCGACCGGAAGATTGGAGTAGCCGAAGGGCTCGGCGCCAAAGCGCCGGTCCTGCCGACCGTTGCCGTTCTCGTCGTGCCATACGTGCACCGCATAGTCGCTGGGGCCAAGATCCAGGAACTCGGCGCGGGCGACGCCGCCGCTTGCGTTGACGCTCTGCGTATAGCTCGGCTGTCGCGGAAAGCCGACGCGACTGCCGTAGACCTCGACGACGACCGGCCCCTCCGCGTCGACCAGTCCCGTGACCTCCACCACCAGCTGACTTGCCCGCGCCGGCATCACAATCGCCATGGCCCACAGCCCGGCCGATATTCCGCACACCATCCGATTCATCCGAATTCCACCTTGGGTCGATCCCTCCACCGCCCCGCTGCAGGTCGCCTCGCCTGTATCGGCGCTGGGCGTTGATCCCGCGAGCAAACTGCAGAAAGTAATGCCTGCGCCAACTTGCCGCAATCTTGGAGCAATCCGGGCGTTGCGCTTGACTTGGGCGCTCCGCGCCGCCAAGTCTCCGGGTTGGATCACGCGGAGTGCGCATGGAAAGCCTGCACAGCAACGACATCTGGATGTTGGTCGGTGGAGTCCTGCTGATCGCGGGCATCCTGTCCAGCATGGTGGCCACCCGCTTTGGCGCGCCCCTGCTGCTGGTCTTCCTGGTGATCGGCATGCTGGCCGGCGAAGACGGCCCTGGCGGCATCGTTTTCAGCGACTACCGGATCACCTACGCGCTCGGATCGGTCGCGCTGGCGATCATCCTGTTCGACGGCGGCCTGCGGACGCGACTGTCGCAGGTGCGCGGGGCTCTGGCCCCGGCCGGAGTACTCGCCACGATCGGCGTCCTGCTGACGGCGGGACTGACCGGCGCGGCCGCGCGATTCATCCTAGGCATTGACTGGCTGCCAGCGCTGCTGATTGGAGCCATCGTGGCCAGCACCGACGCCGCCGCGGTGTTCTTTCTGCTCCGCTCCAATGGCCTGCATCTGCAGCGTCGCGTGGGTGCGACGCTGGAAATCGAGTCGGGCAGCAATGATCCGATGGCGATCTTCCTCACCCTGCTGCTGGCGGGCCTCGTCATGTCGCCCACGGACCTGTCCGCAGGATCACTGACCTTGAACCTGCTGCAGCAGATCTGTGTGGGCGGCCTGGCGGGTTACGCGGGCGGTCGCGCCCTTGCCGCCGCGCTGAATCGCCTGGATCTGCCTTCCGGCCTGCATCCGCTGCTGGCCGTCAGCGGCGCCATCGCAGTCGTCCCGCTGACCAACCTGCTCGGCGGCAGCGGATTCCTCGCCGTGTACATCGCCGGTCTGGTGGTCGGTAACCGTCCGGTGCGGGCCTTTGCGAACGTCCTGAGCGTGCAGGACGCGGCCACCTGGCTGGCACAGATGCTGATGTTCCTCGTGCTGGGCCTGCTGGTCACCCCTTCGCGCCTGCTGGAGCTGGCCCTGCCTTCGCTGGCGATCGCTGCCTTCCTCATGCTGGTCGCGCGTCCGCTGGCGGTCTCACTTTGCCTGTGGCCTTTCAAATTCCCCAAGCGCGAGATCGCGTTCGTGTCCTGGGTAGGCCTGCGCGGCGCGGTCGGTATCTTCCTGGCCTCGGTTCCGATGTTGATCGGCCTGCCCGACGCCCAGATGTACTTCAACATTGGCTTCGTGGTGGTACTGACCTCCCTGCTGGTGCAAGGCTGGAGCCTCGCAAGCGTCGCCTTCTGGCTCAAGGTGGCAGTGCCCCGCCGCGACGCGCCCTCGCGCCGCGTTGAGCTCGACCTGCCCGGACAGCTGGAACACGAGATGGTCGGCTATCGGGTCGCTCCGGACTGCGCGCTCCTCAGCGGACGGGGTCGCCTTCCGGCATGGGCGCGACCGGTCCTGGTGGTGCGGGGCGGCGAGGTGCTGGCGCCGGATGAGGCACGCGAACTGCGTGTCGAGGACTACGCCTACTATCTGGCGCCGCCGGGGCGCGTCATTCGACTCGACTGGCTTTTCGCCGAAGGTGCAGAGGCCAAGGAGGCCGAGCGCGAGCTGTTCGGCGAGTTCACGCTGCCGGGCAATGTTCCACTGGGACCGCTGGCCGACTTCTACGGGCTGCAGCTGAGCCCGCGTTTGCAGGGACGCTCCGCCGCCGAGCTGTTCGCGGAACGCTACGACGAACAGCCCCAGGTCGGCGACAGCCTTGATGTCGGCAATGCGCGGCTGGTGGTGCGTGATCTGCAAGACGAACAGGTGATCCGCGTCGGACTCAAGTTCGCCTCCGGCGCGAAAGCCTTCCAACGCTCGCCGGGCCGCATGCGCCGGCTGATGGAGCGAATACGGCGGCGACGGCTGCGCTCCTGATCCCGGCTGAGGCCTACGCTTGGCGCTGCGTGCAAGCACAAAAAAAACCGGCAGCCATGACGGCTACCGGTTCGAAATACGCCAAAGGCAGGGAGGGAGGTTGCCCTCGGCGTGGCCTGCGGCGCGCAAAGCGCGCCGCCGACGGCTTGGATCAGGCTGCCTTCTTCGGCGCCGCCTTCACGGCAGCCGGACGCGCCACGACTTCACTGGCGGCGTCGAAGTTGTTCTTGGCCAAACCTGCAAGCGCCTCGGAGGTCTTCAGGGTCTGGCCCACGACTTCCTGGCTCACCGCGATCAGGTGCTCGGAGGCGTCCTTGACGAAGCTGATGCTCTTCGGGAGGAAGGCCTTGGCAGCGTCGAGATCGCGCACTTCGGCGGCTTCGCTGGCGAACGCAGTCGCAGCATTCAGACGGCCTTCGATGGCCTTGACCTGAAGCGCTGCGAGGGTTTCGAAATGCTCCACCGCGATCGCGTTGGCGCGCAGGGCGGATTCGGTCAGCTGCTTGGTGTACTGGCTGAACTGGGCGTTGATCTGATCGAACATGGCGCTCTCCTGGGCTGAGCGTGGGGGTGGAGAGAGCCTACCCCTCCTTGATGTTGCGACGCAACATAGGGGCACCTCAGAAGCGAGCCGCGTTTACCTTGCGTTCATCAAAATTCTTGACAGCGCAAGACAGGGATGCATCCACAGACGCTGCCGTACGGAACCGTCGGTGGCGGCATTTGCCTGCGAGGGGCCCGCGCGTCCTTTAGCGGCACCCGTTCAAACCTCAGCCTCCGCGGTAGCGGCATCCCGAGGTACAGGTCTCATGCACCACCACCATCGAAAGCTCAGGGAGGGCTGGCTTCAGCTGCTCCCAGATCCACTGGGCGAGGCGTTCGCTGGTCGGGTTCTCCAGACCGGGGATGTCGTTCAGGTAGTGATGATCGAGGCGTTCGTAGATCGGCTTGAAGGCCGCCTTGATGTCAGCGAAGTCCATCAGCCAGCCGGTGTCGGCATTGATTTCGCCCTCGACGTGGATCTCCACGCGAAAGCTGTGCCCATGCAGACGGGCGCACTTGTGCCCCGGCGGAACCTTGGGCAGCCGGTGGGCAGCCTCCAGGGTGAAGACCTTGAAGATTTCCATCGTCGAACTCCATAAACGCGACGGGCCCCGCTCGCGCAGGGCCCGCAGCGGGCGGCACGGCCGGGAAGCTTACGCCGCGAACAGCGCCTTCATCTTCTTCATGGCGGCCGCTTCGATCTGGCGAATCCGCTCGGCGGACACACCGTACTCGTCGGCGAGCTCCTGCAGGGTGATCTTGCCGTCTCCGAGCCAGCGGCGCTTGACGATATCCCGCGAGCGCTTGTCAAGGCTGGCCAGCCCTTCGCGCAGGATCTCGAGGCGGTTCTCTTCCTCGTCGTCCGCGGCGTAGCGCAGTGAAGGATCGGCGCCATGCTGTTCAAGGTAGGCGACGGGCGCGGGACGCGCGTCGTCATCGTTGTCGGAGGGGGCATCGAAGCCGATGTCCTGACCCTGCAGCCGCGCTTCCATCTCCAGCACCTCGGCGGCGGGCACGTTGAGATCGCGGGCGATGGCCTGGACTTCCTCGTTGTTCATCCAGCCGAGGCGGCGCTTGCTCTTGCGCAGGTTGAAGAACAGCTTGCGCTGGGCCTTGGTGGTGGCGACCTTGACGATGCGCCAGTTGCGCAGGATGAACTCGTGCATTTCGGCGCGAATCCAGTGCACGGCAAAGCTGACCAGACGTACGCCCTGGTCGGGGTCGAAACGCTTCACCGCCTTCATCAGGCCGATGTTGCCTTCCTGGATCAGGTCGGCCAGCTGCAGGCCATAGCCGTTGTAGCCGCGGGCCACGTGCACGACAAAGCGCAGGTGTGACAGCACCAGCTTCCGGGCCGATTCGAGGTCCTGCTCCGCCTGGTACTGGCGGGCCAGGGACTGCTCTTCGTCGACGCTCAGCACGGGAATTCGATTGACCGTGCCGATGTAGGCGTCGAGAGTGCCGATGGACGCCGGAACCGGCAGGTTGTGGGCAACAAGCGCGCTGTGGGTCATGTCGATCTCCATGAGCTGAACTTTAGCAGTCTATCCCTGAGAGTGCTAAACCACGGGTGAAGTTCCCGCGCGTCCCGCCCATCCCGCAGAGTCAGATGCGGGCTGGCGGATGCAATTCAAGTGCCCTCGGAAATCGTCAGCTGCGCACGCAGCGGCAGGCGCCAGTCGACTGCGCCCGCACCTCGCCCAAGCAGGTAGCGGTTGGCCGCGGAAAAGTGGCCGCAGCCAATAAAGCCCCGGTAAGCCGACAGCGGCGAAGGGTGCGGCGCCCGCAGCACTGCGTGCCGACTGCGGTCGATGAACTTGCCCTTGGCCTGCGCATAGCTGCCCCAGAGCAGGAATACGAGCCCCTCGCGTTCGCGGTTCAAACGATCGATCACGGCGTCGGTGAAGCCCTCCCATCCCTTGCCCTGATGGGAACCGGCCTGCCCCGCCGCGACCGTGAGCACGGCATTCAGCAGCAGCACGCCGCGCTGCGCCCAGGGCAGCAGGCAGCCGTGATCAGGCGGCTCCATGCCCAGGTCGCGCTCGATCTCCTTGAAAACATTGACCAGCGAAGGAGGCACCGGGACACCCGGCATCACCGAAAAGCATAGACCGTGCGCCTGCCCGGGTCCGTGGTAGGGATCCTGGCCGAGGATGACGACCTTGACCTCGTCGAAGGGCGTAGCGTCCAGCGCGCTGAAGATCTGCCGCGCCGGTGGGTAGACCGTGACGCCACGCGCACGCTCGGCGACCAGGAACCCGCGCAGCGCCTGCATGTAAGGCGACAGCAGCACCTCGCCCAGGCGATCCTTCCACGAGGGGTGCAGGCGCACCCGCTCCAGCGCCTCGCTCAATGCCCCTCGACCTTCGAGCGCATGATCCGCCCGACCCGCAGCTGGAACAGCAGCTTGGTGACCAGCAGCCGCTCCTCGATCGGTTTCTCGACCAGATCGTTGGCGCCGGCACGCAGCAGCGCCGACTGGTTGGCGGGGTTGTCGTCGCCGGTCATGACCAGGATCGGCAGCTGCGCCTTGCCATAGCCGAAGCGCGAGCGGACCTGCTCCAGCAGGTCGTGACCGGTCATGCCGCCCTTCAGGTAGACGTCGGTCAGCACGATGTCCGGGCCCGGCACGCGGCCTTCGGCAGCGTACTGCTCGAGCAGCGCCAGGCCGTCCTCGACGCTGACCACATGGGTAACCCTGAGGCCGTGCTTTTCGAGCATGCGGCGGGTGGCGACGGCAACGACCTTGCTGTCCTCGACGTACAGGACTTCACCGCCGACTTCGTCCTGCGGCTGCACGTAGCCGCGGATGAAGGCACCCAGCGCGGCAAAGCCCAGCGACTTGTCGAAGTAGTCGGTGACGTCATCGCTGAAGCTGCGCTGCACCAGACGCTCGTGCACGTCACCCGACACCACGATGATCGGAATGAAGGCCTGCGGTGCGTGCTCGCGCACGTAGCGGGCCAGCTGCTGGCCGTCCATGTCGGGCAGGCGCAGCGAGGTCGTCACCAGGTCGATCACACCGGTCTGCAGCGCCGCCTGCGCCTCCGCACCAGTCTCACAGGAGATCACCGTCACCCCGGGCAGTTCGGCCTTGAGCACCTGCTCGATCAGACGGCGCACGACCTTGGAGCCGTCGACCACCATCACCCGCGGCGTTTCCGAGGTGATGTGGCGGGTAATGCTGCCGGCGCTCATGCACTACCCTGGCGCTGCGCGCCTCGTGGATGGTCCTCACTCGACATCGACTGTCCTCCCCGACTGTCCCTGACGCAGATGGTGCCCGACCGCCAGAAAGGCCCCCAACCAGCCCAGCACAGCCGCGCCGCAGGGTACCGCAAGGGTGGCCCCGATGCCGAATCCCTGCAGGCGGAAGCCACTGTCGTAGCTCGCCACCAGCGCATCGACCGGGCCCGCCAGGCCCAGGCGCAGCGTTGCCAGCAGGGCGATGGCGAGCAGGCCTGCCAGCAGGCCGTACCAGGCGCCCAGGTAAAGAAAGGGCCGGCGGATGAAGCCTGCGGTTCCGCCCAGCAGCTGGATCACCGCGATCTCTTCGGACCGCCCCTGCACATCGAGGCGCACGGTGTTGCCGACCACCAGCAGGGCGCCCAGCAGCAGCAGCACGGCAAGCGCCTGCACGCCGCGCTCGCCCAGATGCAGCCAGGCATCGAGGCGCTGTCGCCACAACGCATCGTGCTGCACCAGCTCGACGCCCGGCACCGCTTCCAGCGCACGCACCAGACCCGCTGGGTCCGCCGCTTCGGCGGGCACGACGTCCAGCACCGCCGGGATGGGGTTCTCGTCCAGCAGGGCCAAGGCCTCGCCGAAACCCGCGTAGCGCTGGAACTCGGCCAGCCCCTCGTCGGGCGTACGCAGCTCCACTCGGGCCACACCGGGCAGATCGCGAACCGCCTGCAGTGCCTCCTGCTGGGCCTTTTCATCCAGCTCGAGAGCCAGGAACACCGCGATCTCGCGGGCCTGCTCGACTGCGCCGGCCAGTCCCTTGAGATTGCCCAGCAGCAGGAACAGGGCCAGCGGCAGGGTGAGGGCGATCGCCATCACGCCCACGGTCAGGGATGTCGCGAAGGGCTTGGCGCTGACCCGACCCAGGCTCGATACCAGACTGAACAGATGGAGGTCGCGCCAGTGCGCGAAGGCCGCGCCCCAGCCGCGCGGGGCGCTCTGCACGCGCGCAGCCGTCGGTGGCCGCCGGCGCCGATTGCGGCTCATGCCTCCGCCCTCGGACGGAAGTCATCGACCAGCCGACCGTGATCCAGCACCAGCACCCGCTTGCCCATGCGCCGCACCAGATGCAGGTCGTGGCTCGCGACCAGAACCGCCGTGCCCTGGGCCGGCAGCTCGGCGAACAGCCGCATGATGTCTTCCGCCAGCTGCGGGTCGAGATTGCCGGTCGGCTCGTCCGCCACCAGCAGCGGCGGCTGCGCCACGACGGCGCGGGCGATGCCGACGCGCTGCTGCTCGCCTGCCGAAAGACCGAGCGGCGAGCTGCGCTCGCGCGCCAGCAGGCCGACGCGCTCCAGCGCGGCGCGCACGCGTGAACCGATTTCGGCCCGCGGCAGGCCGGCAATCAGCAGCGGCAGGGCGACGTTGTCGAACAGGCTGCGGTCCAGCAGCAGGCGGTGGTCCTGGAAGACCATGCCGACGCGACGGCGCACGAAGGGCTGCTCGCGCGCACTGACCTGGGCGAGATTGCGCCCCTCCAGCAGCACGCTGCCGCGGCTGGCGCGCTCGGCCAGGTGGATCAGCCGCAGCAAGGTGCTCTTGCCGGCGCCGGAATGGCCGGTGACGAAGACCATCTCGCCGCGATCGAGATCGAAGCTCAGCTCGCGCAGCGCCTCGCTGCCGCCGGCATAGCGCTTGGTCACCGCATCGAAGCGCAGCAGCGGCAGCGTGGAGTCCGGGGTTGAGGTGCGGGCTCTCATCGGGTTTCAGCGCACCAGTGAGTTGATCTGAAAGATCGGCAGGAGGATCGCCAGCACCACGAACAGCACCAGGCCGCCGACCAGCAGGATCACGCCCGGCCCCAGTGCCGCCATGGCCACGCCCAACGCGGTGTCGAGTTCACGCTCCTGCTGCAGCGCGGCTTCATCGAGCATCGCGTGCAGGCGCCCGCTGCGCTCGCCGCTGGCGATCAGGCGCAGGGCGACGGGCGGAAACTGGCCGCTGTCGGCCAGCGCCCGCGACAGGCCCTGACCCTCGCGCACGCGCACGCTGGCGCGCGCCAGCGCCTCGCGCAGGCTGCGGTTCTGCACCACCTGGCTGGCAATCGACAGCGCTTCAAGCAGCGGCACCGCCGCCGCCGTCAGCAGGGCCAGGGTGCGGGCGAAGCGCGCGGTGTCCAGCGCCCGCGCCAGCCGGCCCCAGATCGGAATGCGCAGGCTGAAGGTGTCGAGGGCGGCGCGTGCACCCGGCTGGCGCAGAACCAGCCACAGCGCCGCGGCGGCCAGCGGCACAGCCAGCAGCAGCCACAGCCCGTAGGCCTGCACAAAGCCCGACAACGCGACCAGGATCCGCGTCGGCAAGGGCAAGGCCTCTCCGAACTGACTGAACACGCCGATCACCTGCGGCACCACCCAGACCATCAGGCCGGCAACGACCGCGATCGCCACGCTCGACAGCAGCAGCGGGTAGGTCAGCGCCAGCAGCACACGCCGGCCCAGCGCATCCCGACTCTCGGCGTAATCGGCCAGGCGCAGCAGGATGCCGTCGAGCTTGCCGGCGGCCTCGCCCGCTGCGACCGAGGCGCGGTACAGCGCAGGAAACGAGCCCGGATACTCGGCCATGGCCGCGGCCAGCGTGCTGCCTTCCAGAACGCGCGCGCGCAGCGCCATCACCTGGCTGCGCAGCCGGCCCTCGCTGCCTTCCGCGAGCGCTGCCAGCGACTCGTCAATGGGCAGGCCGGAAGCGACGAGAGTCGCCAACTGACGCATCAGCAGAGCGCGCTGGGCGCTGCCGAGGCTGCGCGCACCCGCACCGGCGGAAGGCGCGGCCTCGTCAACGCTGAGCGGGCTCAGGCCACGCTCGCGCAGCTGGCTGCGGGCGGCGCGCGCGGTGTCAGCCTGCAGCACGCCGCGCGTGCGGCGGCCACCGGCATCGAGTGCGCTGTACTCGAAGGCAGGCATGCGGAATGGCGGGCTTACTCGGGCGGCAGGCGCCGCCCGACCTTCAGATGGATCGGCCAGCGCACCCGCAGGGCCTGCTCGGGATCGCCCCAGGCCGCCGCCATGTCCTCGGCGATCTGCAGCACCGGATCCTCGCCGTGCTTGCGCAGCCAGGCCTGGCTGGCCGACCAGCTGCGCAGGTAGTCGAGGTAGTCGGCCAGACGCAGCTCCAGCTCGATGTTGAAACGCGGTGCTTCGATCGGTGCGAACGGGAATGGCAGCTCGGCGTAGCCGTTCTCGACGTGCTTGCGCTCGGGCGGCCAATAGGGTCCCAGCGCGCCGCGGTAGAGACGCATGAACACCTGGTCGACCGCCGGTGTCACCAGCGACAGGCCATAGCACCAGACGGCGATCACGCCGTCGGTCCTGAGGACGCCGTAGACCGCGTCGTAGAACGCGTCGAGCTCGAACCAGTGCAGGGCCTGGGCGACCGTGATCAGGTCCACGCTGCCCAGCGGCAGCGAGGGCAGCTCGGCCGGCTCGACGCGGTAGTCGATATTGCCAAGCGTGTCTGCGAGCGCGATCTGGGCGGCGCTGGGGTCGGTGGCGATCACCCGCTCGAAGCGGCGCGCCAGCGGCAGCGCCGCCTGACCGCTGCCGCAGCCAACGTCCCAGGCCAGCTCGCGCTCGCCGGGCAGGCTGGCCAGCCAGTCGAACAGGGCCTCGGGGTAGCTCGGGCGTGCCGCGGCGTACAGGCCGGCCTGAGCGGAAAAGTGATCCTTGAACATGGCGCGGAGTCTAGCCCGGATGCCCCACGAGGGCGCGGATTTATCGTCGGCGCTGGCGCAGGTCTCCGCGATCTCCGTCGACTGGCACACTGCGCCACCCGAATCACGGAGCCCGGCATGAGCGACCTCAACCTGCGCGCCGCCGATGCGCGCGACCTCGACGTCCTGGTCGAGTTCAACGCGGCGATGGCGATCGAAACCGAAGCCCTGAATCTCGACCGCGAGCGCCTGCGCGCCGGCGTCGCCGCCCTGCTGGCCGATCCAGCCAAGGGCCGCTACCGGGTGGCCGAGCGCGCCGGCGCAGTGGTGGGTGCGCTGATGCTGACCCGCGAATGGAGCGACTGGCGCTGCGGCGACTGGTGGTGGATCCAGAGCGTGTACGTGCGCGCGGACGCGCGCCGCGCAGGGGTGTTCCGCGCGCTGTTCGACAGTGTCGCGACGGAAGCACGCGCGAATCCCGACGTCTGCGGGCTGCGCCTCTACGTCGAGCGCGACAACCTGCGCGCGCAGGCCACCTATCGGGCCCTGGGCATGGACGAGACCCACTACCGCCTGTTCGAGATTTCCACCCGCAGCTGAGCGGGTGCTGCGACACGACGAAGCGAAAGCGCGGAGCAGATCTCTTCATCCGCCCTGCGCGCTCGTGAGCAAGGGCTTCGCATCACTCACGACGGCACTCACCGGAAATAGACGGACGTTGAACAGTGGCCTGCGCAAACTGCGCCCCACGCTCTAGCGACGGGCAGACCCCGACGCAGCGTGCAGCACACCGCTCACCCCTTCCCACTGTCTGGAGAACGCCATGTTGAAGCGCCTGATGTTCATCGCCGCCGCCCTGCTGATCGCCCCCATCGCCTTTGCCGACCACCACGGGATGAAGAAGGAGCAGAACGTGGTCGAGATCGCCGCCGGCAATCCCGACTTCTCCACCCTGGTCGCCGCGGTGCAGGCCGCCGGCCTCGCCGAGACCCTGAGCGGCCCGGGCCCGTTCACCGTGTTCGCCCCGACCAATGACGCCTTCGCCAAGCTGCCGGCCGGCACGGTCGAGAACCTGCTGAAGCCGGAGAACAAGGACCAGCTGGTCGCGATCCTGACCTACCACGTGGTCCCCGCCAAGGTGCTCGCGGCTGATGTCGGCGGCCTGACCGAAGCCGACACCGTCAACGGCAAGAAGCTCACGATCGACACCAGCAGCGGCGTCAAGATCAACAACGCCACCGTGACCGCCACCGACATCGTCGGCAGCAACGGCGTGATCCACGTGATCGATACGGTCATCCTGCCGTAAGGGCGCTTCGTAGCGCGGTTCCTGCGAGCCCTGGGGCGTCCGCCTCGGGGCTCGCTGTTTTGGGATTCAGGATTGGGGATTGGGGATTCCGCGAAGCCTTCGCTGCCTGCTCTTTCGAATCCCGAATCCCCAATCCCGAATCCCCGCTCTTCAGTGCCTCCGCAGCCCCGCGCGCAGCTCGCCCTCGGCCTCGGCGCTGCTGAGTTCGACCAGCTCCGCGTTCATCCCATGCGCCGCCAGCACGGCCTGCCACTGCCGTGCGCGCAGACGGCGCAGCTGGGCCAGGCGAGTCGCCGGCAGGCCCTGCGCCTCGGCCTGCACCCGCAGGAAGTTCTCGGGCTCGATGCCAATGCGCACTTCACCGCCGGCATACAGCGCGGGCGGCTCGTCGGCCTCCGCCACCCACTCCTCGCCCTGCGGCGCGAACAGCGCGCACTCGACCAGCTTCCACACCGGCGCGAGACCGGCGTGCTCGTATTGCAGAGCGGTCATCGCGCAGAGGTCGTGCAGGCTCAGATAGCGCGCATGCTCCAGCGGCAGGCCGAAGGCGCTCTGCGCGGCCAGCGCAGTGGCCGCTGCGGCCATGCCCTTCTCGATCAGCTCGGCCTCCATCTGCCGGCCGACTTCGGCAATCCTCGAAGCCGCGCCATGCAGCACGAAAGGCACCAGGCGCAGCGGCCCGCCGCGCAGGGCCGGGTCCGGCTGCAGGCCGGGCGCCGGCATGCGCCCGCCGCTCGCCCACAGGCTGACAACGCGCGCCTGCGAGCGCTCGCCGGGCGCGCCGACCAGCAGGTCCGCCAGCGCGGTGAACACCGGCCAGCCGGGGCGCAGAAGTTCAGCGGGATCGAAGCTCGCCATCGCCAGCCCGAGGTCCAGGTTCGATGCCGCCGGCAGCAGCCGCTGCAGATCGATCAGGATCGGCTCCAGCAGTGGCTCGGCAGCCTCGCGCTCCAGGGTCTCGCGGCCCTGCGCGAATTCGACCGGCGCGTCCTCGTTCGCCGACTGCGGGCTGATCTCCAGCGCCAGCGCGCCGAAGCAGTTCAGGTTCTCGTCCACTTGAGGGTGTCCTTCCTTCGTCAGAAGCAGGCGCACGCTGCCTGCGCTAAAGCTTTCGCTCGGAATCACTGGGCTATTATCGACCGTCCTTTGGCTTGCACGGCATGAAGCGCATGAGCCCCAACCGCACTGTCCGCCCCGTCGGCATCCTCGGCGGCGTCCGCATTCCCTTCTGCCGCAACAACACCGCCTACGCCGACGTCGGCAATCTCGGCATGTCGATCCGCACGCTGGGCGCCCTGGTCGAACGCTTCGGCCTGCACGGCGCGCAGCTCGGCGAGGTCGCGCTGGGCGCAGTGCTGAAGCACAGCAGCGACTGGAATCTCGGTCGTGAGGCCACGCTGTCCTCGGGCCTGTCGCCGGCGACGCCGGGCATCACCCTGCAGCGCGCCTGCGGCACCAGCCTCGACACCGTCATCCACATCGCCAACAAGATCGCGCTGGGCCAGATCGACTCGGGCATCGGCGGCGGCTCGGACACGACCTCGGACGTGCCGATCAATGTCAGCCGTCCGCTGCGCCGGCGCCTGCTCGACGCCAACATGGCGCGCTCGGCTGGCGACCGCCTGCGCGCCTTCCGCGGCTTCTCGCCGCGCGAGCTGAAGCCCGAGTTCCCCGGCGTCGGCGAGCCGCGCACCGGCAAGAGCATGGGCCAGCACTGCGAGCTGATGGCGCAGGAGTGGAAGATCCCGCGCGCCGAGCAGGACGCGCTGGCCGCGGCCTCGCACCACAAGGCGGCAGCCGCCTACGAGCGCGGCTTCTTCGACGAGCTGGTCGTGCCCTTCCGCGGTGTCACCCGCGACAACATCCTGCGGCCCGACACCACCATCGAGAAGCTGGCGACGCTGAAGCCCGCCTTCGACAAGCTTTCCGGCCGCGGCACCCTGACCGCCGGCAACTCCACGCCGCTCACCGACGGCGCCTCGGCGGTGCTGCTGGGCACCCAGGAATGGGCCGATTCGCGCGGCCTGAAGGTGCAGGCCTGGCTGGTCGATGCGCAGGTCGCGGCGGTCGACTTCGTGCACGGCGAGGGCCTGCTGATGGCCCCGGCCTGGGCGGTGCCGCAGATGCTGAAGCGCAACGGTCTGAGCCTGCAGGACTTCGACTTCTACGAGATCCACGAGGCCTTTGCCGCGCAGGTGCTGTGCACCCTGCGGGCCTGGGAGAGCGAGAGTTTCTGCCGTGACAAGCTGGGGCTTGATGCGCCGCTGGGCAGCATCGACCCGGCCAAGCTCAACGTGGTCGGCAGCTCGCTGGCCTTCGGCCATCCGTTTGCCGCTACGGGCGGTCGCATCATTGCAACGCTCGCCAAGCTGCTGGAGGAGCGCGGCAGTGGCCGCGGCCTGGTCTCGGTCTGCACCGCGGGCGGCATGGGCGTCACCGCCATCGTCGAGCGCTGAAGCTTCCGGGTCTTCAAACGCAAAGCCCGCCGATCGGCGGGCTTTGTCGTTTCAGGCGAAGCCGCGACTCAGCGACCCATCACGCTGATGCCGTAGAAGCAGGGCGCGTTGCCGCAGTCGTACATGGTGACGTTGAGACGGAACTTGCCGCTCCAGCGCGGGCTGACGCGCACGATCGGGGCATCGTCGACCAGCGCGTCCTCGGCGATGACGTTGTCGTTCTCGTCATAGAGCTTGAGGTCCAGATCCGAGCAGTCCTGGTCGCAGACCGCCGCGATGAAGTACTCGCGACCGGACTTGAGCTCGAAGCTGTAGTCGTCGCTGGCCTGGTTGCCGAGCAGGTCGTAGTGGTCGTCGAAGGCATGGCGGTAGCCCTCGCCCTCACCGATCGACTTGATCGCCGCCAGCTGGGCACGCACCACGGTTTCGTACTCGTTGGCCTGGACGGCGCCCGCGAGCGGCAGCAGCAGCGCGGCGAACAGGGCGGGAATGCAGCGTGCTGCGGGCATGGCGGGCTCCTTGGCGGTGGACTCGGTGGACGAGGGATTGGCGCAACCCGGGCTGGCACAGCTCGGGATGCGATGGACGGGATGACGTGGAAACGCGGCGCGACGGATCAACGGCGCCGCCATCCGGCACGTCGTCATCGTGGCGTGTGCATCGCGCATGCCAGACGGCGGTGCGCGTCACCCGTTCAGTCGTCGCGTGTCACCCGCAGCACTTCGTCGGCCGTGGTCAGCCCGGCGCTGACCTTGGCCCAGCCGTCGTCGAGGATGGACGGCGTGTGCTGGCGCGCGGCGCGGCTCATTTCAGCTTCGGAAGCGCCGCTGTGGATCAATGCACGCATGGCCTCGTCGACCAGCACGACCTCGTAGACGCCACTGCGTCCGCGGTAGCCGGAAGACCGCCCCGGCAGATCGCCGCGCGGGCGCGCGAAGCGCAGCCCTTCTGCCGGCTGGCGACCGAAGGCCGCACACTCGCTGGCGCTGGGCGTGTACCACTCGCTCTGCGCCGGATCGAGCCGGCGCACCAGGCGCTGGGCCAAGACTCCGAGCAAGGAGGACGACAGCAGGAAGGGCTCGACGCCCATGTCGCGTAGACGGGTCACCGCACCCACCGCGGAGTTCGTGTGCAGGGTCGACAGCACCAGGTGGCCGGTCAGCGAGGCCTGCACGGCGATCTCGGCGGTCTCCAGATCACGGATCTCACCGACCATGACCACGTCGGGATCCTGACGCAGGATCGCGCGCAGGCCGCGGGCGAAGGTCATCTCGACCTTGGGATTCACCTGCGTCTGCCCGACGCCGTCGAGGTAGTACTCGATCGGGTCTTCGACGGTGAGGATGTTGCGGGTGCTGTCGTTCAGCCGCGACAGCGCCGCATACAGGGTGGTGGTCTTGCCCGAGCCGGTCGGGCCGGTGACCAGCAGGATGCCGTGCGGGCGATGGATCAGACGATCGACATGGCCCAGGGTCACCGGGTCCATGCCGAGCTCGGCGAGGTCGAGACGCCCGGCCTGCTTGTCGAGCAGACGCAGCACCACGCGCTCGCCGAATCCCGCGGGAATGGTCGAGACGCGCACGTCGACGGGGCGGCCGGCGATGCGCAGGCTGATGCGACCGTCCTGCGGCAGGCGCTTTTCGGCGATGTCGAGCTTGGCCATCACCTTGATGCGGCTGACCACCGGCTGCGCCACGGCCTTCTGCGGGCGCAGCACCTCGCGCAGCACGCCGTCGACGCGGAAGCGCACCAGCAGGCTGTGCTCGAAGGGCTCCAGGTGGATGTCGGAGGCGTTTTCCTTGACCGCTTCGGTGAGCAGGGCGTTGATCAGGCGGATGATCGGCGCCTCGTCCTCGCTTTCCAGCAGATCCTGCGGTTCCGGCAGCGCGTCCACCAGCTGATTCAGATCGGCGCGCTCGTCGAAATCGGCCGCCATCGCGCGCGCGTCGTCGGCGCCGCCCTCATACAACTGACGCAACAGTCGCTCGTAGTCCTCGGCCGATTGCGGGCTCAGCACGATCGGCCGCGCCACATGGCGACGCAACTCGGCGATGACCTCGGGCGCCACGCCGGGCCGATGGATGATCTCAGCCTGGGTCTCGTCCAGCGCGCGCACGGTGGCGCCGTGGCGGCGGGCGAAGCCGAAGCCCGGACGCGCCGGCAGGCTCACGGCTGCGGACGCTCCGACTCGTTCTGCACCGGCGGCGGGCTCTGGAAAAGATCGCGCGGCAGTTCGGGCAGCAGGGGCTGCTGCTCGCCGCCGATGCGGCTGCCGGCGCGTTCGCGGATCTGCAGCTGCTCGGCGCGGATGTAGTTGTACTTCTCCGAGCTCACCGCGGCCTCGGTCGCAGCGTCGCGCAGGATGGTCGGGCGCAGGAACACCATCAGCGTGCGCTTGTTGCGCTTGGCCGCGCGCGACTTGAACAGGTTGCCGAGCAGCGGGATGCGCGAGAGCCCCGGAACACCCTGCACGTTCTCGGTGGCTTCTTCCGAGGTCAGCCCGCCCAGCACCAGCAGGCCGCCATCAGGCACCAGCACCGTGGTGGAGAGCTCGCGCTTGTTGGTGATCAGATCGACCGCGCCCGAGGCCTGCGGCGCCAGCGCCGAGATCTCCTGCTTCAGCTCCAGCCGCACCGCATCGCCCTCGTTGACGTGCGGGGTGACAGTGAGGATGACGCCGACATCGCGACGGTCGATGGTCTGGAAGGGGTTGGTCGGCTGGTTGGCGCCGCCGTTGGTCGAGGTGTTGGTGTACTGGCCGGTCAGGAAGGGCACCTCCTGCACGACCTTGATCTCGGCCTCCTGATGGTCGAGGGTGACGATGCTCGGGCTGGACAGCACGTTGGCGCGGCCATCGCCGCGCAACGCTTTGACAAGAGCGCCGAGCTGGAAAACCGTCTGGTTGGCGCCGTTGGGGCCGATCGGCAAGCTGATCGAGCCGCGCAGGTAGCCCACGTTGAGGCCGTTGCCGCCGATCACACTGAGCGGATTGCGGACACCGTCCACGATCCCACCCATGCCGGTGGAGCCACCGAAGTTGGTGCCGCCAATCACCCCGCGCGCATCCTCGCCAACATCCGCACTCTGCCACTGCACACCGAGCTCAGAGGCAAGCTCATCGCTGACGTCTGCAATGATCGCCTCGACCTGCACCTGTGCGCGGCGCACATCGAGCTGGCGGATCACCGCCTCCAGTTCGCGGAACACCGCAGGCGCGGCGCTGATCACCAGCGCATTGGTCTCGGCATGGGCCTGGATGGTCGCGGCCTTGGCGCTGCCGGCCTGGCCTTCCGCCGGCGCGGCATAACCGGTGAGGGTGGCGGCGACGCCGTCCAGCACCGGCACCAGGTCTTCCGCCTTGGCATTGCGCAGGTAGACCACCTGCGTGGCCTCGCCGCCGTCCAGCGGAGTGTCCAGATGCACGATCAGACTGCGCGCGCGCAGGCGCTGGGCGCGATCGCCCGAGAGCAGCAGCGAATTGGTGCGCTCATCGGCCAGCACTTTCGAGGCGCTGCCCTGCCCGGCCGCCGCCTGCGCGGCGCCGCTCTCCAGCGCGAGCAGAGTGCGGGCGATCTCCGAGGCGCGCGCGTGCCGCAGCGGAATCACTTCGATCTCGGAATCGGCGGCGACATCGATGCGGCGGATGATCGCGGCGATGCGCTCGAGATTGGCGGCGCGATCCGCCACCAGCAGGCTGTTGCTGCCGCCGTGCGCGGCGATGTGCGCCTGCTGCGGCATCAGCGGACGCAGCAGCGCCATCATCTCCTGCGCCGACACATGCTTGAGGTCGATGATTCGGGTCAGCTGGGCGTCGCCGCCGCCGAGGCCGGTCATCGGCGCCTGCTGGGCGGCGCTGACGTCCGGCACGATCTTCACCATGCTGCCCGCCGGCACCGCCGTGTAGCCATGCACGCGCAGCACGGAGAGAAACACGTCGTAGATCTCGTCCGCCGTCATCGGCTGGCGCGAGACCACGGTCACCGCGCCGGTGACGGTCTGGTCGACGATGAAGCTCTTGCCGGTGATCTCGCTGACCGTTTCGATCAGCACATTGATGTCAGCCGCCTTCAGATTCAGCGTGTGGCGACCGCTGCCGTTGGTATAGCCCGGCGCCGGCGCATCCTGCGCCGCGGCCTGCTCGACCTGGGGAACCATCACCGTGGGCGCTTGCGCCTGAGTGGGCGTCTGCGCAGACGCGGGCAAGGCCAGTGCGAAAGTGATGGTGGCGGTCAGCAGGGCAAGGCGCATGGGCGATCCGGGCAGCGTTTCTTCGGGAAGTCCGCGGCAGGGGCGCGCGGCGGCGGCCGATCATAGCGCGAGCCAGCCGGGGGGCCGAGGCGCGGCTTACTTGAGATCGACGCCGATCTGCTGCTCGCGGCCGTCGCGACGGATGGTCAGCTGCAGGCTGCGCGCATCGCGCAGCGAGTTCATCAGTTCGCTCTGACGCTGCGGGCCGTCGAGCGGAATGCCGTTGACTGCCGTCACGATGTCGCTGGGCCGCAGGCCCGAGCGCTCGAACAGCTCGCTGTCGCGCCCCGCTGACAGGCGCACGCCGGCGAAGCGGCCGTTCTCCAGCACCGGGAACACCTGCACCTGGCTGGCCAGGGCGGCAGCGTCGATACCGGTCGCGTCGCGAATGCTCTCCATGCTCGGCCCGCCCGGCGCGATCATCGGATTGACGAAGGGCGAGGGCATGCTGCGATCGATCGCGCCGCTGCGGTCGCGGGTGGCCAGCGCGGTCGGACGCGCGCCCGGGGCGGGCCGCGAGCCATCCTCGCGCGGCAGGCTCAGGCCTTCGGTCTGGCCGTTGCGCTCCAGCAGCACGCGGCCGGCGCTGATCGCCGTCAGCCGCGCGCCGCCGGGCAGTTCGTCGCCCACCTGGTAGCGCGCATGTCGACCGGATTCATCGCTGATGATGGCCATGCCCTGGTCCTGATCCTCCAGGTTCAGGGTGCCGCGCAGGGTGAGCTTGAGTGCCGTCTCGGGCGCGTTTGCGGCCAGCGCGGCGAGGTCCATGGCCACGCCGGGCTCGCCGAACAGCTTCCAGCGGGCAATACCGGCCTGATCGGCCGCGGCCTCGGCCGCCAGCGGCTGGAAGCCCGAGGGCTGCAGCGGAATCGCCGGCCCGGCGAGCAGCAGCAGGGCAAGCCGTGCGAGCGCCCACAGCGCCAGCGCCGCCGCGACCGCAGTCAACAGACGCGCCCAGAACACCGTGGAAACGCGCGCCAGCGCCGCTTGCATGGCCTCAACCTGCGGGCGTGGACGGCGCGGGCGCGCCGCTGCCGCTGCCGCTGCCGCTGCCGCCGGTTCGACGCGGTCGCCGGCGGCGCTTGCGCGCGGCCGCGTCCTTGTCGGAGGGCGGCGGATTGGTGGCGATCGAGCCGTCGTCCTCGTCCTCCTCGTCGGCAGCCGAGGCCTCGCGCGCGAGCACCGGCACCGGCGCCAGCAAATCGGGCGTGATCTGCGCCACCGGGATCTTCTGCTCGATGTAGGCCTCGATCTCCGGCAGGCTCATCGCGTACATGTCGCAGGCGAAGCTGACCGCGTCGCCCTCGGCGCCCAGGCGCGCGGTGCGGCCGATGCGGTGGACGTAGTCCTCGCAGTCGTTCGGCAGGTCGTAGTTGTAGACGTGGCTGACGCCATCGATGTGCAGGCCGCGCGCGGCCACGTCGGTGGCCACCAGGATGTGCAGGTCGCCGCGCTGGAACTTGGCCAGCAGGCTCTGGCGCTTCTTCTGCGGCACGTCGCCCGACAGCACCGCGACCTTGTGGCCCTGGCGATCGAGCCGGCGCCAGACCTTCTCGGCGGCCACCTTCATGTTGACGAACACCATGCTGCGGCGGGAATCGTTGCGCGCCAGCAGGTTCAGCAGCAGCGGGATCTTCTCCTCCGCCGCCGGGAAATAGACCACCTGGCGCACCCGCGAGGCCGTCACCGTCTCGGTTTCGACGGTGAGCTTCTCCGGCTCGTTCATGTGCTCGTAGGCCAGCTCCAGCACGCGGTGGCTGAGCGTGGCCGAGAACAGCAGGCTCTGGCGCTCACCGGCCGGCGGCATGCGCCGCAGCAGGAAGCGGATGTCCTTGATGAAGCCGAGATCGAACATGCGGTCGGCCTCGTCCAGCACCACCGCCTCGCAGGCCGAGAGCGAGAACACGCGCTGCTTGAGGTAGTCGATCAGGCGGCCGGGCGTGGCGATGATCACGTCGCAGCCGGCGCGCAGCATCTCGCGCTGCTTGTCGTAGTCGACGCCGCCGTAGATCAGGGCGAAACGCAGGCCGGTTTCGGCCGCGACTTTCTGCGCGTCCTTCTGGATCTGGATCGCCAGTTCGCGGGTCGGCGCAAGGATCAGCGCGCGCGGGTCGGTTTCACCGCGGTTGGCGATCGCCGGTCGGGTCAGCAGCCGGTTCACCACCGCGACCAGGAAAGCGATGGTCTTGCCGGTGCCGGTCTGGGCCTGGCCGGCGACATCGCGGCCGGTCAGCGCGATCGGCAGGGTCAGGGCCTGGATCGGAGTACAGCGGGTGAATCCGGCCTGGGTCAGGCCCTCCAGCAGCACCGGGTTCAGCTCGAGACTGGAGAACGTGACATCGGTAAGTGGCTTGTCGCTCATGGGTTTTCCGGCGGTCGGCGAGGGTCGCGGACGCTTGCATGGCCTGTCCGACGACCGCACACTGCCGAGCCCCGAGCGCCTGGGCCCGGGCTCCGCTGCGACAGAAGGAAAGGCCGAGAGGGGCGCCCACGGCTTCCGCGGCGGGCGCGGAAGGCGGCCCCGGTGAGGGCCTCATGCAGGGCGGACGGCTTGTGAAGTTCAGGCATTGGCCGCAAGTGTAGCCCAAGCCCGCGCGGCCGCAGCGGCGCCCGCTTCACGCCGCCCTGCGCCACAATCCCACCCGAGCCGGCATCTCGACCGGCCCACCCTCAGGAGCCCCATCGTGAGCGAACACATAAAGAATGTCGGCGACGCCGATTTCGACGCCGAAGTGCTGAAGTCCGGCGAGCCGGTCCTGGTCGACTTCTGGGCCGAATGGTGCGGCCCCTGCAAGGCGATCGGACCGATCGTCGACCAGGTCGCGCAGGAATTCGCCGGTCGCGTGAAGGTGGTCAAGCTCAACATCGACCACAACCCCGGCACGCCGCGCCAGTACGCGGTGCGCGGCATCCCGACCCTGATGCTGTTCAAGGACGGCAAGGTCGCAGCCACCCAGGTCGGCGCGGTCAACCGCGGCCAGCTGACCCAGTTCGTCCAGAAGGCCATCTGAGATCCACGGGTCGGGCAGGCTGAGGCTTGTCCGACCCGGCTTCAGCGTTGACGCTTCGACTTGGCTTCGTCCTCGGCGATGAAGCGGCGGAACTTCCAGAACATGAAGCCGCCCATCGCCAGCATGAAGGCGATCACGGCCAGGCTCGCCAGCCCGGCATCGGTGTTGAACAGGGCACGCCAAGCGTCCATCGGTGTCCTCGGTGGCTGTGTGGATCAAGCGCGAAGACTGCGCCCCCGGCGACCTCCTGCGTTTGACACGCATCAATCGCTCACTGGCTGATCGCGCGTTCGAGCCTGAACCATCACCGGCCGCGCCCTCTGCGCGTCTTGCCCGGCCAAGCCTCGGCGTGTAGTGTTCGCAGCATTCGCGGTGCGATCACGCCCGCCACCCTCTGCAGCACCCCTCCCCGCTTCCCTCCCAACGATTCTCACGAATCCATCGCTCGCACTGCGCGAGGTACCCCTTGTCCGAGAACGAAACCCCGAACGGCGACGCCGTGCCAACGCGCGCCGAGTCGACGCCCGAAGTGGCCGCACCCGCTCCCACCCGGCCGCCGCGCGCGCCGCGCGCGCCCAAGGCGAGCGCCGCTGCAGCACAACCCGAACTGCCGCTGGCCGCCAGCGCTGAACAGCCGTCACAGCCTGAGCCGGTGGCGTCCGCCGAGGCGCCGCGGGTCCGGCCTCCTGCGGCACCGGTCGCCGAGGTGACTGCGCCTGCCCCAGTGGCGGCCACGCCGCCCGCCGCACAAGCTTCGACCTCCGAAGGCAGCGCATCCAGCGACTCCACACCCGCTGCACCGGCATCGGAAGGTGTCGCTCCAGCGGCGGAAGGCGCGGCACCCGCTGCCGAAGGCGGTACCGACGACGCCGCAGAACAGGCTCGCCGCGAGCGCCGCGAGAGTCGTCGCGAGTTCCGGGAGCGTCGCCGTGAGCGTCGCAACCGTGAGCGCGCGCAGGGCGGCGGCCAGCAGAACGGCGGCGATCTCGATGACGAGAGCCTGCCGCCGCCGCAGAACACCCCCTACCAGCCACCGGCCAACCTGCCGAGCTACAGCCTGACCGAGCTGAAGCGCATGCGCGCCGACCAGCTGATGGATCTGGCCGAGACCCTGCGCATCACCGAGACGGTGGCGCGCATGCGCAAGCAGGACGTCACCTTCGCGATCATGAAGGTGCTGACCCGCTTCGGCGACGGCGTCGCCGGCGAAGGCGTGCTGGAAATCCTGCCCGACGGCTTCGGCTTCCTGCGCGGCGCCGAGGCCAGCTACCTGGCCGGCCCGGACGACGTCTACATCTCGCCCAGCCAGATCCGCCGCTTCAACCTGCGCACCGGCGACTACATGACCGGACGCATCCGCTCGCCCAAGGACGGCGAGCGCTACTTCGCCCTGGCCAAGGTCGACACCATCAACGGCGAGCCGCCGGAGGCGTCCAAGAACAAGGCGCTGTTCGAGAACCTCACGCCGCTGTTCCCGCGCAAGCGCTTCGTGCTGGAGCGCGGCAACGGCAGCACCGAGGACATCACCGGCCGCATCATGGATCTGATGAGCCCGATCGGAAAAGGCCAGCGCGGCCTGATCGTGTCGCCGCCCAAGGCCGGCAAGACCATGCTGCTGCAGAACATCGCCTCGGCGATCAGCTACAACCACCCGGACGTGCACCTGATCGTGCTGCTGATCGACGAGCGTCCGGAAGAAGTCACCGAGATGAGCCGCACCGTGCGCGGTGAGGTCGTCAGCTCGACCTTCGACGAGCCCGCCGCCCGCCATGTGCAGGTCGCCGAGATGGTGATCGAACGCGCCAAGCGCCTGGTCGAACACAAGAAGGACGTGGTGATCCTGCTCGACTCGATCACCCGTCTGGCGCGCGCCTACAACACCGTGGTGCCGAGCTCGGGCAAGGTGCTGACCGGCGGTGTCGATGCCAACGCCCTGCAGCGCCCGAAGCGCTTCTTCGGCGCGGCGCGCAACGTCGAGGAAGGCGGCTCGCTGACCATCATCGCCACCGCGCTGGTCGAGACCGGCTCGAAGATGGACGAGGTGATCTACGAGGAGTTCAAGGGCACCGGCAACATGGAAGTCCACATGGACCGCCGGATCGCCGAGAAGCGCGTCTACCCGGCGGTCAACATCAACCGCTCCGGTACCCGCCGCGAGGAGCTGCTGATCGATCCGGACTTCCTGCAGAAGATCTGGATCCTGCGCAAGCTGCTGCACCCGATGGACGAACTCGCCGCGATCGAGTTCCTGCTCGACAAGATGAAGAACACCAAGACCAACGAGGAGTTCTTCAACTTCATGAAGCGCTGATCCAGCGCCCATCGAGGTCCGGACCCGAGGCCCGCACGGAACGATCCGTGCGGGCTTTGCGTTTCAGCGCCGCAGGGTCGGCCGTGCATTGCGGCCCGCGGCCCGGCGCGAGCCGCTGGCCGGGGCTTACTCCAGCTCCACCGCACCCCTGTCGCAGCGGCCGCCGCGAGGTCGCGGCACCCCGCGCTGATCGGTGGCGGGTGCATTGTCACAGTCGACCGCATCGATGACGACGGCATGGATCGCCGGCAGGGGCAGCGCTGTGGGCGTGGTTCCACCGTTGTCCTGGGTCGGCCCCACGATGGCGATGCGGCGGCCGGCGGCGTCCAAGGTCTCGGCGACATCGTGGTTGCCGCCGCCGTCGATGACCCAGTCCGGGTGCGCCCATGCCCGGCTGCCGCCCGACATCTCGATGAGGCTGCGGGACACCCGGGTCGGCGCCTCGACCATGTCGGGGTAGCCGCACACGCCGAGCTGGTTGATCGGGTACACGGGAATCGGATGTGGATTGACGAATCTCGCCCTGACGCTGCCGACGCTGACGATCGACCGGTCGATGCTGACGTCGCCGCTGCGGTTGTAGACCTGGGCACCACACGGCACCACGAGGGGCTGGCCCGGCTGTTCGAGCCAACCGCGGCCGAAAGTGACGAAATCAAGGCGCGCAGTGCCGTAATTGTTGTAGAGGGCAGCGCCCCAGCCGGAGGCATGGCTGGTCTCAGGAGCCACGTTGTTGCCCCACTCTCCCCAGACGAAGGTGCCGAGGAGACTGCTGTTGGAGACGTCGAGGACGCCGGCGTTGTAGAGGGCGGCGCCACCCCACATGGCTTGGCCGGTGATCATGCTGCGCTCGACCCGGGCCACCCCGGAGTTGCAGAGCCCACCTCCTAGGAACGCGTGGCCGGTCAGGCTGCTGTCGATGACCAGGAGCTGCCCGAGATTGGCCACGGCCCCGCCGCAGTTGTACAGCGACCGGCCATGGGGCGAGAACGCGGTATGTGCCAACACGCGCAGCCCGCGCAGGACGGTAATGTTGCTGGCACGCGGCCCCGCCGTCCGGAAAGCGGCTCCGCCCTCGTTGTTGTCCAGCATGGCGACGGTCGTGCGCCCGCCACCGTCGACGGTCACCGGCAGGCCGCTGCGGTCTCGGAAATCCAAGCCGTGGTACAAGTGGACGACAGTGACATGCGGCGCGAACACGATGGTGTCGCCACCGCGGGCCAGCGCCACGGCATCGCGCAGGCGACAGGGTTGGCCACTGTCGGGCAGGCAGTTCTCGGGCCGAACCACGACCGCGCCCACGGCGGCGGGGTCGCTGGCGTCATTGACCGTGATGGTGTCCGCGCCCGCCTGCGCGGACAGCGCGAGGAAGGCAGCGACGAGCACGCCGAGCGCGATGTAGCGGTTCATGGTTGGCCTCCTGCTGATGTCGCGGTGCTGGATTCGAAGCCGTCCGCAAACAGGTCAAAGCTCCGCTCGAACGCCCCCATGTCGCAGGCGGCCCCCTGTGGGCGTCGCACGCCCCGCAGGTCGGTGGCCGGCGCATCGACGCAGGGGACGGCGTCCACCACCAAGCGGGAGTCGGTGGAATGGATGTTCCCGCCGGCGTCATCCCAATGGAGCGGGAGCGGCAATTCCACACCCTGGTTCGACAGGGCGAACAGGCTGTTCTCCACCCGCGTCGGGTGAGCAAGGCAGGGATAGCGGCCTACGCTCAGGCCCATTCCGAAGGTGGGTAGCAGCACCGAATTGCGGACCCGCAGATCGCCGCAGGCGTTCAGGATCGAGTGCCCCAGGCGCTGCCAATCCAAGTCGAGGTAGCCACGGTTCTCGAACAGGGTGACGAAATTGAAGTCGGCCGTCCCGTTGCGGTTGAACACCCCTCCTGCACCGCTCCAGACAGGATTGAACGGATTGCCCTGCCGCTGGCTGACCATCGCGCTGCTTTCCGAGATCAGGCTGTTTGTGACCTCCAGGGTCCCCGAGTTCATGATCGCGCCACCGCTGAACGCCGCTTGACCGAGGGAGAGCGTGCTCTGGGCGATGCGAAGCTCGCCAAAGTTGCAGATCAGTCCACCGAACCTGGCGAAACCGTAGGGAAGAGTGATCCGCTCGAGCGTCAGGTCGCCTTGGTTGAGGATCGCGCCACCGCAGTTGTCCAGCCCGTCCCAGCCGGCAACGGCACCGTTGGCCGAACGTGCGCCAGGAATGGTCAGGCCGCGCAGCACCACGACATTGGTGTGCGGCCCCATCATGCGCAGGGTGGGCGTGCCCAGCGGGGGCAGGAAGGACACCCTGCCCTCACCGTCCACCGTGACCGGCAGGCCGCTGGTGTCGGCGAACTTCAGGGTGCGCGCAAGCGCGATCTCGGTGACGCCCGGCGCGAAGAGGATGCGATCTCCGCCGCGCGCGGCCGCTACCGCGTCACGCATGCGGCAGGGCAGTTGGCTGCCGGCCGCACAGCGCGCCGGCTCGCCGACCCAGGGCGGCCCTTCGACATCCTCGCCGGAGTTGACGACGAGGGTTGCAGCCGCGACGGGCGAGGAGACCAGCACGGCGAGTGCTGGAACACAGGAATGCAGCAAGCGTCGAGCCCACATCGGAATGGCCTGATTGCACAATGGCGTCGACAAGGAAGGCGCATTTCAGGGCACAGCTCCCTCATCGCCCCGGGGCTCAAGCGCGCATTCCTTGACTTACCCGCCTCGTGTTTGCCGCTGCAGGGACCTCGTTCGGCCCGCACACCATTGCTCTGGCTCCGGACACTCACTGTCGCGAGGGCGCGCGGCCTAGCCGCGTGACCCGCGCGGTGTCCAACGCCGTCGCCAACCCAAGGTCCAGACGATGCAGTGCGCGCTCAGACGTCGCCGTCGGTCGCCCAGCCCTCGCCCGTGCCGCGCGTGACCACGCGATCCGTCGGCTGCACGCTGCCGGCCGGTAAACTGTCGAGCGACTTCAGCTCGGCATAGATCGGCGCGAAGTCCGGCCGGGTCGCATCGAACAGCTGCTCGAAGTCGTCGATGACGAAGTAGGTCTTCTGGAAGGTATCGATGCGGTAGCGCGTGCGCATGATCCGCTTGAGATCGAAGCCGATGCGGTTGGGCGCATCGCTCTGGATCGAATACTTCGACTCGCCAGCGGAACTGACGATGCCGGCGCCGTAGATGCGCAGGCCCGAAGGCTCTCGGATCAAGCCGAACTCGACCGTGTACCAGTAGAGGCGGGTCAGGTTCACCAGCGCCTCGGGGCCGATGCCGTGGGCACGCACGCCGCCGCGGCCATAGGCCTGCATGTAGTCGGCGAACACCGGGTTCATCAGCAGCGGCACGTGGCCGAACAGATCGTGGAACAGGTCGGGTTCGGCGATGTAGTCGATCTGGTTGGGGCGGCGAATCCACCAGGTCACCGGAAAACGGCGATTGGCGAGGTGATCGAAGAAGTCGAGCTCGGGCAGCAGGCCCTCGACGCCGATGATCCGCCAGCCGGTGGTGCGGGCGAGGATCTCGTTCAGCTCGTTGAAGCGCGGGATCTGCTCTTCGCCCATGCCCATGGCGTCCTGCGCCTGCAGAAAGGCCGTGCAGGCGAGGTCCGGCAGCAGGGCGCGCTGGCGGCGGTAGAGCTGCCCCCAGACCGCATGGTCGGTGGCGCTGTAGGTTTCCCAGGGCTGCTCGACCACGCCGGTGGCGTAGAGCGGCACATAGCCCTTGTCGGTCATCGCGTGCTCGACGCGCTGCGGTGTGTTCATGGCGGCCTCCCGGGCGGCGGACGTGCTCGTTCGGCACGTTCCTGAGCGCCTTACTCTATCGGCGCGCGTGCGCAATTCGCGTGCGTGCTTGCTGAACAGGGCGCCGCTGACGCAATCTTCGATCTTCGTTCCCGCCAGCCACGCAAGAAATGGAAGACCTCCAGCTCGACCGCACCGACCTGCGCCTGCTCGCCATCCTGCAGGCCGAGGGCCGCATCGCAAACACCGATCTCGCCGAGCGCATCAACCTCTCCGCCTCCGCCTGCCTGCGCCGGGTACAACGTCTGGAAACCGCCGGCGTCATCGCCGGCTACCGCGCGGTGCTGTCCGCGCCGGCCCTGGGTCTGGGCCTGTCGGCCTTCGTGCGCCTGCAGCTGCGCCACCACGACGGTGACGCCGTGCGCCGCTTCGGCGAGGACGTCAAACACTGGCCCGAAGTCGTCGCCTGCTACGCCTTGTCCGGCGACACCGACTACATGATCCAGGTGGTCGTCACCGACCTCGCCCACTTCTCCCGCTTCCTGCTCGACACCCTGCTCGCCTCGTCGGCGGTGGCGGACGTCAACACCAGCTTCGTGCTGAAGACGGTGAAGGCGGATCAGGGGTTGCCGCTTTGAGCTTCATTTGAGTCATTACAGTCGACTCTGTCAAGTTCAATGGCGCATGAGGGTGCGGGACCCTACAGCTAGCCATACCCTCGGGATCATTCCCGAAGATCCTATTTGCTGTCGCAGAGTTCTTTCTGCAGGCGAAAGCGCTTCACGTCGATACCACCATTCTCGGAGACGCCAGAGTGCCGGTTCTCAACCCACTGCAGATAGCGACCAATCGATTCGCAGCTTCCTTGCTCCGCACTTAATCGAAGCCAGAACCCATACTCAAACTCGTTAGACTCCACGAAGATGAAGTAGTCAGCTAGCCTTCGAGATGCATCCTTATCGCCGCCGACCGCGCGGGCCCTCAGGCTATCAAGTTCTTCTTGGGGAACGTCATAGTCAAGTGCCGGCGCCTTTGGAACAGCCTCCGAGGTACAGAACCCTTCCGCAGAGCTAAGGAAAAGCAGGGCGAGTGAAACCAACAGCCGATTCATGGCTTGAACTCGATTAATGAGTGAATTGAGTTGAGATCGGGTGAATAGCCTCGCCAACCGTCAGGATCCGCGACCCTCGGGGCATTTATTGTGTTACCACTATCCGAATACCACCACTGATAGCTGGGCCCGGAAAAAACGGAAACGCCAAGTCGATCCGACAGTTGCTGCGCCAGCGAATCTTCGCCATCACGGGGCGACTTTCCGCCATGACAAGTTAGAAGCTCTACGTCCCGGCCTCTCCAATCTGGATCATTTCGAATCAAATCTGCCAGCTCATCTACATATATCGCGCGAGCAGGTGTTACCGTCTGATCTTCAACGAACAAAGTATTTCCATGCCCAGCCCAGACGTAGTTGCTACTTTTGTACTTGCCTGCAGCTTCACGACCGGGATCGCCTTCGCGAAACGCGTTGCGATCAGCCTGAAGCCCATTCAAATCAAAGAAGTTGACCGGATCTGAACCGCTATAGTCAAAGAAGTTGGAGGAGCCTCGAAAACCAACCGGATCCTTCGCCGTCCACCTACCTGAAATCGCATCGTAATCCCGCGCCCCAAATCGCACCAAGCCCGTGTCGCGGTCATAGATGCCGCCCGCATACCCAAACGGCTGGAACCCGGGATTCGTGTCCTCGACCACGTTGCCGTACTCGTCATACGCCATCCGCTGTGCGATCGCGCCGGTGGCGATGTTGACCACCAGGCGCACGCTGCCGAGGTGGTCGGCGACGACGCGGTAGGTCTGGCCGCCCTTGAGCATTAGGCTGGGCACATGGGGGCGGTCGGCGTAGAGGAAGCTGGCGATGACGTTGCCGTCGGCATCGAGTTCGGCCACCGGCTCCAGCTGGTTCGCATACAGCAAGCCCCACTGGCGCACGCCGTTGATGCTCTTGCCGACGCGGCGGTTGCGGCCGTCGATGTGGTAGGTGATGACGCGGGTGTCGGGCGGTAGCTGCCACGCAGCGTCGAGCCGGATCCGATTGGCAGTGCTACTCTCTCTGGGATTCTTCGTGTGACACTTCAGGTGTTGCACAAAGGGCCGCAAACTTGATTTGGCCATCGCAACCGAACAAGTACCGAACACCACCGTCGACGTAGTCTTCCAGTCGCTTCGTATTGAAGTTAAATTGACCATTGACAGACACAATACCGCATGATTCGCCAGTCGAGACGCTTTCAGCCTCAAACTCGGCATCAACTAGCAAGCTAACCTCATACTCGCTGGCTTCAGGTCGCGCTCGCTCGACCCGGAGCCGATTCGGAAATGCCAAGCATCCCGATCGCCGTGGGCCGAGCAAGTCGCCGACAAACATCACCGAAGTCACAAAGCCCACGCCCCCCGGCCCCACGACCTCCCCCACTTCCGGGATTCTTGAGAATGCGAGCACCATCAACTGCCCATCGCCACAATGCGATGGCCAATATGGACCTGGGTGTCCATGACAATCAGGGCGATGGAGAGCGAAAATCGTGTGATCGCCGGCCGCGACTGCATGAATGCTCCTGGGCAGCATCGCCGACCATCTATTGAACCGCGTTCCCATCGGTTGCTTTGCTAATTCGATGAGTTCGTCGAGATAGACGAGGCGGACCCCAGACATGGCATCCAATGAATAGCCCGTTGGCGCAGGCTTTGTACCAACCGCGTCCGCGGTCGGGACCAAGGCGAGCAGGAGAAAGATCAGTTGCACCCGCATGTGAGCCTCTCTTGTCGATACTGCTCTCGATGCTGGTTCGCGCGCTGCAAGCCTTCATCATGAATTCTCGAATGATCTGTCGCTCTCTCAGGATCATTCGGGGGCAAGGTCCACAGGTGCTCAGGCTGATCAATGTGCAGCCCTTCGTGGATCACGACCTCCAGCAAATCGACCAGCTGCGTATGGGTCAAGTCGCCGAGATAGTTGTCACTAATCGCCACTGTAAAGCCACCGGGGCGCGGGTTGCTCGGATCTTTCGGATGCCATGTTCGCCCCCTAACCCCTCCCTCAAGCGACATTACAAGCGGATCTTCTGGGAGTGACTGGTCTTGAACGTGACGACGGGCGAAATCCAAAGCAAAATCTATGTCGCATTGCGTCAAACCAGAGGGATCGATGAGGGAGATCGGATTGGAGCCCACATAGACGTAAAGGTTGGTGCCCCCTGCATAAAACCGGATCGGATCCTTCGCCGTCCACCTACCCGCCACAGCATCGTAATCCCGCGCCCCAAACCGCACCAAGCCCGTGTCGCGATCGTACAGGCCACCCGCATACCCGAACGGCTGGAACCCCGGGTTGGTGTCTTCGACCACGTTGCCGTACTCGTCATACGTCATCCGCTGCGCGATCGCGCCGGTGGCGATGTTGACCACCAGGCGCACGCTGCCGAGGTGGTCGGCGACGACGCGGTAGGTCTGGCCGCCCTTGAGCATTAGGCTGGGCACATGGGGGCGGTCGGCGTAGAGGAAGCTGGCGATGACGTTGCCGTCGGCATCGAGTTCGGCCACCGGCTCCAGCTGGTTGGCGTACAGCAGGCCCCATTGGCGCACGCCGTTGATGCTCTTGCCGACCCGGCGGTTCAGGCCGTCGATGTGGTAGGTGATCACGCGGGTGTCGGGCAGCGCCACGTGGCGCAGGTTGCCGAATTCGTCGTACTCGTACTCGGTCGTGCTGCTGGTCGCGCTGTCGACGCGGCGCGTGAGTTCGCCGTTGCGGGAGTACTCGTAGCTGCAGCTGCCGTAGGCGGTCATGCGGTCCTGGGCGTCGTAGCTGCCGCTGACGGTGACATCGCCGCCCGCAGGCAGCGAGCCAAGGCAGGGCCAGCTTTGACCGCGCAGCGGTGAGGCCGGGCCAACGCGATGGGTGGTGCGGTTGCCGTTGTCGTCAAAGCCGTAGTCGCTGACCAGGGCGCCACTGCGGTGCACGGTTTCGAGGCGGCCGGACAGCGCGTAGCTGTAGGTGTCGGCGAAGCTGCCCCCTGCCGCGTTTTCGCTGCGCGTTTCGATGCGGCCCAGGCGGTCGCGGCCGTAGCTGGCCTGGAACAGTGGGGTGCCGGCATGGCTGGCGCTGTAGGCGGTGGGCTCAGCGAACTGATTGTGGGTCCAGACGTCGGTGAGGCTGCCGACGCCCGTGCCCTCCAGCAGGCCATTTGCCGCATTGCGGACCAGGTCGAGGCGGGTGGCGCCCACGGTCGCCGAGGTGAGCAGGCTGTCGTTGTCGTAGCCGTAGGTGACGCTGGTGCCGTTCTCGATCGACAGGCCGGTCAGGCGGCGCGCGGAGCCGTAGGTGTAGGACACGCGGCCGGCGACTTCGGGGCCGGTCCAGGTTTGCGCACGAAGGACTTCGGAGTTACCCCAGTCGAAGTCCAAACGCTGCGCGTCGTTATCGCTAACGGCCAAGGCTCGGCCGCCGTACATGTTGATTTCTCGACGACCGCCAGACCAATTGATGCCCCTGAGCTCGGTGGAGCCAGGCCGGCGCTCGATGCTGAGTGAACGCCCATCCGGCCGGGAAGCTGCATTCAGCGCCTGGTCGCGATCACGCGGATAGCTGGTGCTCCAGAGCCCAGCGCCAGCAGCGGGTGGACGGTAGGCCGACAGGCGATCCGCGGGCGTGTAGTCGAACTCGTGGGCAGTGCGCCCCGGTGGTACTACGCGCGTGAGATTGGAATTGGCGTCCCAGCCCAGGCCGATTTCCCGATTGTCGGGCAGACGAACACTCTCCGGACGCCCGAGGTCGTCGCGCTGGTAGGTGACGCGGCGTTGCAGCGGATCTTCCGCCCAGTCCAGGTAGCCGCGGGCGTCGTAGTTCATGCGTGTGGTACGCCGGGCGGCGCCACTCCCGACGTGGACTGCCTCAAGCCGTCCGCGGTTGTCGTAGGCGTATTCGATGTCGGCCAGGCCGGCGATGCTGCGCCGCAGCGGTTGGCCCTGCGGGTTGATCCAGGTGCGGGATTCGCGGCCTTCGGGCGAGCGCACGGTCCACTGGCGTTGGGTGCTGTCGTAACTGCGCGTGCTGGTGCGGCCGTCGACGCTGACTGTTTCGGTGCGGTCGACGCTGCCGAGGGCACCGCTGCCCACGGGCGTGGCGCTGCGATGCGTGGTGACCACAGCGCCAGCGCCTTGCACCTGGGCGGCATAGCTCGACCAAAGAAGTTGGGGGTCAAAACCGGTATTGCCGGAGATCCAGTCGCCAGCACTGCTGCTGCGCGTGAATCTGCCATCCGGTGCGCGATTCGAGTAGGTGCTGGTGCCATCGCGGCGACCGCGGTACTCGCTCACGCCACTCCAACGCGTGTATTGACGACTTGCGTGACTGCGGCGACCTTCTGGCGAAATTCGCACGCCCACCTTTGCCTGCCTGCGAGGGACTGCATACGGATCCTGAAGCCATGCTTGGCCTGTTGCATCGACGTTTCCTTGGAGGCGGCCGCGACGCAGCGGGCTCCAGTCGTAGGACTTCCACTGCCCGTTCGGGGTACGCGCTGACGCATAAAGTCCACGCACACCGCTACCGAACATCCAAGACTGACCCGCAGGCAGGTTGGCGCCCGCGAGGTAGCCATCCGCGCCCACCGGGTAGTCCGATTGCACCCCCCATGGACTGGTGATGCGAACAGCGCTCGCTGTGCGTGTGATCTCGGTGCGGTTGCCATGCGCATCTTCGATGGCGCTCAACAGCCCGTCCGCCCCGTAGTGGTAGCTGCGAAGGGCGGCGCCGGTCTGCGGGTGCAAAGTCCGCAGGTGTCGGCCCCGCGCATCGAACTCAAGCACGGCAGAACCGTCGGCCTCGGGCACCAGATGCAGAGACTGCGCGGCCCGATCGGCGTAGGTCGTACCGTAGGTGAGAATTCGACTGGAACCGTGGTCGATCAAGCGAATGCCGCCATCAGGCAGCGGCAGGGGCACCATAGTCGTTCCGAAGCGTAGACCTCGGGCGAAGGCACGATCCGGGTCCGCAGCAGCCCAATCTGCCGTACCGCCACCAATGCGCGTAAAGATTCGCCCCTCACGGCTGATTTCGCGCACTCGGACACGACCGCCGGCAAAGTCGACGTACTGGACAAGCCCCTCTGCAGTGACAGCAATTGCAGACAAGGATCCGATCGGCTGCTCGGTTGCAATCCCACCTTCGAAGGTCTCGCCGAGGTTGCCGTTGCCAGCCACCGTGCGCACGCGCCCTTGTGCTGAGATGCGGCGCAGGCGATTACCCGCCGCCACGAGGAGATCGCCGTTGGGCTCGAAAGCCATGTTGGTGATCCAGCCGAGACTGGCCTGCAGGGCCGGAACGTCTTCGCCCGAGTCACTTCCTCCGCCGGCGACTAGTGCCTGGCCTGCCGAATCCACGAGATAGATCTCAACGCCGCAGGCCAGAAAGACCTGATCGCCATGGCTGGCCATGGCGGAAATGTTCCAACCCCCGCAAGGGATGCCAGCTTCGTCATCCCGGCGAGCAAGAGTCTCGACCTTTGAGCCTGTGGAGACTCGGTGCAACCCTTCCTCCCCCATCAGCAAAACACGCCCACGCTGATCGACAGCATGCCGTCGCGCACGCGTCCAAAGCTGGGTGCCCTCCGGGCACTCCTGCATGCTGCCTCGACCAGGGCGCGCATCCGTGTTCGGACCGACGCAGGAGCGTGCGAACACGCGCTCATCGCCGCTGGCCGTGCGCTCTGTCAGCGTCTGCCAGAGCAGCGACTGCGCTTCCTCGGTTTCGTGCAGAAAGACAAGGTTTCCAGCAGGGTTCGTCTGTGGGGCTGCACGCTCAAGATTCTGAACGACGGGCCCGCGCTCGAGCACACCACCCTCGACTGAGGGGTGCGAAGGATTGATGCTTCGTTGGGTGCCATCTCCGTTGAACAGGACGAGTGACGCTGGGTCGAACGCTCTGACTTCGCTGAGCATCCAACCACCGAAGCCCAGGCCTTTGGCATTCCATTGCGAACTGAGGGACAGCGGCAATGAGCCAGGTCGCCACACCTTGCTCAGCACGATGTCTGAGCCTCCGCGGCCCGAAACCTGTACGTTTCCCGCGAAGGGCAGCGCAGAGAATCGAGCGAAGGCGCGGTCGAATTCGGCACCACGCGCATAGCGTGGCGTGTAGTAGTAGCTCATTCGGAACTGGTAGGAGAGTGCCCCCTGCCAGCCCGAACGCTCGTACGCATCTGCAAGATTGAGGTCGAACGCAACCCGAGAGTCCGCGAATGTTCGGCGGCCATCCGGACCCGTGACCGTTGCGGCACCTTGGGTGTAGCGACGTCCGAGGATTTCCAGGTCAACGGTCGCCCGTCGCAGACTCGCTGGCAAGCTCCGGCTTGTAAGCCGGAGCGCAAAGCGCGACTGCAGCGTACCAGCCTCGGTTCGGTCACTACGGTAACTCAGACTGTGACCGGTGCCCGCGACGGGAACGCGCAAGCCGAGCGATTGCGTCTGGCAATAAACGATGCTGCCGTCCTCACACTCTTCGCTTTGGGGGTCATCTGTCGTGTCGTCGCCTTCCGCACCATCAGGGTTGTCCGGATCGTCGATGCTATTGTTGGGGTCATCTTCCTCGTCACCGCTGCTCGGGTCGTCGTCGAAATCCGGATCGGTGGGTTCCTCGGAATCATCCGGCGGCACGTAGGGCCAGTTGCAGTCCCAAGGCGTCAAGTGATCGAGCGGGGTGCGCCAGAGTTCAGTACCCGTTGTGTAGCTCTGCGCGAGGTGGGCGCGCTCTTCGGCGCTGATGCCGAGTTCGAGCAGCGCTTCTGCATCGGCTGGTTGGCCGCTGCCGTCGATGTCAATCTGGGCCAACCCTTGATCAACGCCCAGCAGCTTGATCACGCGGCCGTTGTCCGACGCCACCCATGTCCCACCGCGAAAGTCGTACCAGCCCGCGGGAACAATCTCGCCTACCGGGAAGCCGATGAAGTTGTCGACGTAAAGGCCCACGGGCTGGTTGAAGTCCACGCGGGTGGCACCAGCGGCCAAAGCCTGGTCGGCCGAGAGTTCTACTGCATAGGTATAGGCCGAGCTGGGCGGCAGCTCCCCCGGCATGCGCTCAGGCCCGCCATCACCCACGGTGTACTCGGTGGCACGGAAGTGCATGACGGGCAGCGCCTGCTGCTGGCCGTTGGGCAGGGTCATCGTTGCCGATGTGCCGGCCGGGAAGAACACCTTGGCCTGACGGCTGCCGTCTTCGTCGGTCATCTCGCTGCCAGCGGCGAACTGCGCTGGGGCGTTCGGGCCAAGGATGACCGGGGTCATCAGGCTGTCGGGGCGCAGCATGCGCACGTCGTCAACCAGGGCCCAGTCGCGCCACGGTGTGCGGATGGTGCGCTGGGCGCGCAGGCGGTCGGGCTTCTGGAAGTCGAGCACCACGTCGCCGCCGCCGTTCACCAGCAGGTCGTAGTGGCCGTCTGCGCGGGTGTAGGTGTAGCCGTATTCGGGGTGATCCAGCACGCGCACCAGCACTTGCGGCAGGGGCTCGCCCGCTTCGTCCAGCACGCGACCGCGCGTGATGGCAGCGCGGTAGCGTTCGATCAGGCCGGGCTGCAGGCCGACCTGGATTGGCGTGGGGCCGAAACCGATGAATTCGTTGGCATCGATAAAGTCGGTGACAACGGTGGGGTTGATGGGCGGCGCCACCGCCGCCGGATCGGGCGGTGTGAACTGCTGGATGCAAAAGGGATCCAGCAGGCCGTCGTCGTCGGTGTCGGGGCCGGATGCGCAGTTGTTCTCGGTCGCCTCGAAGCCGCTGCGGAAGATGCCCACGGTTTGGTCAGCCGTGGCTGCAAGCGGGAGGCCCGCGCTGATGAGCGTACCGCCATGAGCCTCAGTGGCCGCTGCCCAGCCGGGGGAGAGCGCGATTCCGAGCGCGGCCGTGATAGCGGCGGCGTTGAAACGCACGGCTTTGGCAGCACCGCGAATCGCCGTCCGAGCGGCGAGTAGAAAACATTGCAGGCCCATATGGACTCGTTAAAGAAATCGTGAAGAGCGCGCATAGTACGGAGCGCACTTGACAGGATCAAGAACAGATCTTGCTCCCAGACCGGAATGACATGTTGGGCGGGACGATTGACGTCCGGGGTGAATCGAGTTTGGCCTGAGGGTTGCGCAGCGGTATGGGTTGAGCGGATGGGGGAGTGATATCGTCAGTCGGGCTCGGGCGCGGTGTTCGGCAGGTGCAGGCAGCGCCTCGCCCGGACCCTCTCCCCAACCCCTCTCCCACGGGGAGAGGGGCTCTGCGCACGGAAGCGTGGCGCTTGGGGTAGCACCCACCCGTTTGAGAGCGCGGTGCTCGGGCACAGATCGAGCTTGCGGCTTGTTTGCCCCTCACCCCAACCCCTCTCCCGTGGGGAGAGGGGCTCAGGTGCAGCAGGGTGCAGAATCCCGGGCCTATAGCGAGGTGTGACGATCCGAAACTTGAGCCGAACAGCCGCAACGCCCTTCTTGGAGGGCTGAACTCAGGCCCCACAAAGCAAAACGCCGACCCAAGGGCCGGCGTTTGCTTGCCGCTCGACGTTTGCGCGTCGGCCTCAGTGCTTGAGGTTCTTGCGCAGTCGCTCCAGCGCCTGCAGCTGGGCGATGGCCTGGGCCAGCTGGGCTTGGGCTTCGGCGACTTCCATCGCCTCGCTGCGGTTGGCGAGGATGCGCTCGGCTTCTTCCTTGGCTTTCTTGGCCGCGGCTTCGTCGAGGTCCTTGCCGCGGATGGCGGTGTCGGTCAGCACGGTCACGACCTGCGGCTGCACCTCCAAGATGCCGCCGGAGACGTAGAACAGCTGCTCTTCGCCGTTCGGCAGGATCACGCGGACCTGGCCGGCCTTCAGGCGGGTGATGAGCGGGGCGTGCTTGGGCGCGATGCCGAGCTCGCCCATCTCGCCGGTGGCGACGACCATGGAGACCGGGCCGGAGTAGATCTCCTCCTCGGCGCTGACGATGTCGCAACGGATGGTGCTCATGTTTGCTCTCTCGCTCTATTCGGGAATGGAGAATCGGGAATCGGGAATCGTTGGAGCGGACCGCGGCGAGATTCTGGCTCTGCGCAGTCCCGATTCCCGATTCCCGATTCTCGATTCCCGGCGTGGCGGCTTAGGCCGCCGCGCTCATCGCCTTTGCCTTCTCGAACACTTCGTCGATGCCGCCGACCATGTAGAAGGCCTGCTCGGGCAGGTGGTCGCACTCGCCGTCGACGATCATCTTGAAGCCGCGGATGGTTTCCTTCAGCGAGACGTACTTGCCGGGCGAGCCGGTGAAGACTTCGGCGACGAAGAAGGGCTGCGAGAAGAAGCGCTCGACTTTGCGGGCGCGCGAGACGACCTGCTTGTCCTCTTCGGACAGCTCGTCCATGCCGAGGATCGCGATGATGTCCTTCAGCTCCTTGTAGCGCTGCAGGGTCGACTGCACCTTGCGGGCGGTGTCGTAGTGCTCGTTGCCGATCACGTTCGGGTCCAGCTGGCGGCTGGTCGAGTCGAGCGGGTCGACCGCCGGGTAGATACCCAGCGAGGCGATGTTGCGGCTCAGCACGACGGTGGCGTCGAGGTGGGCGAAGGTGGTCGCCGGCGACGGATCGGTGAGGTCGTCCGCGGGCACGTACACGGCCTGGATCGAGGTGATCGAGCCCGTCTTGGTCGAGGTGATGCGCTCCTGCAGGACGCCCATTTCCTCGGCCAGGGTCGGCTGGTAGCCCACCGCCGACGGCATGCGGCCGAGCAGCGCCGACACTTCGGTACCGGCCAGGGTGTAGCGGTAGATGTTGTCGACGAACAGCAGCACGTCACGGCCTTCGTCGCGGAAGTGCTCGGCGATCGACAGGCCGGTGAGCGCGACGCGCAGGCGGTTGCCCGGCGGCTCGTTCATCTGGCCATAGACCAGGGCGACCTTGTCGAGGACGTTGGAGTCCTTCATCTCGTGGTAGAAGTCGTTGCCCTCGCGGGTACGCTCACCGACGCCGGCGAACACCGAATAGCCGCTGTGCTCGATCGCGATGTTGCGGATCAGCTCCATCATGTTGACGGTCTTGCCGACGCCGGCGCCGCCGAACAGGCCGACCTTGCCGCCCTTGGCGAAGGGGCACATCAGGTCGATGACCTTGATGCCGGTTTCCAGCAGCTCGTTGGCAGCCGCCTGGTCTTCGTACGAAGGCGCGGGCTGGTGGATGACGCGGTGGTGCTGGGCGTTGACCGGGCCGGCCTCGTCGATCGGGTTGCCGAGCACGTCCATGATGCGGCCCAGGGTTTCCTTGCCCACCGGCACCTTGATGCCTTCGCCGGTGTTGTTGGCGACGAGGCCGCGCTTCAGGCCTTCGGTGGAACCCAGCGCGATGGTGCGGACCACGCCGTCACCGAGCTGCTGCTGGACTTCCAGCGTGATGGCGGTGCCATCGACCTTGAGCGCGTCGTACACGCGCGGCACCGACTCGCGCGGGAATTCCACGTCGACGACGGCGCCGATGATCTGGACAACTTTACCCTGGCTCATTGCTGTGCTCCGAAGTGTGTTTCTTTGTTCGCTCGGTGATGCGGGCTGGGAGTCGAGGCGCTAGCTGCGTGGTGCCGCGCTGGTCGATCCCGAATCCCCAATCCCCAATCCCGTGCTCTTAAACCGCCGCCGCGCCGCCCACGATCTCCGAGATTTCCTGGGTGATCGCGGCCTGGCGGGCCTTGTTGTAGATCAGGTTCAGCGTGTCGATCAGCTTGCTGGCGTTGTCCGAGGCCGACTTCATCGCGACCATGCGCGCCGCATGCTCGGACGCGAGGTTCTCGAGCACCGCCTGGTAGACCAGCGACTCGACGTAGCGGGTCAGCACGTCGTTCAGCACGCTCGGTGCGTCGGGCTCGTAGATGTAGTCCCAGTCGTGGCTCTGCGCCATGTCCTCGGCCGGCGGCAGCGGCAGCAGCTGGTCGACGGTCGGACGCTGGGTCATCGTGTTGATGAAGTCGTTGTAGGCCAGCTTGACCCGATCGACCGTGCCGGCCTCGTAGGCGTCCAGCATCACCTTGATGATGCCGATCAGCTGCTCGACCTGCGGCTTCTCGCCCAGGTGGGTGACCGAGGCCACCATGTTGACCTTGAGGCGGCGGAAGAAGGCGTTGGCCTTCTGGCCGATCGCCACCACGTCGACCTCGACGCCCTGCTGCTGATGCTCGCGGATCTCGCCGAGCAGCTTGCGGAACAGGTTCGAGTTCAGGCCGCCGCAGAGGCCGCGGTCGGTGGACACGACGATGTAGCCCACGCGCTTCACCGTGTTGCGCGCCGCCATGTAGGGGTGCACGTAGTCGGTGTTGGCGCGGGCGATGTGGCCGATCACCTGCTTCATCAGGCGCGCATACGGGCGCGAGGCCTTCATGCGGTCCTGGGCTTTACGGATCTTGGATGCCGAGACCATCTCCAGTGCGCGGGTCACCTTGCGGGTGTTCTGCACCGACTTGATCTTGGACTTGATTTCGCGGCCGCCTGCCATTGCTTTGCTCGCTCTGCTCGCTGCGCGGGAATGGGGAATCGGGAATCGGGAATCGTCAACAGCGAAGCGGGTGAGCTTTGGGCTCTTTCGATTCCCGATTCCCTATTCCCGATTCCCGGCTGCTCACCACGTCCCGGTGGACTTGAACTCGCTGATGCCCTGCTTGAAGGCAGCTTCGATGTCCTTGTTCCAGTCGCCGGTCTCGACGATCTTGGTCATCAGCGCGCCCTGGGTGTTGGCGAAGTGGGCGTGCAGGCCGGCCTCGAAGGCGCCGATCTTGTTCAGGGGCAGGTCGTCCATGTAGCCGTTGTCGACGGCGTACAGCGACAGCGCCATCTGCGCGATCGACAGCGGCGAGTACTGCTTCTGCTTCATCAGCTCGGTGACGCGCTGACCGCGCTCCAGCTGCTTGCGGGTGGTTTCGTCGAGGTCGGACGCGAACTGCGCGAACGCAGCCAGCTCGCGGAACTGCGCCAGCGACAGACGGATACCGCCGCCGAGCTTCTTGATGATCTTGGTCTGGGCGGCACCACCGACGCGCGACACCGAGATACCGGCGTTCACGGCCGGGCGGATGCCGGCGTTGAACAGGTCGGTTTCCAGGAAGATCTGGCCGTCGGTGATCGAAATCACGTTGGTCGGCACGAAGGCGGACACGTCGCCGGCCTGGGTCTCGATGATCGGCAGCGCGGTCAGCGAGCCGGTCTTGCCCTTGACGCGGCCATTGGTGTGCTTCTCGACGTATTCCTCGTTGACACGCGCGGCGCGCTCGAGCAGACGGGAGTGGAGATAGAACACGTCACCCGGGTAGGCTTCGCGGCCCGGCGGGCGGCGCAGCAGCAGCGACACCTGGCGGTAGGCCACGGCCTGCTTGGACAGGTCGTCGTAGATGATCAGCGCGTCTTCGCCGTTGTCGCGGAAGTACTCGCCCATCGAGCAGCCGGAGTACGGCGCGATGAACTGCATCGCGGCGGACTCGGACGCGGTGGCGGCGACCACGATGGTGTGGGCCAGCGCGCCGTACTCTTCGAGCTTGCGCACGACGTTGGCGATCGAGGAGGCCTTCTGGCCGATCGCCACGTAGATGCACTTAACGCCGGTGCCCTTCTGGTTGATGATCGCGTCGATCGCCAGCGCGGTCTTGCCGGTCTGGCGGTCGCCGATGATCAGCTCGCGCTGACCGCGTCCGACCGGGATCATGGCGTCGACCGACTTGTAGCCGGTCTGCACCGGCTGATCGACGGACTTGCGCCAGATCACGCCGGGGGCGACCTTCTCGATCGGCGCGCTCTCGTTGGCCGCGATCGGGCCCTTGCCGTCGATCGGGTTGCCCAGCGCGTCAACCACGCGACCCAGCAGGGCCTCGCCGACCGGCACTTCGAGAATGCGGCCGGTGGTCTTGACCGTGTCGCCTTCGCGGACATGCTCGTAGTCACCCAGCACCACGGCGCCGACCGAGTCGCGCTCGAGGTTCAGGGCCAGCGCATAGGTGTTGCCCGGCAGCTCGATCATTTCGCCGGCCATCACGTCGACCAGGCCGTGGATGCGCACGATGCCGTCGGCCACCGAGGTCACGGTGCCTTCGTTGCGCGCTTCGGCGGCGAGCTTGACCTTCTCGATGCGGCCGCGGATCAGTTCGCTGATTTCGGAGGGGTTGAGCTGGCTCTGCATGGGAGATCCCTGGAGATTTCGAATTCGTGGATGGGGTGCCGGACCGGCGCCCGGAGCTGGCCGCCAGCTGCGCGCCGCGGCTCGCGGATCAGGCGAGCGCGCGCGCAGCAGCGGACTTCAAGCCCGGGCTCCGTGTCCGCCGACGACCTTGCGGTCGACGCGAACCGGCACATCCCTGCGCCCGGAGGGCTGCGTGCCCTCCGCGGATGGCGCCCCGCATGCGGCGGGACGCCGGAAAACAGAACAGCGCGGCTGGCGTCAGGACGCCAGCGCGCGCTCCATACGCTTCAACTTGCCGCGGACCGAACCGTCGATGACGATGTCGCCCGCGTTGATCACTGCACCACCGATCAGCTCGGCATCGACCGCGAGGGTGATGCTGACGTCGGCGCCGAAGCGCTTCTTCAGCGAGACCTTCAGGGCTTCGACTTCGGCGTCGGACAGCGCGGCAGCGGACACCACCTGCACCGGCACCACGCGCTCGGCCTCGGCGCGCAGCACTTCGAACTGGGCCGCGATTTCGGTCAGCAGCGAAACGCGACCGTTCTCGGCCAGCACGGCCAGGAAACGGGTCTGCTCTTCGCTGGCGCCGGGCGCCTGCAGCAGTTCAACCAGCGCCTTGGCACCGACGTGCGGATGACCGAACAGGGCTGCCACCGCGGGGTTTGCGGCCGCCTGGGCGCTGAAGGACAGCGCTGCCGACCAGGCCGGCAAGGCCTGCTGGGCGCGCGCCACCTGGAAGGCGGCGCGGGCGTAGGGACGGGCGAGAGTGGCTGAACTGCTCATGCTCAGATCTCAGCCGCCAGCTCGGAAAGCAGCGCCTTGTGGGCGTCGGCATTGATCTCGCGACGCAGCACCTTCTCGGCGCCCGCCACGGCCAAAGCGGCGACCTGCTGGCGCAGCTCCTCGCGGGCACGGTGCGATGCGGCCTCGATTTCCGCCTTGGCCGCGGCAAGCTGGCGCTCGGCTTCGGCGACGGCGTCCTGCTTGGCCTTGTCGATGATCTGATTGGCGCGGGCGTGGGCCTGCTCGATGATCTCGTTGCCCTTGCCGCGGGCTTCCTTCAGCAGATCATTGACGCGGGTCTCGGCCTGCACCAGGTCACGCTGGCTGCGCTCGGCAGCGGCAAGACCTTCGGCGATCTTCTTCTGGCGCTCTTCGATGGCCTGCAGCAGCGGCGGCCAGATCTTGGTCGCGACGATCCAGATCAGGCCAGCGAAGGCGAGACCCTGGGCGATAAGTGTGGCTAGGCTCATGGGGATGTTTTCCGGAGAAGTGGGCTCCGGCGCAGTGCCGGAGCATCGCTCGTACCGACGGCGCCGGGCTTTCGCCGGCGCCATCGACAGATCCGGATCAGCCGCCCTGGATCACGCTGATCAGCGGGTTGGCGAAGGCGAACAGCATGCCGATCGCGACGCTGATGATGAACGCGGCGTCGATCAGGCCGGCGGTGATGAACATGCGGACCTGCAGGACCGGGATCAGCTCCGGCTGGCGGGCAGCGGACTCCAGGAACTTGCCGGCCATCAGCGCCATACCGATACCGGCGCCCAGCGCAGCCAGGCCGATCATGATGCCGACGGCCAGCGCGGTGGACGACTGGACGGACGCGAGGTGGATGATGGCTTCCATGGTTTTTCTCCGAGAGCGAAGTGCTTTGAGGTGGGTGAAACGAAAGGGATGGAATCCGCGCGGGGCGGGGTACTGCGTGGGACCAAGCGCCCCGGGCGCTTAGTGGTGCTCTTCCATGAGGCTCAGGTAGACCACCGACAGCATCATGAAGATGAAGGCCTGCAGCGGGATCACCAGAAGATGGAACAGCATCCAGCCCAGGCCGAAGGCGCCGCTGGCCACGACGCCGAACACGCCTGCGCCGGCAAGCACCCAGATCAGCAGGAACACGATCTCGCCGCCGAACATGTTGCCGAACAGTCGCATCGCCAGCGAAACCGGCTTGCTGAGCAGCTCGACCGCGTTGAGCAGGAGATTGGCCGGGAACATCCAGGGGCCGAAGGGCGCGACAAACAGCTCCTTGACGAAGCCGCCGAGGCCCTTGGCGCGCAGGGCGAAGAAGATCATCAGGAAGAACACGCTGATCGACAGACCCAGCGTGGCGTGCACGTCGGCGGTCGGGACCGGCTTCCAGTAGTTGTACTTGCTGGGGTCTTCCGCACCGGCCATCTCGGCGACCAGCATGCTCAGCTTGCCCATCGGCACCGCGATGAAGTCCGCCGGAATCATCTTCAGCAGGTTCATCAGCAGGATCCAGACGAACAGGGTGATCGCGATCGGCGTCACCAGCTTGGAGGCGCCGTGGTAGGCGTCCTTGGCCTGCTTGTCGAGGAATTCGAGGACGATCTCGACGAAGGCCTGCCACTTGCCGGGCACGCCGGCCGTCGCCTTGCGGGTCGCCATCCACATCGCGAAGACACCGATCAGGCCCATGAAGACGGCCGTGAGGAAGGTATCCACGTGCAGCGTCCAGACGCTGCCCTCCTGGAAGCTGACCGTGAGGTTCTTCAGGTGGTGCTGGATGTAGGTCGTAGGAGTCTGAGCGCCTTCAGCCGCCATTGCGAGGAATCCCGGAACGTTTGAATGCGTGGAGTGCCCGGGGAGCCCGGGCACCGCTGGAATGCGTCTATCGCGACTTGGGGTCAGCGCTCGAGGCGGGGATGGCGGCAGCAACCGCGAAGGTCACCAGGCCGACAAACACACCGAGCAGCAGGGGCAGCGGCGGCAGTCGCCACAGCCCGAGACCCAGCAGCAGGACAGAGCCCACCAGCAGAATCTTCATCAGCAGACCGGCCACCAGCCCGCCGAGGGCTTCGCTGGCGCCGGGAGCGCGGCCTGGAAAGGCGCGCCAGCCCAGAACCAGTGTTCCCAGCCCCAGAGCGATCGGCCCGAGCCCCGCCGCAATCGCCGCCGTGGGCGCGATCGCGAGGAACATCAGGGCCATCGCGGCGCCGGCGCCGAACTGGGCCAGCGCACAGCGGCGTGCCAGTCGTCGGCCAGCGGCCAGGGGTGGAATCACGGTGGAACCTGTCTGCGTGAAAGGCGGCATCCTGGCCGCCCAAAGCCGGCGAAGTATAGCAGTGCAAAAAAATGCCGGACAACTCGCCGAGGGTCGGGCGTTTTCTTCACATGGCCGCCCGGACCAGAGAGCCCCCGCTCGCGTCACGCCCACGGGGCGTATGCACGTTCACCGCACTGGCGACCCGAGCCGACCGCAGGCGTGGTGTCCAGCCCCGGCATTGCCCGGGATGCCGCCATCGACGCGTGGCGATCCCTGCCTTTCAGCGGACCGGCAGGCTGCAGGGCACCACGCAGTACTCGAACTCGACGCGTCCGTCCGCCTGCAGCCTGAGGTCGATCCGATAGCTCACATCCCGCGGGAGATCCGGGCCCGACCACTCGTGGCGCTGCCCCTGCGCCCACCACTCCACGTGCAGGCGTCGCTCGTCAGCGCGCGTTGAGGATCGCCCCGGCACGAGGCGGATCTCTCGCAGCTCACCCGGAGCCATCTCGTTGTAGGCGTGTCGATCTCGACCCGCTCCCAGGGTCACCTGGCTGGGCTGCGAGGTCGCGAGATGGATGCGCGCGTCGATGTACTCCTCCGCAGGCGTACACGCTGCAGTCGCAGCCACGGCGATCAAGGCCAGCGCTTGCAGCCTCCAGAACGCGCTCATGGCCGGTAGCTGCGCGCGCCGAGCAGCACACGCTTCGCCACGATCAGTGCCACAAGCTGCGATGCATCCAGCGAGCCGCGCAGGTTTGCGTACGCCTGCACTCCGATCGTCACCGCGACCCGATCTGGGACGTGATCGAAGCGACGCATGCCCTGCACGCCTGCAGTGGCGCTGGGCGCCTGCCCGCGCAGGATGTCCGACGCGATCTGCTCCACGCCTGCACCATCCAGCAGCTCCGCCTCGCTGAAGCCGCAGGCGCGACCGACATAGCCGTAGTGGATGTTCGACCAGACGTCGTAGAAATACAGATGGTCGTGATAGCGGTGGTAGTGCTGCTCGCCGGACTCCACCGCCGGGGTGAAACGTCTCGCGATGATGGGCTTGTGATCCCAGACCCCGTTCTGCCGGACCAGCGCGCCCCAGGCCAGATGCGCCGCGGGTTTCGCCGTCATGCCGCGATCCACGCAGGACTGGTTCCAGTGCCCTGCCGACAGCAGCTGCTGCCACCAGGGCCATTCGCGCGTTTCGCCGATGCAGGCCTCGACGGAGTAGGTGTTCAGGCTGAGGATGCGCTGCGCGTCTGGGCCAGCCGCATTGCGACGCATCTCCTGCACGATCCACTGCGCGATCGGGGTCAGCTCATCGCGAGCGCGCGGCGGCCTGGTGACGCCGGCAGGCACGGGCGCCTGCGACAGGAACAAGCCCAGGGTGCCGTGATCGATGCAGGACACGTCGGCGCGCCCCAGCGGTCCAGGCAGTCTGTTCATGGCGGCTCCGGCTTGACGGGACGAGGGCACGCAGCATATCGCCATCGCCGCTTACGGTCAGCCCTGGAACGATTCAGCCCGACTGCGGAATCTGCAGCACGACGGAAAGCCCGCCACCCTCGCGCAGGGCCAGCCGTACTTGGCCACCGTGCGCCTCGGCGATCTCGCGCACCAGCGCAAGCCCCAGCCCGGTGCCGCTGCGCTTGGTCGAGTAAAAGGGCAGCAGGGCCTGCTCCAGCACCTGCGGACTCATGCCGGGACCGCGATCGGCCACTTCGATGCGGAGCCCGCCGGCCTCTTCCTGCACTGCGAGCTCGACGCCTTCGGGCGGCGAGCCGGACTCATGGGCGTTCTTCAACAGGTTGAGCAGGGCCTGGCTCATCTGCGCCGGGTCGAAGCGCGCCTGCGCGGGTGGCGGCGCGGCCAGCACGAAGCTGCGCTCGGCGCCCAAGCGCCGCAGGAAGGGCGCGAGCTCGACCGTCTCCGACTGGGGGTTCGGCAGCTTGGCGAAGCGCGCGTAGCCGCGGATGAACTCGTTGAGGTGACGCGCACGCTCCTCGATGGTCTCGAACACCGGCCCGAGCCGCTCCTGCTGGCCGCGGCGGTTCAGTTCAGCCCCCGAATGCGCCAGCGAGGCGATCGGCGCCAGCGAGTTGTTGAGCTCATGGCTGATGACGCGGATCACCTTCTTCCACGTGCGCACCTCTGCACGACGCAGCTCCTGGGTCAGCGGGCGCAGCAGCAGCAGGCGATGCGCGCGGCCATTCAGGCGGAACTCGCGCTGGGCCAGATGCCAGGTGTCGGCGTCCTCGCGCTCGCCCAGGCTGACGAGACCGTCGCGGCCGCTGTCGATGGCTTCGCGCAGGCTGGCGGGCTGGCCGTCGAGCGCAGCCTCCAGCGTCAAACCTTGCATGCGGCGTCCGCCGTTCAGCAACCGGCGCGCGGCGATGTTGGCGTAAACCAGATGCCCCTGCACATCGGCCAGCAGCATCGCGACCGGCGTGTTCTGCAGCATCGTGTCGAGCAGCAGCTCGCGCTGCACCAGGGCCTGGCGCTGTTCGCGCAGCACGCTGCCGAGTTCGTTGTGCGTGCGGACCAGATCGCCGAGCTCGTCGTCGGCGTCCCAGGCCACGCCGAAGCTGAAGTCACCGTCGCGATAGCCGCTGACCGTGCCGTCGAGCGCGCGGAACAGGGACTGGATCGGCTGCAGCACGCGCCGCGCGGCCAGCAGGGCCAGTGGCAGGCTCAGCAGCAGAGCCGCGCAGACCGCCAGCAGCACGCTGCCCAGCGGTTCGACCAGCCAGGCGGCGAAAGCGGCGCTTGCAGCCATCAGCAGGCCCAGCGCCAGCAGCAGGCGACCGGCCAGCGAACGGCGGCGACGGCGCAACGGCATCAGCGCGCGATGCCCAGGCGCTCCATGCGCCGGTACAGGGCCTGACGGCTCAGGCCCAGCTCGGAGGCCGCCTGCGCGACCACGCCGCCGGCGCGCGCGAGCGCGGCCTCGATGCTGGCGCGATCGGGTTCCTCGGCGCCGCTGCCCTCCCCCGCCGCGCCCATCGATACCGCAGGCAGGCCGAGGTCGATCGCTTCGATCTGCGCGCCGCGCGCAAGCAGGCTGGCGCGCTCGATCACGTTGCGCAGCTCGCGCACATTGCCGGGCCAGCCGTGACGCAGCAGGGCCTCGCGCGCAGCAGCCGCGAGCGGCTTGCGGCCGGCGAGGAAATGCTCGGCCAAGGGCAGGATGTCGAGCGGCCGCGCGGCCAGCGGCGGCAGCTTGAGCTCGATCAGGTTGAGCCGGTAGTAGAGGTCTTCGCGGAACTGGCCGGCGCGGATCATCGCCGGGATATCGGCATTGGTGGCGCTGAGCACCCGCACCTTGACCTGGCGCTCGCGATTGCTGCCCAGGCGCTCGAAGCGGCCGGTCTCCAGCACCCGCAGCAATTTCATCTGCCCGACCGGCGGCAGGTTGCCGATCTCGTCCAGAAACAGGGTGCCGCCGTCGGCGGCCTCGAACTTGCCCTCGCGCGGCCTGCTGGCGCCGGTGTAGGCGCCGGCCTCGGCGCCGAAGAGTTCAGCCTCGATCAGCTCGGACGGCAGCGCGCCGCAGTTGAGCGTCACGAAGGGGCCTTCGCGCACCTGCGAATTGGCCTGCAGGATTTCGGCGATGCGCTCCTTGCCGGCGCCGTTGGGGCCGGTGATCAGCACCGGCACCTCGGCGCGCGCGATCTGCGCGACCAGCTGCAGCAGCTCGGCCATGGCGGGGTCGGCAAACACCAGACCGCGCAGGTCGAGCTCGCTTTTCAGCGCCTCGCTGCGCCGGCGTTGGCTGGATTTGAGCCGCATCAGCTCGCGGTTGGCCTGGCCCAGCTCGATCAGGTTGCGCACGCTGGCGACCAGACGCGCATCGTCCCAGGGCTTGGCCAGGTAATCCGCCGCACCGGCCTTGACCAGATCGACCGCGGCTTCGAGATGCGTCCATGCGGTCAGCAGGATCACCGGCAGGTCCGGATGCGCCGCGCGGATGCGCCGGAACAGGGCCACGCCCTCTTCGCCCGACGTGGTGTCGGCGCTGAAGTTCATGTCCTGGATCACCAGGTCGATGCCGCCGCGCGCGATCCGCGCCAGCCCGGACTCCGGCTCCGCCGCGTGCTCGGCCTCGATGTCGTGCAGGGACAGCAGCACCGACAGCGCGGTGGCGACAGCCGGGTTGTCGTCGATGATCAGGACGGTGGGCATTGGCAGCCGGGAATCGGGAATGGGGAATCGGGAATCGCTGGAGCCGGGCGCAGCAGCATTTCAGCCCGATGAGGTTAGCAGTCACGCCGTCCAGGATCGGCAGCAACACAGATTTCGGATCGACGCTTGGCGAAGAACGGAGGGAACCGATTCCCGATTCCCCATTCCCGATTCCCGCCGCAGCGCCCTCAGGCACTGCGGGTCGCCACCGCCGGGGGAATCCTCGACGCCCGCCAGGCCGGGCCGAAGGCGGCGAACAGGCCCAGCGCCCACAGGCCGAGCACGCCGAAGGCCAGGTGCTCCAGCGGCATGCGCGCGATCGACAGCTGCTGCACCAGGTACTGGTTGAGCGCCAGCGCCACGGCGAGCCCCACCACGATGCCGGCCGTGGTCACCAGGAAGTTCTCGACCAGGAAGTAGCGCAGGATGTCGAAGCGGCGCGCGCCCACCGCACGGCGGATGCCGATCTGCTTGCGGCGCTGGTTGACCCACAGCGAGGCCATGCCGACGATGCCCGAGGCGGTCACCAGCACCAGCAGGCCGGTCACCGACAGCAGCATCCAGGCCAGACCGCGGTCGGCGCGGTAGCGGCGGTTGCGGCTCTCCTCGACGCTGAGCGTGCTGAGGTGCACGCGGTCGTCGCGCAGCGCGGTCAGCGCATCCTCGACCTCGCGCATCACCCGGTCGCGCTGGCCGGGCTCGGTGCGTACCACGTAGCTGACCGCATCGGTCAGGTAGCGCATCGGCACGATGATCGACAGCTTGGCGTCCTCGCCGGCCTGCGCCCAGGGCGTCTGCAGATGCTCGACCACGCCGACGATCTCCATCTCCGTGGCCTCGGCGCCGGCCCCCAGATAGATGCGCTGGCCAACCGCGCTGTCGGCATCGGGGAACATGCGGCGCGCCACCTCGCGGGTGACGATCACCGTATTCGGACTGGCGTTCGAGAGCGCCGGGTCGACTTCGAGCACGTCCTCGGGGCGGAAATCACGGCCCTCGACCAGCTGCAGTCCGAGCGCGTCGATCAGCGGACCGTCGCTGAAGTAGTAGGCCACGGTGAACGAGGAGCGCGGGTTCTCGCGTTCCGTCTGCACGCCCAGGCCCCAGCCGGAGCGGCCCATCGGCACCTGGTTGGCATGCGCTGCGGCAACCACACCTGGCACGGCGCGGATGCGCTGCAGGTCAGCCTCGCGCATGGCCGGGATGTCGAGACCCGGGCGGAATGCAGCGAGCCGGCTGAAGAACAGATTGTTCTCGTCGGCACCGCTGGGACGCGACGCGAGGGCGAGCCGGCTCTGCACGATGTACAGCGCATTGCCGAGGATGGCCAGGGTCAGCGCGACCTGGGCGGCGATCAGCAGGGCGCCGGTCTTGGAGCGCAGCAGCGCGGAGAGGATCGGACGGATTTCCATGGCGGGCCTCACTGGGTCTTGAGCTGGGCGGCGGGCAGCACCTGGCAGGCGCGCCAGGTCGGCAGCAGGCCGGCGATCACGCTGGCGGCGATGGCAGTAACGAGGGTGATCAGCAGCATGCCGGTGTCGAGGCGCGCCACATGCGCGACATCGGCCGACTGCTGCGACAGCACCCACAGCCCGCCGAAGGTCAGCACGAGCCCCATCAGGCCACCGGCGAGGCCGACCACACCGGCCTGCACCAGGTACTGCTGGAAGATCTCGCGTCGGGTCGCGCCGAGCGCGCGGCGCACGCCGATCTCGCCGCTGTGCTGGGTGAACTTGGCCAGCAGCAGACCGACGGTGTTGACGATGCAGACCAGCAGGAAGGCAAACGCCAGCAGCACCTGCAGCCGGGTATCGGAGCCAACCACCTGCTGCTCGACCAGCCACTCCATCACGTTCAACGCGCGCGACTGCTCGCCGTTGGGCAGGCGACCCAGCGACTTCTGCGCGGCCACATAGGCGGCGAGGTGCTGCTCATAGGCCGCGCGGCCGCCCTCGGGCACTTCCACCCAGTACTGCATGAAAATGCACTCCGAGCGCAGCAGGCCGCCGAAGCCGGGCTCGTTCGGGGTCGGGCCGCTGCAGTTGACGTTGCCCTCGGGGTCACGCTCCATCGCCAGCGCGGTGCGCAGGGGCATGTAGATGTCCTCGGTCTCGCCGAAGCGACGGCCGACCGACAGCCAGTAGTAGCGCGGCGTCGGCATCCACGCATCCAGCACGCCGGCGACGCGGAAGTCGGTATCCATCATGCGGATCGTGCGGCCGGTGGGATCGGCATCGCCGAACAGGCGCTCGCTGAGCGCGGCGCTCAGCACCACGGCGCGCGCCTCGCGGGCCTCGTCCTCGGCCGACCAGCCGCCGCCGAAGCGGAACGGCGCTTCGAACATCGGGAAGAAGTCGCTGCTGACCGCGACGCCGCGCGACAGCACCGGCTGGGCGCCGTCCTGCTCGGGCTCGATCACGCCGCTGATGCCATAGATACCGCTGCGGCGATAGGCGCTGTCGTGCTCCAGCAGGGCGCGCACGTCGAGCCAGCTGCTCAGGTCGGGCAGGTCGACGCCGATGCCGCCGTTCTCGGGCAGCTCCTGCCCGGGCTCCAGCGCCGGCGAGTTGTCGACCTGCAGCACCAGCAGGCGATCGCTCTTGTGCGGGATCGGGTCGCCGCTCATCGCCCGCAGCACGGTGTAGGTGGACATGCTGGCGGCCACGCCGACGCCGAGTGTCAGCACCATCAGCGCGGTCAGCACGGGATTCCTGCGCAGGCTGCGCAGGCCGAGTTTCAGGTAGTAGGCGAACATGGGTCCGGCTCCCTTCAGCTCTTCACCGCGCGCAGGGCGACATGGCCGTGGTCGAGGTCGCTGACCTGGCCGTCGACGATGTGCACATTGCGCTGGGCGCGGGCGGCAAGCTCGGGATCGTGGGTCACCATCACGATCGTCGTGCCCTCGGCATTGATCTGCTCCATCAGCTCCATCACCCCGCGCGCCATCTGCGAGTCGAGGTTGCCGGTGGGCTCGTCGGCCAGCAGCAGTCGCGGCTGGCCGGCCAGCGCACGGGCGATCGCCACGCGCTGCTGCTGGCCGCCCGAGAGTTCCGCCGGGTAGTGCTTCATGCGCGAGGCCAGGCCGACCTTGCCCAGCGCTTCCTCGATGCGGCGCTTGCGCTCGGCGGCGTTGAAGCCGCGGTAGCGCAGCGGCACGTCGACGTTGTCGAACAGGTTGAGGTCGGCGATCAGGTTGAAGCCCTGGAAGATGAAGCCGATCTTCTGGTTGCGCAGGCGCGAGCGCGCATCGTCATCCAGCCCCTGCACGGCGACGCCGTCGAGCAGGTACTCGCCGCCGCTGAACTCCTCCAGCAGCCCGGCGATGTTGAGGAAGGTGGTCTTGCCCGAGCCCGACGGCCCGGTGACCGCCACGAACTCGCCCTCGCGCACCTCGATGTCGATGCCGCGCAGGGCATGGGTTTCGATCATGTGGGTGCGGTAGACCTTGCTGAGCTGGCGCATGGAGAGCATGGGGCGTTTCCTTGTCTGATGAGGGCGCTGCGCGCCGTGTCCTTGGATCGGGAGTCGAGAATCGAGAATCGGGAATCGTCAGAGCGGGCTCGTGGCGGGTTTGGGCGACTCCCGATTCCCCATTCCCGATTCCCGGCAGTTCACCGCACCGCCACCCGCTCGGCGTCCTCGAACAGCTCGGTGCCGGCGATGACGATGCGTTCGCCGGGGGCGACGCCTTCGAGGATCTCGACCGCGCTGACGCTCTGCGCGCCGAGGCGGATCGGGCGGCGCACGGCGATATCGCCGTCCATCACCCAGGCATGGCGGCCGCCCTGGGCTTCGACGAAGGGGCCGCGCTGCACGATCACGGCATCGGGCTTGGACTCGAACATCAGCCGCGCCGACAGGCGCTGGTTCTGGCGCAGGCCGGCCGGCTGGCCGCCCTCGAAGTCGACGCGCACGCGCACCCGGTTGGCCACCACTTCCGGCGACACCGCGACCACCCGCCCCGGCGCCTCGCCCTGCGGCAGGCGCACGCTGACCTCGAGGCCCAGCCCGACGTCGTCGGCGAAGGTCTCGGGCACCTCGATCTCGGCCTGCAGGCGCGAGAGGTCGACCACCGTGACCAGGGGCGCGTTGGCGGCGACCACGGCGCGATCGATCACCGAGACCGTACCCACCTGGCCGTCGATCGGCGCGCGCAGGTTCAGCGCGTCGACGCGGCGCTCCAGCTCCTGCACGGCCAGCTTCTGGCGCTGCAGGGACTGCTCGCGAGTGGCCAGATCGAAACCGACGCTGCGGCTTTCCAGGTCGACGCCGCTGCGGGCATGCTCGCGCACGATCTCGGCGCTCTTCACCGCATCCTGCGCACGCAGCACTTCGATCTCGGCCAGCGCGCCCATGCGATGGGCACGCTCGGTGCGCTCCAGATCACGACGGCGCGCATTGAGCGCGATGTCGGCTTCATCCAGCGTGCGTCGGGCCAGCTGCCGCAGCTTCTCGGCTTCGATGCGCTGGCGGCCGACTTCGGCCTCCAGGCTGGCCAGGGTGGCCTGCTCGCGCGACAGCTCCGACTTCAGCTCGGGCGAATCGATCTCCAGCAGGACATCGCCGGCCTTGACCGCGGCGCCCGCCTGGGTGCGCAGGCTGACCGTGCCGGCCGAGGGTGCGTACAGGGTCGGGCTGACCGCGGCGACCACGCGGCCGTCGACCACCGCATCACGCACCAGGGTGCCGCGGCTGACTTCAGCGATGCGCAGGCGCTCGGCATTGACCCCGCGCTCGGCCGACAGCCAGCCCGACAGGCCCCACAGGCCGAGCAGCAGCGGCAGCGCGATCAGCGCGCCGCGGCGCAGCGCCGGGCGCTGCCAGAGCGGCAGGGTGGCGGGGGCAAGCGCCCGGTCCTGGGCGGCGGTGTCGCGAATCATGGGCAGCCTCCTTGGCGGATGCTTCACGTCAAGCAGACAGCGTGCCAATCTCCAGATCTCTGTTTTTAATGGCTTTTTAGCCCACCCCACAGCGTCCGCTGGCAGCGGACGGACGTCCGCGCGGACGCCGGCCGGCCGCCGCAGAGCGACCGGGCTGGCAGACTGCGCGCCTCTCCACTCTTCGAATGCGCATGCCCGTTGCCAACCACAGCCCTGCCCTCGCCGCCTGCCGACTCTGGCTTGAACGCGCGGTGATCGGCCTGAACCTCTGCCCCTACGCGCGCGCGCCGCATGTCGGCGGGCGGATCCGCTGGGTGCTCAGCGAAGCGACCGACAGCGACGGTCTGATCGAAGAGCTGCTGCGCGAGCTGGAGCACCTGCGCCAGCACGACAGCGCCGAGGTCGAGACCACCCTGCTGGTCATTCCCGACCTGCTCGCCGACTTCGAGGACTACCTCGACCTGCTGCACGCCGCCGAGGCGCTGCTGCAGGCGCTGGGCTATGCCGGCGAGTTCCAGCTGGCCAGCTTCCACCCCGACTACCGCTTCGAAGGGGCGGAGGCCGACGCCATCGAGAACTGCACGAACCGCTCGCCGCTGCCGATGCTGCACCTGCTGCGCGAGGACAGCATCAGCCGCGTCGTCGATGCCGGCGCCGATGTCGATGCGATTCCCGAGCGCAACCAGCAGCGCCTGCGCGAACTGGGCCACGCCGGCTGGCGGCGCCTGTTCGACGGCGGATGAACGATGCGGGCGCACTCGCCGCGCGCCCTTCGCCCTACTCGCGCGCGGGCGCCTGCGGCATGCTGCGCACCAGCTCCAGGTGGATCCGCCCCATGCGACGCCCTTCCTTTGTTTACACGCGACCTGGTCTGTCGCGCCTGCTGTCCGTTGTGCTGCTGGGCCTGGGCCTGTGTGCCGCCGCAACGGCAGTCGAAACCGCTGATGCGCTGGCTGTAGAACAGGCGGCAGCCGACGGAGCGCCACGCCCGCGCATCGGCCTGGTGCTGGGCGGCGGCGGCGCCCGCGGTGCAGCCCACATCGGCGTGCTGCAGGTACTGGAAGAGCACCGCATCCCGGTCGACAGCGTGGCCGGCACCAGCATGGGCGCCCTGGTCGGCGGCATGTACGCGACCGGCATGTCGCCCACCGAGATGGAGGCGACCATGCGCGCCATCGCATGGGGCCGACTGTTCCGCGACAGCGCGGATCGCGCGCAGCGGCCGATGCGGCGCAAGCGCGACGATCTCGCCAACCTGGGCGGCGCCGAACTCGGCTTCCGCGAACGCAGGCTCGCCCTGCCGCGCGGCGCCCTGCAGGGCCACCGGCTGCTGCTCTGGCTGCGCCGACAGACCCTGGGCGTGGCTGGCATCGACGACTTCAGCCAGCTGCCCCTGCCCTTCGCCGCGGTCGCCACCGACATCGTCAATGGCGAGCGCGTGGTGATGCGCGGCGGCGACCTCGCCCTGGCCATGCGCGCCAGCATGGCCGTGCCCGGCGTGTTCGCGCCGATCCGCGTCGATGACCGCCTGATGGTCGACGGCGGCGTCGTCGAGAACGTCCCGGTACGGGTGGCGCGCGAGCAGGGCGCCGAGCGTCTGATCGTGGTCGACGTCGGCGCGCCGCTGTTCAAGGAGGAGCAGCTCGGCTCGCCGCTGTCGGTAACGGTGCAGATGATCTCGGTGCTGATGAAGCAGGAGACCGACCGCATCCTCGCCGAGCTGCATCCCGACGACGTGCTGATCCGTCCCGATCTCGGCGAGTTCTCCTCGGCCGACTTCGAGAACAGCCTGTCGACCATCGCCATCGGCCGTGCCGCCGCCGAGGCCGCGCTGCCGGCCCTGCTGCCGCTGGCCCTGGACGAGCACGCCTGGGCCGAGCACCTCGCCCTGCGCCGCGCCAGCGAGCGCGAGGCCCTGCAGGTGGCGCGCTTCGAGGTCAGCGCCGCACGCTCGCGCTCGGCCCTGCGCCTGCGCAAGCTGCTGGGTGACCTCGAGCCCGGCGCACTCGATCTGGACTCGCTGGAGGCGCGGCTCGACGAGGCCATGGCCGGCGGCGACTACGAGCGCATCAACTACCGCCTGCTGCGCGATGCCGATTCGGCGGTGGTCGAGGTGCAGCCCGTCGACAAGGGCTGGGGGCCGGGCTACGTGCACTTCGGCTTCGCGCTGGGCGACGACTTCAGCGGCCGCAGCAGCTACCAGGCCAGCGCCGATCTGCGGCTGACGGGACTCGACGAGCGCGGCCGCGAATGGCGCTCGCGCGTCAACCTGGGCCGCCGTTCCGGCCTGTACAGCGAAATCCACCAGCCCTTTGGCGGCGACGGCCGCTACTACCTGCAGGCCTTCGGGCTGTACGAGGCGACGCGACAGCCGGCCGAGGTGCTGGGCGTGCGCATCGCCGAGTTCACCCGCCGCGAATTCCTGACCGGCGGCGAGATCGGGCTGTATCCGGACCCGCGCTGGCAGCTGTCGGTCGGGCTGCAGCACGGTCGCCGCCAGCTGCGCCGCGCGATCGGCTCGCCGGAGATCCAGCGCACCAACAACTCCGACCTCGCGAGCCTGGTGCTGGCGGCCACCTACGACACCCTCGACGACGTCGGCTTTCCCACGCGGGGCGGGCGCTTCGACTTCGCCACGCAGTTCTATCGACCCGGGCTGGGCTCGGACAACCGCGCCGACGTGCTGCGCCTGCGCGCCGATCTGCCGGTCGAGCTGAGAACCCTGACCCTGCTGCTGGGGGTCCGCGCCGACTGGGCGCTGGCCGGCGTCAGTGCCGACGAATCACTGAGCTTCCTCGGCGGCTTCGGCCAGCTCTCGGGACTCGGCGACAGCGAGCGCGTCGGCTCGCGCGCCTTCGTCGCGCGTTCGCTGTTCTACCGCCGCATCAACGATCTCGGCCTCGCCACGCTGCCGCTGTATGTGGGCGGCAGCCTGGAGGCCGGGCAGAACTGGCTGCCGGTGGAGGAGCCCGCGTTCGGTGGCCTCGACTTCGGCGCCAGCCTGTTCTTCGGCGTGGACTCACCGCTGGGGCCGGTCTACCTCGGCTATGGGCGCACCAGCGCCGGCGATTCCGCGGCCTTCCTGCAGGTCGGCGGGGTGATCGAGGACCTGCGGCGCTGAGCCGACTCAGCGGTGCAGCTGACCCTCGCGCTCGGGCTGGTAGTCGAGGCCGAGGATCTTCAGGCGCGTGACTTCGCCGCCCGGCAGCGGCCAGTCGATGCTGTCGCCGACCTTCAGGCCCAGCAGGGCGGTGCCGACTGGCGCCAGCACCGAGATCTGGTCGGCCGCGCTGCCGAGCTCATGCGGATAGACCAGGGTCAGGCGCGAGGGGTGGTGCTCATGCGTGCTCTCGAAGCTGACCGTGCTGCGCATGCTGACGCGGTCGGTCGGCAGGTCCTTCGGCTCGACCACGCGCGCCCGCTCCAGCTCGGCCGCCAGCGCTTCGCCGGCGGCGCGCTGGGCCAGCGGCAGGGCCGCGATCATGGCGTCGAGGCGGTCGTAGTCGAGGCTGGAAACGATCAGCTCAGGGCGTGCGGACATCAGGGGCTCCTCCGGGATTCGGGTGCGCCGCGCGCGGCATTCGGCCGCCAACAGGCGCGCAAAAGCAGAACGGCCCGGCGCACCACGGGGCGCGCCGGGCCGATCCGTCAAATTGTCGGGCGACCATAGCCCGCGCGCGCGGCGCGGGCAAGTGCAGGCGTCTCAGTCGTCGCGGCCGCCGCTGTCGTGGCCGCTGTCGCCGCCGAAGTCGCCGCCGCCCTCGCTGCCACCGTAGGGATCGTCGAAGCCGAAGCTGAGCTCGGGCCCGCGCTCCTCCTCGACGCCTTCGCGCTGCATGGCCGGGCCCTCGCTATAGGTGACCGGGCCGCCCGGGCGCTTCTTCTTCGGGTCAGGAAGCAGTGCGCTCAGCTGCTCGACCTCGGCCGCCATCACCTGGCGGCGCTCCTCGGGCACCTGCTGCCAGTGGCAGCCCAGCAGTGCGCCTTCCAGCGAGTACAGCAGGTTGAGGCTGGGCTTGAAGCCGGCGCGCTTGACCTTCATGAAGGCGCCGACCGCGCCCGCGGCGACCAGATCCTCAGGCGTGCGGATGCCGACCTGGCGCAGCCAGGCCGCGGACTTCGGTCCGACGTTGCGCAGACGGTCACCGCTCATGCCAGCGACTCCACGAAGACCTGGGCCAGGGCTTCGAGCCCCTGCACGTCGTCGGCATCGAAGCGCGCCAGCACGGGGCTGTCGATGTCCAACACGCCGACCAGCTGCTCGCCCTTGAACATCGGCACCACCACTTCGGAACGCGAGGCCGAGTCGCAGGGGATGTGGCCGGGGAAAGCCTCGACGTCGTCGACGCGCTGGGTGCGGCCGGTCGTGGCCGCCGTGCCGCAGACACCGCGGCCGAGCGCGATGCGTACGCAGGCGGGCTTGCCCTGGAAGGGCCCGACCACCAGCTCGCGACCGTCATAGAAGTAGAAGCCCAGCCAGTTCAGGTCAGGCAGCGCATGGAAGGCCAGCGCCGACAGGTTGGCGGCATTGGCGACGCGGTCGGACTCTCCGGCCAGCAGGGCCCGGGCCTGCTCGACCAGGGCGGCATACTGTTCTGGCTTTGAACCGGTCAGGGCAGCGGCTTCGAACATGCGGGGTCATCCTCCTCGGTCAGCGCAGCGCGCAAGTCTAGCAGCCGCCGCCGCGGCGCTAGACTTGCCGCAGAATCCGACTCTGGAGGCCCGCCATGCACTTCAGCTGCTTCGTCACCGGCACCGACACCGGCGCGGGCAAGACCCACGCCAGCTGCGCCCTGCTGCACGCGATCCGCCGGCTGGGGCGCTCGGCTGTCGGCATGAAGCCGGTGGCGTCGGGCGCGCGCGAGAACCGCCATGGCTGGGTCAACCAGGACGCACTCGACCTGCTCGGCGCCAGCAGCGGCCAGCCCGACTACGCGCTGGTGAACCCGGTCTGCCTGAAGGCCGCCACCGCGCCGGAGATCGCCTGCAGGCTTGAGCATGTGCAGTTCGGCCTGCCGCAGCTGGTGTCCGCCTACGAGGCCCTGCGCGGCCAGGCCGAGGACGTGGTGGTCGAGGGCGTCGGCGGCTGGTGTGCGCCGCTCAGCCACGACTTGATGCAGGCCGACCTGGTGCGCGCGCTGGATCTGCCGGTGGTGCTGGTGGTGGGCCTGCGTCTGGGCTGCATCAATCACGCCCTGCTGACCCTGTCTGCCCTGCAGGCCGACGGCATGCGCGTGGCCGGCTGGATCTGCAACGTCATCGACCCCGAGCTGGAGTACGCCGAGCACTACTTCGAGGCCCTGCTGCGGCGGATTCCGGTGCCCTGCCTTGGCCGTCTGGCCTGGCAAGCGCCGGCCACGATCGCCGACCTCGACCTTGGCCCGCTGGGGCGGATGGCCCGCGAGGCGTGAGCACCGACGCCGAGCCGCGCGCTGCCGGCGGCGCCGAACTCACGGCACTGATCAATGCCGCGCGAGCGGGCGACGCCGGCGCCGGCGAACGCGCGCTGGCGCAGACCTATGCCCAGCTGCGTGCCCTGGCCCAGCGCGTGCGCAGCGGCTCGGTGTCCGATCTCAGCCCTACCGAACTGCTGCACGAGGCCTGGTTCAAGCTGTTCCCGCAGGGCAGCGCACCGGCGCTGGACAGCCGCGCGCATTTCCTCAACCTGGCCGCCCGCGCGATGCGCCAGGTGCTGGTCGACCTCGCCCGCGAGCGCGGCGCGCAAAAGCGCGGCGGCGAGTGGATCGCGGTCACCCTGGGCACGGCCCTGCCGGCCGCCGATGCGCCCGACCTGCTGGCCATCGACCAGGCCCTGCAGAAGCTCGAACGCCGCGACCCCAAGCTGGTGCGCATCGTCGAGGCCTACTTCTTCGCCGGCCTGAGCTTCGACGAGACCGGCAGCGCGCTTGGCATCAGCGAGCGCAGCGTGCGTCGCGGCTGGGACCTGGCCCGTGCCTTCCTGCTGGCCGAACTGGACGAAGGCGCGTGATCGGCGACCCCAGCGATCCCGACTGGGCGCGGCTGGCCGCGCTGTTCGAACGCTTGGCCGATATGCCGGCCGACGCGCGCGAACCGGCGCTGCTCGAACTGGAGGGCGAGCCCAACGGCGCGCGCCTGCTGCCGCGGCTGCGCGCACTTCTCGCAGCGCACGCGCGTGACGACGTGGACCTGTCCCAAGGCGGAGCCGCCGAACACCTCGCCCTGGGCGACGCAGGCGCCGATCCGACGGCGCTGCACAGCGGCGATGCACTCGGCCCCTGGACCCTGCTGCGCCCGCTGGGCGAAGGCGGCATGGGCGAGGTCTGGCTGGCCGAGCGGGAGATCGAAGGTGTCCGGCAGCGTGTGGCGCTGAAGCGCATCCGCGGCGGACTGGGGCCCGAGCTGACCTCGCGCTTCCTGCGCGAGCGCCGCATCCTCGCGCGGCTCAAGCATCCGCACATCGCTGCCTTCATCGATGCTGGGCTCGAAACCGGCGGCGCGCCGTGGATGGCGATGGAGTACGTCGAAGGCGAGCGCCTGCATGAGCACTGCGCGCGTCGACAGCTCGATCCGGCTGCCCGCGTCGATCTCATCCTGCAGGTGCTGGACGCGCTCGACCACGCGCACCGGCAATTGGTGGTGCATCGCGACCTGAAGCCCGGCAACGTGATGGTCGACGCCGAGGGGCGGGTCAAGCTGCTCGATTTCGGTATCGCGCGGCTGCTCGATGACAGCGAGGTCGACGCCGCGCTGACCCGCACGCGCGCGCCAGCGCCGCTGACGCCACGCTATGCCGCACCCGAACAGCTGGCCGGCGAGGTCGTCGGCATCGCCGCCGATGTCTACTCCGCCGGCCTGCTGCTGTTCGAACTGCTGAGCGGACGCTCGCCCTTCGGCGAGTCCGCGGGCTCGATGACCGCGCGCGAGTCGCCGGATTCGCTGTGGCGCGCCTACACGCGCGCGGACGGCGCTGCGCACTACACGATCGGCGAGAGCGCGTTGCGCCGCCAGCTGCGCGGCGACCTGCAGCAGATCCTGCAGCGCGCCCTGCAGCCGCAGCCCGGCGAGCGCTATCCCAGCGCCGCGGCCTTCGCCGAGGACCTGCGCGCCTGGCGCGAGCAGCGCCCGCTGCGCAGCCGGCCCACGCCCTGGCCGCAGCGCCTGTCCAAGTGGATGCGTCGACAGCCGCTGGCCAGCGCCAGCCTCGGCGTGGCTGCGCTGGCGATCGTGGCGGGCGTCGGCAGCAGCCTCTGGCAGGCCCAGCGTGCGGCCGAGCGCGCGGCGCAGGCCGAGGCGGCGCGGCAGTTCCTCGGCGAGGTGTTCAGCGCAGCAGATCCCCAGCTGCAGGGCGACAGCGCGCCCAGCCTGCAGGAACTGCTGGCTCGCGGCGCCGAACGTCTGCGCGCCAATGCCGAGCTCGACCCGCGCTCGCGCCTCTTGCTGCTGCAGGATCTGGCCCGCGCCAGCCTGGGCCTGGACCAGCTCGATCAGGCGGCGAGCCTGCTCGGCGAAGCCGAGGCACTGTCGGCGACGCTCGCTCTGGGGCCGAACGAACAGCGCGCGCTGGCGCTGGATCAGGCCGCGCTGGCGCTGGCGCGCGACGCCATCGATGCCGGCCTGGCCGAGCTGTCCGCACTGCCGCTGCCCTCACCCGCGCAGCCACCCGACGCCCTGGCCCTGCGTGAGCTGGGTCTGCGCAGCCAGCTGCTGCTGGCGGGCTCGAAATCGCAGGAAGCGATCGAGCTGCTCGCGCCCTATGTGCGGTCTTCGGCCTGGCAGATGTCGGCGGCGCGCGCCGAGCTGCTGGCGCTGGCGGCCCGCGCGCAGATGCAGGCCGGTCGACCGCGCGAGGCCGTGGCCGCGGTCGAGCAGGCGCTCGCCCAGCTCGACGCGCAGGCGCCGCTCGGCCTGCGCCTGCAGCTTTACGAGACCGAGGTCGAAGCCCTGCGCGGACTGCTGGAGACGCCGCGCGCGCTGGCCCGCCAGCGCGAGGTGATCGCACTGGTCGAAGCGCGCCTCGGGCCCGCACATGCGCGCAGCCAGTGGGCGCGGATGATGCTGTGCGGTCTGCTGATCGGCGCCGGCGCGCTGGGCGAGGCGGATGCCGAGTACCGCGCACTGTGGCAGGCGCTGGGCCCGCTGGACGGCCGCGACTCGCTGCGCGGCGAGGCCCTGTTCGGCTGGGGCATGGTCAGCTTCCGCCGCGGCGAGTTCGCGCTGGCGCGGCAGCGCTTCGGCGAAGCCCGCGCGCTGTTCGAGCGGGCCTTTGGCACCGATTCGCACAAGACCCGCAACGCGCTGGAGGCCGAGGCGATGGCCCGCGTCGAGGTCGGCGAGGTCGAGGCCGGTCTCGACACGCTGCGCGCACTGGTCGCGCAGAGCCGCGCGCTCGACGACCGCGCGCGGCTGTCGGCGCAGCTCAACTCGCTGGCGATGGCGGAGATCGCTGCCGGGCGCGCCGGCGAGGCGCTGCCGGCGATCGAAGAGAGCCTGGCGCTGGCGACCGAACTTGGCCAGGCTACGGTCTGGACGCGGGTGATCCAGGCCCGCGCCCTGCGTCTGGCGGGCAACCCGCAGGCGGCGATCGAAATTGCGGAACCGGTGGTCGGCGAATACCGCGACAGCATTTCACCAAACGGCGGCCCGCGCCGCGCCGAAGCGGAGCGCGAGCTGGCGCTGTCCCTGCTCGCCGTCGCTGGCGCCGAGCAGGAGCAGGCCCTCAGCCTGCTGCGCAGCGTGCTTGAGCAGCGGCGCGGCAGCCTCGGCGAGGACAGCCCGCTGACCCGCGCCAGCGCCTACGAGCTGGCCAGCGCGGCGGGGCGCAACCCGTAGCCACCCATAGGGTGGGCCCTGGCCCACCATGGCGGTGACGCTTGTGGCGACTTGGCACCGAGTCAAGTGTTGGGCTCATGGTGGGCCAGGGCCCACCCTATGCCGGCGATGGTGCGTCGCTTGGCACTGCGGCAAGCGTTGGGCTCACCGTGGGCCAGGGCCCACCCTATGCCGGCGACCGTGCGTTGCTTGGCACTGAGGCAAGCGTTGGGCTCATGGTGGGCCAGGGCCCACCCTATGCCGGCGACGGTGCGTCGCTTGGCACTGCGGCAAGCTCTGGGCTCACGGTGGGCCAGGGCCGACCCTATGCGGGCGACGGTTGTGTTTCGGCGACAACGCTCCATGGCTCGGCCCCGGTGTCCCCACAGCGCCGCGCCGGATCTGTCGCGCATTTTGCGTATCCCCCGGCAGACACCCACGGAGCCTGCCGATGTTCGCCCGACTCAAGCCTTTGTTTGGATCCGCCTGTGCCCTGCTGATGCTGGCCGCCCTGCCCGCAGCCGCCCAGGTCAGCCTGGACGCCAGCTTCGCCGGCGATGGCCGGCGGACCGTGTCCTTCGACCTCGACAGCGCGGCCACGGATCGCGCGCGACGGATCTTTCCCAGCGCAGGCGGCTATCTGGTGGTGGGCCAGGCCAGCAACAGCCCGGGCCTCGCCCTCGCCCTGACCCGACTGAACCTGGCCGGGCAGGTGGACACGTCGTTCGGCACCAACGGCAAGCGCACTTATGCCCTGAACACGCCGGAGATCCTCGATGCGGTGCAGGACAGCCAGGGGCGGGTGGTCTTCGCCGGCAACACGGGGGTCTCCGGCGGCAGCGACGTGCTCCTGGGCCGCGTGCTTCCCAACGGCGAGGTCGACCCCAGCTTCGGCTTCCTCGGTCTCGCCCGCATCGATCTGAACTCGGAGGACGATCTGCTCGCCCTGGCGGTGGGCCCGCAGGACCAGGTGCTCGCCCTGCTGCGCTCGCGTCCGGACCCGAGCTTCGGCTGGTCCACCCACGTCGCGGCCATGGACGCCAGCGCACAGAACCTTGGCTTCGTGTTCCTCGGCGCGTCCCCCCTGCTGGAAGCGGGCGCAGCGGCGTGGTCGAACGGACGCAACGCCCTGCTCGTCGGCCTTCCGGTGTCCGGCCCGCAGAACTGCATCCTCGGCGTCTACAGCGTCAGCCTGGGGCAAGGCCCGGGCGGCCTCACTCTCGACTCGGACCCGCTGGGCAGCGCCACCCTGGCCGGCACGAGCAACGGCTGCACCCAGGTGAGCGTGACCGCCATCGCGCCGATTTCCGGCAGCGGCGGTGCGCTGCTGACGGCCCACCGGGTCAATCCGAACGCCGTTCCCGGCGACGAACGACAGGTGGGTCTGCTGATGCGCCTTGCCGGCAGCGGCGCCTTGGACTTCCTGCGCACCGAGTTCGCGCCCTTCCCGACCGACGACCTGCGCTTCCGCGCTGTTGCCGCGGACACCGAAGGCCGCCTGCTGGTCGCCGCCGACATCACCAACACTTCGGGGCCGGTCAGCCGCTTCGGCCTGTTCCGCTACCTCGCCAACGGCACGCCGGACACCGGCTTCAACGCCGGCAGCGCCTACATCGGCACCAGCTTCAACGCGGCCAACGGCCTCGAGTCACCGCTGGCGACCGTGCGCGACCTGAGGGTGATCGGCCCGCGCATCCTGCTCGCCGGCCGCAGCCGCTGGACCGGCAATACCGACGATGATTTCGCGGTCGCGGCATTCACCACGCCGGATGCGCCGCTGTTCGGCAACGGCTTCGAGCCCTGATCGCAGCGGGCCTCACGACGACAGCAAGCGCATAGGGTGGGCCCTGGCCCACCATGAGCGGGACACTCGCCGCGGCCATCGCATCCGCACGGCGCGTCCCGCCGCGCATCGTCCCGCGTCGATCCGGTTGGCGACCTGGGGCCTTGGAGCCAGAATCGCGGGGAATGCCAGCCAGCGTCGGACGCGAAGCCGTGCGCGAGTCCAGACCGTAGCTTACGGTGGGCCAGGGCCCACCCTATGACGGCGGGATGCGACGGCCGCGCTGGCGTGGCCCGCGCGCCATGAGGCGACAACGCCGAATTCTTCAGCCTTGCCTCAAGCGCGCTCACTCCGCGGCGGATGCTGGCGCCAGTGCTCGGCCAGCAGCACCGCCACCGCATTGGCGATGTTGAGGCTCTCGACGCGGCCGCTGCCGGGAATCGACACCGCGCGCTCGCAGTGCTCAACCAGTCGTTTCTGCATGCCCTCGCCCTCCGCACCCAGCACGATCACCGCGCGCTGCGGCAGCGGCTGGGCGTAGAGGTCGGGCGCGCCGGCGGGCAGGGTGGCGACGCTGACGAAGCCGGCTTCGGCGAAACGTTCGAGCGCGGCGATTTCAGAACTCGCACCCTGGCCCGGCAGTCGCACCAGCGGCACATGCTCGGCGCCGCCCTCGGCCACGCGTGCGGCGGCTGCCGACAGCGTGAGCGTGGACTGCGGCGGCAGCAGCACCGCATGGGCACCGAAGTGCGCGGCCGAGCGCAGCACCGCGCCGAGGTTGTGCGGGTTGCCGACGCCGTCGAGCCACAGCAGGCGCACCGGCCCGCTGCGCGGCAGCGCGTCCAGCAGGCCGTCGAGGTCAAGCTCGGGTCGCGGCTGCATCAGCAGGCACACCCCCTCGTGGTGGCTGCTGCCGCTGATGCGCTCGAGCTCTTCGTCCTCGACCACGCGGTAGCCCAAGCGCTTGGCCACGCAGAAGGCCAGCAGCTCGCGCAGAGTGCCGATGCGCGACTCGCTGAGGTAGACCTTGCGCAGAGCCTCGGGCCGGGCAGCGAATGCCGCGCGCGCGGCATTCAGCCCGCAGATCTTCTGCTCGACTTCGCGCGGCGCGAAGCCGACGGTCCCGCGCTCGGCACCCGCGCCGGCATCGCGATCGGGCCGCCGCTGCGAACCGCCCGCTGCAGGTCCACGCGATGGCCTGTCGGCATCGGCGCCGTGCCCGGCGCGCGGCGGTCGCGCGATGTCAGCGCGATCACGCCCGCCACCCGAGTTCGTCTCTGCCGCACGGGCAGCGCCGCCGCCCTGCCAGGGGCCGCGCGCGCCGGGGCGGGATTCGCCAGAACCGCCTTCACGCGGCTGCCAGCCTTTCCGTCCCCCATCCTTGGGCGCATCGGGCCGTGCGCGTGGATGCCCGCTCTCGCGCTCAGCTCCGCGCTTGGGTTCGGATGCACCGGGCCGCGTGCCGGGCTGCCGGGCTCCGCGCCCAGCGGCGTCCGGCGTGCGCGAACCGGGTCCACGCTTCGGCGGACCCCAGGGCGAGCGTTTACCGCCGTCGCCCCCTTCGCCGCCCTCGCGGCTCATGCGTGCCCACCCACAGGCGCCACCTGCTCGTCCATCTCATCGAGCTTGCGGCCCAGCGCTTCCGGCGAGCGGGTGAACGGCGCCAGCAGGGCGTAGAACGCCGGCACCACGAACAGCGAGAGCAGGGTCGAGAAGGCGACGCCGAAGATCACCACCACGCCGATGGTGGCGCGGCTGGCCGACCCCGGGCCTCCGGCAACGACCAGCGGCACGGCACCGGCGATGGTGGCGATCGAGGTCATCAGGATCGGACGCAGGCGCACCGAGGACGCCTCGATGATCGCATCGAGCACCGCCGCGCCGTCGTCGCGCAGCTGGTTGGCGAACTCGACGATCAGGATGCCGTTCTTGGCCGCCAACCCGACCAGCATGACGATGCCGATCTGGCTGAACAGGTTCAATGTTCCGCCGGTGACCCATAGCCCACCCAGTGCACCGAGCACCGCCAGCGGCACGGTGAACATGATCACCAGCGGGTGGATGAAGCTCTCGAACTGCGCGGCCAGCACCAGATAAACGACCAGCAGGGCCATGGCGAAGGTGGCGAGCGCGCTGCCGCTGGCCTTGATGAACTCGCGGGAGCTGCCCTTGTAGTCGATCTGCGCGTACTCGGGCAGCTCCTCGCGGGCGGTCTGCTCGACCCACTGGATGGCTTCGCCCAGGGTGTAGCCCTCGGCGAGGTTGGCGGAGATGGTGATCGCGCGCAGGCGGTTGAAGCGGTTGAAGCTGCCGGGCTCGGCCAGCTCGGACAGGGTCACCAGGTTGGCCAGCGGGATCAGCTCGCGGGTGCGCTCGGAGCGCACGTACACGCCGGTCAGGTCGGTGGGGCTGGCGCGCGAGGCTTCCTCGGCCTGCAGCACCACGTCGTACTCCTCGCCGTCCTCGACATAGGTCGTCACCCGGCGCGAGCCCATCAGGGTCTCCAGGGTGCGGCCGATCTCCTGCACCGACACGCCGAGGTCGGCGGCGCGACTGCGGTCGATGTCGATGCGCATCTGCGGGCGGGTCTCCTGGTAGTCGGAGTCGGCGCCGAAGATGCCGGGGTTCTGCTCGATCCGCGCCAGCATGCGGTCGCGCCACTCGGCCAGCTCGCCGTAGGTCGGGCCGCCCAGCACCACCTGCAGGGGCTGGCCGCGGCCGCCGCCCAGACCGCCGCCGCGGCCCTGGGCAAAGGCGCGCACGCCGGGAATGCTGGCCAGCTCGGCGCGGAAGGCGTCGATCACCTCGCCAGTGCTCATCTCGCGCTCGGCCCAGTCCTTCAGGATCACGATGGCGAAGCCGGTGTGCATCTCCTCGCTGGCGCCGAAGCCGCCGGGGACACGGGTGTTCATCCGCTGCACCGGGCCCTCGGTGACCCAGGGCATCAGCTTCTGCTCGATCTGCTGGACCTGGCTGACGGTGTAGTCGTAGCCGGCGCCTTCGGGCCCCTGGATGGTCACGAAGAAACTGCCGCGGTCTTCGTCGGGCGCGAGCTCGCTGGGCACGGTGTTGAACAGCAGGTAGGCGCCACCGCCGACCAGAGCGAAGGTCAGCACCAGACCGGTCCACAGGGTCCCGGTGCGCAGGTGGACCATGCCGGAGATGATGCGAGCGTAGCCGGCACTGATCCGCGCGATGAAGTTGAGGAAGGCCTGGTTGACGCGGTTGTGCTTCTCGTTCGGGCGCACCAGTTTCGAGCACATCATCGGCGTCAGCGTCAGCGCGACGAAGGCCGAGATCGCCACCGCCCCGGACAGGGCCACCGCCAGCTCGCGGAACAAGCGGCCGGCATTCGACTGCATGAAGCCGACCGGCAGGAACACCGCCACCAGCACCGCGGTGGTGGCGATCACCGCAAAGGCCACCTGGGCGGTGCCGCGCTTGGACGCCAGCAGCGGCGGTTCGCCGAGGTCGGCGCGACGCTGCACGTTCTCCAGCACGATGATGGCGTCGTCGACCACGAGGCCGATGCACAGCACCAGCGCCAGCAGGGTCAGCAGATTGATCGAGAAGCCGAACAGGCTGAGTGCGGTGAAGGCCGCGATCAGGCACACCGGCACGGTCACCGCCGGGATCAGCGCGGCGCGCGCCGAGCCGAGGAACAGGTAGATCACGATCAGCACCAGGGCCATCGCCTCGGCCAGGGTCCAGTACACCCGGTCCAGCGCGGAGTCGATGAAGATCGTGGTGTCGAAGGCGACGATCAGGCTCATGCCCTCGGGCAAGGTGCCCTGGATGCGCTCGACCTCGGCGCGCACCGCAGTCGCCACATCCAGGCTGTTCGAGGTCGAGGTCTTGACGATGCCGAGGCCCAGGTTGGGCTGGCCATTGCCGCGGAAGTAGGCGCGCCGCTCGGCCGAGGCGCGCTCGACCCGGGCGACGTCACCCAGACGCACGACGTAACCGTCCTCGCCCTTGGTCAGCGACAGCCGGGCGAAGTCGTCGGCCTCGCGGTAGCTGCGGTTGACGCGCAGGGTGAAGTCGCGGGTCTGCGACTGCAGGCGGCCCGCCGGCAGCTCGATGTTCTCGCGGCGCAGGGCGGTCTCGACGTCGTTGACGGTGAGCCCGCGCGCGGCCAGGGCCTGGCGGTCCAGCCACACGCGCATGGCGTAGCGCTGCTGACCACCGACGCGCACCGCGGCCACGCCGTCCAGCGCCGACAGGCGATCGGTGATGTAGCGATTGGCGTAGTCGGTCAGCTCCAGGGTGTCGAGCCGGTCCGAGTTCATGTTCAGCCAGATGATCGGCTGCGCATCGGCCTCGACCTTGGCCACCTGCGGCGCATCGGCCTCGTCGGGCAGGCGGTCGATCACGCGGCTGATGGCATCGCGCACGTCGTTGGTGGCGGCCTCGATGTCGCGGTTCAGGCCGAACTCGATGGTGACGTTGCTGGCGCCGTTGCGGCTGCGCGAATCGACCGACTCGATGCCTTCGATGCCGCTGACCGCGTCTTCGAGGATCTGCGTCACGCGGGTTTCCACCACCGCCGCCGAGGCGCCGGTGTAGACGACCTCGACCGAGACGATCGGCGGATCGATGTCGGGCAGCTCGCGCACGGTCAGCGTGGTGTAGGCCATCAGCCCAAGCACCACCAGCAGCAGGTTCATGACGGTCGCGAGGACCGGTCGCTTGATCGAGATATCGGACAGGACCATGGGTCGCTCCTTCAGCCGGCCTGCGGCGCGGCGTCAGCCGCGGGCGCTTCGACGATACGCGCGCCCGGCCGCAGCTTGACCGTGCCCTCGACAACGATGCGTGTGCCCGGGCTCAGGCCTTCGACGATCTCGACCTCGCCGGCGCGGCGCGCACCCGCACGCACGTCGATGCGCTGCACGGCATCGCCCTCGCCCACCGCGTAGACAAAGCTCTGGCTGCCGATCTGCAGCAGGGCGAGCTCGGGAATCACCACCGCCTCGCGCACCGGCTTCTCGACCCGCACGGTCATCAGCATGCCGGGACGGATCAGGCCCTCGGCGTTCGCGAAATCGGCGCGCACGGTCACCGCGCGGGTCACCGGGTCGACGCGCGAACCGACCGTGGCGACGGTGCCGGTGAAGTCGCGGTCCGGGTAGGCGGCGCTGCGCGCACGCACGGTCTGGCCCTGGGCGATCGCCGACAGGAAGGTCTCCGGCACCGAGAAGTCGAGCTTGATCACCGAGGTGTCGTCCAGCGTGGCGATCGCCGTGCCGGGGCTGACCAGGGTGCCGGGGCTGACCTGGCGGAAACCCAGCACGCCATCGAAGGGCGCGGTGATGACGCGGTCGGCGAGACGCGCGCGGATCGTCTCGACGCGCGCGCTGGCGGCGTCGCGGGCGGCAATCTGGGTGTCCAGCTGGCTGCGCGGCACCGTGCCGTTCTCGACCAGGCCGACCAGACGCTCGTACTGCTGGCGGGCCTCCTTGAAGGTGGCCTGGGCTTCTTCAAGATTGGCCACTTCAGCGCGACCCGACAGGTCGACCAGGATGTCGCCAGCGCTGACGCGGTCACCGTCCTCGAACTTCACCGCGTCGACGGTCTCGGTGACCTTGGCGGTGATCACCAGCGATTCGCGCGCCTGCGCCGTGCCCAGGGCTTCGATCACGTCGACCCAGGGCTGGGTCTGCACCGTGCCCGTCTTCACCACGGCCGGCGGCGGTCCGCCGGCCGCGCCGTTCGGCGCGTCGCTGCCGCAGGCGCTGAGCAGTCCAAACATGGCCATGACGGTCAGTGCGCGCAGGCGCTGGCGTTTGGGCGGGGGTCGGCGTTCGAGCGCGGACGTGGATTCGTTCGACATCGGGAAACCTTGGAGGAGGGGAGAGTTCGGTGGCAGGGTCGCGGCGGCGCATCAGGCGGGGCAGCACGCAGGGCACTGGCAGTGCGCGTCCGGGGCCGGCGAGTTTGCACGTTCGTGAAGTGTGGTCCGGGCCCGCGTGAACAGCCTGTGCCTTAAGTCCGTGCGCCGACTGGAATTTCGTGGTGCCCCGGTGAAGGAACGCAGATCGGTTCACATTCCGTCGCGGCATATCGAAGCATCGGATCGGTGTTTCTGTGCGCGGTCGGGGATTGCGACAGTGGCCGCCCGATCCGCTGCCGCCGGTGCACCGCATGCCCGCTCTCCCCGCCCTGCCCGATCTGAGCGCCCTGCCGCTGCCGGCCGCGACCGCGGTGGCGCCGATCGCGCGCGCGCTGGAGGGCCTCGACCCGGCCAGCCTGTGGTGGCTGTCGGGCTATGCCGCCGGCCTGGCCCGCGGCGGACTGGCTGCGGCCGCCGCGACACCGCAGGCCGAAGCCCTCGCCCTGCCGCGCCTGACCGTGCTCTATGGCAGCCAGACCGGTAACGCGAAGCGCGCCGCCGAGGGCCTGGTGGCAGCGGCCGAAGCCGCCGGCTTCGCCACGCGCCTGGTCCGCGCCGACGCCTATCCCGCCCGCGAGCTCAAGGACGAGCGCCTGCTGTGGGTGGTGATCAGCACCCAGGGCGAGGGCGAGCCGCCGGAGGATTCGCTCGGCTTCGTCGAGTTCCTGCTGGGTCGGAGAGCGCCCAAGCTGCCCGAACTGAAGTACGCCGTGCTGGGCTTGGGCGACACCAGCTATCCCCTGTTCTGCGCGACCGGCCGGCAGATCGATGCGCGCCTGGCCGAGCTCGGCGCGCAGCGCCTGCAGCCGCTGGGCGAAGCCGATGTCGACATCGATGCGGTCGCCACGCCGTGGCGAGCGCGCGCCGTCGAGTCGCTGAAGGCGCTGGCGGCGGAACTCGCGCCCACGGCTCCGGCTGCACACTCGGCCGCGGTCATCCCGCTGCGCCCGGCGATCGCCGCGGCCCTGCATTCGCGCGAGCAGCCCTACGCCGCCGAGCTGATCGAACAGGTGCGCCTGACCGGTCGCTGCAGCCAGCGCGACGTTCGCCATCTGGAGTTCAGCCTGGCTGGCTCGGGCCTGCACTACGCGCCGGGCGATGCCCTCGGCGTGTGGGCGCCGAACCCGAATGCGCTCGTCGAGGCCGTACTGGAACTCACCCGACTCGACGGCGATGCAGCGCTCGCGCTGGATGGCGTCGAGCGCCCGCTGCGGGTCTGGCTGGCCGAGCATCGTGAACTGACGCGCCTGGCCAAGCCTCTGCTGGTGGCGCTCGGCGCGGTGTCGAAGCACCGCGAGCTGCAGAGCCTGCTCGATCCCGCCGAGGCCGCGTCGCTGTCGGCCCTGCTGTCCAGCCACCAGCTGATCGACGTGCTGCGCGAATGGCCGGGCGACTGGACGGCCGAGGCCTTCGTGCGCGCGCTGCGGCCGATGGCGCCGCGCCTGTACTCGATCGCGTCGAGCCCGCTGGCCTATGCCGACGAGGTGCATCTCACCGTCGACGTGGTGGGCGCAGAAGACGATGACCCGCTGCGGCTCGGGCTGGCCTCCCACCATCTGGCCCAGCTGGAACCCGGGGCGCGTGCCCGCGTGTTCATCGAGGAGAACCCGCGCTTCCGCCTGCCGGCGGATCCTGCCCGCGACCTGATCATGCTCGGCGCCGGCACCGGCATCGCGCCCTACCGCGCCTTCGTGCAGCAGCGCGTGGCCGAAGGCGCCAGCGGCCGGCACTGGCTGCTGTTCGGTGCACGCACACTGCGCGACGACTTCCTGTACCAGACCGAGTGGCAGGAGCACCTGCGTCGCGGCGAACTGCAGCACATCGATCTGGCCTTTTCCCGCGATGCCAAGCCCCGCGTCTACGTGCAGCAGCGCCTGCGCGAGCAGGCCGCGCGCCTGTTCGAATGGCTGGACGGCGGCGCCCATCTCTACGTCTGCGGCAGCCTCGCCCTGGGCCGCGATGTCCATCAGACCCTGCTCGACCTGTTCACCCAGCGACTCGGCAGCGCCGAAGCGGCGGCCGAGTCCCTGCAGCAGCTGCAGCAGTCCGGGCGCTACGCCCGCGACGTTTACTGAGAGCGGAACGTGATGCCCCGCCCCAACCAGCGACCTTCGCCCGACTCGAAGGACTCGTCATCCCCGCGCAGGCGGCGATCCAGGCCCAGCGCGATCGGTTGCCCCCCACTGGTCCAAGGGTGGTCCGAGCCGGCGGGTGGGCTCAACTGGGCCCCCGCCTTCGCGGGGGCGACGAGTGAAGCGGCTGCGGCGGCTGGCCCGGACTCGCACCGTTTCGCCTAGTTCGAACGTATTCCATTCCCCCGGGATTCCGCACCATGGCCAGCCATTCCGTCGAAGACATCAAGCGCGACAGCCGCCTCCTGCGCGGCACCATCGAGGACAGCCTCGCCGACGCCGTGACGGGCGCGTTGAGGGACAGCGACCAGGTGGTGCTGAAGTACCACGGCAGCTACCAGCAGGACGATCGCGACATCCGCGAGGAGCGCCGGCGCGCCAAGCTCGAACCCGCGCACAGCTTCATGATCCGCACGCGCACGCCGGGCGGCGTGATCACGCCCGAGCAGTGGCTGAAGCTCGACGCCATCGCCACCACCTACGCCGAGCGCGGCCTGCGCATCACCACCCGCCAGGCCTTCCAGTTCCACGGCGTGATCAAGCGCGATCTCAAGCCCACCATGCAGGCGATCAACGCCGCCCTGATCGACACGCTTGCGGCCTGCGGCGACGTCAACCGCAATGTCGCGGTGGCCGCCAACCCGCTGCTGTCGGCCCTGCATGGGGCGGTGTATCGGCAGGCCGCCGCGCTGTCCGAGCACCTGCTGCCCAACACCCGCGCCTACTACGAGATCTGGCTGGACGAGGAGCGCGTCGCCGGTGACGAGGGCGAGCCCGTTCCCGAATCGGAGCCGATCTACGGCCCGACCTATCTGCCGCGCAAGTTCAAGATCGGCTTCGCGATTCCGCCGCACAACGACGTCGACGTGTTCAGCCAGGACCTCGGCTTCATCGCCGTGGTCGAGCACGGCGAGCTCGTGGGCTACAACGTCACCGTCGGCGGCGGCATGGGCAGCACCCATGGCGACGCCGAAACCTATCCACGCCTCGCCGACGTCCTAGGGTTCATTTCTCCCCACGACGTGATCCCCGTCGGCGAGGCCGTGGTCACCGCCCAGCGCGACCTCGGCAACCGCGCCACCCGCAAGCGCGCACGCCTGAAGTACACCATCGACGAGCACGGGCTCGATACTTTCCGCGCCGAGGTCGAGCGTCGCTCGGGCGTGCGCCTGCAGCCGCCGCGCGCCTTCGAGTTCGTCCACAGCGGCGACCGCTTCGGCTGGGTCGAAGCCGACAACGGCCGCTGGCACCTGACCCTGCGCATTCCCGCCGGCCGCATCCAGGACAGCGCGGATCACCTCCATCTCACCGGCCTGCGCGAAGTCGCCAAGGTCCACCGCGGCCACTTCCGCATGACGCCGAACCAGAACCTGGTGATCGCCGACATCGCCGCCGAGCGCCGTGCCGGCCTTGACGCCCTGCTGCGGCGCTACGGCCTGCTCGATGCGCTGGAGACGAGCCCGCTCAAGCGCGAGGCGCTCGCCTGCGTATCGCTGCCGACCTGCGGCCTGGCCATGGCCGAGGCCGAACGCTATCTCGATGAAGCCCTGGACAAGGTGCAGGCCCTGCTCGACCGCCATGGCGTCGGCGGGCAGTCGATCCTGCTGCGGATCTCCGGCTGCCCGAACGGCTGCTCACGGCCGTATCTCGGCGAGATTGCGCTCGTCGGCAAGGCGCCCGGGCGCTACAACCTGATGCTGGGCGCGGATCACCGCGGCCAGCGGCTGAACCGCCTCTACCGCGAAAACATCACCGAGGCCGAGATCCTGGCCAAGCTCGACCCGCTGATCGCGCGCTACGCCGCCGAGCGCGCCGAGGGCGAACACTTCGGCGACTTCCTGCTGCGCGCCGGGCTGCTGCCGCCCGAGCCTGTGCGCATCCGCAAGGTGCTGGCCGCATGAGCGCGCAGCCGATCCGCTTCGACAGTGCGCCGGCTGATCTCGGCGCGCTGGTGGCCGCCGCGGCCGACGACGATGGCGCCGCACTGGACCGCATCAACCAGTGGCTGGAAGGGCTGGATGCCGATGCTCGCATCCGCTTCGCGCTGGAGCACCTGCCGGGCAACCGCGCGCTGTCGTCGAGCTTCGGCGCGCAGGCCGCGGTCAGCCTGCATCTGCTGAACCAGCACCTGCCGGGCCTGCCGGTGGTGGTGGTCGACACCGGCTATCTGTTCACCGAGACCTACCAGTTCATCGACAAGCTCTCCGAGCGCCTCGGACTCAACCTGCACATCGTCCGCAGCGCGCGCTCGCCGGCCTGGATCGAAGCCCGCCACGGCCGCCTGTGGGAGCAGGGCCTGGACGGCATCGAGCGCTACAACCGCATCCACAAGGTCGAGCCCATGCAGCGTGCACTGCGCGAACTCGGCGTCGGCACCTGGTTCGCCGGCCTGCGCCGCAGCCAGTCGCAGAGCCGCAGCAGCACACCCGTGCTGCAGCGTCGCGAGGGCCGCTTCAAGCTGCACCCCATCGTCGACTGGAGCGACCGCGACGTCGGCCGTTACCTCACCCAGCACGACCTGCCCTACCACCCGCTATGGGAGCAGGGCTACGTCTCCATCGGCGACACCCACACCACCCGCCCCCTGCTCGACGGCATGCGCGAGGAGGACACGCGGTTCTTTGGGCTGAAGCGGGAGTGTGGGTTGCATGAGTGAGAGCCGGGATTCGGGATTGGGTATTCGGGATTCGCAACACGCTTCGGGCGACTTGCGGCGAGGATCTGGCGAAGCTGCGCTCTGCGCCCCTCCCCCCGTGGGGGAGGGGTCGGGGGAGAGGGTCCGGGCGGAGCGCCCCTTCCAACCCACCGAAGCTCAGTCTCCCCTCTCCTCTCGTGGAGCGATGGAGGGCGCTCGTCGGCTGCCTGTGGCAGCCGACGCCCTCCTGAGCCCGAGCGAAGCGAAGGCCGGGGCCGGGGGAGAGGGGGCAAGCTTGCCGCGAGACCGCCCCCTCTCCCCAACCCCTCTCCCACGAGGGGAGAGGGGCTCAAGAGCGCAAGCTGTGAAGCTCGAATCGCGAGACTCGACCTCAGCCGCCACACCCCTCTACCCCCTCTTCCTCAACCTCCAGGGCCGCCCCATCCTCGTCGTCGGCGGCGGCGAGGTCGCGGCGCGCAAGGTGCTGCCCCTGCTCGAATGCGGTGCCGAGGTGCGCGTCGGTGCGCCCGCGCTCAACGAAGCATTGCTGAAGCTCAAGGCCGAAGGCCGCATCAGCCATCTCGAAGGCGAGTTCCAGGCGCACTGGCTGGACGAGGTCTTCCTCGCCATCGCCGCCACCGACGAGGTCGAAGTCAATCGCGCGGTCGCCGAGGAAGGCGCGGCGCGCCGGCTCTGGGTCAATGTCGTCGACGACACCGAACTCACCCGCGTGCAGGTGCCCGCCGTGGTGCGTCGCGGCCCGCTGACCGTCGCCATCAGCAGCGGCGGAGCCGCACCGGTGCTGGCGCGCCAGCTGCGCGAGAAGATCGAGCAGTCGGTCGACGAGAGCTTCGGCCAGCTGGCCGAACTGCTGCGCCTCCACCGCGCACGCCTCCGCGCCCGCTTTCCGCACGTGCCCAGCCGCCGCAAGTTCATGGAGACCCTGTGGCCCGGCGAGGTCGGAGAGCTGCTGCGCACCGCGCGCTTCGATGCCGCGCGCACGCGGCTGATCGAACTGATCGAAGCCGGCGAACCCGAAGGCTCAAGAGAAGGCTTCGTCAGCCTGGTCGGCGCCGGCCCCGGTGACCCCGGCCTGTTGACGCTCAAGGGCCAGCGTCGCCTGCAGGAGGCCGACGTGATCCTGCACGATCGCCTGGTCAGCCGCGCCGTGCTCGAACTCGCGCGCCGCGACGCCCAGTTCATCGAAGTCGCCAAGGAAGCCGGCACCCACCACACCACGCAGGAGGGCATCCACGCCCTGCTGCTCGAACACGCCAGACAAGGCAAGCGCGTGGTGCGCCTCAAGGGCGGCGACCCCTTCATTTTCGGCCGCGGCGGCGAGGAGCTCGAACACCTGCGCGCGCACGGCATCGCCTACGAGGTCGTGCCCGGCATCACCGCCGCACTGGCCTGCGCCGCACACGCCGGCATCCCGCTCACACACCGCGACCATGCGCAGTCGGTCCGCTTCGTCACCGCCCACTGCCGCAATTCGATCGACGCGCTGGACTGGCGCGCACTGGCGCAGGAGAAGCAGACGCTCGCCGTCTACATGGGCGTCAGCGGTCTCGACACCCTGCGCGAACGTCTGCTCGCCCACGGCCGCAGCGGACAAACGCCGGCGGCGCTGATCGAGAACGGCAGCCGGCCCGAGCAGCGGGTGATCCACTGCGATCTCGCCAGCCTGCCGGAGACGGCCAGGCGCGAAGCGGTGAAGTCGCCGGCGCTGCTGATCCTCGGCGAGGTCGCGGCCTTGGGGCGGACGCTGGCGTGGTTTGGCGCGGATGCGGCGGGCGCAGAGCCCGCCCAGTTGCCCAGCCGGCGCCTGCCTCTGAGCCTGGACATGCGGGCCTGAGAGCTTCCCAGCGCGGCGCAGCGGCGCAGGTGTTCTCAAAGAAACCTGGATTCGTCATCCCCGCGCAGAGGCTGTCCTCGCGAAGGCGGGGACGGGGATCCAGTGATCGTGCGACTGGGTCAGGCTAGGACTGGGCCCCCACCTTCGCGGGGGCGACGATTCATTGGGTCGCGAGCGTTCTGTTTCTTGAGAGCTGTGAAAGGACCATCCGCCTACTGCGGCCGCCTCTGAACGCCCTCGCTACGGCGTCTGAGTTCCTTCACACGCTCTGAGCTGGAGGCCATCGATCGCGCGGCGCATTCCAGCAGCGCCAACTAATCTCCTGAAGGTGGTTCCTTCTGCCGCGGAGGCCGCGTACCGATCCAGGCATCTTGTTCGGGTCAAGTTGCCGGTATGCTCCGGCGCCCTGCCCTTCGAGATCCTGCATGACCTTTTTCTTCCGCATCCTTGCGCTGATTCTTGGCTGCCTGAGCATCGCGACAAGCCAAGCCCAATCGCCCCAGGCTCGGCTCGCGATCGAAGTCACCGAGGCACTCCACGCCTCCGGCCAGCGCCATGAGTCCGGGGGCGTGGTCCTTTGGATCGATCCGAATGGTCTGGAGGCGGATGCCGTAGAGGCATTCCTACGCAAGCTCGAACGCGGCGAGAGGGTGCTGCGCTCGCATCTCGGCGCGCTGGTAGACGAGCCGAGCTCGCCGCGTCGGATCGAGGTGTTCATGAGCCCACGTGTACGCATGTCGCATGTTCGCTTCGATCACCCGACCATGGTGTACATACCCACCTGGCGAATCTCCGATCGCAGCGCGCCCTATCTGCACGAAATGGTGCACGCCATGGCCAGCTGGTCGTGGCGTCACTCGGAGTGGCTCGGCGAAGGTCTGGCCAACCACGTCGCGGCCGCAGTCGAGCCGATCAGCGGGGGCTATCACAGCTCGGTCGTTCTGCCAGAGCGGCTGCGTGACGTCCAGCTGCATCTGGCAACACCCCAGGGCCAGGAAGTCTTGGATCTGATTGGTCCGCGCGGACGCCGGAATGAGCTGCCGCCCGAGCTGGACCTGATCGTCACAAAGGTGTTGACCGATCGTACCCGCTACGCCAAGCCCTTCTATGCCCTGTCGTGGTCCTTCGTCGACTACATCGTGGCCCGAGAAGGTCTGGCGAACCTGCGCACTGTCGTGGCAGACCAGAGCCGTGTGGGCGCCCTCAAGCAGGCCTGGCTGGACTCTCTGCAGGAGACAAAGCTGCCGAGTTCGTGAGCGAAGGGCGGCCTCCCGGCCGAAGCGCATGCGGAACCCGTGTCCGTCATTGCAGCCCTTTCTGCCCTCGCGATCACGACAGGCGTTAACCGCGGCGCCTTGTGCGCGAGTGGTCGCCCCCAACGCCCTTCCGGTAACGTACCCGCGCCCCGGAGAACCCGCTTGGAACACACCGCCGCCATCACTGCCCTGCTGCACGCCTGGCGCGCCGGTGCTGCCGATGCGGCGCCGCGCTTGAACGCGCATATCTACGATCGGCTGAAGCAGATGGCGCGGCAGCGCTTCCAGGGCGCCGACGCGGTGCTGAGCCCGACCGTGCTGGTGCATGAAGCCGTGGCGCACATGCTCGGCTCGGAGGTCGACTGGGACTCGCGTGCGCACTTCTTCGCGCTGGCCGCGCTGCAGATGCGTACCGTGCTGGTCGACCATGCGCGGCGCGCCGCCTCGGCCAAGCGCGGCGGCGATGCGGTGGCGGTGACGCTGGACCCGGAGCACGCCGCGGTCGACGACGGCGTCGGCGTGCTTGAGGTGCATGAGGCGCTGGAGCGGCTGGCCGGTGAAGACACGCGCGCCGCGCGCGCGCTGGAACTCACCTACTTCGGTGGACTGGATGCGCGCCAGGTCGGTGAAGTGCTCGGCGTGTCGGTGGCCACGGTCGAGCGCGATCTCAAGTTCGGCCGCGCCTGGCTGCGCGAGGCGATGTCGTGAGCGCGCCGGGTGCGCTGCGCGTGCTGTTCGAGCGCGTGCAGGGGCTGACGCCAGCGCAGCGCGAAGCCCTGTATCACGCTGAAGGCATCGATGCGGCGCTCGCCGCGCGGGTGGAGGCCCTGCTGTCCGCCGCCACCGCGGCCGATTCAAGCCACGTCGCGAACAGGGACGCCATCGCCGAGCGCGTGCGCGGCGCGGCTGCGGCGGCGTTGCGCGGCGCCCTGCCCGAGCGCATCGGCCCCTGGCGGATCCTCGACCTGGTCGGCGAGGGCGGCATGGGCGTCGTCCTGCTGGGCGAGCGCGACGATGGCGAGTACGACCGCCGGGTGGCGCTGAAGCTCGTGCGCGGCTTCGTGTCGGAGCGCGTGCACGAGCGCTTCCGCCGCGAGCGCCAGGTGCTGGCGGCGCTGGAGCATCCCCACATCGCCGGGCTGATCGACGGCGGCACCACCGAGGCCGGCGAACCCTGGCTGGCGATGCCCTTCGTCGAAGGGCTGCAGCTGCGCGAGTGGCTGCGCGCCGAGCGGCCACCCAGCCTGCGCGAGCGGCTGACGCTGTTCGCCACCCTGTGCCGCGCGGTGCACCACGCCC
>VFQR01000221.1_pt1 | contig 109369 bp, 101 predicted proteins | sample 3512321 | NCBI WGS metagenome assembly VFQR01 (sample SAMN10412374, study PRJNA504923) | tailings metagenome | isolation source: Relicate 3 Philex TSF1 revegetated site | place: Philippines: Tuba, Benguet | collected 2017-08-29 | reverse complement strand
AGCCCTTGGCGTGCCAGAAGACGACGCCCGGCCCCTCCTCCTGGAAGTGGAACAGGTCCATCTCCCGGCCCAGACGCCGGTGATCCCGCTTCTCGGCCTCCTCCAAAACGTGCAGGTAGGCGTCGAGCTGCTCCTGGTCGGCCCAGGCCGTCCCGTAGATGCGCGTCAGCATCGGATTGTTGGAATCGCCGCGCCAGTACGCGCCTGCCACCTTCATCAGCTTGAACGCATTGCCGATCTGGCCCGTCGCCGCCATGTGCGGCCCGCGGCAGAGATCGAACCAGTCGCCCTGGAAATAGATCTTCAGATCCTGGTCTTCCGGGATCGCGTCGATCAGTTCGACCTTGTAGGCCTCTCCCCGGTCGCGGAATACCTGCTTCGCATGGGCACGGTCCCAAACTTCCTTCGTGAACGGCCGGTTGCGCGCGATGATCTCGCGCATCTTCTTCTCGATCGCCGGAAAGTCGTCGGGCGTGAAGGGCGTGTCGCGAGAGAAGTCGTAGTAGAACCCGTTCTCGATGACGGGACCGATCGTCACCTGCGTTCCGGGCCAAAGTTCCTGCACGGCTTCCGCCAGCACGTGCGCGGTGTCGTGGCGGATGAGTTCCAATGCGCGCGGATCCTCGCGCGTGACGATCTCCACCCTGCCGGATCGCGCAAGCGGGTCGGCCAGGTCGCGCAGCTCACCGTCGAGCGCATAGGCGACCGCCTTCTTCGCCAGCGATTTCGAAATCGATGCAGCGAGATCGGCACCGGTCAGGGCGGCATCGAAGCCGCGCACCGAACCGTCGGGAAACGTGAGGGAAACCTGCCCGGACATAGTGTTCTCCTATCCAGTCCCGCCAACGAGCGCGGGTGGTGACATTCCGGCCAAGCTGCCGGCGAGCGGCCCTTCTAAGTTGTCGCGGCACCTGCGGCAAGCGCTCAGGAGCCGCGTTGGCCCCTCGAAATGCGCCAGTAGCTCCATGGCGCCCACCAGCGATACCGCGCCTCGAGTGTCTCGGGCACATTGTCGATGCCGTGCGTGCCGCCGGGTCCGCAGCGCATGAAGCGGAAGAGCCCCATCCATCCGCCGGCCCACAGTCCGTGCCGCGCGATGGCCTCGTAGGCATATTCGGAGCATGTCGGCATGTGGCGGCACGTATTGCCGACGAAGCCGGACAGGGTGAGCTGGTAGAGCCGGATGAGGCCGGTGCCGGCGACGCGCCCCGGCGTGCGCGGCCAGGCAGCGGAATAGTTGCGGTTGCGACCGCTGCTCATGGACGCGCGGCCGAATCCAGAAGGGCCCGCGCTTCCGAGACCATCACCGGGACAAAATCCCGTGCCGTGTTCCAGAGAATGAAAAGGTCAATCTCCTTGTAACCGTGCGTCAGGCGGTTGCGCATGCCGTATGCCTGCTTCAGCGGCAGCGCCGGATGACGGTTCACGAGGTCGGGCGCCAGCTGAAGTATCCGGCCCGCGGCCTCGCCTACGACTTCGATGCACTTCCATACGGCCAGATGCACCGCCACATCCGAGACAAACTGATCGTATGACCGGTCACCGATCAGCGTGGGGATCTTCTCACCCCATTCAACGATGTGCTCGACAAAGGGCAGATGACTGTCGGAGACGGTCATCTCAAAGCGTCACCACTTCACGAAAGATGCGCTGTGCTATGGGCTTTCGTAGACTGCCGGGCGTTAGGATATCGACCTCGGCGCCCAACAGGCTCCTGAGATCGTCCTCCAATTGGAGCAGGTGTGCGAAAGTGGTCGTGCTGCTGGGCTCCACCAGTATGTCCAGGTCGCTGCCCTCGACATCTTCCCCCCGCGCCACGGAGCCGAAGATCCGCGGGTTCGAGACCGGATATCTGGCGATGATCGCGAGGACTTCGTCGCGGTGCTTGGCCAGGGCCTCCGAAGGCCGGAGCTTCGCCGTCACGCCGCCGCCTCCTTGCGCCGCGCCTCGATCTGGCCGATGGCGTCGACTACGGCGTCGAAGGTCAGCATGGTCGAGGCGTGGCGCGCCTTGTAGTCGCGCACCGGCTCGAGAAAGCGCAGATCGGCGAAACGTCCTTCCGGCGGCGCCCCGTTCTCCTTGAGCATGGCAAGCATCGCCGCTCTGACGGCCCTGATCTCGCTTGCGGTCGAGCCGACGACGTTCTGCGCCATGATCGACGAGGAGGCCTGGCCGAGCGCGCAGGCCTTCACCTCGTGGGCGAAATCCGAGACCACGTCGCCATCCATCGCCAGGTCGACGGTCACGGTCGAGCCGCAGAGCTTTGAATGCGCGGTCGCGGTGGCGTCGGGATGCTCGAGCCGGCCTAGTCGGGGGATATTTCCGGCATAGCCCAGGATTTTCGCGTTGTAGACATCGTCGATCATGGTTTTCGCTTTCAGAGCCACCGGCGGGAAAGCCGTTTTCCGGTGGCGTCTTTCAAACCGCGGAACGGACAATATATAGTGGGGCGTGACGGAAGGCGGCAAGGCCGGCGCCCAAACGCCTTCCCAAACGCAAAGAGCCGCTCGTGGACAAGACCACCGGACAGTTGTTCCGGCTTCCATGAGAAGGGCTGTGGTCCGTTCAACTCGTCCCGACGTATGAGCGGGACTACGGGAGACACCTTTCATGGATGCCGTCGTGAAGAATTTTCCGCCGCGTGCCGACGGCACATCGCCAGATCGCCGTCATGCCGCCCCGCGGCCAAGCCAGGCCGAAGTCGAGGATGCCGTCCGCGTCCTGTTGCGCTGGACCGGTGACGATCCGGGCCGCGAAGGCCTCATCGACACGCCAGCGCGCGTGGCCAAGGCCTATCGCGAGATGTTCGAGGGCTACGACAAGGATGCCGCCGAGGAACTGGGCCGCACCTTCGAGGAGGTCGCCGGCTACGACGACCTCGTCATCGAGAAGGATATCGCCTTCCATTCCCATTGCGAGCACCACATGGTGCCGATCATCGGGCGCGCGCATGTCGGCTACCTTCCCGACGGCAAGGTGGTCGGCCTGTCGAAGCTCGCCCGCGTGGTCGACATCTACGCCCGCCGCCTGCAGACGCAGGAGGCCATGACCGCCCAGATTGCGGGCATCATCCAGGACGTGCTAAATCCGCGCGGCGTCGCGGTCGTCATCGAGGCCGAGCACATGTGCATGGCCATGCGAGGCATCCGCAAGTCCGGCGCCACCACGCTCACCTCCACCTTCACCGGGGCCTTCAGGGACAATCCGGAAGAGCAGGTGCGCTTCATGACCATGCTGAGGCTGCGCGGCTGAATTCGGCGGCGCACGGCCCAACCACGAGGGCGCCGATGCCGCAGACCTCCTTCCCCGCTCCGCCCGCCGACAAGGCGGTGCTCGAGACCGGAACCGCGCTTGCGCCGCGTTTCGACGCCAGCGGGCTCGTGACGGCCGTCGTGACCGATGCTACGGACAGTCAGCTTCTCATGGTTGCCCACATGAACGCCGAGGCGCTCGCGCTCACCATCGACACCGGCGTCGCCCACTACTGGTCGCGCTCGCGCGGCAGCCTCTGGAAGAAGGGCGAGACCTCCGGCAATGTGCAGAGGGTCACGGAAATCCGCGTCGATTGCGATCAGGATGCCATATGGCTGAAGGTCGAGGTCGCGGGCCACGACGCCACGTGCCACACTGGTCGGCGGACCTGCTTCTACCGAAGGGTCGTGACCGGTGCGCAAGGCCAGGCGCAGCTCGCCATGGACGCCGAGGCGCCGCGCTTCGACCCGGCCCAGGTCTATCGGGCCACCGAATAGCCGGGCTCGCCCCTCAAATTCGTCCCATTCACGAATTTGATACGGCGAGGGGACTATCCTGCGTCCGGGAAAGGGAGTTCATGATGCTCGACTGGGCGTCGATCAGGGGGCGGTCGGACATAGTCACGGATCGCAACGTGCCGCCCACGGAGGAAGGGCCGGAGGCTCGCCCGCCGAAGCTGCCGGGCATCTCGCTGGCGCTGGGCGGCGGCGCTGCGCGCGGCTGGGCCCATATCGGCGTGCTTCGCGCGCTCGACGAGGCCGGCATCCCGATCGACATGATCGCAGGGACATCGATCGGGGCGCTGGTCGGCGGATGCTACCTTGCCGGCAAGCTGGACGAATTGGAGGAGTTCGCGCGCAGCCTCACGCGGCGTCGCATATTCGGCCTGCTCGACCTGCATCTCGGCGGGAGCGGTCTGTTCGGCGGAATGAAGCTGACGGCCCGCATGCAGCAGCACCTGAACGGCATGACCTTCGAGGATCTCGACCGGCCCTTCGTCTGCGTGGCGGCCGAAATCCGGACCGGACACGAGATCTGGCTGTCCAACGGCTCGCTCATCAACGCGATGCGTGCTTCCTATGCGCTGCCTGGCGTTTTCGAGCCCGTCGCCTGCAACAACCGCGTCCTGGTGGATGGGGCCCTGGTGAATCCGGTGCCTGTATCGGTGTGCCGTGCGCACGAGCAGCCGCTCGTCGTCGCCGTCAACCTGCACTACGACCTCTTCGGGCGTGCCGCCGTCATCAAGCACAATGCAGGCCCCACCGACGAACCCGAACTGGTGCGCACCTCGCTACCCTATACGCAGCGCGCCACCTCGGACGCCGTGCAGGCCCGCGAAACGCGACTGGGCATCACCGGCGTGATGGTCGAGGCCTTCAACATCATCCAGGACCGCATTTCGCGCGCGCGCCTCGCAGGCGACCCGCCGGACCTGTCGCTCCAGCCCAAGCTCGGCCATATCGGTCTGACGGAGTTCCATCGGGCCGACGAGGCGATCAGGATCGGCTACGAGACGGTCAAGGCCAATCTGGGCGAGTTGCAGCGTCTGCAGACCGTGCTCGCCTGATCGCGATCAGGCCGGCGCCGCATCCGCGATCCTGAACTGCGCCACCTTGCTGCCGTTCCAGTAATTTGCCTGCAGGTTGCCCGCGAAATGAAGCGTCGCGCCGCGCCTGGCGAACAGGAAGTCGCCGAGAGGCGAACCGGCTGCGTTGAAGGCGATCGCCTGGATTCGACCGCCCATCTCGGATCGTATCTCGGCGCGGACATGGCCGTTGCCCACGGTACGCGCGTCCACGAGTCGATGCCGTGGCAGGGCGAGCACCGGCATCGGGTGGCCCGGCCCGTAGGGTCCTGCCTGCTCCAGCGCGTCGAGAAGCTCGAAATTCGCCGCCTCCGCCGATAGCGCGGCGTCGACGAGAAGCGCCTCCTCTGCCCGCAGCCTTGCCACCTCCTCGCCCGCCCTCGCCTCGAAGAAGGCGCGCAGCGCGCCGAGTTGCCTGCGCTCCACCGTGATGCCGGCAGCCATCGCGTGGCCTCCGCCCTTCACGAGGAGCCCCTCGGCCACCGCGTCGCGGACCAGCCGGCCGAGGTCGAAGCCCGCGACCGAACGGCCAGAGCCGGTTCCGAGCCCCGACGAATTGAACGCGATCGCAAATGCCGGACGCCGCGCATGATCCTTGAGCCGCGAGGCCAGCAGCCCGACGACACCCGGATGCCAGCTTTCGCTCGCCGTGACCACCACGGCTGGGCCGGCGCCGCCGGCAAGCTCGGCTTCCGCCTCGGCGCGCGCCTCCTCCAGCATCTGCCGCTCCATCGCCTGGCGCTCCTGGTTCAGGCGGTCCAGCGTCTCGGCGATGGCGTTGGCCTCGATGGGATCGCGGGTCGAAAGCAGCCGGCTGCCCAGTGCGGCGTCGCCAATTCTCCCGCCCGCATTGATCCGGGGACCGATCAGGAACCCGAGATGGAAGGCGTTCACCGGCTCGCCGATGCGCGAGAAGCGCGCCAGCGCGGACAGGCCCGGATTGAGCTGGTGGCGCGCCGCGACCAGTCCCTTGACCACGAAGGCGCGGTTGACGCCGACGAGGGGCACCACGTCGCACACGGTGGCGAGCGCAACGAGGTTGAGCAGCGATAGCAGGTCCGGCGGGCCCTTCCGGTCGAAGCCCCGTTCGCGCAGCAGGGCGACCACACGCACCATCGTCACGAACACCACGCCGGCCGCGCAGAGATGGCCCTGCCCCGACAAATCGTCCTCGCGGTTCGGATTGACCACCGCCACGCCTTCCGGCAGGGGGCCGCCCACCTGGTGATGGTCGAGCACGACGACATCGGCGCCCGCCGACCGGGCCGCGCCGATCGGCTCGGCGCTGTTGGTGCCGCAATCGACGGTCACGATGAGCCGTGCTCCGCGCCCTGCCAACTCGCGCATCGCGTCCGCGTTGGGTCCGTAACCCTCGAATATCCGGTCGGGGATGTAGATTTCGCTGTCGACACCATAGTGGTCGAACAGGCGCTTCAGGAGCGCCGCCGAGGCCGCGCCGTCGACGTCGTAGTCGCCGAAGATCGCGACCCGCTCGCGCCGCGCTATCGCATCGGCGATGCGCGCGGCAGCGCGTTCGAGATCGGTGAAGCTCGCCGGATCGGGCAGCAGGTCGCGGATCGTAGGATCGAGGAAACGCGGGGCATCCTCGGCGGCGACGCCGCGCGCTGCCAGCACCCGCGCCACGAGGTCGGGCACGCCGTGCATCTGCGCCATCTGCAGTGCGACGTTCTCCTGCCGCTCGGCGAGGCGGTGCATCCAGGCAAGCCCGCGCGCCGAACTGCGCACGTCCAGGAAGTGACGCCGTTCGGCGGTCAAGGCGCGGATCCCATTCCGTCTCCCGTGGCTTGGCCTGGCGCGATCAGAATTTCTCCAGGTCCCTGTGGCGCGCGCGGATCTCGCGGATCGTGCGCGAGGACGACCGCATCACGATCGTGTGCGTCTCGATCGTGTCGCCACGGAAGCGGACACCCGAAAGCAGGCTGCCGTCCGTCACGCCGGTTGCCGCGAAGAGCACGTCCCCGCTGGCCAGTTCTTCCAGCGTATAGAGCTTGCCCGGCTCGGTGATGCCCATCGCGGCGGCGCGCGCGACCTTGTCGGCGGAATTGAGCTGCAGGCGGCCCTGCATCTGCCCGCCGATGCAGCGCAGCGCTGCTGCGGCCAGCACGCCTTCCGGCGCGCCGCCGATGCCCATGTAGATGTCGATGCCCGTGCCGGCCGGATCCGTCGTGTGGATCACGCCGGCGACGTCGCCGTCGCCGATGAGGCGTATGGAGGCCCCCGCTGCGCGCACTTCCTCGATCAGGCGCCCGTGGCGCGGCCGGTCGAGGATGCAGGCGGTGATCTCGCCAACCGGCACGCCCTTGGCCGCGGCCAGCCGCGCGATGTTTTCGGCCGCCGGGGCGTCGAGGTCGATCGTACCATCGGGATAGCCCGGTCCGATGGCGATCTTGTCCATGTAGACGTCGGGCGCGTTGAGCAGGCTGCCCTTGGCGGCGATCGCGATGACGGCGAGCGAATCCGGCAGGTTCTTCGCGCAGATGGTCGTTCCTTCCAGCGGGTCGAGCGCGATGTCGACCTCCGGTCCCTCGCCGGTGCCGACCTTCTCGCCGATATAGAGCATCGGCGCCTCGTCGCGCTCGCCCTCGCCGATGACCACGGTCCCGGTGATGGGCAACCTGTTGAGCTCGGAGCGCATGGCGTCGACGGCAACCTGATCCGCCGCCATCTCGTCGCCGCGCCCCCTGAGGCGCGCCGCCGCCACCGCCGCGCGCTCGGTGACGCGCACGATCTCCAGCGTCAGGATGCGGTCCAGGCCGGAGCCGTTGCCCTTCGTCATCGTCGGCGAATCCCCCTTGTCGCGCCCCCGCGCCCAGACCTTTGTGTCAAAGGCGACCAGCCCCGGCAAGGGGCGGTCAGGCGGCGCGTTCGATGCGGATGACCTGGGCCTTGTCGACCAGATGCCCGTCCTTGGTGATGCCCTCGACGGCCTTGCGCACCGCGGCCTCTGTCGTCTCGTGCGTGACGAGGATGACAGTCTTGTCCGACGAGCCCTCGGACGGCCCGGCGTGCTGGACGATGGATTCCAGCGATATGTCGTTGGCAGCCATGCGCTTGGCGATGGCGGCGAAAACCCCCGTGCGGTCGTGGACGGTCAGGCGGATGAAATAGCCGCCCTCGTGGCTGCGCATTTGCGCCTTGCGGTAGGGCTTGAGTTCCTTGGTCGGGCGTCCGAACACCGGCCCGTGCTGGAAGCCCGGGCGGCTCTTGGCGATGTCGGCGATGTCGCCAATCACCGCCGATGCCGTCGCGTTACCGCCCGCGCCGGGCCCCGAAAGCAGCAACTCGCCGAGAATGTCGGTCTCCACGGCCACCGCGTTCGTGACGCCGTGCACCTGCGCGATGACGGATGCCGTCGGCACCATGGTCGGATGGACGCGCTGCTCGATCCCGCTGTCGGTCAGTTGCGCCACGCCGAGCAGCTTGATGCGATAGCCGAGTTCGGCAGCGGCCCGGATGTCGGCCTGCGTGATGTTGGAGATCCCCTCCATGTAGATGTCGTTCGGCGCGATGCGGCTGCCGAAGGCCAGGCTGGTGAGGATGGCGAGCTTGTGGGCGGTGTCGTGGCCTTCGATGTCGAAGGTCGGGTCAGCCTCCGCGTAGCCGAGGCGCTGCGCGTCCTTCAGGCAGGCGTCGAAGGCAATCCCCTCCGCTTCCATCCGGGTAAGGATGTAGTTGCAGGTGCCGTTGAGGATGCCGAAGATGCGCGAGATCGTGTTGCCGGCCAGCGCCTCGCGCAGCGTCTTGATGATGGGGATGCCACCGGCGACCGCCGCCTCGTAGTTCAGGAGCACACCGCGCTTTTCCGCCATCTCGGCCAGTGCCAGGCCGTGGCGCGCGAGAAGCGCCTTGTTGGCGGTCACGACGTGCCGTCCCGCCTCGAGTGCCGCGCGGACCGCCTGCAGGGCGGGACCCTCGTCGCCGCCGATCAGTTCCACGAAGACGTCGATGTCGGCCTTGCGGGCGAGTTCGGTCGGATCGTCGAACCAAGCGGCGCCGGAAAGGTCGACGCCACGGTCGCGCTTTCGGTTGCGCGCCGAGACCGCCGTGACCTCGATCGGCCGCCCGCACTGGCGTCTCAGTTCGCCCTGCGTGCTCGCGAGCAGCCGCGCGACGGACGCGCCGACCGTGCCGAGACCGGCGATGCCGACGCGGAGTGGTTCGCTCATTGTTCGATCTGCCCCCGGATGAAGATGCCCGCGACCGCCGCTACCGGCGCGCGGCGAGCGACACGACGTTGTTCGGCTGCTTCTGCGCCGACGAGAGGAACTTCTTGATCGAGCGCGCGGCCTGGCGGATGCGGTGCTCGTTCTCGACCAGCGCGATGCGGACGAAATCGTCGCCGTGCTCGCCGAAGCCGACGCCGGGCGCCACCGCCACGTCGGCATGCTCGATCAGGAGTTTGGAGAACTCCAGCGAGCCCAGGTGGCGGAACGGCTCGGGGATCTGTGCCCAGGCGAACATCGAGGCCGGCGGCGGCGGCACCGTCCAGCCGGCGCGGCCGAACGCATCGACCATGACGTCGCGGCGGCGGTGGTAGACCGCGCGCACCTCGGCGATGTCAGAGCCGTCGCCGTTGAGCGCGGCGGTCGCCGCGACCTGGATCGGCGTGAAGGCACCATAGTCGAGATAGGATTTCACCCGCGTCAGCGCCGCGATCAGGCGCTCGTTGCCCACCGCGAAGCCCATGCGCCAGCCGGGCATGGAGAAGGTCTTGGACATCGACGTGAACTCGACCGTGACGTCGAGCGCACCGGGCACCTGCAGCACCGAGGGGGGCGGGTTGCCGTCGAAATAGATCTCCGAATAGGCGAGATCCGACAGGATTATGATGTCGTGCTTCTTCGCGAAGGCGACGACGTCCTTGTAGAAGTCGAGCGAGGCGACATGCGCGGTCGGGTTCGACGGATAGTTCAGGATCAGCGCCAGCGGCTTCGGGATCGAATGGCGTACGCCGCGCTCCAGCGCCGGGATGAACTTGTCGTCGGGCTCGACCTGCAGCGACCGGATCACCCCGCCCGACATGATGAAGCCGAAGGCGTGGATCGGATAGGTCGGGTTGGGGCAGAGGATCACGTCGCCCGGCGCCGTGATGGCCTGCGCCATGTTGGCGAAGCCCTCCTTGGAGCCCAGCGTCGCGACGACCTGCGTGTCCGGGTTCAGCTTCACGCCGAAGCGCCGCGCATAATAGCCGGCCTGCGCGCGCCTGAGGCCCGGAATGCCGCGCGAGGAGGAATAGCGGTGCGTGCGCGGGTCGCGAACGACATCGACGAGCTTGTCGACGATCGCCTTCGGCGTCGGAAGGTCCGGATTGCCCATGCCGAGATCGATGATGTCGGCACCGTTCGCGCGTGCCGAGGCCTTGAGGCGGTTCACCTGCTCGAAAACGTATGGCGGCAGTCGGCGGACCTTGTGGAACTCTTCCATGGCGCGATCCCGAAAAGGAGAACCCCGCGGGGCGCTCCCGCGATTGCGCGCGATATACACGCGATTGCCCCGGTGGTCGATAGCGCCAGCTACTCCGACGCCTCGATCTCCCTCAGCGCCTCGTCGGCGTGGGTGGCGCCGACGCGCCTGAGGCGCTGCGTCTCGGCAGCACTCGGCCCGCCGCGCGCCTGGCCCTGGGTTCGTGCCCGGATCGCCGAAAGCTCGGCCACCTTGGCCTGCCGGTCCGACGCCGTGAACTGCTCGGTCTCGCCGCGCGGCACGATGTTGAGGTTGGGAAAGGTGTCTGTGTCGCGCGCGCCGGCAACGGTCGGCACGGGGTCCGACACGCAGGCCGTCAGGGCCGCGGCGCCCGCTAGGGTTGCCGCTGCGGCAAATCGGTGCAGGCGCGAAAAAAGCGAGGCCGCCGCTGCTTTCGTCATATTCCCTTCCCCAACGGCTTCCTAAAACCGGCACCGTGATTCGGGTTGCCACGTTGGACCCATAAGGGCCTCTCATGGTAACGTGTCAAGAAAATGCTCGCATGACGATCCGGGAGGAACGACCCGCCATGGCGAAGACTGACGAGACCGCGCATGGCGCGGCGGCGAGGGAAGGCAATGGCAGCGCCGGCCAGTCCCCCGTCGAACAGTATCTCGTCAAGGATCCCGAGCGTTTCGCCATGAACATGGCAAAGATGATCGAGGAGGCCGGAAAGGCCGCCGCGGCGTGGTCGCGGCCGCGTGAGAGCGGCGCGGTGCGCGACACCATGGCGGAGCCCGCGGCCGACATGGTCAAGACCTTCTCCAAGCTGACCGAGTACTGGCTCTCCGACCCGAAGCGGGCGCTCGACGCGCAGACGCGCCTGTTCTCCGCCTACATGGACGTCTGGTCGAACGCGATCCGCAAGGTCGCGGGCGAGGTCGACGAGAAGGCGCCGACGGAAAGGGCCGACAAGCGCTTCCAGGACCCCGAATGGGGGCGCAACGCCTTCTTCGACTTCATGAAGCAGGCCTATCTCGTGACGTCGCGCTGGGCCGGCGACCTCGTCACCCACGCGGAGGGGCTGGACGAGAACACGCGCCACAAGGCGGGTTTCTACGTTAAGCAGATCACCAACGCGATCTCGCCGTCCAACTTCATCCTCACCAACCCGGAAGTGTTCCGCGAGACCATCGCGACCAATGGCGAGAACCTTGTGCGCGGCATGAAGATGCTCGCCGAGGACATAGAGGCCGGCAAGGGCGAACTGAGGTTGCGCCAGTCTGATGCTTCCAAGTTCGAGATCGGCCGCAACATCGCTGTCACCCCCGGCAAGGTCGTGGCCCGCAACGAGCTCGCCGAGATCATCCAGTATGAACCCACGACCGAGAAGGTGCTGAAGCGCCCTCTCCTCATCTGCCCGCCCTGGATCAACAAGTTCTACATACTCGACCTCAACAAGGAGAAGTCGTTCATCCGCTGGGCCGTCGACCAGGGCCACACGGTCTTCGTCATCTCATGGGTCAATCCCGACGAGCGCCACGCGCGCAAGGACTGGGAAGCCTATGTCCACGAAGGGCTGGAATTCGCGCTCGACGCCGTCGAGGACGCGACCGGACAGCGCGAGATCAACGCGATCGGCTACTGCGTGGGCGGCACGCTGCTGGCCACCGCCCTCGCGCTCTGGTCCAGGACCGGCGAGGACAGGGTCAAGTCGGTCACCTTCTTCACCACGCAGGTCGATTTCACCCATGCCGGGGACCTGAAGGTCTTCGTCGACGACGACCAGATCGCGGCGCTCGAGAAGGCCATGTCCCAGAAGGGCTACCTCGAGGGCACGAAGATGGCGACAGCCTTCAACATGCTCCGCTCTGGCGACCTCATCTGGCCGTACGTCGTCAACAACTACATGCGCGGCAAGGATCCCATGCCGTTCGACTTGCTCTACTGGAATGCCGATTCCACGCGCATGACAGCGGCCAACCATTCCTATTACCTGCGAAACTTCTACCTCAACAACGCGCTCTCGGCCGGTACGCTCGAACTGGCGGGACAGACCGTCTCGCTCGCCGACATCAAGATCCCGGTCTACAATCTCGCCGCCCGCGAGGACCACATCGCGCCCGCGCGCTCTGTCTTCGTCGGCTGCCGCTATTTCGGCGGCAAGGTCGAATATGTCATGGCCGGCTCCGGCCACATCGCCGGCGTGGTCAACCCGCCGGCGTTGAAGAAGTACCAGCACTGGACCGGCGGCAAGCCGGTCGGCGACTTCGACGACTGGGTGGCAAACGCGACCGAGCACCCCGGCTCGTGGTGGCCGCACTGGCAGGCCTGGATCGAGCGCAAGGACGACGACCGCGTCAAGGCGCGCAAGCCGGGCGGCAAGGCGAAGCCCATCGCCGACGCACCGGGCGAATACGTCAAAGTTAAAGTCTGAAACACAGGGTGATCGAAAACGGCCGAAAATCGGGCCGATTCAACACCTTGTCGCCCTATTTGACCCCTAGCGGGAAAGCGCCGTAACGGCTACAAAAACTGTCTCAACTCTGGTTCCGGACCAGCCGATTCGGCTGCTTCTCGTCTTCGGGGTTGCGTGAGAGGGACTGGCGCCCGCGCCGACCCTCCGGGGACGGAACCACCGAAGGGGGACTATTTTTTGAAAGCTCAGCCAGCGCGCGCGCCGAGCCACCGGTCCCCAGCCGTGCTAGCGGCCTTTGTCGCAGTTCTGCTCACCTCCTGCACATCCACGACCGGTCCCGAGATCGGCCTGGGTAATCCTTCCTTCACCGGTGGTCCGACCACCGTCGCCGGCATGATGGAAGAGGTCGCCCGCGAGGAAAGCGCCTCCCTGTCCGTCGAAAGCGGCGCGACGACGACGGCCGTGCACGCCCAGGCATCGGCCACCAGCGACCAGCCGGCGCAGACTGAAGCCCAGGGCGATGCCGCGGTCGCCGATCAGGCCGAGCCCACCCTCCCGGCGGAAGTCGCGATGGCGCCGAGCGCACGACCCGAAGCGGCCCGTGCGGCGGCAGAGCCCGCACAGCCGGCCGTCGAGGCGACCGCCTCGACCGACGAGGAAGCCGAGGCCGTACAGGTCGCCGCCGCGCCCGTATCGGAAAAGAAGCGCGGCTTCCTCGCCTCCTTCTTCGCGCCATCCAGGCCCGCAGCAGCCGCCGCCGCGCAGCCCACGATCATTCAGGACGTGCCGGTCGCGGCGTCACCCGCTGCGCCGGCCGCGGCAACGGCCACCGCCGCCGTGCCCTCGCCGACGCCGACCGCCCAGACCCCTCCCCTTGCCGAGCCGAAACCGCTGGTCGCCGAGAAGGCGCCCATGCGCGAAGCGACACGGTCCAAGCCGCTGGTGCAACTCGCTTCCACCGGTCCGGCGCGCGCCGCCGCCTATGGTCCCGATGGCGGCCTGCCGGGCGTTCGCACGAGCGCGCTGTTCGAGATCACGCGCAAGTCAGGGATGGACGACGACGTCAGCGACATCGACCTGCACGAGGACTACGGCCCGAGCGTCCGCGTCGCCTCCGCCGCGGGCCTTGCGCGCCTGGCGCCCAACGGCCTGCGCGTGCAGCGCGAGGACGTTGACGTCGCCTGTCTGAAGCCGTCGCTGGTTCGCGTCCTCAAAACCGTCGAGCGGCGATTCGGCCGCGCGCTGGTCGTCACGTCGGGCTATCGCAGCCCGACCCACAACCGCCGGGTCCGCGGCGCGCGCAATTCGATGCACATGTATTGCGCGGCAGCCGACGTGCAGGTGCCGGGCGTTAGCAAGTGGCAGCTCGCAGAGTTCGTCCGCACCCTTCCCGGCCGCGGCGGCGTCGGCACCTACTGCCATACCGAATCCGTCCATATCGACGTCGGTCCCGAGCGTGACTGGAACTGGCGCTGCCGCCGCCGCAAGGGCTGACGCGGCGGATCTGGCCGGAGTAACAAAAACTTGCGGCCAAGTGGCAAGTTCGGCTTGCCCGGGGGCCGGTCGCTTACTATAAGCGCCACGCGCATGCGCCCTTCGTCTATCGGTCAGGACGCCACCCTTTCACGGTGGAGAGAGGGGTTCGATTCCCCTAGGGCGTGCCATTCCCTCTTCAAGCCATGTCGGCCCCCCTTCAGGCCATGTCGGGCCTGACGCCGAGCGCCGTACGGTCCACCACCTCCCTCAGCGCGAAGGAGGAATTGATCTTGGTGACGTGCGGCATGGCGGTGAGCCATTCCTTGTGGATGCGCTCGTAGTCGGCCAGGTCGCGCGCGGCGATCCTGAGTATGTAGTCGTATTCCCCCGACATCAGGTGACATGACAGTACGTTGGGGCACAGCTTCACCGCCGCCTCGAAATCCGACAGCGTCTTTTCGAACTGCCCCGACAGCGAGATATGGACGATCGCCGTCATCTTGTGGTCGAGCGCGGCATTGGAGATGCGGGCATGGTAGCCGCGAATGACCCCCGACCTCTCCAGGTTGTCGAGCCGCCGCGAACAGGCCGACTGCGAAAGGCCGACCTTCTCGGCCAGCGCGGCGTTGGACATGCGCCCATCTTTCTGGAGCGCGTCGAGAATCGAAACATCAATCCTGTCGAGTGCCATACACGCTACTTTCTTCGATTTATCCCGTATCAGACGCAAACATATGGCTTCCGCTGACCCTGCGGCAACCGCCTTTGCAAGCACATTCGAACCCCTTGCTGGTATAAAGCGTTCAAACAGGGAACATCAGGGAGAAATCCATGCGCGTCGGTTGCCCGAAGGAAATCAAGAACCACGAATACCGCGTCGGCCTGACGCCCGGCTCGGTCCGCGAATACGTCGCGCACGGCCATGACGTCCTCGTCGAGACGGGCGCGGGCGCCGGCATCGGCGCAGATGACGGCGCCTACCAGGCGGCCGGCGCCAAGATCGCCAGGACCGCGCAGGAAGTGTTCGCCCGGTCGGACATGATCGTGAAGGTCAAGGAGCCTCAGCCCGGCGAGTGGACCCAGCTGCGGGAGGGCCAGATCCTCTACACCTATCTGCACCTGGCTCCCGATCCGGACCAGACCAGGGGCCTGATCGATTCCGGCGTCACCGCCGTCGCATACGAGACCGTGACCGACGACCGTGGCGGCCTGCCGCTGCTGGCGCCGATGTCGGAGGTCGCGGGTCGTCTGGCGATCCAGGCCGGCGCCACCGCCCTCCAGAAGGCCAACGGCGGCCGTGGTGTGCTGCTGGGCGGCGTGCCGGGCGTGCTGCCGGCCAAGGTCGCCGTCATCGGCGGCGGCGTCGTCGGTCTCAACGCGGCGAAGATGGCCGTGGGCCTCGGTGCCGACGTCACGATCATCGACCGCTCGATCCCGCGCCTTCGCCAGCTCGATGACATCTTCAACGGCCGCATCCATACGCGCTACTCCACCATCGAGGCCCTCGAGGAGGAGAGCTTCTCCGCCGACGTCGTGGTGGGCGCGGTGCTGATCCCCGGCGCGGCCGCGCCGAAGCTCGTCACGCGCGAGATGCTGTCGGGCATGAAGAAGGGCGCCGTCATCGTCGACGTCGCCATCGATCAGGGCGGCTGCTTCGAGACCAGCCATGCCACCACCCATGCCGAGCCGACCTACGAGGTGGACGGCATCATCCATTACTGCGTGGCCAACATGCCGGGCGCCGTGCCGGTCACGTCGGCCCATGCGCTGAACAACGCGACGCTGCACTATGGCCTGCAGCTCGCCGACAAGGGCCTGAAGGCCATGATCGACGATCCGCACCTCAGGAACGGGCTGAACGTTCACAAGGGCAAGGTCACCAACGCCGCAGTTGCCGAGGCACTGGGCTACGACATGGCCGAACCGAAAGCCGTGCTGGCGGCGTAGCCGGTCAGAGCAGCCCCAACTCGGCCAGCTGGTTGCGCAGTTCGGGCGGCATCGCCGTCCGTCCGGCATCGCCGGAACCCGCGTCGCGCGGAGCATCCTCGGCCGTCAGGTAGCGCCATCCCTGGAAGGCGCGGCGCGGCTGCCATTGCGTCCGCGTCACGACCGGCTCGAGCACGAGATGGCAGCGCCCGATGCCCTCGGCATCTGTGAACGGCCTGACGTCCAGCAGCCGCTGCCGGCACTGCACCGAGCCCTTGATCACCCAGTAGAGCGACCCGCCTTCCAGCAGTTCCGTGTCGCGCTTCGGCGTCATCCGCGTCGTATGCACCTGCTCGGGGTCGAGGCCGCGACGGCGCTGGTCGGCGAGCCTCTCGCCGATCCATTCCTCGAGATCCTCGACGCTCTCGGCGCCGACGCACAGCTTGATCAGGTGAAGGGGCATCAAGGGAGAGGTAGAACCCGCGGCTGCGGCGGTCAATCGGCTGAAATGCTATCCACAGGCCCGGTCAGCACTCCACCACGTTGACCGCGAGCCCGCCCAGGCTCGTCTCCTTGTATCGCTCGTTCATGTCGAGCCCGGTCTGGCGCATCGTCTCGATGGCTGCGTCCAGCGGCACGAAGTGCGTTCCGTCGCCTTTCAGCGCCAGGGACGCCGCGGTCACAGCCTTGACCGCGCCCAGCGCGTTGCGCTCGATGCAGGGGACCTGGACGAGCCCGCCCACGGGATCGCAAGTCATGCCGAGATGGTGCTCGAGCGCGATCTCCGCCGCGTTCTCGACCTGCTCCGGTGTTCCTCCCATCACCGCAGCCAGCCCCGCTGCCGCCATGGCGGAAGCCGAGCCCACCTCGCCCTGGCAGCCCACCTCGGCGCCGGATATGGAGGCGTTCGTCTTGATGATCCCGCCGATCGCCGCCGCCGTCAGCAGGAAGTCACGCACGCCGCGCTGATCTGCGTCGACATGGAACTGCAGCCAGTAGCGGATGACGGCCGGCACCACGCCCGCCGCCCCGTTGGTCGGCGCCGTGACGATGCGCCCGCCGGCCGCGTTCTCCTCGTTGACCGCCATCGCATAGACCGACAGCCAGTCGTTGGCCAGCAAAGGGTTGGGCCGGTTCTGCCGCCATTCCTCGGCGAGCTTTTCGTGGAGCATGCGCGCGCGGCGCTTGACCTTGAGCCCGCCGGGCATGATTCCCTCGCGCGCCAGCCCGCGCTCGATGCACCCACGCATCGCCGCCCAGATGGCGTCGAGCCCCTCGTCCAGCGCCGATGCGCTCGTGCGCGTCTCCTCGTTGGCGCGCTTCATCTCGGCGATCGAAAGTCCGCTCGCCTTGGCCATTGCGAGCATGTCGGCCGCATCGGCAAAGGGATATGGCACGTCCGCGCCCGCAGCCGGACCGGCCTCCTGCTTCAGCCGCTGCAACTCTTCTTCCGAGACGACGAAGCCGCCGCCGACCGAATAGTAGACGCGCTTCAGGAGCAGCCGGTCGTCCGCGTCGAAGGCCGAGAAGGACATGCCGTTGGCATGGCCGGGCAGCGCCGTCTTCCGGTCCATCACGAGGTCGGTCGCGGGGTCGAACCGGTAGACGGGATGTCCGGGCGGCGCCACGCTGCCAGTATCGCGGATTCCGTTGATGATCGCTTCCACACGGTCGGGATCCACGTGGCCGGGACGCTCCCCGGCAAGGCCCAGCATCACCGCGCGATCCGTGCCATGGCCTATTCCCGTAAAGGCCAGCGAGCCGTGCAGGCTGGCGCAAAGCCGGCTTGCCATCGCACCGGAAGGCCGTGGCCAGTCGTCGCCCGCGAGTTCGTCGAGGAAGCGCGCGGCGGCCGTCATCGGGCCCATCGTGTGCGAACTCGACGGGCCGATGCCGATCTTAAAGAGGTCGAAGACAGAAAGGAACATGGCGCGAGGCTACACCGGATTGGCGGTCACCGCATCCTTGCCGCAAGCGGGGCCCCCGCCCTCCGCCGCCGCCGACCTCGCCTTGTGCGCGCGCGACATGCGGGCCTTAGAGCCTTTCATGGCTGCAGGGAATCGTTCTGCCGGAGGGAATTCGGGTCAATGTCGAGGACTTTGGTGAAGGTCGATGTGGTGCATCGGCCGAGACGAAGTCCGAAGGCAATGGCGCGAATTCACCCGGCCCGAAAGGGTTTCCCGCTGGCGGGCGCCCGCTGCGTCGAGCCGCTCGGCCGTGGCACCACCACGACCTTCGCACCTCTCCTGACGGATCGCCGCACCATCGGAGAAACAGAACCGTTTCCGTGTAACCATGAAAGGCTCTAGGATGCGAAAAGGGCGCGGCAAATGCCTGCCGCGCCCTTTTTCGATCGTCCGGGGTATATCGGGCTACTTCGCGACAGCGACGACCGCTGCCGTCTCCGCGCCGCCGATCAGCCAGGCAAGGAGCAATATGCCCCCGAAGCCGATCACTGCCTTAGCCGTCACGCCCCAACATGACTTCTGAACGCCATCGTCCATCATCAATCCGTCAGTGTGTTGTCGTTTCAACCGGTCTTCGCGCCGGCTGCGCTCTCGTGAAGCAGGTTCTGCATACGCCTGCTCCAGGCGGATCGCAACCGTGATTGGGGCAGGATTGCGGCCACCGCTTTCCGCCGCCGCGCGCCATGCTCGATATCGCAAGGAGAAACAAGCAATTAGGCAAGTGGTTCCCGAACGTAAGCGATTAACGACTTTGGTCTAAAGCGGGCGCGGGACGGGCGCTTCCGTAACGCGGCCGTTCCGTGCTTCATCGCGGTGCATGTAGAATCGGAGCCTCGTTCATGAACGACCGCAGCAGGAGCACGATCGAGGAGACGATGCTGTCGCTGGCGCGCGGCGTCGCACCGGGAAAAACCGTCTGCCCCTCGGAAGTGGCCCGCGCGATCGCCGGAAAGGACGAAAAGGTGTGGCGGCTGCTGATGGCGCCCATACGCGCCGCGGCAGTCGATCTCGCTCTGGCCGGAGTGGTGGAAATCCGGCGGAAGGGCCGGCCCGTCGACCCGCGCGACTTCCGCGGCATCTACAGGATCGGCATTGCTAGTCCCGAGGCGACGGAAACAGGCGGTCGATCCGACCCGTGAGATAGTAGGCGATCAGTCCCGCCCATTCGCGAATGGCCAGCGACGTCATCTGCAGCCCGTCGAGCGGATTGTCGCGCGCGAAGCCGAAACCCTCGTCACCGGCAGTGCGGTAGTCGGCCGGCCATGGCGTCACGTCGAACCCGGCCTTGCGGAAAAGTGCCATGGAGCGCGGCATGTGGAAGGCGGATGTCACAAGAAGCCACACTTCGCCCGGCTTCGGGTCGACGAGCCGGCGCGTGAGGACGGCGTTCTCGAACGTGTCGCGCGCCTCGCGCTCCAGTATCAGCCGCTCCCGCGCGAAGCCGAGGCGCGGGAAGAGCCGTGCTGCCGTGGCGGCATCGCCCTCCCCCTCCAGCAGCAGCGAGCCGCTGCCTCCGGTCACCACGATTCGCGCCTTGGGGTACCGCTCGGCCAGCACGGCCGTCTCGACCACCCGGTCGGCGCTGGAATTGAGCTCGTAGCCGCCACGCACCCTGTTGACGCCACCCTCGAAGCTGCCGCCGAGCAGGATGACGCCCGCGACGCTTTCAGGCATTTCCGCCGGCCGCTTGAAGCGTTCCTCAAGCGGCTTCAGCAGAAGCGCGCCCATCGTGGTCCAGCCCGAAAGGAAGAGCACGGCGAAGGAGAGTGCTGCGGCCGCCATGGCCACACGGCGCAGGCCGAAAAATCCGCCGGCGAGCGCGGCGAAGGCGAGGATCGCTGCCAGGCTGAGGGGCTGCGCGAAGGCCCAGAATATCTTGGCAAGGACGAAGAACACGCCGGCTCCCCAATCGGACGGAACCAGGCCCGTCCCGTCACGTTAGTCGGACAGGCAATTCAAGGAGTTCGAACCATGCTAAAGGGCGCCCTGCTGTGGATGATCGGCATCCCGATCCCCATCATCATCCTTATTCTTCTTCTGACCTGACAGGCTACCACCAGCGTTCCGGCTCGAAGCGCCCCGCCGCCTTTTCGATGACGTGGCCGAGCCGGAACAGCGTCTCCTCGTCGAATGGCCGCCCGATGAGCTGAAGTCCCAGCGGCAGTCCCTTCGCGTCGAGACCGGCCGGCACCGCGATGCCCGGCAGCCCCGCCATGTTGACCGTGACCGTGAAGACGTCGTTGAGATACATCTTCACCGGGTCGGCTGCCATATCCTCGTCAGCGATGCCGAAGGCCGACGATGGTGTGGCCGGCGTCAGTATCGCGTCCACGCCCGCATCGAAGACCTGCTCGAAGTCGCGCTTGATCAGCGTCCGCACCTGCTGAGCGCGCACGTAGTAGGCGTCGTAGTAGCCGGCGGAGAGCACATAGGTGCCGATCATGATGCGGCGCTTGACCTCGCGTCCGAAGCCGGCGGCGCGGGTCTTTTCGTACATGTCGACGATGTCCTTGCCCGGCACGCGCAGGCCGTAGCGGACGCCGTCGTAACGCGCGAGGTTGGACGATGCTTCGGCAGGCGCGACGATGTAATAGGCCGGCAGCGCATACTTCGTGTGCGGCAGCGAGATGTCGACGATCTCCGCGCCGGCGTCCTTCATCCACGCGATGCCCTGCTGCCACAGCGCCTCGATTTCCTCGGGCATCCCTTCCACGCGATATTCGCGCGGGATGCCGATCTTCATGCCCTTCAGCGACCGTCCGAGCGCCGCCTCGTAGTCCGGCACGGGCCGATCCACCGACGTCGTGTCCTTCGGATCCACCGAGGCCATCGACCTAAGCAGGATAGCGGCATCGCGCACGTCGCGCGCGATCGGACCGGCCTGATCGAGCGACGAGGCAAAGGCGACGATACCCCAGCGCGAACAGCGCCCGTAGGTGGGCTTGATGCCGACCGTGCCGGTGAATGCCGCGGGCTGACGGATCGAGCCGCCGGTATCTGTGGCAGTCGCGCCGGCACAGAGCCAGGCAGACACCGCGGCCGCCGACCCGCCGGACGAGCCGCCCGGAACGAGCTGCATGTTCTCGAGTTCGCGCTCGGTCCTGACGCCGCTGCCCTGCCCGGTGAAGGCGCCCTCCCCGCCATGCGTGACCGGCGCGCCGGCGATGGTCACGGTACGCGAGCGCCGCCAGGGATTGACGACCGGCCCGTAATGCGAAGTCTCGTTGGACGAGCCCATCGCGAACTCGTCCATGTTGAGCTTGCCGAGCATCACCGCCCCGTCGGCCCACAGATTTGCGGTCACCGTCGATTCGTAGCGCGGCTCGAAGCCGTCGAGCACGTGGCTGCAGGCCTGCGTGTGCACGCCCTCGGTTCCGAACAGGTCCTTGATCCCGAGCGGTATGCCCTCGAGCGCGCCGGCCTCGCCGCGCGTCCGGCGTACGTCGGAGGCCTGTGCCATCGCCATCGCCTTGTCGTGGGTGACGGCGATATAGGCGTTGAGCGCGGGGTTTGCCCGGTCGATCGCAGCCAGATACGCCTCCGTCAGCTCTGCGGAGGTGAGTTCGCGCGCATCGAGCGCCTTGCGCGCCTCCGCGATCGTCAGTCTTGTGGGGTCGGACATCAGTCGAGCTTCTTTTCGTAGAATCGGGAATAGCCGGAATCGGGATAGTCGAGCACCGCGCCGCAGGTCGTGTATCCGCTGCGCTCGTAGATGCGCCACGCCGCTTCGAAGCCCGGTGCCTCGCCGGTCTCGAGCACCAGACGCGAAATGCCCCTCTCGCGCGCCAGCGCTTCCACGCGGCCGAGCAGTTGCGAGCCGATGCGCCGGCCGCGCACGGCGGGCACCGTGAACATGCGCTTGACCTCGCCGAGGCCATCGCCGTGCTCCTTGAGCGAGGCCATGCCCACGGCGCGGCCGTCCTCGCGGGCGACGAACACCGTCACCCCCGGCTCGGCCATTTGCTCGACGGTCAGCTGGAACTGAAACTCGCGCGGGGTCAGCGGGATCATGGTGTCGTTGAGGTCGGCCACCATGCCGCGCACGTCGTCCTGCAGCGGGGTTTCGGCCGCGATGGTCAGCGCCACGACCTACTCCACGACCTTCGGAACCAGGAAGAAATTGTCCTGGGTCATCGGCGCGTTGGCCACGACGTCGTCTGCCTTGGCGCCGTCGGTCACGACGTCCTCGCGCTTCTTCATCTCCATCGGAATGACGGATGTCATTGGTTCGACGCCGGTGACGTCGACCTCGCCGAGCTGCTCGACGAAACCGAGGATCTGGTTGAGTTCGCCCGTCATGCGCTCCGCCTCCTCGGGCGTCACTGCGATGCGGGCGAGCCGCGCCACGCGCTTCACGGTATCGATATCGACGGACATGGAATTCTCCCAGCATGTCTGGAGCGCTGGGCTATAGCCGCCGGGGTCTAATGGCGCAAGCAGCGCCAATGCCTACGGACAACCAGTGCGCTCTCCAAGCGGATTATCCTTGCAGCCTCCGGTAGCGGTGGTAGATTTCATGGCGTAGAGAATGCCGATTGTTTCTGGGGGGAAGCATTCATGAGCGCCGGAATCAGTGGAGGAATGTATACTGTCGCTGCTGGAGATACTCTCTGGTCAATCGCTCAACGAGCTTACGGCGATGGATCGGCGTGGAAGCTCATTGCTCGAGAAAATCGGATCACTGATGCGAACGTGATCTTCGTCGGCACGACTTTGCGGATACCTCGCCAGACGCTTGCACCGAGTTCACTTCGGCTACCGCCGTCGCATCCGCAGCCCGCCGCACGCGGAATGCCCGTGATGCAACCGCCAATGATGATGCCAAAGGCTTGCCACATCGCGGTCGATACGGTGACGTATAGCTGCGAAAGCGAGCTGTTTCGCTGCGTCTATCCGATACCATCCGGAGTTATCGTGACATTGACGGTGAAAGGCAGCCTCGACATGCAACTCTTGAAGGCTTCCTCCGGTCCGGCAACCGCGCAGCTGGCGACCGGAAACGTAGAGGCTTCCCTGAAGGCGGAGTACGATGCGGTGCTGACGAAGATTGCGGCGGAGACACGCATCCGGACTTCGAAGGGCGGCAGTTTGGAGGTCAGCACACCCCTGTCAATGTCGGCAAATGCGCAATCTGGCGAGAGCACGATTGAATGCACCCTGTCCATCGAGGGGAATGGTATCGTGTACAGGTCCAAGGCAACGACTTTCGTCGGCGTCTATCGTCGGGAAGGCGGAGGCAGCCCGGCAGCCTACCACGGCACGCTCGAGTTCGAGGCAAGATGCGAGACAGGGCTCCGTTCCTCGCCCGTACCGATCGTCCAGCAGGCGCCGGTCTACGCGGCCACGCCAACTCCGCTCCTGCAAAATGGCGTACCACCTTCTACGCGGACCCCCAATACAGGGCTATCAAATCCGCCACTCATTCCTGACTGGCAAGCGATCACAGATGTCGACAAATATGTTGTCCTCGGCGTGGCAGTAGCCGTCGTCGTCGTACTGTCGGCACCAGCCGTAATTGCCTTGCTTGCCAAAGCGGGCTTGGCGATGACAGCCGTGGCCGGCGCGGCAGCGGTCATGCTCATAGTTACTACGCCGATAGTCGGCGTCGACCTCGTGCCCGCTACGCAGGCACGCAATCACACACCTCGAGGCATCTGAGCAGCCCGCTCAGGCCTCGAACGCCTTCCCCGCCTCGGCCACGACGACCTTCGCGCCGGCGCCCTTCATCCCCTCGACGAACTTGTCGGCCTTCTGGTCGATGATGCCGAAGGACGCATAGTGGCACGGGACGACGGTCTCGAACTTGAAGAAGCGCCGGCAGGCGAGCGCCGCCACCGCCCCGCCCATGGTGAAGCGGTCGCCGATGGGGACCAGGCCGATTTTCGGCTCGTGCAGTTCCGCGATCAGCCCCATGTCGGTGAAGATGTCGGTGTCGCCCATGTGGTAGAGCGTGCTGTCGGACGGGAAATGCAGCACCAGCCCGTTGGGATTGCCGAGATAGGTGTTCGTGCCGCCCTCGCCCCCGAAGGAGGAGGAATGCTGGGCCTGGACGAACGTGGTCGTGAAGCCGCCGCAATCGACCGTGCCGCCGGTATTGCCGGGATTGATCCTGTCGCCGTTCGCGCCCTTCCCGACCAGGAACATGCAGACCTCGTAATTGGCCACCAGCATCGCACCGGTCTTCTTCAGGATCGGCAAGGCGTCGCCGACATGATCGTTGTGGCCATGCGTCAGCAGAACGTGCGTGGCCCCCTCGGCAGGCCCCTCCCAGCCCTTGTCCCAGCCGGGATTTCCCGTCAGGAAGGGATCGATGAGGATGACCGCGTCGCCACTCTCGACGCGGAATGCCGAATGTCCGTACCAGGTGATCTTCATGGGCGTCTCCCTTCCCGTTTTGCTCGTTGCGCGCAACCATAGGGCTCGCCGGCACGAAGTCAAAAGCGGGGGATTTGTTGAATGCCGCTGATGACGGTCGAGGAGTTGGCGACCGTTCTCGCCCCGCGAACACCGGTCGGCGCGATCGATCTGGGCACGAAGACGATCGGGCTCGCCGTCTCGGATGCCGGGCTGTTGTTCGCCCATCCCCGGCCGGTCATCGCGCGCCGCAAGTTCGGCGTCGACGCGCGTCTGCTCATCGATGCGCTGGACAGGGAGAAGGCGGGGGCGCTGGTGATCGGGCTGCCGGTCAACATGGACGGTTCGGAAGGTCCGCGCTCCCAGGCGAGCCGCGCCTTCGCGCGAAACCTGCGGCCGCTGACGGACCTGCCGATCGTGTTCTGGGATGAGCGGCTGTCGACGGTGGCGGCCGAACGGGCGCTCATCGAGATGGACGTGTCGCGGGCAAAACGCGAAGGCCGGATCGATTCGGCCGCCGCCGCCTTCATCCTGCAGGGTGTGCTGGACCGCCTTCAGGCACTGCGTTCGAGCGCTCGCGACGCCTGATACCGCTCGCGCATGCGCTGGAACCAGGCGCGCAATTCGCGCCGGCGCCGGAAGGCGAAGATGCCGAAGATGAGCGCCGTGTCGACGATGCAGGCGCGCACCAGCAGCCCCGGCAGTATCGCGGGGTCCACGCCCAGGATCTGGCCGTAGATCTCGAAGACGAAATCATGCAGCGGGCGCGAGAACATCAGCATCCCGAAACTGATGTCGTGGTAGGAAAGGAAATACCAGCCCCATATGAGGCCCATGGGGATGCCCCAGAAGATGAGGATGTAGCGCATCAGCCTGCTCCTCCCTGGGCGGCGTCGCGCCTGCCCGACAATCGCGAAAGCATGAACTGGCGTGCCGCGCTCCGCGCCATCGCCCCGCCTGCCGCCTCGTTTTCCTCCGCCGCTACCGGTGTCGAGCGGCGGAGATGTTCGGGTCCGACGAGGATATAAGACGCGAAGAGCGCGATGAGTTCCAGCGTCGCCCACGCCAGCCCCGCGAGTTCCGCCCCGCCCATGACCTCCACCACCAGCATTCCCGTCATCATGCCGGTGGCGGCCGTGAAGGCCGGGCCGCAGATCGACAGCGCCGCGGCGACGCCACCCGTCAGCGCCGAGAGGAACACCCACAGGAACAGCGCCGCGCACAGGAGCGCCATCGTCAGGATGAGCAGCACGCCGAGCCCGGCAGCCGAGCCCAGAGCCGTCGTCGCCAGCCCGCGCTCGAACTCGGCGAGCGGAACAGCGACGGCGCCGGAAAAGAAGCTGGCCGGATAAAGCGTCATCAGCGCGAAGAGCGCGCACCAGTGAAGCGAGACGATGATGATGACGAGGCGTTGCATGGCTGACCGGCGGATGATCCCGCGAACATCGCCGCTTCCCCGCGCCACCTCAAACGAAACCAATGGTTAACCTTAATGGGGACCGGCCGGGCCCGATCGCAAGCGGACAGCAGGTTGGGCCGCCCGGTAGCCCGGCCGTGGTGCCTTTACACAAGGCTGGAATCGCGCGAAGGCCCGGCGTCCTGTTGGGGGAGCCCGGGTTGATCGCAATTTTCGAAAGCATCCTGCCGATCTTCCTGCTGATCGTCGCGGGCATGCTGCTGCGGCACCTGCCGCTCATCGACGAGCGCGCCTGGCCCGGTCTCGAGCAGCTCGGCTACTGGTTTCTCTACCCGGCGCTTCTGTTCACGACGATCCTGCGCGCCGACTTCTCGGGGCTCGAACTCGACGCGATGATGCTGGCGCTGGCGACGGCGCTTGCCTTCATGATCGGGCTGACGCTGCTCCTGTGGCCGGTGCTTGGCCGCGCCGGCATCGTTCCGGAATCGGAATATTCGTCCTTCTTCCAGACAACCGTGCGCTGGAACGGCTTCATGGCGCTCGCCGTCGCCGAGAAGATTTTCCCGCCGGAGGGCGCCGCCGTGGTCGCGCTCGTCATGGCCGTCATCATCGCTCCGCTCAACGTGGCGTCCGTCGCCGTCGTGTCGCGCTTCGCCGAGCGCGCCGCCAGTTGGCCGGCGGTCGGGCGTGCAGTCGTTACGAACCCGCTCATCGTCGCGGTGATCGCCGCCGTGCTGATCCGCCAGATGCCCGTGCCGCTCTACGGGCCGGTCACGGAGACGCTCCACCTCATCGGCCGCGCGTCGATCGGCATGGGCCTGATTGCCATCGGTGCCGGCCTGCGCCCCGGCCAGATGTTTTCGCCGCGGGTCTCCATCTGGCTCTCGGTCGTGCTCAAGCTGCTTCTTTTCCCGGCGGTCGTGGTCGCTACGGCGCTCTCCTTCGGCGTCGGGCCGCAGCAGGTCGGCTATCTCGCGCTCTGCGGCGCGGTTCCCACGGCCATGAACGGATATCTGCTGGCACGCCAGCTCGGAGGCGACGCCGAACTCTATGCCGCCATCACCACGCTGCAGACCGCGCTTTCCTTCCTGACCCTGCCGGCCGCGCTCTATGCGACCGCCTACGTCACCGCCGGATAGAGCGTCTCGAGGATCGCCTCTGCGTCGAAGCGGGCATCGAGCATGCCGTAGGTGTTGCGCCATTGCCCGGCCAGCCGGCTCTCGATGAAGGCATCGGCGATGCGGCCGGCACCAAGTCGCTTCAGTTCCGCCGCTGCCGCCGTCAGCGCGAGCTGTTCCGTGAGGATGCGCGCCGAGCCTTCGTCCGCCTGCGCCACCTGGATCGCCGCCTTCAGCACGTCGACGGCTCCGGCGCCGCCGCCCCCGAGGTCCGCGCCCATTGCGTCCAGCACCTCCTCGAACAGGCCCGGCCCGCGCTTCATGACGCGAATCACGTCGAGAGCCATGACGTTGCCCGACCCTTCCCAGATCGCGTTGACCGGAGCTTCGCGGTAATAGCGCGCCAGCGGCGCCTCCTCGACGTAGCCGTTGCCGCCGAGCGATTCCATCGCCTCGTAGATCAGCGGCGGCGCGAGCTTGCAGACCCAGTATTTGACGACCGGCGTCATGGCGCGCGCGAAGGCCGCCTGCGTCCGGTCGGACGCCGCCTCGTCGAACGACCGAGCCAGCCTGAACGACAGCGCCGTGGCGGCCGCGACGTCGAGCGCCATGTCGGCAAGCACCCGCCTCATGAGCGGCTGGTCGATCAGGGGCTTGCCGAAGACGTGGCGGTGGCGGACGTGATGCACCGCCTCGGCCATCGCCGCCCGCATGATGCCGGCCGACGCGACCGCGCAGTCGAGCCGGGTCATCGTCACCATGTCCATGATCGTCTTGATGCCGGCGCCGGGCTCGCCGACAATTTCGGCGATCGTGTCGACGAACTCGACTTCCGACGAGGCGTTGGAGCGGTTGCCGAGCTTTTCCTTCAGACGCTGGAAACGGAAGCCGTTGGTCTGACCATCGCTGAGGATGCGCGGGGCGAGGAAGCACGAGAGCCCTTCCGGTGCCTGGGCGAGCACCAGGAACGCGTCGCACATCGGCGCCGACATGAACCATTTGTGCCCGTTCAGCCGCCAGAAGCCGTTGCCGACCTTCTCCGCCCGCGTCGTGTTGGCGCGCACGTCGGTTCCGCCCTGCTTCTCCGTCATGCCCATGCCGAGCGTGAGGCCCTGCTTCTCCACCGGCGGCTTTTGCGACTGGTCGTATTTGCGCGTCGTGACGCGCGGCGCCCATTCCCGGAAGAGCTTCGGGCTCGCCATGAGCGCTGCCAGCGAGGCGCTGGTCATGGTGACGGGGCAGAGGTGCCCGCATTCGAGTTCCGCCGTAAGGAAAAACCGCGCCGCGCGCGCCTGGTGGCGCATGCCGGTCTCGGTCTCGCCATTCTCCCATACCGACGAATGGAGCCCGATCGAGACCGAGCGACGCATCAGCGCGTGATAGGCCGGATGGAAATCCACCTGGTCGATGCGCCTGCCCTGCCGGTCATGGGTCCTGAGCCGCGGCGTCTCCGTGTTGGCCAGCCGTGCGAGGTCCTGCGCTTCCGCGTTGAGCACGAAGCGGCCCAGAACGTCGAGATCGCGCCGCACGGGCTCCGAGAATTCCTGGCAGAGCTGCAGCAGCAGCGGATCACCGCGCCAGGCATTTGCGCCGGAGAGCGGCGGCGGCTGGTTGGTCACTTCATGCGTCACGAAACTTTCCTCGAACGGGCGCGAACGGGTCTTATAGCCAAGCCCGTATGGAGGCGCGACGAATTTCCGGTTCATTTCCCCGGCAAGGCGACTTGCGGGCGGGTGCGCCGGCCCCTATAGCAGCGCCTTGACATGACGGACGCACGGCCCTTCCCGCTCTTCCCGCACCGCCATCTGCTGGGCATACAGGGCCTTTCCCCCGAAGACATCGAACTCCTTCTGGAACGCGCCGACGCCGCGGTCGCTGTTTCGCGCCGCGCCGACAAGAAGTCCTCGACGCTGCGCGGACGCACGCAGATCAACCTCTTCTACGAGGCCTCGACCCGCACCCAGGCGTCCTTCGAGCTTGCAGGCAAGCGGCTCGGCGCCGACGTCATGAACATGTCGGTCGCCAGTTCATCGGTGAAGAAGGGCGAGACGCTGGTCGACACCGCGATCACGCTCAACGCGATGAACCCCGACATCCTGGTCGTTCGGCATGCCTCGGCCGGCGCGGTCGCACTGCTTGCCCAGAAGGTCGGGTGCTCGGTCGTCAACGCCGGCGACGGCGCGCACGAACATCCCACCCAGGCCCTGCTCGACGCGCTCACCATCCGCCGGGCCAAGGGCGATATCGGCCGCCTCACCGTGGCGATCTGCGGCGACGTGCTCCATTCGCGCGTCGCCCGTTCCAACATCATTCTCCTGAACGCGCTCGGCGCCCGCGTCCGCGTCGTCGCGCCGTCCACGCTGCTGCCTTCGGGCGTGGCGAAGATGGGCGTCGAGGTCTTCACCTCGATGGCCGAAGGGCTGAAGGGCGCCGACGTCGTCATGATGCTCCGCCTCCAGCGCGAGCGCATGGCAGGCGGCTACGTGCCCTCGGTGCGCGAATACTTCCGCTATTTCGGCCTCGACGCCGAAAAGCTCAAGGCGGCCGGGGAAGGCGCGCTCGTCATGCATCCGGGGCCGATGAACCGCGGCGTAGAGATCGCCTCCGAAATCGCCGACGGGCCGCAAAGCGTCATCCAGGAGCAGGTCGAGATGGGCGTCGCCGTCCGTATGGCGGTGATGGAGGCGCTGCTCGACCCGCGTCGCAACGAAGGCGCAGCGGCATGACCGTCACCGTCTTCGCCAACGCCCGCGTCGTCGATCCATCGCGCGGGATCGACGAGAGGGGCACGCTGATCGTCCGCGACGGACGGATCGCGGCGGCCGGTGCGGCGGCGCTGAACCAGGGGACGCCGGAAGGCGCCACTGTCGTCGATTGCGCCGGCAAGGCAGTCGTTCCCGGTCTCGTCGACAGCCGGGTCTTCATCGGCGAACCGGGTGCCGAGCACCGCGAGACCATCGCCTCGGCGAGTCTGGCGGCGGCCGCCGGTGGCGTCACCTCCATCGTCATGATGCCCGACACCGACCCCGCTATCGACAACGTCGCGCTGGTCGAATTCGTGTTGAGGACCGCCCGCGACACGGCCGTCGTCAACGTCTTCCCCGCCGCCGCCATCTCCAAGCATCTGGCCGGGCAGGAGATGACGGAGTTCGGCCTGCTGCGCGAGGCGGGCGCCGTCGCCTTCACCGAAGGACGCCGCACGATCGCGAGCGCCCGCCTGATGCGCCGCGCTCTCACCTATGCGCGCGACTTCGACGCCGTGATCGCGCACGAGACGCAGGACGCCGAGCTTTCCGCCACCGGCGTCATGAACGAGGGCCTCTATGCGAGTTGGCTCGGCCTGCCGGGTATCCCGCGCGAGGCCGAGGCGATCCCGCTCGAGCGCGACCTGCTGCTCGCCCGGCTGACGCGCGGGCGCTACCACGCCGCCAAGATATCGACCGCCCTGTCCGCCGCCGCGATCTCGCGCGCCAAGCATGACGGCGCGCAGGTCACGGCCGGCGTGTCGATCAACTCGCTCTCGCTCAACGAGAACGACGTCGGCGAGTACCGCACCTTCTTCCGCCTTTCGCCGCCGCTGAGGAACGAAGACGACCGGCTCGCGATGATCGAGGCGCTGCGCGACGGCACGATCGACCTCGTTTCCTCGTCGCACGACCCGCAGGACGTCGATACCAAGCGCCTGCCTTTCGCCGACGCGGCCGAGGGCGCGATCGGGCTGGAAACGCTGCTGTCGGCCGGGCTTCGGCTCTTCCACAATGGCGACCTGCCACTGCTGCGGGTCATCGAACTTCTCTCGACCGCCCCGGCGCGTCTCTTCGGCCTGCCCGGCGGAACGCTTGCGCCCGGCGCGCCTGCCGATCTCGCGCTCGTCGATCTCGACGAACCGTGGATCGTGCGCGAGGCCGACATCCGTTCGCGCTCCAAGAACACCTGCTTCGAGGGCGCGCGTATGCAGGGGCGGGTCTTGCAAACCATGGTCGCGGGCCGCACACTCCCGCTTGCCTGACCAGGGCGAGAAGAGCAGGAATACAAATGCCCGATCCGATAAGCTGGCAGATCGCCCTGCCTTACCTGCTCGCAGCGCTCGCCTTCGGCTATCTCCTGGGCTCGATACCCTTCGGCCTCATCATTACCAGGATTGCCGGGCTGGGCGACGTACGCAAGATCGGCTCCGGCAACATCGGCGCGACCAACGTACTGCGCACCGGCCGCAAGGGGCTGGCCGCGCTGACGCTGCTCCTCGACGCGCTCAAGGGCACCGCGGCGGTGCTGATTGCCGGCCTCTACGGACCTGACCAGGCGCTCGTGGCCGGCTTCGGAGCCTTTCTCGGCCATCTCTTTCCGGTCTGGCTCGGTTTCAGGGGCGGCAAGGGCGTCGCCACCTATCTCGGCGTGCTGGCGGCGCTGGCATGGAAAGGCGCGCTCGTCTTCGCCGTGACGTGGCTCGCCATCGCCTTCGCCACCCGCTATTCCTCGCTCGCCGCGCTCGTCGCCGCGTTCGCCGTTCCCGTGGCGCTCTACTTCTTCGGCCAGATCCAGGTCGCGGAACTCTTCTCGATCATGAGCCTCATCGTCTTCATCAAGCATCGCGCCAACATAGGCCGGCTTCTCTCCGGCACCGAGACCCGCATCGGAGCCAAGGGTTGACCTCCGGCAGGAGCGCCGGCACCCGCCTTTCCGACCGTCAACGCCTGCACTGGCTTCGCCTGATCCGCACCGAGAACGTCGGTCCGGCGACCTTCCGCGACCTGATCAACCGCTTCGGATCGGCCGAGGCCGCGCTCGACGCGCTACCCGAACTCGCGCGCCGCAGCGGCATGGCACGCATGCCACGCATTCCGGCCATGACCGAGATCGAACGCGAAATGGAGGCGGCTGAGGCGGCCGGCGCCGGCTTCGTCGCGATCGGCGAGCCGTCCTATCCGCCCACCCTTCGGCGCATGGACCAGCCGCCGCCCGTCATCGCCGTGAAGGGCGAGCCCGCCGTATTCGCCCTGCCCCCCGTCGCCATCGTCGGCGCGCGCAATGCATCGCTCGCAGGCATCAAGATGGCGCGGCTGCTGTCGACGGACCTCGGCGCGGAAGGCTATGCGATCGTGTCGGGGCTGGCCCGCGGCATCGACCGCGCGGCCCATGAAGGCGCGCTGGCCACCGGAACCGTCGCCGTGCTCGCGGGTGGACTTGACCGTCCCTACCCGCCGGAAAACGTCGCGCTGGGCGAGGAGATCGCCGCGAAGGGCGGTGCGCTGGTCAGCGAGATGCCCTTCGGCTGGGAACCGCGCGCGCGGGACTTCCCCCGCCGCAACCGCATCATCGCAGGCCTTTCGCTCGGCCTCGTCGTCGTCGAGGCGGCGAACCGGTCGGGTTCCCTCATCACCGCGCGCCTCGGCGCCGAGCTCGGCCGGCTGGTGTTCGCCGTCCCGGGTTCGCCGCTCGATCCGCGCGCTGCCGGAACCAACCGCCTGCTGAAGGACGGGGCTCTGCTCGTCACGGAGGCGCGCGACGTGCTCGACCATCTGGCGCCCCTCCTCGGCCGACCCATCGCCCCGCCCGACCGGTTGCAGGAGCCTCCCGACCTTGGAGGCGTGCCCGATCCGGGCGACGCCGAGCGTGCACGCATCATCGAGGCGCTGGGTCCCGCGCCCACGGCCATCGACGATGTCATCGCCCATACGGGCCTGCCGGCCGCGCAAGTCTTCCTCGTGCTTCTGGAACTGGACCTCGCCGGCCGTCTGGAGCGCCATCCGGGCGGACGCGTCTCGCTGGTCATGTGATGTGCAGGCCTTTCAGGCCGCGTCGTCGCCGCTGCGACGCTGGAGGCGCGACACTTCCTCCGCGATCCGCATCGGCCTCTCCCCTCGGATGATGTCGCTGGCCTCGAAATAGGCCATCTCGATCAGGTAGCCGAGCATGTCGCACCGCTCGCCATGCGCCATGGTGCGCAACTGCCCGAGCATCGCCTGGATGTAGTCGAGCGCTTCGGTCCTTCGCTGGAGGGGTGTCTGGCGCATCGGATGCCCTGTTTTGAACGGCTCGACTGGTCGACATCGGCTCCCGCAGCACGATAGGACGCTTATCTAAAATTGCAAGTTTTGATTATACTCGTACTGGTTGTATCGGACCCTTTTCGGGCTCCGGCCCTTGACCGTTGCTCAAAGCACGGCCATGTCACGATCGATTCTTCTATTGAGGCGGCCCATCATGCGCCGCCGGATACGCCGGAAAGCCTGGACAACGAATGGACGTAGTCGTCGTCGAATCGCCTGCGAAGGCGAAAACGATCAACAAGTATCTCGGCCGGAACTACAAGGTCCTGGCTTCCTTCGGCCATGTCCGCGACCTGCCGGCCAAGGACGGATCGGTGCGCCCCGACGAGGACTTCGCCATGTCCTGGGCGGTGGACGGGCCTTCTTCGAAGCGTCTCAGCGACATCGCCTCTGCGGTCAGGGAAGCCGACGGCCTCATTCTCGCCACCGACCCCGACCGCGAGGGCGAGGCGATCTCCTGGCATGTGCTGGAGGTGCTGAAGGCAAAGCGCGCGATCAAGGACAAGCCCGTCCGCCGCGTCGTCTTCAACGCCATCACCAAGCAGGCCGTGATGGAGGCAATGGCTAACCCGCGCGAGATCGACGGGCCTCTAGTCGATGCCTATCTGGCGCGCCGGGCGCTCGACTATCTGGTCGGCTTCACGCTTTCGCCGGTGCTGTGGCGCAAGCTGCCGGGCGCGCGCTCGGCCGGCCGTGTGCAGTCCGTGGCGCTTCGGCTCGTCTGCGACCGCGAGGCCGAGATCGAGCGCTTCGTACGCCAGGAGTACTGGCAGATCGTCGCGCACTTGGCGACCCCGCGCGACGAAGGCTTCGAGGCGCGTCTGACCGGCTTCGAAGGCAGGAAGCTCGGCAAGCTCGACATCGCCAACGAGGCGCAGGCTTCCGAAATCCGCGCCATGCTCGAAGGCGCCACGTTCCAGGCGCTGTCGGTCGAAGCCAAACCGACCAAGCGGAACCCCGGACCGCCCTTCACAACGTCGACCCTGCAGCAGGCCGCCTCCTCGCGCCTCGGCTTCTCGGCCTCGCGCACCATGCAGGTCGCCCAGCGCCTCTACGAGGGCGCCGATCTCGGAGGCGAGACCGCGGGCCTCATAACCTACATGCGTACCGACGGCGTGCAGATGGCGCCGGAAGCGATCGCGGCAGCGCGCTCTGCCATCGGCAACGAATTCGGCGACCGGTATTTGCCGGAGAAGCCGCGCTACTATTCGACCAAGGCCAAGAACGCGCAGGAAGCGCACGAGGCGATCCGCCCCACCGACTTTTCGCGCACCCCCGCGTCTGTGCGCCAGTTCCTCGACGCCGACCAGTTCCGCCTCTACGACATGATCTGGAAGCGCGCCATCGCTTCGCAGATGCAGCCGGCCGAGATCGAGCGCACCACCGTCGAGATCGAGGCGCGAAACGGCGCCCGCACCGCGGCCCTGCGCGCGGTCGGATCGGTCGTCCGCTTCGATGGCTTCATCGCCGCCTATACGGACCAGAAGGAGGACGATGCCGAGGACGAGGAATCGCGCCGCCTTCCCGAAATCCGCGCCGGCGAGAGCCTGAAGCGGGACAAGATCGACGCCACGCAGCATTCGACCGAGCCCCCGCCCCGCTACACCGAGGCGACGCTCATCAAGAAGATGGAGGAGCTCGGCATCGGCCGCCCCTCCACCTATGCCGCGACGCTGAAGACGATCGAGGATCGCGACTACGTCACCATCGACAAGCGGCGCCTGTTCCCTCAGGCCAAGGGCCGCCTGGTCACCGCCTTCCTGGAGAGCTTCTTCGAGCGCTACGTCGAATACGACTTCACCGCCGCGCTCGAGGAACAGCTCGACCAGATCTCCGACGGCAAGCTCGCCTGGAAGGACGTGCTGCGCGATTTCTGGCGCCAGTTCTCCGGGGCCGTCGACGGCATCAAGGAATTGCGCGTCACCGACGTCCTCGACGCGCTGAACGAGGAACTCGCGCCGCTGGTGTTTCCGCCCCGCGAGGACGGCACCAATCCGCGCTCGTGCCCGCGCTGCGGCTCGGGCCAGCTTTCGCTCAAGCTCGGCAAGTTCGGCGCCTTCGTCGGCTGCTCGAACTATCCAGAATGCGGGTTTACGCGCCAGCTCGGCGAGGCCCTGAACGAGAACGGCGAGCCCGAGGGCGGCGACAACGGCGACCGCGTGCTCGGCAAGGACCCGTATACGGGCGAGGAGATGGTGCTGAAGAGCGGTCGATTCGGCCCCTACGTCCAGCGCGGCGAAGGCAAGGAGGCCAAGCGTTCTTCGCTGCCGAAGGGCTGGGCGCCGGAGACGATCGACCACGAGAAGGCACTGGCGCTGCTGTCGCTGCCGCGCGACGTCGGACAGCACCCCGAGAGCGGCAAGATGATCACGGCCGGCCTCGGACGCTACGGTCCCTTCGTCCAGCACGACGGCACCTACGCCAACCTGGAATCGATCGAGGATGTCTTCTCGATCGGCCTCAACCGGGCGGTCTCCCTGATCGCGGAGAAGAAGAACGGCGCGGGGCGGCGGGGCGGCGGAACGCCGGCCGCGCTCAAGGATCTCGGCGCTCATCCCGACGGCGGCGCCGTGACCGTGCGCGACGGACGCTATGGCGCCTACGTCAACTGGGGCAAGGTCAACGCGACCCTGCCGAAGGGCACGGATCCGCAGGCGGTGACGCTCGAACAGGCGCTCGCCCTTGTCGCCGAGAAGGCCGGCAAGGGCGGTGGCAAGGCCCCGGCGCGCAAGGCCGCCAAGGCCAGGCCCGCCGCGAAGAAGGCGAAATCCTCTGCGGCCAAGAAGCCGGCGCGCGCCGGCAAGGACTGACCCCTTGGCCCGGCGCATCTCGGGCGGCAGGCGATCCGGGCCTGGTTCCGGCGAGACTGGCCGCCCCACGCGCGAGCAGGTGCTCGAATTCGTCGCGGCCAATCCCGACCGGGCGACCAAGCGCGACATCGCCAAGGCCTTCTCGCTCAAGGGCGACGACCGAGCCTGGCTCAAGGATCTGCTGCGCGACTTCGAGAGCGAGGGCATTCTGGAGAAGCGGGCGAAGAAGCTGATCCGGCCCGGCGCGCTCCCGCATGTCGTCGTCCTCGACATCTTCTCCCGCGACGCCGAGGGCGGCCTCCTCGCGCGCCCCGCCGAGGAGCAGCAGAACGGTGGCGACCATGTCGTTTCGATCCGCGCCTCGCGGTCGGGCAAGGGCCTGACGCCCGGCGTCGGCGACCGCGTCCTGGCCCGCGTCTTCCCCACCGACGAAACCGCCGGCCCCGCCTACACCGCGCGGGTCATGAAGATCTTCGAAAAACGCCGGCAGGCCGCGCTCGGCGTCCTCCGCCGCCTCGCCGACGGCTCCTTCCGCATCGAGCCGGTCGAACGCCGCCAGCCGGAACTGACCGTCGATCCCGAGTTTGTCGGCGATGCCAGGCCCGGCGACCTGGTCGAGGTCGAGCCGCTGCGCGCCGGTCGCTACGGCCTGCCGAAGGGCAGGATCATCGCCGTGCTCGGCTCGCTGACGAGCGAGAAGGCGGTGTCGATGATCGCGATCCACGCACACGACATCCCGCACATATTCCCGGCCGACGTCCTGGCCGAGGCCGAAGCGGCGAAGCCCGCCGCCATGGACGCGCGGGAGGACTGGCGCGAACTTCCGCTGCTGACGATCGATCCCGCCGATGCCAAGGACCACGACGACGCGGTCCATGCCGAACCTGACATCAGCGCCGACAATCCCGGCGGCTTCGTCGTTACGGTCGCGATCGCCGACGTCGCCGCCTATGTGCGGCCGGGCTCCGCACTCGACCGCGAGGCGCTCAGGCGTGGCAACTCGGTTTACTTCCCGGACCGGGTGGTGCCGATGCTGCCCGAGCGCATCTCCAACGACCTCTGCTCCCTGCGCGAGAACGAGGACCGCCCGGCGATGGCCGTCAGGATGGTCTTCGCCGCCGATGGCCGCAAGCTGCGCCATTCCTTCCACCGCGTCATGATGCGTTCGATCGCGAAGCTCGCCTATCCGCAGGCGCAGGCCGCGATCGACGGCGCTCCCGACGAAAGGACCGGGCCGATCCTGGAAACGGTGCTCAAACCGCTGTGGGCGGCCTACCAAAGCCTCAGGCGCGGCCGCCAGGCCCGGGCGCCGCTGGAACTCGACCTTCCCGAGCGCAAGATACTGCTCAAGCCTGACGGCACGGTCGACCGCGTGGTCGTGCCCGACCGCCTCGACGCCCACAAGCTGATCGAGGAATTCATGATCCAGGCCAATGTCGCTGCCGCCGAGACGCTGGAGCAGAAGTCGACGCCCCTGCTCTACCGCATCCACGACGCGCCCTCGCTGGCCAAGCAGGAATCGCTGCGCGAGTTCCTCGCCACGATTGGCCTGTCGCTCGCGCGCGGCGCGCAACTCAGGCCCTCGCAGTTCAATGCGATCCTTGGCCGGGTCCGCGGCGAGGACACGGAAGAGCTCGTCAACCAGGTGGTCCTGCGCTCGCAAAGCCAGGCCGAATACGCGCCCGACAATATCGGCCATTTCGGCCTCAATCTGAGGCGCTACGCGCATTTCACCTCGCCGATCCGCCGCTACGCGGACCTCGTCGTGCATCGAGCGCTGATTGCCGCGCTGGGCCTCGGAAGTGACGGACTTCGCGCCGACGACCATGCGCGGCTGGCCGAGACCGGCGCGCTGGTATCCGCCGCCGAGAGGCGCGCCATGGCGGCCGAGCGCGACACTGTCGATCGCCTCGTCGCAGCCCATCTTGCGGAGCGCACCGGCGAGGAGTTCGCGGCACGCGTCGCCGGAGTGACGAAGGCCGGCCTTTTCGTCAGCCTGCCTCAATTTGGCGCAGACGGCTTCGTCCCCATATCCACGCTCGGCGACGATTACTATATCTACGACGAAACAGCGCATGCGCTGGCAGGCCAGCGGACCGGCGCCGGCTACCGTCTCGGCGACGCCGTGGAGGTCAGGCTGGTCGAGATTGCCCCGATGGCCGGCGCGATGCGTTTCGAGATGCTGTCCGACCCGCGACCGCTTCCGGGCATTGCCCGATCCTTCCACAAGGCGCGGCGGAGTTCGTCCAGGCAGCGGGCCACAAGGCGGCCGACCGGCCGCGGGAGACATTGATGACCGACCACGCCTTCGGCGGCGAGCACCAGAGCGGCCGCCCTTCCAGATCGCTCATGCAGGCTATGGCGCGCGGCTTTCGTGGCCGTTGCCCCCACTGCGGAGAGGGAAAGCTCTTCGGGTCCTTCCTCAAGACCGCGCACGCATGTTCGCGCTGCGGCGAGGAATTCCACCATCACCGCGCGGACGACCTGCCGGCCTATCTGGTTGTCTTCGTCGTCGGCCATCTGGTTGTCGGCGCGTTCATGGGCGTCGAGGCCATGGTGTCGCTGACCACGTGGCAGCACCTTGCGATCTGGGTGCCGCTGACCGTGCTGTTCGCGCTGGCCCTGCTCAATCCGGTCAAAGGCTCTGTCGTCGGCCTGCAATGGGCGCTTTACATGCATGGCTTCGGAGGCCATGAGGAGCCGCTCGAGCGACATCCGGAGGCATGACGTCCTCCGCCAACGGAGGACCGCCGCCTCATGCATGGGCTCACCAAGGATGAAGTCGACAAGGCCGACGCCCGCGACATCGCGCTCGGCAAGGGTCCGCTCAGGCCGCGCGACGCCGGAACGCTGATCCTCATCGACCGGTCCGGCAAGGAGCCCAGGGTGCTGCTCGGCAGGCGCTCGATGAAGCACGTCTTCATGCCCGGCCGTTTCGTCTTTCCCGGCGGCCGTACCGACCCCGCCGACAGCCGCGTCGCTGTCGCGTCCTCGCTCGACCCGCGGGTCGAGGAAAAGCTGATCGGTCCCTCGGCGCGCGCCGGTGCGGCCCGCGCCCGCGCCATCGCCATGAGCGCGGTGCGGGAAACCTACGAGGAGGCCGGCCTCCTGATCGGCGCCTCCGGCAGCTTCGCCACGACCAAGCGGGACTGGCAGGGCTTCGCCGAGCACGGCGTCTGCCCCTCGCTTGGCGGTCTGCGCTTCGTGGCGCGCGCGATAACGCCGCCCGGACGCGTGCGCCGTTTCGACACGCGCTTCCTGGCCGCCTGGCGCGACGACGTGGCTGTCGAACTGCCGGATGGCGGTCCGACCAACGAGCTAGAGGCGCTGGTCTGGCTGCCCATCAGGGAGGCCGCCGATGCGGAGATCCCCATGATCACGCGCACCGTGCTGCTGGAGCTCGACGAGAGGCTGAAGGTCGATCCCGACCTAGATCCGTCGACGCCGGTCCCGTTCTTCCGCATGCAATACAAGAAGATGACGCGCGAACTGCTGTAGGCTTTTCTCAACGGGCACCATCGGTGGCACATGTCGACCGCGCTTCCGACTGAAGGGCTGGACTCCGAGCTTCCGACGCGCTGGCTCTCGATCGCAGCCGCCATCGCCTCGATCAGCGTCGTCGGCATCGCCATCGGCCTCGGCGTGCCGCTTCTGTCGATCGTGCTCGAGACGCGCGGACACTCGGCGAGCATGATCGGCCTCAACACGGCCGTTGCCGGCCTGGCCTCCATCGCGGCCGCGCCGATCGCCGTGCCGATCGCCATGCGGTTCGGCGTGGTGCCGACCATGCTTGCGGCGATCCTGGCCGGCGCGTGCGCCTTTGTCGCCTTCTACGCCGCGCCTGCCTTCTGGATGTGGTTTCCGCTGCGCGCGATCCTGCACGGTGCACTGACGATCCTCTTCATCCTGTCCGAATTCTGGATCACCGCATCCGCGCCGCCGCGCCGCCGCGGGCTCGTGCTGGGCGTCTATGCGACCGTGCTGTCGCTCGGCTTCGCCTTTGGGCCGTTCCTGTTCTCGATTCTGGGCAGCGGCGGTTTTCTGCCTTTCGGCGTCACCTTCGTCATCGTCATGCTCGCCGCCGTGCCGGTCGTGGCGGCATGGGCCGAGAGCCCGCGCATCCAGGCGGGCGAGCATGGCGGCGGCTTCGTGGGCTACGTCTTCCTGGTGCCGACCGCGACGCTCGCGGTTTTCGTCTTCGGCGCCGTCGAGACGGGCGGCTTCGCCCTCTTCCCCGTCTACGGCAGCCGGATCGGCTACAGCGAGGCGGACGCGGCGCTGCTGCTGACCATGATCGGGCTCGGCAACGTGCTCCTGCAGATCCCGCTCGGCATGGCGAGCGACCGTGTGCGCGACCGCCGCGTGATGCTGTGCGCCTGCGCCCTTGTGGGTCTTGCCGGCACGCTCGCCCTGCCCTTCATCGCCGGCAACTGGTGGATCACGGCTGCCGTGCTCTTCGTGTGGGGCGGCGTCGTGGCCGGCCTCTACACGATCGGCCTGGCGCATCTGGGCTCGCGCCTTTCGGGCCGCGACCTCGCCTCCGCCAATGCCGCCTTCGTGTTCTGCTACGGTTTCGGCATGCTGGTCGGCCCGCAGGCGATCGGCCTCGGCATGGACGGCTTCGGTCCGCATGGCTTCAGCCACGTGCTCGCGGTCTTCTTCGCCGCCTATGCGCTTCTGGTTGCCCTGCGGGTGGCGGGAGGCCCAGGCCGGGCTTGACATCTGGCGGCCGATCTATATGTCTCCGCCGCAGTTTCCCGCGGCATGCCATCCATGGCTTCCTTCCGCGGAACAATCCCTGGAACGAACCGGACGGACCCAAGCCATGGCCAAGGCCACCACGATCAAGATCAAGCTGCTGTCGACCGCCGACACCGGCTTCTTCTATGTCACGAGCAAGAACAGCCGCACGATGACCGACAAGATGACGAAGCGGAAGTACGACCCGATCGCCAAGAAGCACGTCGACTTCAAGGAAGCCAAGATCAAGTAGGTCTTCGCTCCCGGGACCATGACGCCGACGCCGCCGCAAGGCGGCGTTTTCGTTTGGGCCGAAAAACGCGTTTATGTCCGCATGCATGCATGCGGACTCTCAACCAGTCTGTGAGGAAGCAGAAAAAGGGGGCCGGTCGGCGATCTGGCAGCGGTACGAGGAGGCCACTATGTGCCAGTGCCGGCCGGCCAACCCCACGGACCCAGGAGATGCGGCGGACCTGAGCATCATGGGGTGTATTCGGACGACAACCCTTGGGGTGCCTCGCAGCAGGTTCCCGTCCCTTGTCCCGCCTCGACAGTCGCGCAAGAGCGTATGGAAATCAATACTTTCTTAACGACGCCGCCGAAAACTGTGAAAACAAGGTAAATTTCGCTGGACAGGACGTGCGGTTGCTTTTCCGCCGCGCGCTCGCCAATGGATTGAAACGATGGCGCCTGCGAGGGCGGTGGATCAGGCCGCGCGCGCCACGACCCGGTTGCGACCGCCGCGCTTGGCTTCGTAGAGCGCCATGTCGGCCCGCTTCATCAGCGTGGCGACCGTATCGTGCGGCGGTTCGAGCATCGCCACCCCGACGCTGATCGTGACGTTGAGCTCCGTGCGCCCGCCGATCCGGAACGGCGTCTGCTCGATACTGGCGCGGATGCGCTCCGCGACCTTCTCGCCGATATGGCCTTCCGTGTCGGGCATCACGACCACGAACTCCTCGCCGCCATAGCGGCAGGCCAGGTCGATCCCACGCACGCTCTTTCTCAGCCGCATGGCGAATTCGCGCAGCACCTCGTCCCCGCCGTCGTGGCCATGCGTGTCGTTGATCGCCTTGAACCGGTCGAGATCGATGATCATGAGCGACAGCGGCCGCCTGCGCGTGAGTGCGCGATCCACGAGCGTCTGGAGGTGGCTGTCGAGATAGCGCCTGTTGTGCAGCCCCGTGAGACCGTCCGTGACCGCCATCTCGATCGTCTGGGCGACGCTGGCGCGCAGTTCGTCGTTGTAGCGCTTGCGCTTGACCTGGGTGCGCAGCCGCGCCAGCAGCTCCTGCTGGTCCAGCGGCCGCACAAGATAGTCGTTCACGCCGATCTCCAGCGCCCGGATTATGCGGTCCTCCTCGCCCGAATCGGCGATGACCACTATCGGCAGGAAGCGCGTCCGGTCGAGCGAGCGGAGCTGGGAGCAAAGGCGCAGCGGATCGAAGCCCGAGAAGCCGGTCGACACGACGACGCATTCGTAGTCGCCTTCCGCCGCCCGGAAGAAGCCGGTCTGCGGATCGTCGATCACGTCGACGTCGCAGCTTGCCCTCAGATACTTCGTCACCCGCTCTGCCGAGGCCGGGCGCTCGTCGATCAGCAGCACGCGCGCACGCGCCTCGTCGATGCAGCCGCTTCGGCTGAGCAGCGCCTCGATGCCGATGTTGCGGGTCGTCGAGGCCCTCAGCCGAAGTTCGTCGCTGAGCATCTTCAGCCGTACGAGGCTCTTCACACGGGTCACCAGCTGCAGGTCGTTGACGGGCTTCGTGAGGAAGTCGTCCGCGCCCGCTTCCAGTCCCCTGATGCGATCGGACACCTGGTCGAGCGCCGTCACCATCACGACCGGAATGTGCATCGTCGCGGGATCGTTCTTGAGGCGGCGGCAGACCTCGAAGCCGTCCATGCCGGGCATCATGACGTCGAGCAGGACGACGTCGATCTTGCCGAATTCGCACATGTCGAGCGCCTCGCGGCCGCTCGTTGCCGACAGCACCTCGAAATACTCGGCGAGAAGCCGCACTTCGAGAAGCTTGATGTTGGCGGGAATGTCGTCGACGACGAGGATCCGGGCGGTCATCGCGGCATGCGCTCCAGTGTCTGGTCCGGCGCAGCGCTCATCAGGCGTCGCCCAGATAGGACTTGATCGTCTCAATGAAGCGCGGCACCGAGATCGGCTTGGAGATGTAGGCCTCGCAGCCCCCCTGCCGGATGCGCTCCTCGTCGCCCTTCATCGCAAAGGCCGTCACGGCGATCACCGGGATGACGTGGAGGTCGTCGTCCTCTTTCAGCCACTTCGTCACCTCGAGCCCGGAAACCTCCGGAAGCTGGATGTCCATGAGGATCAGGTCGGGCCGGTGCTTGCGCGCCAGGTCCAGCGCCTCGAGCCCGTTGCGCGTACGGACGGTCTCGTAGCCGCTCGCCTCGATCAGGTCGCGGAAGAGCTTCATGTTGAGCTCGTTATCCTCGACGATCATCACCTTCTTGGGCATGAACCCCTTCCCGGACGGGCCGCCGGCCCCCATGGCCAACCGATCGCAACCCCGTCGGGCAGCGATTCCCTTGGCCTACAATAGCGCAATTTCATTGAGGAAAAGGTAAACCGCCCGCACACCGCAAAGTGGCGGCAAGGGTTGCAAGCCGCCGCGGGCCGGTCTACCTCCGGCCCGGAAGTTGAAGGAAGCACTCTGGATGAACGCCAAGGGCGGCGGGGACGCCGAGGACATCGCGACGGCCGCGCTCGGCTTCATTGCCGGCGATCCGACATTGCTGCGCCGCTTTCTGGATCTCACGGGCATCGAGCCGTCGGGTATCAGGCGTGCGGCCGGCGAACCGGGCTTCCTTGCCGGCGTGCTTCGTTTCGTGACCGCCCACGAACCGACGCTGATGGCCTTCGCCGAGGCGGAAGGCATCGACCCGGCACGCATCGCGGCGGCTGCGCGAAACCTGCCCGGCGGCGACGAACGCTACGAGATGACGACGTGACGATAGATCCCGAAACCGAAAGACAGATCGCCGAACTTGCGCGCGATCCCCGGCCGCTGCTCGTGCTCGACGTCGACGACGTGTTGCTGGAGTTCATCCGTCCCTTCCCCCGCTTCCTGGAAAAGCAGGGCCTGCAGCTGAAGCTCGATTCCTTCAGGCTCTTCGGCAACGTCGTCGAGGTGGAATCGGGAAATGCGGTCGCGCAGGACCGCGTTTCGGGCCTTATCGACGACTTCTTCGTCGCCCAGGCCGAATGGCAGGGCCTGATGGAGGGCGCGGCCGAGACGCTGGAGGCGTTCGCCCGAAAGGCCGAGATCGTGCTGCTGACGGCGATGCCGCACAGGCACCGCGAGACCCGGCGCGTCCATCTCGACGCGCTCGGCCTCGACTTCCCCCTCCTCACGACCGAACTCGCCAAGGGACCGGCGATCAAGCTCCTTCGCGGCGAGACAGACCGTCCCGTCGCCTTCGTCGACGACCAGCCCCGAAACCTCGTCTCGGCGCGCGACATGGTGCCCGATACCTGCCTCGTCCACCTGATCGCGCACGAGGAGCTGCGCGCCCTGCTCCCCCCGGTCCCGCATGGGATCCGTTCGGTCGAGACCTGGGACGAGGCACGTCCCATCATCGCCGAGGGGCTTGGCCTTTGACGGGGCGTGCGGCGGCAAGAATGCCGTCGCAGTCGAGATGTCGCTCCAGATGGTCGGCGATCGCGTCGAGCGCCTTCTCGACGCCGTCCTCGTAGGACGCGCCGGCGCCGGAAAGACCGAGCCCGGCGAGAAAGCTGCGCCGGTAGCTGTCGGACCCGAACAGTCCGTGCAGGTAGGTGCCGAGGACCCGGCCATCGGGCGAACGGGCCCCATCCGGCCTGCCGTCCACCGTGGCGACCGGCCGCGAGCGGTCGGCGCCTTCCGTCTCGCCAAGATGAATTTCGTAGCCGGCGAGCAACAGACCTTCGGGCACCGAGACCGCCACGGTCGGGCGCACGGTCTTCTGCGGCGTCATCACGGTCTCGACGTCGAGCAGCGCCAGCCCCTCGGCTTCGCCCGCCGGTCCCTCGATGCCGTCGGGGTCGGCCACGCGGTGGCCGAGCATCTGGTATCCGCCGCAAAGCCCGACGATATGCCCTCCCCGAGCCCGGTGCTCCGCGATGTCGCGATCCCAACCGTTCGCCCGCAGCGCCGTCAGGTCGGCGATGGTCGACTTCGAGCCCGGCAGCACCACGAGCCGCGCATCCGCTGGCAATCGGCGGCCGGGCGGCACGAACACAACCTCGACGCCCGGCTCGGCTCGCAGCGGATCGAGATCGTCGAAGTTCGAAATCCGCGGGATGAGCGGCACGGCGACCGTCAGTCGCGCCCCTCTGGACGCACCCTCCCGCTCCAGCGTCACGGCGTCCTCGGAGGGAAGCAGCGCCGCCTCCTTCAGCCAGGGCACGACGCCGAACGAGCGCCAGCCGGTGAAGCGTCCGATCGCCGTCAGCCCGTCGTCGAAGAGCGAGACGTCTCCACGGAACTTGTTCACGAGATAGCCGACGATCATGCGCCGGTCCTCCTCGCAAAGCACGAGGTGCGTGCCCGCCAGTGCTGCGATCACGCCGCCGCGGTCGATGTCGCCCACGATCACCACCGGCACGTCGGCACGGGTGGCAAACCCCATGTTCGCGATATCGCGATCCCGAAGATTGATCTCGGCCGGCGAGCCGGCGCCCTCCACGATCACCAGGTCGGCCCCCTCGCCTACGCGCGCGAACGAAGCCGCGACCGCGTCCGACAGCGTGCCCTTCAGCGTCTGGTAGTCGCGCGCTCCGGCGGTGCCCGCCATCCGGCCGCGGACGACGACCTGCGCGCCGATGTCGGATTGCGGCTTGAGGAGCACTGGGTTCATGTCGACGGTCGGCGCCGTGCGGGCCGCCCGCGCCTGCAGCGCCTGCGCCCTTCCGATCTCGCCCCAGCTCCCGTCCGCCGGATCGAAGGCGACGGCGGCGTTGTTCGACATGTTCTGGGGCTTGAAGGGACGCACGACGAGCCCCCTGTTCGCCGCCACGCGGCACAACCCCGCCACCAGTACGGTCTTGCCGACGTCCGAGCCGGTACCCTGGAGCATGATCGCGCGTGTCATTTCGGCCGTCTTCCCCTGAGATTGCTTCGCTTCTTCGCACATCGCGTGTGCGTGCGCTCGGCTTTGCGCAGCCGGACCCATCGTCTAGAGTGACAGGCTAGGGAAGAGAAGCACCAGGGAGGCGCGCCATGGACGCCGCCGTCGACGCGACCGCCGGTCAGTTCGAGCTTAACGAGGACCAGCGGGCGATACAGGAGATGACGCGCTCCTTCGCGGCCGATCGAGTCGCACCCTTCGCGCTGGACTGGGACCGCGAGAAGTACTTTCCCGCCAACATCGTCCGCGAGACCGGCGCGCTGGGCCTCGGCGGCATATATGTCGGCGAGGATGTCGGCGGATCGGGCCTCGGCCGGCTCGACGCCGTGCTGATCTTCGAGGCTCTGTCGGCAGCCTGCCCCGGCTTCGCCTCCTTCATCTCGATCCACAACATGGCCGCCTGGATGATCGACAGGTTCGGCGACGATGAGCAGCGCCAGCGCCTGCTGCCCAAGATCACCTCCATGGAATGGCTCGCCAGCTACTGCCTGACCGAGCCGGGCTCCGGCTCCGACGCTGCCGCGCTCAAGACGCGAGCCGTGCGCGAGGGAGGCAACGGCTCGGACTATGTGCTCAACGGTGCCAAGCAGTTCATATCCGGCGCCGGCGATTCCGACGTCTATGTCGCCATGGTCCGCACCGGCGAGGACGGGCCCAAGGGCATCTCCACAATCGTCGTGCCCAAGGATGCGCCGGGTCTCTCCTTCGGCACGATCGAGAACAAGATGGGCTGGCACATGCAGCCCACGAGGCAGGTCATCTTCACCGACTGCAAGGTGCCGGCCGAAAACCTCCTTTCCGGCGAGGGCGTGGGCTTCAAGATCGCCATGGCCGGCCTGGACGGCGGCCGCCTCAACATCGCTGCCTGCTCGCTCGGCGGCGGGCAGTCAGCGCTCGACAAGGCGCTCGCCTATGCGGCCGAGCGCCAGGCCTTCGGCCAGACGATCGACCGCTTCCAGGCGCTCCAGTTCAAGCTCGCCGACATGGAGATCAACCTCCAGGCCGCGCGCATGTTTCTCTATACCGCCGCCTCGAAGCTCGACCGCAAGGCGCCCGACGCATCCAAATGGTCCGCCATGGCGAAGCGTTTCGTCACCGACGTCGGCTTCGACGTCGCCAACGACGCGCTCCAGATTCACGGCGGCTACGGCTACCTGCACGACTACGGCGTCGAGAAGCTTGTGCGCGACCTGCGCGTCCACCAGATCCTCGAGGGCACGAACGAGATCATGCGCATGATCGTCGCGCGGCATCTGATCGGCAGGTAGGTGTGCGTCCTTCGAGGCTCGCCCGCACGCCTCGCGGCCTCAATTCGCCTGTCGGCGCCGGCTCGCACCTCAGAATGAGGAAGCAGGCGCGAACCTCCCTCATCCTGAGGTGCGAGCCGGCACGGCTGAACAATCGCTGGCGCCGCGCTTGCGGGCGAGCCTCGAAGGACGCACCAGTAGCCCTTGACCGCGCAATCCGAAACACGCTGAATTTTCTCAGGAGACCTGGATGACCACCATCGCATTCATCGGCCTCGGCAACATGGGTAACCCCATGGCCGCCAACCTCGTCAAGGCGGGCCACGCCGTCCAGGGGTTCGACCTGATGCCGGACAACCTCTCGACCGCCCGCGACAATGGCGTGACCGTGATGGCCAGTGCCGCCGCCGCCGTGAAGGAGGCCGATGTCGTGGTCACCATGCTGCCGGCGGGAAAGCACGTGCTTGCCGTCTACAGCGACATAGTCGCTGCGGCCGCGAAGGGGACGCTTTTCATCGATTCCTCGACGATCGATGTCGATTCGGCCCGCCGCGCCCACAAGATTGCCTCGGACGCCGGCATGCTGTCGGTCGATGCGCCGGTCTCGGGCGGGGTCGGCGGCGCTGCCGCAGGCACGCTAACCTTCATGGCCGGCGGCTCGGCGGAGGCCTTTGCCAGGGCGGAGCCGGTGCTGAAGCCCATGGCCGGCAAGGTCGTCCATTGCGGCGAGGCCGGCGCCGGTCAGGCGGCCAAGATCTGCAACAACATGATCCTCGGCATCTCCATGATCGGCGTGGGCGAGGCCTTCGTGCTTGCCGAGAAGCTCGGCCTGTCGCACCAGGCACTCTTCGACGTCGCCTCGACGTCGTCCGGGCAGTGCTGGTCGCTGACGACCTATTGCCCGGTGCCGGGCCCAGTCGCCACCTCGCCGGCCAATCGCGACTACAAGCCCGGCTTCGCGGCCGCGCTCATGCTCAAGGACCTGAAGCTCGCACAGGAGGCGGCGCTGTCGGCGGGCGCCAATACCCCGCTCGGCGCGGAAGCAGCGCAACTATACTCGCTCTTCAACGCGCAGGGCGGCGGCGACACCGATTTCTCGGGCATAATCAACTTCCTTCGCGGCAAATGACGCTGGGTCATGCCGCGCTGCCCGCTTTTTCCGCAAGTTTAGGTTTGCTTAAGTTCTCGATAACCGCGCGGTAAGGATGTGCCTGTAGAACCGTGAGCCATGGCGGCCACGCAAACCGCCCCGGCTCCGGATAAGGTCTCGCGTACCGGAGCCCGTAATCTTCGCGCTTGTCTGGGTTCGCGAAGTGCCATGCGTTTCTTGGCAAAGGCCGCGTCTGCCGCGTTCCCGGCGTGACGCGGTTCTTGCGTTGCGGCCCTGACCTGTCAGCCCTTCGACAATCGCCTGTAGTTGCCCGAGACGCGCCGCGTCGAGGGCCGGAGCGCCGCGTGCATGGCGCGCTCCACGGCGATGCCGTTGAGAAGCGACGGCGACTTTCCAGCCATCACCTCGAACCAGAATTTCGATGCGGAGATGGCCAGCGATACCTGCGCCGCCATCGTTCCCTCGACGATTGCCGCCGCCTTCTCGGTGACCGCGCGCACGGTTTCGACCCGCCATGGGTTGAGATCGCCCGCCTCTTCGGCCAGCAAGGGAAGGCGCAGCGCCATCACGGCTGGAGCCAGCATGAACTGCGCGCCCAGCGCGGTAGCCGCGCGGGCGGACTTGGCGGAACGCGATGATCTCATCGGAGAATTCCCCTTCTGGTGAAACTCTCCTCCCGCCCTGAGCAGGCGCCCATTCGCCGGCCATGTCAACTTGCCCGTTCGGAGCCGCCGTTGACCCTGCGGGAGGTCATTTCCCGGGCAGGAACTGTGGATCGACGGGCGGCTTCAGCCCGTTGACGAGGCGGTTGGTCTCGTTTGCCATGCCGACCACGGCAATGAGTTCCATGAGTTGCGCGTCGGTCATGCCCTTGGCACGGGCTGCCGCCGTATGGCTGTAGGTGCAGTACTCGCAGCCGTTGGTCGCCGAGACCGCGACGTAGATCAGTTCCTTCGTCAGGGGATCGAGCGCGCCCGGCGCCATCACCTGCCGCACGCTCTCCCATGTGCGCTTGAGCGTGGCCGGATCGTGCGCCAGCACCTTCCAGAAATTGTTGATCCAGTCGGTCTTCCTGGTCGCCATGATGTCGTCGTAGACGGCCCGGACCTCCGGCGAGGCGTCGGGATACTCGATCAGCGGCACGATGGGTGCGTGGGTCATTGGCGATCTCCTCGGATCAAGGACGTGTGATGCGGCTTACTCTCGAAGATGCCGCTCCGCGAGGTCCAGTGCCCTGCCGATCCGCTCTGCCGCCAGGTCTATCGTCTCCCGGGTCCAGGTAAGTGGGGGCGACAGGATCATGGTGTCGCCGGTAGCCCGCATCATCATCCCGCCTGCCACGGCGTGATCGCGCACAATGACCCCGGCATGGCCGGGACTGGGGAAGCGCTCGCGCGTCTCCCGGTCCTTCACGATCTCGATCGCGCCCAGCAGGCCGAACGTCCGCACCTCGCCCACCATGCCATGGCCCGACAGTTCTTCCATCAGGCGCTTGCGAAAATATGGCCCGGTCTCGTCACGAACGCGCTCGATCAATCCCTCGCGCTCGATGATCTCGATGTTCTTGAGAGCAACGGCGCAGGCAACCGGATGGCCTGAATAGGTATAGCCGTGGAAGAACTCACCGCCCTTGTCCACCAGCGTCGCGGCGATCCGGTCGCCGACGAACAGCGCCGATAGCGGCAGGTAGCCGGAAGTCAGCGCCTTGGCCGTGGTGATCGTGTCGGCCTCGATCCCCATCGACTGCGCCGCGAACCATTCGCCTGTGCGCCCGTAGCCGGTGATGACCTCATCGAGCATCAGAAGCACGTCGTGCTTGCGGCAGATGCACTGGATTTCCGGCCAGTAGCTTGCGGGCGGGATCTTCACACCCCCTGCGCCCTGTATCGGCTCGCCGATGAAGGCGGCGACATTCTCCGGGCCGGCCTCCAGGATCGCTTCCTCGACGGCCCGCGCGGCCCGCACGCCGAAATCGTGCTCGCTTTCGCCGGGACGCTGGTGCTCGAAGGCGTAGGGAGGCATCACGTGGACGATATTGGGCACCGCGCCGTGGAGCTGCCCGTGCATGCCGGCCATGCCGCCGAGCGACGTGCCGGCGATCGTAGAGCCGTGATAGGCCCACTGGCGTGAGACGATGCGGTTCTTGGAAGGCTTGCCCTCCAGCACCCAGTAGTGGCGGACCAGCCTCAGCGCCGTGTCGTTGGCTTCCGATCCCGACGACCCGAAGAACACCTGGTTCATGTTGGCGGGCGCGATCTGGGCCAGCTTCTCCGCCAGCAGGACCGGCGCGGGCGTCGAGCATCGGAAGAACGAATTGTAGTAGGGCAGTTCCTTCATCTGCTCGAAGGCCGCCTCGGCGAGTTCGGTTCGGCCGTAGCCGACGTTCACGCACCAGAGCCCGGCCATCCCGTCGAGGATCTCGTTGCCCTCGCTGTCATAGATGAAAGGCCCTTCGGCCCGGGTGATGATGCGGCTGCCGGCCGCGCGTAGGTCCTTGTGGTCGGTGAAGGGGTGGAGATGATGCGCCGCGTCGATCGCCTGGAGCTGCGACAGCGAATGGTTCAGGTAGGTCATGGAGTTCTCCCTCGTGCCTGGAATCGTTCCGGCCGTTGGCCGGTGGCGGATTCAGGCGCGAGGCGGCGGCGAGTAGCCGATGCGGGCACAGAGCCGGAGAAGTTCCGTGTGGCGCGTGCGCGGGGACGGCGTCGATGCGTGGCACTGGCGATGTCGGGCGCTTGCGGGCATCGCCCAAGGTAGCGCATCCACATGGCCCGCTTCAACCCGCGCGCCATGTCGCTTCCTTCGTGATCGGCGTCGCCACCGCTGCTATCGCGGGTGACCGCGAGGCGGAATATGGGCTCCCAGTCGCGATCACCCCTGCAAAGGATCGTCCATGAACGCATCGCCCGCGCCCGCCGAGACAGCGCATGCTCCCGAGCGCGCCCGGCGCGGCGGCCGCGCGGGAAAGCATGGCTCCGCCGGCCCGGCATTTGCCCAGCCGCCCTTCCGGCAGCTGCGCGTCCCGTTCGCGCCGACGAAGGTCGTCTCGGACGACGAGCTGGAATCCATCCATCTCGCCTCGCTCCGGGTGCTTCGCGAGATCGGCGTCGACGTCCTGCACGAAGGCGCGCGCGAGATCATGAAGGCGCATGGCGCGGATGTGCAGGCGGGCTCGGAGCGCGTCCGCTTCGACCCCGACATGCTCATGGAAATCATCGCCCATTGCCCGTCGACCTACACCGTCCACGCCCGCAATCGCGATCATGACCTGCGTTTCGGCGGCGACAATCTGATCTTCGCGCAGATGGGCTCGGCGCCCAACTGCTCCGACACCGACAATGGCAGGCGAACCGGCAACCGCGCCGACTTCCGAAACTTCATCCGCCTCGCCCAGATGCACAACGTCATCGCCTGCATGGGCGGCTATCCCGTCGAGCCGATCGACGTGCATCCGTCCATTCGCCACCTGGAGGCCCTGCGCGACATCGCGATCCTCTCCGACAAGGTCTCTCACATCTATTCGCTCGGGAAGGAGCGCAATCTCGACGGCATCGAGATCGCGCGCATCGTGAACGGCAAGACCATGGACGAGATGGCCGACTGGCCATGCACCTACACGATCATCAACACCAATTCGCCGCTGAAGCTGGACGTGCCGATGATGGAAGGCATCATCCAGATGTCGGGCCACGGCCAGGTCGTCATCGTCACGCCCTTCACCCTGTCGGGAGCGATGGCGCCGGTGACGATCGCCGGTGCGCTGGTTCAGCAGAACGCCGAGGCGCTCGCCGGCATCGCCTTCACGCAGATGGTCAGGAAGGGCGCGCCGGTCGCCTATGGCGGCTTCACCTCGAATGTCGACATGAAGTCTGGCGCACCGGCCTTCGGCACGCCGGAATACATGAAGGCGCAGCTCGTCGGCGGCCAGCTCGCCCGGCGATACCGAATTCCCTACCGCACCTCCAACACCTGCGCGGCCAATACGGTCGACGCCCAGGCCGCCTATGAGAGCGTCTTTTCGCTGTGGGGCGCGGTCCAGGGCGGCGGCAATTTCGTGCTGCATGCCGCCGGCTGGCTCGAGGGCGGCCTGCGCTGTTCCTACGAGAAGACCATCCTGGATATCGACCTGCTGCAGATGGTGGCCGAGTTCCTCACACCGCTCGACCTGTCGGAGGACGCGCTCGCCGTCGACGCGATCCGCGACGTCGGGCCGGGCGGGCACTTCTTCGGCACACCGCACACCCAGGCGCGCTACAAGAACGCCTTCTATTCGCCGATCCTGTCGGACTGGCGCAACTACGAGACATGGGCGATGGCCGGCTCGCCGACCGCGATCGAAAAGGCGAACCGGGTGTGGAAGGACCGGCTCGCCACTTACGAGGAGCCGCCGATGGACCCCGCGATCCGCGAGCAGCTCGACGATTTCGTGGACCGCCGCATCGCCGAGGGCGGCGCCCCGACGGACTTTTGAGCGCCATGGCGCTGCCGTCGACCATGCAGGCTGTGATCCTGACCGGCCATGGCGGGCCCGACAGGCTGGAACTGCGTGGCGACTGGCCGGTGCCGGATTGCGGCGAGGACGAGGTGTTGATCCGGGTCGGCGCGGCCGGCGTCAACAACACCGACGTCAACACGCGAACCGGCTGGTATTCCAAGGCGGTGACCGGAGGCACGGCGGCGAGCGCGGCCGGGGCGACGGCGGACGACGGCGGCTGGGCCGGCCTGCCGCTCGAATTTCCGCGGATACAGGGGGCCGATATCTGCGGCCGCGTGGTCGCCGCGGGGGCTGCCGTCGATGAGGGCCTTGTCGGCCGGCGTGTGCTGGTACGCACCATGCAGCCGGGAGATGATGGCGCCGAGGGCCTGGTGACCGTAACGGTCGGATCGGAAATGGACGGCGGCTTTGCCGACTACGTCGCGATGCCGGCCAAAATGGTCGTTCCGGTCGAATGCGGCTGGACGGACATCGAGCTGGCATCGATTCCCTGCGCATGGTCGACCGCCGAGAACATGCTGGAGCGGATCGGCGTCGTTTCTGGTGATCGCGTGCTCGTCACCGGCGCATCCGGAGGCGTCGGCTCGGCCGCGGTACAGCTTGCACGGCGCCGCGGCGCCCATGTGACGGCGATAGCGGCAAGCACCAAGCACGACTTCCTCGAGCGCATCGGCGCCGACCGGCTGATCGCGCGGCACGAGGATCCTGCGACAGCGATCGGTCGCGCCAGCATCGACGTGATCGTCGATCTCGTCGGCGGTCAGGGGTGGTCCACCCTGCTCGCCTGCCTGAAGCGCGGCGGTCGCTATGTCGTCTCCGGTGCCATCGCGGGACCTATTGTCCCGCTGGATCTTCGTGACCTTTACCTGAACGACTGGACGCTGAAGGGGGCTACTTGGCAGCCCATGGAGATCCTCGAAAACCTCGTCCGGTATATCGAGGCGGGCGAGATCCGGCCTGTCGTCTCGAAGACGTACCCCCTCTCGGCGATCCGCGAGGCGCAGGCCGATTTCGTCGCCAAGGTCCATCCGGGCAAGCTCGTGCTGGTGCCCGACGCGCTGTGGAACGAGCCCGCGGCCGACCTTCGTTTCGCGGGTACCCGTGACGAGGCACGCGCATGAGACTACGCCCCATCAACGCCCCCGACGCGCCGCAGCCGGTCGGCGGCTATGCGCAATCGATGGAGGTGAGCGGCGCCACGCGCCTTCTCTTCATTTCCGGGCAGGTCCCGGCGACGGTCGATGGAGATATCCCGTCCGGTTTCGAGGCCCAGGCGCGTCTGTGCTGGGCCAACTTGATCGCCCAGTTGTGCGCCGCCGACATGGGCCTCGACAACCTCGTCCAGGTGCGCATCTTCCTGTCCGACCGCAAATACATCGCCGACTACCGCAAGGTGCGTATCGAGGTGCTGGAAGGCCGGCAGGTCGGTCTGACCACGATCATCACCGGCATCTTCGACGAGCGCTGGCTGCTCGAGATCGAGGCCGTGGCGGCGGCATGACGACGCTGCCCCGCACCGGGACCACCCAGTTCAACGTGTCAGGAACGGATCTCATCCGATGAAATCTCACTACAAGGCAATCGTCATCGGGGGCGGCGTCGTCGGCTGCTCGGTGCTTTACCACCTCGCCCGCGCGGGCTGGACCGACATCGCGCTGATCGAGCGCTCCGAACTCACCTCCGGCTCGTCCTGGCACGCCGCCGGCGGCTTCCACACGCTCAACGGCGACCCCAACGTCGCCAAGCTGCAGGCCTATACGGTCCAGCTCTACAAGGAGTTGGAGGAGGTTTCCGGTCAGTCCTGCTCTCTGCACCTGACCGGCGGCGTGATGCTCGCCGACAGCCCCGAGCGCATGGATTTCCTGCGGCTGGCCCACGCCAAGGGTCGCTATCTCGGCATGGACACCGAACTCATCACGCCGTCCGAGGCGAAGGCCATGTTCCCCTTCATGGACGAGAGCCATTTCGTCGGCGCGATGTGGGATCCGGTCGAAGGCCATCTCGATCCGTCGGGTACGACGGTCGCCTATTCCAAGGCCGCCAGGAAGCTGGGCGCCGAGATCATCCTGCGCAACCCGGTGCGCCAGTTGACCCAGGAGGCGGACGGCACCTGGAACGTCGTCACCGAGAGCGGCACCGTCCGATGCGAACATGTCGTCAACTGCGGCGGCCTGTGGGCACGCGAGGTCGGCCGCATGGTGGGCGTCGAACTGCCCGTTCTCGCCATGGAGCACATGTACCTGCTCACCGAGCCGATGCCGGAGGTGGAGGCCTTCAATCGCGAGACCGGCCGGGAGATGGTGGGCGTGCTCGACTTCAAGGGCGAGATCTACACGCGGCAGGAGCGCAACGGCATCCTGCTCGGCACCTACGAGAAGGCCTGCAAGCCCTGGTCGCCGATCGAGACACCCTGGGATTTCGGCCACGAGTTGCTCGCGCCGGATCTCGACCGCATCGCGCCGTCGCTCGAACTCGGCTTCCGGCATTTTCCCGGTATCGCCAATGCCGGCATCAAGCAGGTCATCAACGGACCCTTCACCTTCGCACCGGACGGCAACCCGCTGGTCGGCCCCGTGCAGGGCCTCACGAACTACTGGGTCGCCTGCGGCGTCATGGCGGGCTTCAGCCAGGGCGGCGGCGTGGGGCTCGCGCTTTCGAACTGGATGGTGAACGGCGATCCCGGCTTCGACGTTTGGGGCATGGACGTCGCCCGCTTCGGCGAATGGGCATCGCTTCGCTACACGAACGCCAAGGTGCGCGAAAACTATTCGCGACGTTTCTCCATCCGCTTTCCCAACGAGGAACTGCCGGCCGCCCGTCCCGCGCAGACCACTCCCCTCTATGACACGATGGTGGCGCAAAATGCCGTCATGGGCGATTCCTGGGGGCTGGAGACCCCGCTCTGGTTCGCGCCGCAGGCCACCGAACCGAAGGACGTGGTCTCGTTCCACCGCTCCAACGATTTCGAGCATGTCGGCAACGAGGTGAGGAAGACGCGTGAGAGCGTCGGCGTCACCGAGATCGCGAACTTCGCCAAATATGAGGTCTTGGGAAGCGGTTCGGAGGATTTCCTCAACCGCCTCATGACGAACAGGATGCCGAAGTCAGGCCGCATCGTCCTGACCCCGATGCTCAACGAGTTCGGCAAGCTGATCGGCGACTTCACGATCGCCAAGGCTGCCGACGACCGCTTCATTATCTGGGGCTCTTCCGCCGCGCAGAAATACCACATGCGCTGGTTCGAGAAGCACCTGCCGAAGGATGGGAGCCTGCGCATCCATCGCTACGACCAGACGCTCGTCGGCCTGTCGATCGCCGGGCCGAACAGCCAGAAGCTTCTGCAGAAGCTCGTCGACGTCGACGTGTCGTCGAAGGCCTTCCGCTTCATGGATTTCCGCGAGATGGCCGTTGGCGGCGCGCCCTGCATGGTCAATCGGATCACCTACACCGGCGATCTCGGCTACGAGATCTGGATGGCGCCGGCCTACCAGCGGCTCGTCTACGCCGCGATCAAGGACGCGGGCGCGGAGTTCGGCATTGTCGATTTCGGCATGCGCGCCCTGCTCTCGATGCGACTTGAGAAGAATTTTCCGACCTGGTTCCGCGAGTTGAGGCCCATCTACGGGCCCTTCGAGGGTGGGATGGAGCGCTTCGTCAAGCTCGAGAAGAACGACTTCATCGGCCGCGAGGCCGCGGCGCAGGAGCATGCGGATGGCGCGAAGCTCAGGCGCGTCTCGATGGTGGTCGATGCGCTCGACGCCGACGTCATGGGCGACGAGCCGATCTGGGCAAGGGTAAACGGCAAGGACTTTGGCACTGTCGGCCGGACCCACGATTTCGGTGCGCCGCGCTTCGGGCCGGACGGCAAGGAGTTGCGCGGCTCCTCGGCAGCCCGAGGCGCTTCCGCCGTTCGCGGCCTCCATGACGGAGAATGGTCCGTCGTCGGCTGGGTCACCTCGGGCGGATATGCCCACCATGTCGGCAGGTCGCTGGCACAGGGTTACGTTCCGGTCGAACTCGCCGACCACGAGACGGAAGGACTGTTCGAGATCGAGATTCTCGGCGAGCGCCGCCCCGCCCGCATCAACCGCGAACCGCTCTTTGATCCGTTGGGCGACCGGATGCGCGCGTAAGCACGGGTTAACGGTTGCCCGGCTAGTCTCGCTTGGGTTCGGCCCGGATTTGCGCAGGACGCGACATGGCAGTCGATTCACGCCCACCGAGGCTCGCTGTACTCATCGACGGCGACAATGCCTCTCCTGGCGTTGCCAAGGAAATGTTCGAGGAAATCGCCAGGATCGGCGAGGCGACCGTGCGCCGCATATATGGCAACTTTGCCGGGTCGGTATCGAAGGGCTGGAGCGAACAGATTTCGCGCTATGCCATCATACCCCAGCAGCAATTCGCAAACACGGCCGGCAAGAACGCTTCGGACATCGCTCTGGTGATCGACGCCATGGACCTGCTGCATGGCGGACGGCTGGACGGCTTCTGCATCGTGTCGTCAGACGGCGACTTCACCCGACTCGCCGCCCGCATTCGCGAGCAGGGCCTCGACGTCTATGGCATAGGCGAAAGGAAGACGCCCGACAGCTTCCGACTTGCCTGCCGAAAGTTCATCGACACGGACGGCCTCCGGGCCAGGCAGGCCCACACGGAGAAAGAGCCTCCATCGGCACCACATCCTCCATCGAAGGCGATACCGCTGCTAACCAGGGCGATCGGCCAATTGGAATCCGAGGACGGCTGGGTTCATCTTGGTGTCATCGGCAATCAGCTTGCCAACCTGATGTCGGAGTTCGATCCGCGCAACTACGGCAGTCCCCGGCTGAGCGATCTCGTTCGGAAGACCGGCGCCTTCGATATGGCCCGCGACGACACGGGCCACATCAAGGTGAGGCCTAGGCCGAGCAGGAATGCCGCCTAGCGCGGATCCGTCATCTCGATCTCGCGGTTCTGCCGGGCGCGCTGGCGATCTTCTGCCTCTGCCTCGACGACCGCTTCGCGGTGTTCTTGCGGCGTGTCGTGGTAAAGCTCGTCGACCTTCTTTTCCTGTCGGACCTTTTCGTGCGGCGTCAGCTTTCGCCTCGTGAAGAGTGCGTAGGCGATCACCGCAGCCAGCACGATGGGCCCGACGACCGTCAGAAGCATCCAGATTGATTCGAACATCGGTGTCTCCTTTGCAGGCCAACGCGCGCAGGGGCGCCCGCGTTCCCCTATCGGAGGCGATCAGATGGCGGCGGCGACCTTGCGCAGCGTTTCCGGCGCGAGATGGCGCGAGGCGATGAAGGGCAGGCCCTTGTGGCGCGACGTCCACCCAACCACTTCCAGCCCCTCGCATTCCGGCATGAACCGCTTCGCCAGCGACCAGGAGCGGCAATCGATCGCGCAGATGTCGGCCGTGCCGCCCGCCACGGCGAGGATCGAGGCGCGGTGCGCGCCCGTCTCGACATGCTCTTCGAAAACCGACAGGTTCATCCCTGCCGCCTCGAGGTCACGGGAAATGCCGAGATAGCCGGACATGGAGGCACGGTCGTTGAAGGCGAAACGCACGCCACGCAGCCGGCCGAGCGGCAGGCCGTCGGCCGATCTCTCACCGGGCGTCCCCTTTCTCATCACGATGGCGCTGGAATAGAGCGGCCCCTGCCCGCCCGCGAAGGCCGAATAGTCGGGCTGGGCGAGCACGGCGACATGCGCCTCGAGGCCCGTCGCCTCCATCGGCCCCCAGCAGGTCTGGCCGACCAGAAGTCCGGGATGACGCCACAGTGTCGCAAGGTCGAGCTCGTCGGGGGGCAGCGATGCCGGATCGGGCGCGATCAGGCCGCCGGTCCGGCCGCCGGTCCGGTCGCGGATCCCGCCGGGCACGGCAGGCAGGTCTGCGTTCCGCCGTGTCAGGGCGTCCGGCGCGTCTATGCCGGCCGAGCGCAGGCGGTCGCGCAAACCGGCCCAGAAGGCGTCGGTCTCGGCCCGCGCCTCGGGCCAGTCATACATGGGCAGTGCCGCGAAATAGCCGCTCATCGCGCCTTCATGCCTGCCTGTAGCGCTCGATGGCAACATTCCTTGCGCGCGGGTCAGTCCTTGGAAGGTTCGGCCGGAACCGGGGCCGATCCCAGACCGCCGAGATTGCGCGCCCGCACGCGCGGCCGGAAGGCACGCCCCGGCTCCGGCCGGCGCCGCAGGAAGGGATGCACCACCGGCTCCTTGGCCTTCAGCGCGAAGGCGCGGAAAAGCATCCAGTATCCCGGATAGACATAGCCATTGTTCATCGCGATCCACTCGTCGCGACGCGCGCGAAAGAGTTCCGGAAGGCGATACCAGGCCACGTTGGGCTGCTTGTGATGCACGAGATGCAAGTTGTTGTTCAGGAAGAGCAACGAAAGCGGGGATCGTTCGACGATGATCGTGCGCCCGTCCGGCCGCTCCGACCACTGATGCTCGGCAAAGGTGCGGATGGCGATCATGGACTGGCCGAGCCAGACGGGCACCAGCAGGTAGAGCCAGATCGGCATGCCGAAGCCGAAATGGATCACCGGCAGCACGATGGCCAGCCCCGCGGCGTGATGCAGCCAGGCCCGACGTGCCCGCACGTCCCTTGCCGCCAGAAGCCTCGCCTCGGTCGCCAGAAAGGCCGCGGTCGACAGAAGCGGCCCGATCGCGAACCGGCCGACCATCATGTTGTTGAAGGCGAGCAGGGCCCTGAGCGCCGGCGGCAGCTCCTGAAATCGCCATAGGGCCCGGTACTGGCTTTCCGGATCGTCGAACGGATCGGTGAGCCGCTCGTCGGCGTGGTGGGCCAGGTGAAGCGCCTTGAAACGCCGATACGGGTAGACCAGCCCGACCGGCAGCCCCACCAGCAGCTCGTTCAGCGCGGCGTTGCGCGTCGGATGGCCGTGGCTGGCCTCGTGCATGAGCGAGGACTGAAGCGCGAGCAGGACCGCCATCGCAACCAGGGCCAGGACTGGATGGGCGGGCCACAGCAGCAGCCCGGTGCCCATCCATCCGCCATAGCAGGCCGCGATCAATGCGACCGTTGGCCATTCCACGCCCCCCCGGGCGTGCCTTCTTCTACTGCCCATTCTGCTCCACACCGCCCCAACCACGGAATCCCCCGATTCCTGACAGGATGGTGTCAGTAGCGTTTCGCGGATTCAACGCGACAATGTGCGGGATTTGTTGAGTATGCTAAATTGAATCCGCATCCGTTGACTTAAGTCACCAAATAGGACGTTCCGTGACCGCTCGCCCCCCGACCATCGACAAGCGCGACCTGGCAGTGACCTTCCGGGAACGGCTGAAGCTTCTTCTCTCGCGATCGGGCACGAATCAGTCGGGCTTCGCCGCCGCCGTCGGGATCGACCGTTCCGCGCTGTCGCAGCTCCTGGCCGGCACCGCCACCCGTCTTCCACGCGCCGAGACGCTGATCAACATCGCCGCCGCTCACAAGGTCTCGCTCGACTGGCTGCTGGGGCTCAGCCAGCACGAAGGCGACACCGGCGCGCTGCGCGCGACCGTCGAGATGGAGGAAGGCTCCGGCGGCGACGACCGCGCTCTCCTTGCGCGATGGCATGCCGAGGCCGCCGGCATGAAGATCCGCTACGTGCCCGCCGGCATTCCCGACCTGCTGCGGACCGACCAGCTCATCGACTACGAATCCGCGATGTCCAACCGTGACGCCCATGTCCAGCGCGACGAGACGGCGAGCAAGATCGACTACAATCGCCGGCCCGAGACCGACATGGAAATCTGCATGGCGCGCCATACGCTGGAGATATTCGCGCGTGGCAACGGCGTGTGGTCGGGGCTTGCCCCGCGCGCGCGGCGCGACCAGCTTCGCCACATGGCGCGGCTGCTGGACGATCTCTATCCCGGCCTGCGCCTGTTTCTCTACGACGGCCGAAGCCACTTCTCGATCCCCTACACGATCTTCGGCAGCAGTCGCGCGGCCATCTATGTCGGCGGGCTCTACCTCGTGCTGAACGCGACCGAGCCGATCCGCACGCTGTCGCGCCATTTCGACGGCCTCGTTCGCGGCGCCGAAGTTCATGCACACGAGATCGCAGCCCATTGCACCAGCCTGGCGGAATCTGTCTCGTTGACGTGATATAAAGACTTCTTTATATCGTTATCCGATCAGTTCAGCCTTCAGGATACCCTCATGTCCAATCCGATCGACGCCCTCCTGGCCGAGCGCGGCGTCCTGCTTGCCGACGGCGCGACCGGAACCAACCTGTTCGCGATGGGCCTTCAGTCCGGCGATGCCCCGGAACTCTGGAACGAGGAGCAGCCCGAAAAGGTCACTGCGCTGCACCAGGGCTTCGTCGACGCGGGAGCCGACATCATCCTGACCAATTCCTTCGGCGGCACCCGCCACCGCCTGAAGCTCCATCATGCACAGGACCGCGTCCATGAACTCAACCGCCGCGCCGCCGAGATCGCGCGTGCCGTCGCCGATGGCGCGGGCCGCAAGGTGATCGTTGCCGGCTCGGTCGGTCCGACCGGCGAACTTCTGGAGCCGCTCGGCGCCCTGACTTACCCCGAGGCCGTCAAGGCGTTCCGCGAGCAGATCGAGGGCCTCAAGGCGGGCGGCGCCGACGTCGCGTGGATCGAGACGATGTCGGCGCCGGAAGAGACGCGCGCCGCGGCCGAGGCCGCGATCGCCGAGGGCATGCCCTACACCTTCACCGTTTCCTTCGACACCGCCGGGCGTTCCATGATGGGACTGGCGCCGAAGGACATCCACGGCGTCGGCGAGGCGCTCGCGGAGGCCCCCGTCGCCGTTGGCGCCAATTGCGGCGTCGGCGCGTCCGACATCCTCGCCTCGCTCCTCGACATGACGGCCGCCCGGCCCGACGCCACGGTGATCGTCAAGGGCAATTGCGGAATCCCGGAGTTCCGGGGTTCCGAGATCCACTATTCCGGCACGCCCGAACTCATGGCCGACTATGCCCGCCTTGCGGTCGATGCCGGTGCCAGGATCGTCGGCGGCTGCTGCGGCACCTCCTTCGACCACCTGCGCTCGATGCGCAATGCGCTCGACACCCATGTGAAGGCCGCAAGGCCGACGGTCGAAGCGATCGTCGAACGCATCGGGCCGCTGCGTAACAAGACCGCCGACAAGAGCGGCAGCGAAGACGGCGCGGGACGCCGCGAGCGCCGTCGCGCCCGGGCCTGAACACTTCCTTAACCAGCCCTGGAAAGCCAATCTTCGGCCTTTGCTGTCACGCTCCCGCTTTCCCCGGGAGCCCGACATGGCCCTTCTGCGACTGGTGCTCGCGACGATCTATTTCCTCCTGACCCTGCCCGCCATGGCGCAGGAGCAGCCCGTCATCTCCATCATGCGCACCGCCGCGGATGCCGATGCGCGCCTTGCTCCCGGCGAACCGTTCTGGATCGAGGTCGCGTACCGTTCCGACGTCCCGTTGCGGCTTCAGGCCGCTGCGCGCACGCGCAGCGCCGACCCGGGATCGGTCGAGAAGCGCAACGCCACCTACCCGACCCCGCCCGGCGAAGGGCGCAGCCTGGTGTGGCTCGCCCTGTCCGGCACGGGCATGGTCGATGGCATCGAGATCACCGCCTACAACACCGGCTTCCAGCCTCTCGCGACGCTGCAGCTCGAGGCGCGGCCGCGCTGGGTCGAGGGCGTCGCGCGGCGCCCCACGCCCGACTGGGCGGCAACCTATCTGGCCGATCAGGCCGCGGCCGCGCAGGCCGACTTCGTCGCCGCCGGCCAGCCTGACTGGACCGACGTCCTGCTGGGCTGGGCCATAGCCCTCGGCATTCCCCTCTACCTCGTGCTGCAGTGGCTGGCGCTGCGCAGCCTCGCCGGCGGCTGGCGGATGGCCGCCTGGGTGCCTGCGCTCCTGATGGGCGCGGCCGGCATCCATGCCGCGCTGGCGCTGGCTGGCGGTTCGAACCTCTGGCCCATCCTTCTCATCTTCGCTGCGCCGCCCGCCGTCGCCTTCCTGCTGGCGCTGCTGCTGGCGGCCTCGGTGGTGCGACTGGCCCGGTCATGAGAAGGCCGGCGGGAATGTTCCCGCCGGCCGCCACGCCCGCCCGTTGCGCGCCGGTTTGCGCCGGCCACGCCTCTATCGCCGCCCGGGCTCGAGCGCCGAGGCAAGGCGAACCAGCGACAGGAACTCCGCCCGGTATCCGAAGGGATCGGCGCCGCGCGCGGCCGAGCCGATGGCTTCGATCTCTTGAAAGCTCATTGCGCTGGTCTGGCTCGAACCGCGCAGCTTCTGGCCGAATGCCGCTACTGCGACCGAGAAGCGCTGGTCGGTGGACGCCGCGTCGAATGACGCCGTCGCGTCCGCGTCCGTGACTGCCCGGGTGATGAGTTGCGAGGTTTCCTCGCTCGGAAGCTTGTAGCGGATCTTGACGAAGGCATACTCGTCGTCGGCCGGGGGTTCGCCTGTCCGCGCGTCCCCGCCATAGCGCAGGTCGTCGATCAGCCGCGCCGAGCTCGCCACCGGCGTCACCTCGTAGATCGCGGTGACCGAGTGCCCCGAACCGATCTCGCCGGCGTCGACGCGGTCGTTGTTGAAGTCCTCGCGCGCCAGCGCCCGCGTCTCGTAGCCGATCAGCTGGTACTCTGCGATCCTGGCGGGGTTGAACTCGACCTGTATCTTCACGTCCTTGGCGATCGGAAACAGCGTCGAGGAAGCCTCCTCCACGAGCACCTTCTGCGCCTCGGCCAGCGTGTCGATATAGGCGGCGGTGCCGTTGCCGTTCTGTGCGATCGTCTGCATCATGCGGTCGTTGAGATTGCCGCGACCGAACCCGAAGACCGACAGGAACACGCCGGAGGCGCGCCTTTCCTCGATCAGCCGCTTCAGGTCCTCGTCGCTCGTCTGGCCTACGTTGAAGTCCCCGTCGGTCGCCAGCATCACGCGGTTCACGCCGCCCTCCACGAAGGAGGACTGCGCCAGCCGGTAGGCCTCGCGGATGCCGGCCTCGCCCGCCGTGCTGCCGCCGGCCTCCAGACGGTCGATCGCCGCCAGTATCTTCTCCCTTTCCGATCCCCTGGTGGGTTCGAGAACCGTTCCGGCATTGCCGGCATAGGCCACGATCGCGACCGTGTCCTGATCTCCCAGCGTCGTGACCAGAAGACGGAATGCCGACTTCAGCAGCTGCAGCTTGTCGGGCTCGTTCATCGAGCCCGAAACGTCCACGAGGAAGACCAGATTGGCCTGCGGTCGTTGGGCCTGCGCCAGTTCATAGCCCTTGATCGCGACATGCATCAGCTTCGTGCCCTGGTTCCAGGGCGTCGGCATCAACGCGACATTCGCCTCGAAGGGCGTATCGGCGCTTTCCGGCCCCTTCCAGTCGTAGGGGAAGTAGTTGACCATCTCCTCGACCCGAACGGTGTCGCGCGACGGCAGGACCCCTTCCTTGAGAGCGCGGCGCACGAAGGAATAGGACGCCGTGTCGGCGTCGATCGAGAAGGTCGATACGGGATGCTCGAGCGCGGAGCGCAGCGGGTTGGTGTCGAAGCTCTCGAAGCGGTCGCCGGCAGGCTGCTGCGGCTGGAACGACGGCGACGCCACGGTCGGCACCCGCGCCAGTTCCTTGGTCGCGCGCATCGCCATGCCTTCGGCGAATTGCTGGTTTTGTCCGGCCGCGCTCGCCGGTGCCGGAGCCGGCATGGCCTGCTGACTCGCCGCCATGTCATTGGCTGCCGAGACCTGCGGCTGCGCGGGTGCCGCATCCTCGCGCTTCGCTTCGGCCTCGAGCGGCCGTGCCCGCTGCGGGGCTTGCTCCGCATCCGCGGCCGGCGCGGTTGGTGACACGTGTTGCGGCCGCACGACGTTCGGTCGTGGCGGCTGCATTTCGGTCATCATGGTCAGCGTGACATAGCCCGCGAAGGGCAGCACGAGGACGCCGGCCAGCGCGGGCACGGCGATGAGCTTTCGGTCCATGAGGCGTCTCCAGAACGGGGTTGTTCCGGTGCTGGGACGCGCCACCCTGTCCCTTCCTTGGGCGTCGGCCGCGAAATTTTCGTCGAAGGCGGCCATTGCGGCGTCGAGCGCCCTGCGGCGCGCGGCGCTGTCGGCAGGCGGCACGGGCAGCCGCCCCAGCCTCTCCAGTTCGCCGTCGCTCGTCATCGTCATCCTTCCCCGGCCGCGCGCGTCAGCACGCGCAGCCGTTTCTTCGCTTCGTGGATGTGCCAGGAGACGGTTGCCTCCGCGCATCCCATCACCTCGGACGCGGCCTGGTGGCCGAGCCCCTCGCCATAGACGAGCAGCACCGCCTCGCGCTGCTTGTCCGGCAATCGCCTCACCGCCGCCCACAGTGCTTCGGCACGCTCCTCCTCCTCGATCGCCTCGCTGCCAGAATCAGGTTCCACGGCATACAGCGCGGCCTTGCGCGCCTCCCGCCCGGCCTTGCGCTGCTGGTCGCGTGCCGCATTCAGCGTCAGCGCGTAGAGCCAGGTGGTGAAGCGGCCCTCGCCTCTGAAGCCGCCGATGGCACCGGCGAGCCTGATGCACACTTCCTGCGCGACGTCTTCGGCCTCCGGGCGGCTGGCCGACCAGCGCCACGCGACGCGATAGATGAATTCGTAGTGGCGCTCCACGAGAGCCGCGAACGCCGAACGGTCGCCCGCCCTGGCGAGCCTCACCAGTCGGTCATCGTCGGCTTCCGGTTCGGCGAGCATCGTTTTCATTGTCGCATCGTGGGACGCCGCCCGGCAGGAGATCCTTGGGGTCGCGGCGAAAATTATTCTTCAGCACGCCCACCGATGCAAACCATCGCGCGCCCCGGGCGTTCATCCTTCAAAGACCACGATGGAGACGAACATGGCCACCAACCGCGCCGAAGCCGCCACGAGCCGGCAGAAGGCGATCCAGAAGAAGGTCGACGCCGACGACCGCAAGGCGTCGAAATCCAGGTCCAGGCCCATGCAGGCCGGCGCCCGGCGCTACCCGGCGCCGCCCTTCCCCAAACAGCACCATCCCAAACCCGGCATGGAGCATGCGATCGATCCTCAGCCGCTCTACGACGCCCCGTTCTGGAAGGGCTCCGGCAAGCTCGACGGCAAGGTCGCGCTGGTCACCGGCGGGGACTCCGGCATCGGCCGGGCCGTCGCCGTCCTCTTCGCCCGTGAGGGCGCTGACGTCGCCATCGCCTATCTGAGCGAGACGCGTGACGCGGAGGCCACGAAGGCGGCCGTCGAGAACGAGGGTCGCAGCGCAATCTTGCTGTCCGGCGACGTCGCCGATCCGAAATTCTGCAAGAAGGCCGTCGCGCGCACCGTCGGGGAGCTCGGCGGCCTCGACATCCTCGTGAACAACGCCGCTTTCCAGGTCCACTCGACCGATTTCGAGGATCTGACCGAGGCCCATTTCGATGAGACGATCAAGACCAATCTGTATGGCTACTTCCACATGGCCAAGGCGGCCGTGCCGCACATGAAGCCTGGCTCCGCCATATTGAACACGGGCTCGATAACCGGCATCGACGGCTCGCGCGAACTGGTCGACTACTCGATGACCAAGGGCGGCATCCATGCCTTCACGCGTGCCCTCTCCGGCAATCTTCTGCCCAAGGGGATAAGGGTCAACTGCATCGCGCCGGGACCCGTCTGGACGCCGCTGAACCCTTCGGAGAAGGAAGCCGCTGACGTGTCGAAATTCGGCGTCGGCACGCCCATGGGCAGGCCCGCCCAGCCCGAGGAGATCGCCCCCGCCTACGTCTTCCTCGCCTCGCCGCAGATGTCGAGCTACATCACCGGCGAGATCCTGCCGATCATCGGCGGCTATTGAGGGCTACTCTCCGACCGCCTTCAGCATGGCCTTGGTGATCGACTGCCGCCAGGCCGTGCTGTCGGCCCAGGGATCGGCGGCATCCAGCCGGGCCGGCATGTCGGCGATGCCGAATACGTTCGCGGCCTTGAGCAAGGCGAGTTCCTTCCACGACACGGGCGTGGCGACCGGCGCGCCCTTGCGAGCCCGCGTCGAATAGGGCGCGATCGCAGTAGAGCCGCGCTCGTTCCTCAGATAGTCGACGAATATCTTGCCCTTCCGCTTGGCCTTGGCCATGTTCGCCACGTAGCGCTCCGGCGCGTCCTCGGCGACCTTCTGGGCGAAGCCGCGCGCGAAGGCTTTGACCTCCGGCCATTCCGCCCGGCGTGCGATCGGCGCGATGACATGGATGCCCTTGCCCCCCGTCACCATGGGCACCGTTGCCAGCCCCAGCCCCTCCAGCCGGTCGCGGATGTCGAAGGCGGCGTCGCGCACCGCGGCAAAATCGAGCCCCTCGTCGGGATCGAGGTCGAAGACCAGCCGGTCGGGCTGCTCCAGCCGGTCGATGCGCGAACCCCAGATGTGGAATTCGAGCGTCCCCATCTGCACGCCCGAAACGAGCGCGGCCAGATCCTCCGCATAGAGATACGTATCCTTCCTGCCATCGCTTTCCGCGATCTCGATGCGCCGCAGTTGCTGCGGAAAGCCCTTGGCATCGTGCTTCTGGAAGAAGCACTGGCCGCCCGCCCCGTCCGGGCAGCGCACGAGGCTCAAGAGCCGCTTCTCCACATGCGGCAGCATCCGCCCGGCGACCCGCTCGTAGTGGGCGGCAAGGTCCGCCTTGGTGACGCCCTGCTCGGCAAACAGCACCTTGTCGGGACTGGAAAGCTTGACGCCCGCGATCACGTCGCGGCTCTCATGCGCGTTCATGATTTTTCCCTTCGGCGTCTCGAGCACGACGGCGGCGGCCTTCTTGTCGGTCCTGACGCCCTTGGCCACGCCATGGCGCACCACGCCATCGGCCGTGAATTCGGCGAAGCCGACCTCGATGACGATGTCGGGCGTGACGAACCTCGTGCCGCGCGCGATGCCGGCCGGGAGCTCCGCGAAGGGCGAGGTCTTGCGCACCCTTTTCGCCAGCATCGTCGCGAGTTCGGCGACGAGGTCGCCCTCGAAGCTGCCGACACGTCCCTTGTAGACGAAATCCTCGCCCTCGAAGACGCCGACCAGCACCGACGCGAATGGCCGCCCGCGCTTCGAGGAAGGCGAAAAGCCGCCAATGACGAATTCCTGCGCGCGGCCGCATTTCACCTTGAGCCAGTCGCGGCCACGGCCCGAACGATAGGGCCGGTCGGCCCGCTTGGCGACGATCCCCTCATGGCCAGAAGCGCAGAGCGTATCGAGAAGATCGGGTGCGCGCCCCGCTATATGGGTCGAAAGATGGAGCGGCCCCTTGAGGTGCCCGACCAGCCGCTCGAGCCGCGCCTTTCGCTCGACGAGCGGCAGCGCGCGGATGTCCTTCCCGCCTTCCTCCATCATGTCGAAGACGAAGCAGGAAAGCGAACGCCCTCCCGCCTTGATCGCCTTCTGGAGCGCGGAGAAGCTCGTCCTGCCCTGCGCGTCGAAGGCGACGATCTCGCCGTCGAGCAGCGTCCCGTCCGTTTCCAGCGTGGCGGCTGCATCGGCGACCGCCGGGAACTTGTCCGTCCAGTCCTTGCCGTTGCGCGTGAACACGCGGGCCTTGCCGCCGGCAACCGCAATCAGCGCTCGATAGCCGTCATACTTCATCTCGGCCAGCCACTCCGCGCCCTCCGGCGCTTCGTCGACCAGCGTGGCAAGCTGCGGCTCGCGCCAGCGCGGCATCGCTTTCGCCCTGGTCCTTGGCTTGTCCGTCGGAGCAGGAGGGGTGTCGGCGAGGTCGCTCTTGGCGATCAGACGTCCGCCCTTTGCGATCTCGGCCATGGAGCGTCCGGAAGCGACGCTCTTGACGTGCTTCTTGAGAATGTCGCCGCGCTGCGGCTTCGCGCCCTCCTCGCGATGCCTGATCATCAGCCAGTTCTCGCGCTTTTCACCCGGCCTGGCTCGCATCCGCACGAGAGTCCACTCGCCCTTGAGCCTTTCGCCGTGAAGCCGGAACACCAGCTTGCCGTCCTTCAGGCCCTGGTCGAAATCGCCCACCGGCTCGAAGGTGCCGCGGTCCCACAGCATCACCGTGCCGCCGCCATATTCCTTCTCGGGAATGATGCCCTCAAAGCCACCATAGGCGAGCGGATGGTCCTCCGTCCTCACGGCCAGGCGCTTTTCGGCAGGGTCCGTGCTCGGCCCCCGCGTCACCGCCCAGCTCTTGAGCACGCCGTCCCATTCCAGCCGGAAGTCGTAGTGCAGACGCGTCGCGTCATGTTTCTGGACGACGAATCGTCTCCCCCCGGGCTTCTCCGCCCCGGCCGGCTCGTGGTCCGGCTCGGCCGTGCGGGAGAAGTCGCGCTTTTCCCGGTAGGTCTTGAGCAGTGCTTCGACGCCTGGCTTCGCCATGGCTCGGTCAGGCCGACTTCTTCTGCCGCGAGGCCGGCGCCTTCTTCGCGGCCGGCTTGGCGGCGGCCTTCTTATTCGACGCCGAGCCGCCCGGCCCTTCCAGGCTCTTCTTCAGCGCCGCCATCAGGTCGACCACGTTGCCGCCCTCGAAGCGCGGCTCCTCGCCCGCGTTCACCGTCCTGGGCTTGCGGCCCTTCGCCTTGGCCTTCAGGAGTTCGCGGATCGCGTCTGCGTAGCGATCCTCGAAGGCGCCGGCGTCGAACGGTCCGCTCTTCTTGTCGATGAGCTGCTTTGCCACTTCGAGAAGATCCTTCTCCGCCGGCTTCTCCGAGATGGACGAGAAGAAGGGATCGGTCTTGCGTATCTCGTCCTCGTAGTGGAGCGTCTCCAAAAGCAGGCCGCGGCTGCACGGCCGCACCGCGACCAGATATTCCTGGCCGCGCATGGCCAGTTGCCCGATACCGGCCTTGCCGGTCTGCTTCAGTGCGTCCCGCACCACGCGGAACGCGTCCTCCGCGAGTTCGTCCACCGGTGCCAGGAAGTACGGCTTGTCGTAGTAGATCGGCGGAATGTCGCCCACGTCCACGAACTGAACCAGTTCCAGCGTCTTCTTGGTCTCGAGCTTGATCGCATCGATCTCGTCGGGATCGATGAGGACGTATTCGTCGTCCTCGACCTCGTAGCCCTTCCAGATTTCCTCGTTCTTCACCGGGCCGACCCCCGGCACGACCTTCTGGTATTGGACGCGCTTTCCCGACGGCTTGTGGATCTGCCGGAACGACACGCGGGCCTTGGAGTTGGTCGCCGAGTACATCTCGACGGGAATGGAGACGAGGGAAAGGCGCAACTGGCCTTTCCAGACGGGACGCTCTGCCATGACACACACCCTTCGCGCCGCGAAGGCGACGCTCACCCGCGAATAACAGCAGCCGCTTGTGAAAGGTTCCGGACGACGCGTCCCGCGCGACGCGATTGCGCGCGGGGCGGCATCAGAACTTCCCCGTCTCCTTGAAGGCCTCCATGGTCGCGCGGATATGGTCGGCGCACGCTCTCACGGGTGCCGAGGCGTCGGAGGCGACGAGCATGCACAGATTGTAGTCCGACAGCGGGGGAAGCCCGTCCTTCTCGCTGAGCGCTACGATGTCGGCGCCGATGAAGCTCTTCGGCAAAGGCGCGATGGCGAGGTCGGCGAGGATCGCGGCGCGTTGGCCGGCCGTATGCGCGCTCATATAGGCGACCCGATAATCGCGCCCTGCCCGCCCGAGCGCGTCGAGCGCGTCGGCGCGCCACACGCAACCCTCCTCCCACAGCGACACCGGCAGCGGCTCGCACTGGTGCGCGCAGCCGCCCTTGGCGCCGGCCCAGACCACCGGCTCGGTGAGCAGGATCTCGGCATCCGGCGGCAGCGAACGGCAGGAGGTGAAGAGCGCGATGTCGAGCTGGCGCTCCGCCAGGCGACGCCTGAGGTTGCCGCTCATGTCGATCGTCACGTCGACCGCGATCGCCGGATGCGACTGCGCGAAGCGTTTCAGCACCTGAGGCAGCACCCGTTCGCCGTAATCGTCCGGCGACCCCAGCCGCACGACGCCCTGAATGTCCGGCATGACGAATTTCGAGACGGCCTCGCGGTTGATGGCAAGCAGGCGCCGCGCATAGCCCAGCAGCATCTCGCCGTCCTGTGTCAGCGACACCGAACGCGCGTCGCGATTGAACAGCATCCTGCCAAGTATCTCCTCCAGCTTCTTGATCTGCATCGACACCGCAGATGGCGTGCGGAACACGCTCGACGCCGCAATCGTGAAGCTGCCCGTCTCCGCGATCGCCACGAAGGTACGCAGCACGTCGAGTTCGAGCAGCGGCAGGGGATGGTTGATCGGGGCGTTCACGGCAGGCTCCATGATTCACTTTGATTGAACCGAAGCTTTACTCCATTTCGTTTGATTGAACAAGAACGCGGCGCGATATTCGCTTCACAGGACGGGCGCTCGGCCCGCCAGCCAAGGAGGAAAAGACCATGTCGCTATTCTCGACCTTCCACCGCATCGCCGCCGACCTGCGCGCGCGTCGTGCCCGTTACGTGACGGAACGCGCCATCGGGCGGTTGCCCCCGGAACTGCGCAAGGACATCGGCTGGCCCGACATGCAGGGCGAGGCGTTCCGTCTGCGCGAGCATTCCCGCTACGGCCGCTGGGCCTGACCATGGCCCGGCCGGACACGGTCGCGCCGCCTGCTCCGCCGGCGCGACCGATCATTGTGCAGTGCCCATTTGTCGGGCACGAGCCATGCGTCACCGGCATGACGCATACGCGCCAACTGCACGGATCGCGTGCAGAAGCCTAAGCATCTGGAAACAAAGAAACTCTTCTACCACGACGGCGAACGCTGCACTGTCAGTGTCGCATTTGAGATCATCCGCTTCGCTTTTTCAGCGGATTTTGCAGCGCAGCATGCCTATATCCGCGTCGCTACCGAGCGCCCCACTCCGGCAAATCAACGCGAAGGCACCCGAGTAAGCCTGCTACTGATTGAATGGAGGCCGTCATGAACCTGTTTTCCCGCCTTTTCGTGTCCAGGCGCGAAGCCAACCTGTCGACGCTGCGTGAGCGCGAGCGTCTCGGCAGGACGATGCCCGGACAGACTGCCGCGCTGGCGGCATCGCGTTACGGCTTCATCGTCAACTGAGTTTCCTGTCGCTCATTTCCGGATCGGCGGCGGTAGCGGCGTCCTGGCGGACCGCGTTCCGGGTGGGCGCGGCGCCGACACTCGCCTGCCGGCCGGCAATGGATCGGCGGCTTCGGTCGCCGTGACTGGCGGCCATGCGGATGCCCCCATCATTCGCATGGCCGTCCTTCGACATGCCGCGCCATGTCGCAAATCCTACAATTTGCAGCGTCCGGACCGTTGACAAGACGCGGCTATCCTGATGCCCTTTGCTGATTGCGACATGCCTTTCCCGGCATGTCCCGGCACATGGGGCAGACCGTGAGCGACAAGCGCAGCGTCAAGCGTTCGATCGTATTCTTCCTTGTTCCCGACTTCACGATGATCGCCTTCGCGACGGCGCTGGATCCTTTGCGATCCGCCAACCGGATGCTTGGCTACGAAGCCTATCAGTGGCGGCTGGCCAGCGTGGACGGCAAGCCGGTCAGGGCGTCGAACGGCGTCGAATGCGCGGTCAACACGTCGCTCGAGGACGAGCGCCGCAAGATGGTCGGCGCCGACCGGCCTTCAATGGTCATCGTCTGCTCCGGCCTCAACGTCGAGCGCTACCAGAACCGCTCGGTCTTCGCCTGGCTGCGCGAGGAATACAATCGCGGCGTCGCCGTCGGCGGCCTGTGCACCGGCGCCCATGTGCTGGCAGCGGCCGGGCTGCTCGCCAACAGGCGCTGTGCCATCCACTGGGAAAACCTGCCGGGCTTCCAGGAGGCGTTCCCCAAGGCCAACGTCTTCGCGGACCTCTTCGAGGTGGACCAGAACGTCTACACCTGCGCCGGCGGCACGGCCGCGCTCGACATGATGCTCAAGCTGATCGGCGACGATTTCGACGAGACGCTGGTCAACAGCGTGTGCGAGCAGATGCTCACCGACCGCGTCCGCAGCCCGACCGACCGCCAGCGCCTGCCCCTGCGCGCACGCCTCGGCGTGCAGAACTCGAAGGTGCTTTCGATCATCGAACTGATGGAGGCCAACCTCGCCGAGCCGCTCTCGCTCATCGAGATCGCCGACGACGTCGGCCTTTCGCGCCGCCAGATCGAGCGGCTGTTCCGCCAGGAGATGGGCCGCTCGCCCGCCCGCTACTATCTGGAGATCAGGCTGGACCGTGCCCGCCATCTCCTCATCCAGTCTTCCCTGCCCGTCGTGGAAGTGGCCGTGGCCTGCGGGTTTGTCTCCGCCTCGCATTTCTCGAAATGCTACCGCGAACTCTACCAGCGCTCCCCGCAACAGGAGCGCCTGGAGCGAAAGCACCTGATCGCGGCGTGAAACTATGCTGATCCAGGGCGCGCGCCACGCTCGCGACCGACCTCCTGCGCGGATGAGGGCGTCGTGCGCTACCGCCCTTCCCACATCCACGAGCGGCTGTTCCACATCTTCTCGCCGATGAGGCAGTCGACGTCGAAGGTCTCGGCGATCTTGAGCACCGGCAGGCCGCCGTCCTCCCGCGCCCAGGCGCGCGAATCCACGCCCGCCAGTTCGAGCACGAGCTTGCGGCGCACGGCCTCGGGAAATTGCGACCATTCGTTGACCGGAATGACGAAGGCCCCCGGCCCACCGATCACGCAGGACGTGTAGTAGTCGTCGAGATTGACCACGTCGAAGGCCGAGGCGAGCCCGCCATTGGTCATCAGCGGCAGCCCGTTGATGGTGATGCCGGCCTGGACCAGGCGGTCCCGCGTCTCGTGCACGGGCGGGCCCTGGTTGTTCGGCCCGTCGCCCGAGATGTCGATCACGCGCTTCATCCCGCGGAAGCCGCTCTCCTCGAAGAGCCCGCCGGCATACTCCAGCCCGCCGGAGATCGAGGTGCGCCGCGCGCTGGATGGCGGATTGGCCGTCATCTGCATGACGAAGTCTTCCGCTTCCGCGCGCGACGAAACCCGCATCCACGGCACGATGACCTTCTGCACCGTGTCGCCGGCCCATTCCATGTAGGTGATGGCGATCTTGCCGTGTGCCCCGTCGCGGATGGCGTTGAGCACCCGCTCGTCGGTGAGCGCCCTGGCATAGCCGTCGCGCTGGATGGCGAGTTCCTCGGGCGACATCGACAGGGACACGTCGACGGCCAGCACGAGTTCCACGTCGACGATCTCGTCGCCGGCGATCGCCGCGGAGCCAGACATCAGGACCGCGACGAGCGCGCCCGTGAGGCCGCCTCCTGACGCTCGTATAGCGGGCATCGTCCAGGACATCGGGCGATGATACGCAAATCGGCAGGCTTGGGAAGGAAGCCGCCCGCCTCCGCGATCACAAACGCGCTATCGCGCGCCGGGCGGACGAACGCCTCAGCTGCGAGGCTTGAGGTTTTCCGGATCGTAGAGCGGTCTGTAGCCGACGCCTGCAACCTCGACAGGGTAGGTTTCGCCGAAATACTCGACCTGGAGCTTGCGCCCTTCCTGGCAGTATTCCCAGGGCAGGTAGGCGAGCGCGATGTTTTTGCCGATCGTCGGCCCGTAGGCGACCGATGTCGTGAACGACAGGCGGCCGAGCGCGTCCTTCAGCGTTTCGCCCGTCGCCGGATCGAGCACCGGCATTGCGCCGACCGGATAGCGTGCGACGCCCTTGCCGTCCCGGTTGTCGGTCATGACGAGCGTGCACAGCATCGCCGGCTGGCTGGCGCGCGCACGGTGCTCGAGATGCTTCGCCTTGCCCCGGAATTCCGCTTCCTTGACCTTGGGTCGCTGAAGGTCGGCCTCCAGCAGATTGTACTCCGTGAGCAGGTCGGCATTCTGGAGCCGCAGGCTCTTTTCCATGCGGCGCGAGTTGGCGTACGTCTCGACGCCGAAGGCCATGACGCCCGTCGCCCTCAGCGCGTCCCAGACCGCGAGCCCGTCGCCATAGGCCATGTGCAGTTCCCAGCCCTGCTCGCCGACATAGGAGATGCGGAAGGCCGTGACGTCCTTGCCGGCGATCCGGATCGGCCTGATGGCGGCGAAGGGGAAATTCTCCGGCTCGAGCCCGGCCGGATCCTCGACCACCTTCTTCAATGTCGCACGCGCATTCGGCCCCCAGATGCCGATGGTGACGAACTGCTCAGACACGTCGGTGACCGTCACGTCGAAGCCCCGGTCCTCGGCGATCCGCCTGACGTAGTGGAAATCGCGCGGACCGGCATCCGCACCGTCGACCACCCTGCAGCGGTCCGCCATGCGAATGACCGTCAGGTCGGCGCGCACCATGCCCTCGTCGTCGAGGAAATGCGTGTAGATGCCCTTGCCGACATTGGCCTCGCCGCCGATCTTCGCCGCGCAAAGCCACTCCATCAGCGCGACGTGATCCGGCCCGGCGACGTCGAACATGTAAAAGTGCGACAGGTTCACGATGCCGCAATCCTCGCTCATGGCGAGATGCTCGGCATTGGAAACGCGCCAGAAATGACGGTTGTCCCATTCGTTCTCGCGAACGGGGACGCGGTTGCCGTACTTCTCCAGCAGGTGCTCGTTGGCGGCATAGCCATGCGCCCGCTCCCAGCCGCCCAGTTCCATGAAATATCCGCCGAGTTCCACCTCCCGGGCGTGGAATGGCGAGCGCTTGACCCCGCGCCCGGTCGCGTAGGGCTCGCGCGGGTGGACGGCGGGCGTGTAGATCTTCTGCGCCGCCTCGCCGCAACGCCCGGCGATGAAGTCCTCGGTCATCTGGTGGGGATAGAAGCGCGCATAGTCGATCGATGCGTGGTCGATTTCGGTCCGGCCGTCCGTCATCCAGTCGGCGACCAGCTTGCCGTAGCCGGGCGCGTCCTTGACCCAGATGCCGACGGCGTACCACAGCCCCCTCACCTTCTGGCTCTCGCCCACCGAAGACCCGCCGGCAGCCGACACCTGAAGAAGGCCGTTGAAGGACCGGCGCTCGTCATAGCCGAGCTCTCCGAGGATCGGCGTCAGCTCGATCGCCCGCTCGAGCGGCTCCATGATCTGTTCCATGTCCAGGTCACGCTGGGAGGGTGAAAGCCGCGCCTGCTCCTTCTCCAGAAGCTCGCGCGGATGGACGAGCCGCGGGTTCGTCTCCTCGTAATATCCCCATTCGATCATCCCGCCTTCGGATGTCGTCGGGTCGCCCGTGTCGCGCATGTAGGCCGAATTGCCCTGGTCCCGCATGAGCGGATAGCCGATCTCCTTTCCCGTGCCGGCGAACTCCGTATAGGGGCCGAAGAAGGTGAGCGGATGGTCCACCGGCATGACGGGCAGGTCCTCGCCCGCCATCGCGGCGATGAGACGCCCCCACAGGCCGGTGCAGACGACGACATGGTCGGCCATGATCGTGCCGCGCTCCGTCACGACGCCCCTGATGCGGCCGTCCTCGATGACGAGCGACTTCGCCGGCGTGTTGGCGAATGCCTGGAGCTTGCCGGAGGCTTCGCCCATGTCGACCAGCTTGCCGGCCACCGTCTGCGATCGCGGTATCACCAGCCCGGCGTCGGGGTCCCAGAGCCCGCCCTGCACGACGCCTTCCTCTATCAGCGGGAACTTCTGCTTGATGCCGGCCGGATCGATGAGCCGCGCGCTGGTGCCGAATGCCTTCGCGGACGAGACCTTGCGCCTGATCTCGTCCATGCGCGCGTCGTCGCCGACGCGGGCGACCTCGAGGCCGCCGACGCGGTCGTAGTGGCCGAGCTTCGCGTAGAAGTCGATTGAGTAGAGCGAGGTCCAGCACGACAGGAAGTCGTGGCTGGTCATGTAGCAGAAATCCGACGCGTGCGCCGTCGAGCCGATGTCGGTGGGTATGCCCGACTTGTCGATGCCGACGATGTCGTCCCAGCCGCGCTCGATCAGATGATGTGCGACCGAGGCGCCGACGATGCCCCCCAGTCCGATGATGACGACCCTGGCACGTGTCGGAAAGCCTGCCATGACATGAAGCCCTGATTTGCCGGATGCCGGCACACTATAGGCCGGCATGGACCGATTGCAGCCTGTTTGCGACATGGCAAAAACGCAGCGCGACCTCGGGCGCGCGGGCGCATTAACGGTTTGCTACGGCAGGGCTGCTAACGTCCGCGTCATGTCGTTACCGGCCCGCTCCCACGATCGATCGGACCGAACCGCCGACGCGCCCGCAAGGGCGCACGCGGCGGCGCGTTTACGCGTGGAGTCCGGCTTCGACTTCACCGGCGCCGACTATGCGAGCCTCTACGAGCGCTCCCGCGCCACCGCGTTCCAGCACCCCGTATGGCTCGACGCCTTCTACCGGCATCTGCCTACCGCGCGGGCTGCCGAAGGGCTGGTCGTCACGGGCCGTGACGATACGGGGCGTATGCTCTTCGTCTTGCCCATGATCCGGCGGCGCAAGTCGGGCGTCACGCTGATCGAAACGGCCGATCTCGGCGTCAGCGACTATTCCGCGCCGGTCGTGGACAGGGACTGGACCGCGCCGCCGGACCTCCGCGCGCAGGTCGCCGCAATCCTGCCGGCCCATGATCTCCTGCGCATCCGTCCGGTCCGGTCGGAAAGTTGCGGCGACTGGCAGGCATTCTTCGCGGCAGACAGCGTTCCGCTCGGCGTTTCGTCTCACGCCGTCCCGGTCGAGGCCCCCATGGCCGCCTGGCGACAGACGCGGCTCGACGCGAGCTTCGCGCGGCGCCTGGCGCGGAAGCGCAAGCGCTTCTTCGCGCAGGAGGGGGCCAGGGTCGAGCGCATACAAGGGGCCGATGCCATAGGACGGGCGGTCGACGAGATGCGCCGCCTGCGGAGCGGACGCTTCGAAGGCGACATGATCGCGCTCCCCTCCGTGCACCGGTTCTATCGCGACGTCGCCGTCAAGGGCGCCGAACGCGGCTTTGCCCATGTCTATGCGCTGATGCTCGGGCAGGAGGCGATCGGCTACGTCTTCGGCATCGCCGATCGCGGGCGATTCCACTACCTCCTCATCGGCTGCGACTACGAGGCCCATGGGCGACACTCGCCCGGCCTGCTGCTTTACGACGCCATCATCGACGACTGGGCCGAACGAGGCGGCACGGTGTTCGATTTCACGATCGGCGACGAGCCCTTCAAGAGCGATTTCGGCACCGCGCCGACGCCGATGTTCATGCTGGCCCAGGCAGGGTCGTGGTTCGGCGGCCTCGCGGCCACCATGTTCGACGCGCGCGAGCGACTGCGCCGCCTGCGCGGCAATCGGTAGGGGGGGAACGATGTCCGGTCACGCATTCCTGGAGAATTCCGTCATCGTCGCAGCACATGCGGACGACGAGGTCCTCTGGTTCAATGCGATCGTGAAGGACGTCGACCAGGTCATTGTCGTCTTTGAGGATTTCTGGGCGCATCCCGGAATAGGCGCGGCCCGTCGCGCTGCCCTCGCCGACTATCCGAGGGCGGGTGTCTCCTGCCTCGCCATCCCCGAGTCCGGCGCCTATGGCTGCGCCCAGTGGGATGCACCGCAGGTCTCGGAATTGGGCATCGAGTTCGGCATGGAGGCAGGCCGGCGCGCCGTCACCCGGCTCGCACGCAAGTCGCTTTCGCGCATCGCGTCGCTCGACAACGTCGCCAGCGAGAGCGTGGCCACCAGCTACCGCGCCAACTATCGCGCCATCTACGAGGCACTGCGCGGAAGGCTTTCGCCCGGCATGAACGTCTTCACGCACAATCCGTGGGGGGAATACGGCCACGAGGAGCACGTGCAGGTCTTCCGCGTACTCGACCGGCTGCGCTCCGAGATCGGGTTCACGCTCTGGATGTCGAACTACTGCACCGAGCGCTCCCTGCCCCTCGCGATGCGCTATTTCCACGCCGCGCCCGGTTCCTACCTGCGGCTGCCGACCGACAAGGCCTTCGCGGACGAGGTCGCCGCCGTCTACAAGCGCCATGGCTGCTGGACCTGGGCCGACGACTGGGCGTGGTTCGAAGAGGAATGCTACATGGAAGCGCCGCGCGAGCACGCCCCGCCCCGCGCCCACGCCCATCTCTTCCCGCTCAACTTCTTCACGATCGACGGCGCGCGCGGGCGCAGCTGGCTGCCGGTGGCGGTCGGCATGTCGGCCGCCTCCGCCGCCATCAGCGTGGCCATCGCCGAGGCGATCTAGCGATGAGCATCGCCGCCGAGCGCAGCCGTCCGACGGCGGCGGTCGCCCGCGGGCGCCTGCCGCTCTATCTTCTGGCGGTCGCGCTCGTCGGCGTGGTGATGCTGCTGGCGCTGCCGCTTTCGGCGCCGGTCGGCCCGATGTACTGGGACGTGTTCATCTACTACGACGCGGCCAACCGCATCGGCTCCGGCCAGGTTCCGGTGCTCGACTTCTTCACGCCGGTCGGTCCGCTGGGCTATTATCTCTTCGCGGCGATGCTGGCCGTCTTCCCGGATGCGCAGCCGACGCTGCTGGCGCACTGGTCGCTCCTGCCGCTGACCGCGCCGCTGATCGCCGTCGTCGTTGGGCATGTCGACACCCGCTCGCGTGCGATGGCTCTCGGGCTGCTGGTGCCCTTTCTCCTCTTCGCGCTCCTGCCCTTCAACACGCGCGACTACTATCCTTTCCCCGGGTCCGACGGCTTCGGCATCTACAACCGGCAGGTCTGCCAGCTCCTCTACGTGCTGGTCGCGGCGCTGGTCTTCGTGCGCGACAAGCGCCTTCTGGCCGCGCTCGTCGCCGTCACCGTCGCCGCGCTCTTCTTCGTCAAGATCACCGGCTTCGTCGCCGCGCTCATCCTTTGCGGCTTCGCATTCCTCAGCGGCCGGCTGCCGTTCCTTCATGCGGCCGCTGCCGCCGTCGCCTTCCTCGCACTGCTGGCCGGGCTGGAGCTGTGGAACGGGCTCGTCTCGCAATATGTCGCCGACATCCTCGCACTCGTCGCAATGAACAGCGACAGCTTGGCGCCGCGCATTCTGCAGGCCGGATCGCACACGTTCGGCGTCTTGGCGCCGGCCGGCGCGCTGATCCTGCTCGTTGCCTGGTGGGATCGCCGCCGCTTCGCCGAACGCTTCGCGGCATTGCGCGCCAGCCCGCGACCGGCCGCGTTCGCGGCTCTCGTCGACCACAATGCGCTATGGCTGGGCGTGACCCTGCTGGCCGGACTGGTGTTCGAGACGCAGAACACCGGAAGCCAGGCGATGATCTTCGTCTGGCCCGTGCTGCTGGCGATCCTGCTCGGCACCGGCCGCATGATCGCCTCGCCGAAAGTGCTCGTCGCGACCTTCGCGCTGGCGGCCGCTACCAGCCTGCCCGTCATGGTCAACACGGCCGAGCGTGCCGCCCGCGCCTATGTCGGCGCCGTCCGCAACCTGCCGCTCGAACACGCAAACCTGAAATCGCTCGGCAGCGTGACGATGCGCCCCGAGATCGCAGACCGCGCGCAGCGCATGATCGGCTTCTATCCGCGCCATGCGGAGACCTATCGCGACTTCGTCGGCGAGGGGATCCTGCCCAGCTTCGTCCAATACTCCGACTTCGACTTCCAGGTCACGCATCTCATGGCCGTGGACGAGGCCATCGACGCGCTTCGGGAGTTCGAGGCACGAAACGGCCTGCGCTTCGAGACGATCATGACGCTCAACTTCGTCAACGTGTTCCCGTGGCTGATGGACCGCGCCGCACCCCGGCACATCGCCATCGGCGCGGACCCGACGCGGGCGGTGCCGCAGCCCGGCTCGCGCGAGGCGGACGCCGTCGGCGACGTCGATCTCGCCCTCATGCCCACCTGCCCGCCAACCACCGCCAACGAGATGCTCTGGCGCCTCTACGAGCCGATGCTGGCCGGCCACCGGCGGATCGCTCTCACGCCATGCTACGACGCCTTCGTGCATCCGCGGCTGGCGGACAGGATCCCGTAGGCGGGTGCGTCCTTCGAGGCTCGCCTTCGACAAGCTCGGCTTCGCACCTCAGGATGAGGGAGGTGGGGTGCCTCGCGGCGCATCGTTGCGTCCTTCGAGGCTCGCCTTCGACAAGCTCGGCCTCGCACCTCAGGATGAGGGAGGTGGGGTGCCTCGCTTTCGCCGGGCGAGCCTCGAAGGACGCACCGCCCCGCAACCGGTAAACTTCGACCGGTTACGTCAACGCATTGTTTGCCCTGCAGTTCGAAACACGCCGCGACACGCTTCCATCGCAGCGTGAGTTCAGCCTTCGGTAGTCGCCCAGCGCTAGGGTCCCCCAAGCCAATTCGGGCACGAAGACGGGGATTGCGCGAGCAATGGATGCAAGGTCGGACCGCAACGCCGTACCGCTGGCGGTTGATCTCGACGGCACGCTGATTGCGACGGATCTGCTGTGGGAGGGGCTGTTCCTGCTCCTGCGCGGCAATCCGCTGCTCGTCTTCCTGTTGCCGTTCTGGGCCTTCGCCGGGCCCGCGCGGCTCAAGCACGAGATCGCCAGCCGCATCGACATCGACCCCGCTTCGCTGCCTTACAGGCCGGAGGTTCTCGCACGTCTGGAGGAGGAGCGCGCGTCAGGCCGTCGCCTCGTGCTCGCGACCGGCACGCCGCGGAAATTCGCCGACGCCATCGCCACCCATCTCGGCATCTTCGACGCCGTGCTGGCCACCGCGAACGGCCACAACCTCACCTCCGGCCGCAAATGCGCGGCACTGACCGGGGCGCATGGCGACGCCGGCTTCGACTACATGGGCAACAGCCGCCACGATCTCGCCTGCTTCGATGGCGCGCGCCGCGCGATCGTCGTCGCGCCGGACCGCCACGCCGCGCGCTGGCAGCGTACGCATGGCGGCGAGCTGCTCGATACGCCCAGGGCCGACTGGAAGACAATCGTCAGGATGCTGCGTGTCCACCAGTGGCTCAAGAACGTCCTGATCGCCGTGCCGCTCGTGCTCGACCACGAATATCTCAACTTCGGCATGCTCGCCGCCGCCGCGCTGGCATTCCTGTCCTTCAGCGCCGCGGCTTCGGCGATCTACATTCTCAACGACTTCTTCGACCTCGCGCTCGACCGCCGCCATCCGACCAAGCGCAACCGGCCCTTCGCCGCCGGCCTTCTTTCCATCCCGTTCGGCTTCGTCTCGATCGCGGTGCTCCTGGCCGTCAGCGTCGTGGCGGCCGCCTTCCTGCCGCCGCTCTTCTGGGCCGCGCTCGCCACCTATCTCGTGGCGACCACGGCATATTCGCTGTCGCTCAAGCGCATGCTGCTCATCGACGTCATGACGCTGGCCGGGCTCTACACGATGCGCATCCTGGCGGGCATGGCCGCCACCGGCACCGACGTGTCCTTCTGGCTGCTCGCCTTCTCGATCTTCTTCTTCCTGTCGCTGGCCATGGTGAAGCGCTACGTCGAGTTGCGCACCACCGAGCTCAGCGCCAAGGAGCGCATCGCCGGCCGCGGCTATCGCGCGGAGGATCAGGAGATCGTCGCCATGTCCGGCATCGGTGCCGCCTTCGCGGCCGCCCTGGTGCTGGCGCTCTACATCGACTCCTCCGCCGTGCGCGAGCAGTACGCCCATCCCATGATGATCTGGCCGCTCGCCCCGATCGTCCTCTACATGACCATGCGCATCTGGATCCTCGCGCGCCGCGACGAGATGCACGACGACCCCGTCGTCTTCATCATCCGCGACTGGCGCAGCCAGCTCGTCGCGGGCTTCGGCGGCCTCCTCCTGATCGTGGCGGCGCTGATCCCATGACGATGTCGCGCTACCGCAGTTTCGGTCTCGCAGGCCCGGGCGCCGGTCGCGCCATTCCGGCGGCCGAAGGCGTGGCGCTGCTGACCGCGGGCGACGCGCTGCCCGGCAGCGTGCTCGGTTTCGGCAACGGCCGCTCCTACGGCGATTCCTGCCTCAACGGGGCGGGGACGCTGATCGACATGCGCAGCATGAACCGCATCCTGTCATTCGAACCCGCGACCGGCATCATCGAGGCCGAGGCGGGCACCATGCTCGCCGAAATCATCGCCCATGCCGCCCCGCATGGCTGGTTTCCCGCCGTCGTTCCCGGCACGCGCTTCGTGACGCTCGGCGGCGCGATCGCCAACGACATCCACGGCAAGAACCACCACCGCCGCGGCAGCTTCGGCTGCCACGTCGCCGGCTTCCGCCTGCTGCGCTCGGACGGGCGGCTGCTGTCCTGCAGCTCCGTGTCGAACCCCGGACTTTTCGCCGCGACCATCGGCGGCATGGGCCTTACCGGCCTCGTGCTGACCGTCAGGCTGCGCCTGATGCGCATTTCTTCGCCCGACGTGATCGAGACGGTGACGCCGTTTGCAGGCCTCGACGACTATTTCGACCGCGCCGAGGCCGAAGACGAGGCCAACGAATACGCCGTCGCCTGGATCGACCAGCTCGCCGGCGGCCGCCGGGCCGGACGCGGGCTCCTCCTGACGGCCAATCATGCCCCGCCCGGCGACGTGCCGACGGACCTCGCAGCGGCGCGTCTCTCGGTGCCCTTCGACCTGCCATTCGGCGTCCTCAACCGGCCTTCGCTGACCATGTTCAACGCCGCCTACCGGCTTTCCAAGACGCGCCACAGGGAACCGTCCCGCAGCCCCGCAGCGAGCTTTTTCTTCCCCCTCGACGGCGTCCGCGACTGGAACCGGCTCTACGGACCGCGCGGGCTTCGCCAGCACCAGAGCGTGGTGCCGCACGAGGCCGCGCGCAGCGCAATCCCCGAACTGCTGGAGGAGACGCGCCGCGCCGGGCAGGCTTCCTTCCTCACCGTGCTCAAGCGTTTCGGCTCCATCGCCTCGCCGGGGCTCATCCCCTTCGCGCGCCCCGGCTACACGCTGACGCTCGATTTTCCGTGGCGGGGCGCGACGACAGACCGGCTCCTCGACAGGCTCGACGCGATCACGCGCGGGGCCGGCGGCGCCGTGAACCCCTACAAGGACGCCCACATGTCGCCGGCAACCTTCGCCGCGGGCTTCTCCCGCTGGAGCGAGGTCGAAGCGCTGCGCGACCCCGCCTTCATGTCCGACTTCTGGCGCCGCACCGCCGGCAGGCTCCTGTCGGGCGAACACCTGCGCGAGGCCGCCGAATGACGACCCGCCACACCTGTCTCATCGCGAAGGAAATCGCATGAAGTACATTCCCTTCATCCTGTTCACCGTGGCGACCAACGCCGCCGCCCAGCTCATGCTGAAATACGGCATGATGCAGCTCGGCCCGCTGTCGTTCGCCGGCGTGAACCCCTTCTTCAAGGTGCTGCAGATCGTCTTCAGCCCGTGGATCTTCCTCGGCCTGGCGACATTCGTCATCTCCATGGCGTCGCATCTCTACGTATTGTCGAAGGTCGAGCTTTCCTTCGCCTATCCCTTCCTCAGCCTCGCCTACGTGCTGGTGGCGGTCTTCGCCTATTACGTCTTCCGCGAGGACCTGAACGCGCTGCGCGTCGCCGGCATCGGGCTGATCTGCATCGGCACCGTGCTGATCGCCCAGAGCGGGCGCGACACGGCGCACGCCGCCTCCAATTCCGATCCCGTACAGACAAGCGAGTTGAGCCGATGAGACACGTCATCTTCGGCGGCGACGGTTTCGTCGGCCGCCATCTTGCCCCGAAGCTTCTCGCCGACGGCGAGGAAGTCATCGTCGCCGACATCGCCCGCAGCGACCTGCCGCATTACAAGAAGGCGCGCTTCGTTGCCTGCGACGTCACCGACCCGCAGTCCGTGACGGCGGTCGGCATCAGGTCCGACGACATGGTCTACAATCTGTCGGCCAAGATGCTGTCGCCCATCCAGGTGCGTGCGAAGCGCCACGAGTTCTTCTGGCCGGTCAACTACAACGGCACAGAGAACATCATCCATGCCATGGCCAGGGCGGACGCGCCGCGGCTCGTCCACTACACGACCGACATGATCTACGGCCACACGGTCTTCCAGCCGATGACCGAGGACCATCCCGTGGCTCCGCTCGGCGAGTACGGCCTGTCGAAGCTGAAGACCGAGGAACTGGCGGCCGACTGGCGCACCCGCGGCATGTCGATCACGCTCTTCCGCCCGCGCCTCATCATCGGCCCGGGACGGCTCGGCATCCTGGAGAAGCTGTTCAGGCTGATCGACATGAACCTGCCCGTTCCCATGATCGGCTCGGGCCGCAATCCCTATCAGTTCATATCGGTCTTCGACTGCGCCGAGGCCGCCCGCCTCGCCTGGAAGGCCGGGGTACCCAACGAGGCCTACAATCTCGGCTCGCTCAATCCGCCGCCGGTCAGGAAGCTGCTCGGCGACCTGATCCGCCATGCCGGGTCGAAGTCATTCCTGCTGCCGACGCCCGCCTGGGCGGTCAAGCGCACGCTCGACCTTCTCGACCTCATGAACATGCCGATCATGGATCCGGAGCAGTATCTGATCGCCGACGAGGAATGCATCCTCGACGTATCGAAGGGCAGGCGCGACCTCGGCTGGGTGCCGCAATACCGCGACGAGGACATGTTGATCGCCGCCTATACCGAATATCGGGCCAAGAAGGATGGACGCGCCGTCGCCGACGCCCATCCCGCGCCCGCCGAATGACCGCAGGACAGGGGAACGGGGCAATGACCGTGATGACCAGGACCGCAACCGCCGGCGCTCGCGCCGTAGTCGACACGCCGCAGCTTTCGCCCGGCATGGTGGCAAGGCCGAAACTGATGAGCGTCGAGGACGCCAAGGCGCTCGACGTCGCCGCCATGACCGAGCTCTTCAGGGACCACATCAATCCCGGGCAGCTCCATTTCATGAAGCTGCTGGGCTTTCACAAGGTCAAGGTCGAGCGTGCCGAGGGCATGCACTACATCGACCAGAACGGCCGCCGCATCCTGGATTTCTTCGGGGGCTTCGGCTCGCTCGCCTTCGGCCACAACCACCCGAGAATCATCGAGGCACGCCAGCGATTCCAGGACGAGAAGCGCCACGAGATCGCCATCGCCTTCATGTCGCAATATGCAGCCGCCCTCGCGCACAACCTCGCGCAGTGCTCGCCGGGCGATCTCGACATGGTGTTCCTCGGCTCGTCGGGCTCGGAGGCCATGGAGGCCGCCGTCAAGCTCGCCGAGCGCGCCGCCGGCCCGAAGCGTCCCAAGATCGTCTATGCCGAAAATTCCTTCCACGGAAAGACCAAGGGCGTGCTGTCCATCACCGACGGCCCGCTCTATCGCGGCGAGTTCAGGCTCGTCGACGGCAACGTCCGCGTTCCCTTCGGCGACCTGGCGGCGATCGAGGCGGCGTTCCGTGCCGACCCCGAGATCGGCGTGATCGTGCTCGAGACCGTGCAGGGCGGCGGCGGCATCATCCAGGCCGATCCCGATTTCTGGACCGGCCTTCGCGCGCTCTGCGACCGCCACGGCGTCATCTGGGTCGCCGACGAGGTGCAGTGCGGCTTCGGCCGGACCGGCCGCTTCTACGCGTTCGAGCACTATGGCGTCGTGCCCGACATCACCGCGCTCGCCAAGTCGCTTGGCGGCGGCAAGGCCGCCGTCGGGGCGATGATCGCCAGGCGCGACATCTACATGAAGGCCTACGGCACGCCGAAGACCGCGATGATCCACGCACAGGCAACCTTCGGCGGCATCGGCGAGGCCTGCGTCACCTCGATCGAGGCGATCAACGTTCTCTACGACGAGGGGCTGATCGACAATGCCGAGACGACGGGCGCCTACCTGCTGGAGCGCCTGCGCGCCGTCCAGGCCAAGCACCCCAGGATCGTCAAGGACGTGCGCGGCAAGGGCTTCATGGTCGGGCTGGAGTTCCACGACTTCTCGCAGACGCTGCCGATGGTCCTGCGACCCGTGGTCTCCATGCTCGACGACAAGCTGAAGGGCTCGCTGTCGGGCTTCGTCGGGGCGCTGCTGCTGCGCGACTACGACGTGCTCGTCGCCTTCACCGAGTACAACCGCAACGTCATCCGCCTCGAGCCGCCGCTGATCTGCCGGCGCGAGCATGTCGACATCTTCGTCGCCGCGCTCGACGACCTGCTGTCGCGGGGGATCGTCTCGATTGTCAAGGATTTCGTGAAGAGCCAGGTGAAGTAGGGGCGCCACTCGCGGATCGGACTTTCGAGGCGCACCTACCTCCTGGTGCGTCCTTCGAGGCTCCCCTTCGGCAAGCTCAGGGTCGCACCTCAGGATGAGGCGGGTTGAGGCCGGCACCTCGGGATGCGGGGGTTGGGGCCTGCAAAGCCCGTTGCGCGGTGGTGCGTCCTTCGAGGCTCGCTCCGCTCGCACCTCAGGATGAGGGACGTTGGGGGGCCGGCACCTCGGGATGCGGGGGGCTGGGGGCCGGCGTAGCCCGTTGCGCGGTGGTGCGTCCTTCGAGGCTCGCTCCGCTCGCACCTCAGGATGAGGGACGTTGGGGGGCCGGCACCTCGGGATGCGGGGGGTTGGGGCCTGCACCTCACGATGAGGGGGTCGTGCCTGCTTCCCTCATCCTGAGGTGCGACCCTGAGCTTGCCGAAGGGGAGCCTCAAGGATGCACCCATGCCGAGGTTCAGCGCACGCGTCCCTCGCCGCCGCTGATCTCGATCGTCTCGGAGCCCGTGAGCGCCTCGCGGTCGCCGTTGGGCATCGTCACGAAGCAGCCGTCGGGGCAGAAATCGACCGTTTCTCCGGCGCCGACGACGAGTTCGGCGCGGTTGCCGCCCTCGGTCACGATCAGCGTTCGCGCCTCGCCATCATTGTTGATGGCGCTGGCGGCGAGCGCCGACGCTCCGGTCGCCATCAGCGCGAGAATGGAGAGCGTGATCCTGGTCATGCGTCCGTCGGTGTCGCCACCGCCTTCTGTTGCCCGCGGGGAGAAAGGCTCCCCGATACGCGGCAATGTATAGTCCCGCCTGGCTGAATGCCAACTGAATGGCGCAGTTGGCGGCCGTTCACGGGGCCTGCCATCACGAATCCGGGTCGGGCTTCCTGCGCCTGCGGCGCTTCGCCTGCGCGGGCAACTCCTCGACATGCAGTTCGGGCTCGGCTTGTGACGCAGGCGGCGGATGGGCCGCGCGCGGCGTCGAGGGCATCTCGATGCCTTCCTGCGCAAAACGCTCCATCAGCGCGAAGCGGATATCGTTCTGCACCTGCGTACCGGCCAGCACGTCGGCTACGAAGACCCTGACCTGGAATTCCAGCGCCGCCGGCCCGAAATTCGAGAACAGCACGAACGGCTCGGGGTTGCGCAACACGTTCGGGTGGGAGCGCGCGATCTCGCCCATGATCTCGAAGCCGCGCCGGGCGTCGGTGTCGTAGGCGAGCTGTACGTTGATATCGATGCGCCCGAGCTTGTTCTTGTGCGTCCAGTTTCCGACCGCTGCGTTGATCAGTTCCGAATTGGGCAGGATGACCGTCTGGCGCTGGAAGGTCTCGATCTCGGTCGCCCGCACGCTGATCTTCTTCACCGTGCCGGAGACGGGTCCCGCGACGATCCAGTCGCCCACCTTGAACGGACGCTCGGCAAGCAGAATCAGCCCCGACACGAAGTTGGAGACGACGTTCTGCAGGCCGAAGCCGATGCCGAGCGAGAGAGCGCCCGCGACCAGAGCGAGGTTGGAAAGGTCGATTCCGGCGGCCGAGATGCCGATGAGCGCCGCCACCGCCACGCCCGCATAGCCGACGGCGGTGCGGATCGAATTGCGCACGCCGGTATCGACGCGCCCGCGCGCCATCACCTTGCCGTCCAGCCAGCCCTGGAAAAGCCGCGTCACGAAGAACCCGACGACGAAGACGAGCACGCCCGTCAGGATGCCGATCATCGATATCGACACCGAGCCGATCCGGATCTCGGTCGCCACCCGGTAGACCCATGCCTGTATGTCGCCCCACTGGAAGCCCCACTGGAACAGGATCAGCGGCACCCCGAGCACAACGACCAGCGCGTTGATGCCGATCGACAGTGCCAGGCCAAGCTGGTCGAGCGTCCCCTCTTCCAGGCTCCATAGGCGCGCGATCCGTCGGCCGAGCGCGGTCTGGGCGAAGCCGCCCTCCTCCGAGATCGCGCCGGCCGAGAGGTAGCCGATATACATCGTCGTCAGGATCGCGCCGGTCACGACGATCTGCTGCGACAGGAACCGTGCAAGGCCGATATAGCCGAGCAGCGCGGCCGCGATCGTGATGCCGCCCAGCACGAAGAGCACGTATCGGAAGGGAAGCGGCCATGCCCGCGAGCGCGGATCCTCGCCAACCGGCGGGAAGGGGCGCAGCGCCCCGATCATGACGACGAGGATGCCGACCAGCACCGTTGCAAGCAGGCTCTTGCCCACCGTGAAGGCGAGCGGCGAGGCCATGACCTCGCTGACGCGGCTCAGGAAGAAGTCCAGCCCGTTGATCGCCGCCGTCAGCGTGATCAGCCAGACCAGCACGCGCGCGGCCCGCGATTCGATGTCGATGAGCCGCCAGTTCGGCAGGTCGGGCGAGAGTGCGCGCCACGCCAGGCGGTGGATGAAGAAGACCAGCGTGGTCACCTGGAATGCGGCGAGCAGGATCGGCGCAATGTCGGCGCGCAGCACGTTGTAGGCCGAATAGAGGAAGTGGGTGGCGCCGAGGAACGCGGCCAGGGCGGCGGTCGGCAGCAGCGTGGACCAGAAGGCTACGGACAGGCGGCTGAGATAGCTCGGGTCGGGGTCCGTGTGGTCCGCCACCAGCAGCCTTCCGAAGAGACGCCGGCCGCCGAACAGCAGGACGAGCGCCAGCAGCAGTGCGAGGAAAGTCGCACCCAATAGCGGCGCCAGCTTGAAGCCCGTCGCGAAGCGCAGCCACGATGCGACCCGCCCGTAGAGTTCGCGCATCTCCCCGCCGAAGTCGCGCGCGACCTCGCCGATCAGCGCATAGTTGATCTCGTAGCGCTTCGACAGGGTGCTGGTGAACAGCGCCCGCCTCAGCGCGACCACCTCGTCGATCATGCGGTTTACGCGCAGCGACAGGTTCTCCGCCTCGCCGAGCAGCGTGTTGATGTCGGCCTTCTCGCCGATCAGGACGGCGCGCTCGCGCGCCAGCGCTTCTGGCTCCGCCGGCTGCCCCTCGCCCGGCATTGGGCCGAGCTGGTCGAGTCTCGCATTTATGTCGGCGAGCCGTGGCCGGAAGGCGACGCCGCTCTGCAGCAGCGCGCGCGCCATGTCCTCGAGTTCGAGCCTTATCTCCACCAGCCGCGCGTCGTTGCTGGCGCCACGCTGGATCTCGTTGGCGAGCTTCTCGGCCTTGTCGGCGTGGCCGGCGATGACCGGGCGCTGCTGCGCCGAGATCGTATCGTCCTGCGCCCATGCCGATGGCACGCACAGGGCGAGCCACAGGAGCATCGCGCTCACGACCACGCGCATGGCTGCGACAATCGTCCTTGCTGTCACGTGGCGGCCGATCCGATGGTTCCGACTTGGCAATCCTTACTGTCGGGCATTTGCGGCGGCAAGCCGGCGATGGTCGGTCCCGCGAAAGGCGATGGCGCTTTCCTGGCAATTGTCGCGCGGCGGCGTCTATAGTCTCCGCCATCGCCGCGAAGGATCGGGGAACATGGCGGAATATTCTGCGCTCGCGCTCTTGAGGAATGCCTGGTCCGGCAATCGGGACTGGAAGCCGGCCTGGCGCAAGGCCGAGCCACGCCCGTCATACGACGTCGTCATCGTCGGCGGCGGCGGGCACGGCCTGTCAACCGCCTACTACCTCGCCAAGGAGCACGGCATCACCAATGTCGCGGTCGTCGAGCGCGGCCTGCTCGGCCAGGGCAATGTCGGCCGCAACACCACCATGGTCCGCTCCAACTACCTCCTGCCCGGCAACACCTTTTTCTACGAGCATTCGATGAAGCTGTGGGAGGATCTCGCCCACGAGCTCAACTACAACGTCATGTTCTCGCAGCGCGGCGTGCTCAATCTCGCGCACACGCCGGCACAGCTCGACGATTTCGCCAGGCGCGGCAATTCCATGCGCCATTGCGGCATCGACGCCGAACTGATGTCCCGCGAGCAGATCGGCCGCTTCGTGCCCGCGCTGGACCTCGACGTCGGCGGACGCTTTCCCGTCGTCGGCGGGCTCATCCAGCGCCGCGCCGGCACCGCGCGCCACGACGCGGTCGCCTGGGGCTACGCCCGCGGTGCCGACAGGCGCGGGGTGGACCTCGTCGAGAACTGCGAGGTGACCGGCTTCCTGCGCGACGGCGACCGCATCACGGGCGTGATGACCAGCCGCGGCGAGATACGGGCCAAGAAGGTCGCGGTCGTCGTTGCGGGCTCTACCGGCCACGTCATGAAGATGGCGGGCATCGAGCGCCTGCCGATCGAGAGCCACGTGCTCCAGGCCTTCGTGTCGGAAGGCATCAAGCCCTTCATGGACACGGTCGTCACCTTCGGCGCCGGCCATCTCTACGTCACCCAGTCCGACAAGGGCGGCATGGTCTTCGGCGGCGACATCGACGGCTACAACACCTATGCGCAGCGCGGCAACCTGCCGATCGTCGAAGACGTGATGGCCGAGTTGTGCGCGCTCTTTCCCGGCCTTTCGCGGGTGCGCGTGCTGCGCTCCTGGGGCGGCATCATGGACATGTCCATGGACGGCTCGCCCATCATCACGAAAGGACCGCTGCCCGGCATGTATCTCAATTGTGGCTGGTGCTATGGCGGCTTCAAGGCCATACCCGCGTCTGGCTGGTGCTTCGCCCACACGATCGCGAAGGACGAGCCGCATCGCTTCAACGCCGCCTACACGCTCGACCGCTTCCATCGCGGCCATGTGATCGACGAAAAGGGCCAGGGCGCCACGCCCCGGCTGCATTGATGGCCGCTAAAGTGATCGACCCCCTCTCCGTCTCGGCTTCGCCTCAACACCTTTCCCCCGATCGACGGGGGAGAGGATCCGCCGTCCTCGACGACGCGCTCATCCTCTCCCCCTGGCAGGGGGAGAGGTGTCGCCGCGAAGCGGCGACGGAGAGGGGGTGCTTGCTATCTGGAGCGACCAGAGAAACGCCATGCTGATCGTCTGCCCCTATTGCGGCCCGCGCGACGTGGCCGAGTTCACGTACCAGGGCGACGCCAACCGCGAGCGGCCCGATCCCGCAAACGTCGACCAGGCGACCTGGAACGCCTACGTCTACGATCGCGTGAACACGGCCGGCGATCATCGCGAATACTGGCAGCATTCCGGCGGCTGCCGCGCACACCTTGTCCTGACGCGCTCGACGCTGACGCACCGCATCGCCACCGCCGCCTTCGCCCACGACGCGCAGCCGGCGAAGGGACGCCCCGCATGAGCCCGCGCCGCATCGCCACGGGTGGCCGCATCGACCGTACGCAGCGTCTGCGCTTCACCTTCGACGGCAGGCCCTATCACGGCCATCCGGGCGACACCGTCGCCTCGGCCCTGCTGGCCGAAGGCGTCACGCTTTTCGGCCGCTCCTTCAAGTATCACCGCCCGCGTGGACTGCTTTCGGCCGGCATCGACGAGCCCAACGCGCTCGTCACGCGCGTCGACGGCGGGTTGCGCGAGCCGAACCTGCCGGCGACCCAGGTCGAAATCTGCGACGGACTCAAGGTCGAGAGCCAGAACCGCATGCCGACGCTCGCCTTCGACGTCGGCGCCGCGAACCAGCTCGCCGGCCCGCTGATCTCGGCCGGCTTCTACTACAAGACCTTCATGGGGCCGGTGGTCGGGCCGTTGAAGGGCACGCGCTTCTGGATGCTGTGCGAGCGCTTCATCCGCCGCGCAGCCGGTCTCGGGCGGGCCGGCACCGTGCGCGATCCGCATCGCTACGAGCGCATGAACGCCTTCTGCGACGTCCTCGTCGTCGGCTCGGGTCCGGCCGGCCTGATGGCGGCCAGGGCGGCGGCCGCGTCCGGCAGGCGCGTGATGGTCGCCGAGATCGACCCCCTGCTCGGAGGCTCGGCACGCTTCTCCGCCGAGACGATCGACGGGCGGCCCGCCGCCGAATGGGCCGAGGCGGTCGTGGACGAACTCGCCGCGATGGACAACGTCCGCGTCCTGACCCGCACATCCGTCTGGGGCTACTACGACGGCAACACGCTTGCTGCCGTGGAGCGCGTCGCCGACCACAAGTACCAGCCGGCCAGAGGCGAGCCCCGGCAGCGACACTGGACGATCCGCGCGCAGAAGGTCGTGCTCGCGACCGGCGCCTTCGAGCGTCCGCTGGTCTTTCCGGGCAACGACCGGCCGGGCGTCATGCTCGCGACCTCCGCCGCCCGCTACGCGGCCGAATACGGCGTGCTGCCCGGCGACAGGATCGCCGTCTTCGCCAACAACGACAGCGCCTACGCCGCGGCCTCCGTCCTGGCGCACGCCGGCGCCACCATCTCGGCAATCGTCGACGTCAGGCAGTCCGTCTCCGACGCCGCCCGCGAACTCGCCGCCTCGATCGGCGTCCAGCCTCTGCTGGGCCATGCCGTGGTTGACACGACCGGTCGACACCGCGTCACCGGCATCCGCGTCCAGCCCTTCGACGCCGCCACGGGCGCCCTGTCCGGCGCCTCCCGGCCCGTCGACGCCGACTGCCTCGCCGTCTCGGGCGGATGGTCGCCCGCCATCCATCTCGCCAGCCAGGCCGGCGGCCGGCCCGTCTGGGACGAGCGACTGCAGGCCTTCCTGCCGCCGGAGCCTTCGCAGGCCTGGATCGGCGCCGGCGCATGTACGGGCGCCTTCACCACCCGGGAGGCGATCGTCGAGGGTCTCGCGGCCGGAGCCTCCGCCGCGGGCCAGCGCCCGTCCCGTGCGAAGCCGCCCGGGGTCGAGGCGCCCGACCTCGGTGTTGCCCCCGCGGCGGTCTTCGAGATCGAGACCGGACGCGGCAAGGCCTTCGTCGATTTCCAGCACGACGTGACCGCCGACGACCTGCGCCTTGCCGCGCGCGAAGGCTTCTCCGAGACCGAGCACGCCAAGCGCTACACGACGCTCGGCATGGCCACCGACCAGGGCAAGACGTCAAACGTGCCGGGTCTGGCGATCCTCGCCCATGCGCGCGGCATCGGCATCGGCGAGGCGGGCACGACGCGCTTTCGTCCGCCCTTCGCGCCGGTCTCCATGGGCGCGCTGGCCGGCGAGCGCTACGGCGACATCCGGCCCGAGCGGCTCACCCCCATGCACGACTGGCATGTCGAGCATGGCGCGCGCATGTATCCAGCCGGCCTCTGGCACCGCCCCATGATCTATGGCGACCCGGGCGAAACGGTCGAGCAGGCCTATGTCCGCGAGGCACGCGCCGTCCGCGCCACCGCCGGCATCGTCGACGTCTCCACGCTCGGCAAGATCATGGTACAGGGACCCGACGCGGGAGAGTTCCTCGACCGCGTCTACACCAACGTCTTTTCGACGCTGCCGGTCATGAGGGCGCGCTACGGCCTGATGCTGCGCGAGGACGGCTTCGCGCTCGACGACGGCACGACCTGGCGGCTCTCCGAGACCGATTTCCTGATGACCACGACCACCGCCAATGCCGGCAAGGTCATGCAGCATCTGGAATATTTCCTCGACGTCGTCTGGCCCGACCTGAAGGTGCATCTGACCTCCGTCACCGACGAGTGGGCGGGTGCGGCGATCGGCGGCCCGGCGGCGCGGGACATCCTGGCAGCCTGTGTGACCGGAACGGCGGTAGACGACGCCACCCTGCCCTTCATGGGCATCGTCAGAGGCGAGATCTCCGGGGTCCCGGTCATGATCTGCCGCCTCTCCTTCTCCGGCGAGCGCGCCTTCGAGGTCTATTGCGGCGCCGGCCATGGGGTCCACGTCTGGGAGGCCCTGATCGAGGCGGGCCGGCCCTTCGGCCTGGTCCCGTACGGGCTGGAAGCCCTCGGCACACTGCGCATCGAGAAGGGACACGTCACCGGCGCCGAGATCGACGGCCGCACGACGGCGCGCGACCTTCACCTCGGCTGGATGCTGTCGAAGAAGAAGCCCTTCGTCGGTTCCGCCATGATGGATCGCGAGGGGCTCGTTGCCGAGGACCGCCTCGCACTGGTCGGGCTCGTCTCGCTCGACGGGCGTCCGGTGAACGGCGGTGCGCATCTGGTCGACTACGACGATCCGGCCGTCCACCGCGATTCCATCGGCCACGTCACCGCCGCCTGCTATTCGCCGGCGCTGGAGAAATACGTCGCCCTCGCGCTGGTGAAGGGCGGCAAGTCGCGCCACGGCACGCGGGCCTATCTCTCCGACCCGTTGCGCAACCGCCACGGACCGGTCGAGATCGTCAGCCATCACTTCTTCGACCCCGAAGGGAAGCGCATGCATGGTTGAGGCGCTTTCGCCCCTCGGGCCGGCCTACAGGCCCGGCGCCTTCGGCAACCTCGAGGGCGGGCCGTCCGTCACCCTGTCGGAGCCGCGCCCCGGCTCGATCGTCCAGGTCGCTGCGTTTCGCGGACGCGAGGCGGAACTCATCGCTGCCGTGGCCCTGGCCACCGGGCTCGAACTGTCCGCAACCCCCGGCGCCGGCGTCCTGGGCGAGGCGCGCTCCGCATTCGGCATCGGGCCCGGCCGCTTCCTGCTCGTGGACCGCGACGACGGGCTGTCGGCCGCGCTCGTCACCGCCATCCGGCCCGATATCAGCAGCGTCACCGACCTCGGCCATGGACGCACGGCCATCCGCATCGCCGGGTCGTCGGCCGGGTGGGTGCTTTCGAAGCTCTTCGCGATCGATTTCGACGCCGCGGCGTTTCCCGTCGGATCGGGCCGCGCCACCCAGCATCACGACATCTTCGCCCAGATGCAGCGGACCGGCCCGGATGCGTTCGACCTCTACGTCTTCCGCTCCTTCGCGCGCTCCTTCTGGACCACGCTGTGCCATGCCGCCGAGGAAGTCGGGTATCAGGTGCCGTGACGGCGGCGGCCGGGCCTACTTGACGAAGGTGACGAACTCTTCCAGCGCGGCGCGTTCGGTGCGCCACTGGTTTTCCGGCTTCGTCGTGTCCTCGTAGCCGAGCGCCATGCCGCAGGTCACGATCTCCTCGTCCGGAATGCCGAGGATCGGCCGGATCTGGTTGTGATAGGGCGCGAACGCCGCCTGCGGGCACGTATGAAGTCCCCTGCCCCGCGCCGCGATCATCACCGATTGCAGGAACATGCCGTGGTCGATCCAGGAGCCCTGGTTGAGGCGACGGTCGATGGTGAACACCATGCCCACCGGCGCGTCGAAGAACACGAAGTTGCGGTCGTGCTGCCGGCGCATCTCCACGACGTCGCGCTTGCCGATGCCCAACGCGCCGTAGAGCGCGAAGCCGACCGCCCGGCGCCGCGCGTAGTAGGGCTCGAAGAACTTGTCGGGATAGTATTTGTACTCGTCCCACTTGGCCTTCTCGGCCCGGATACCCGAATTCAGGATCGCGTCGGTGATCGCCTGCTTCTTCTCGCCCTTTACGACATAGACCTTCCAGGGCTGCATGTTGGTGCCCGACGGCGCGCGGGACGCCACGCGCAGTATGTCGCGTATGGCCTCGTCGTCCACCATGTCGGAACGGAACGCGCGCACCGAGCGGCGGGACGTGATTGCCTCGTCCACGATCTCCGCTTCGTCGCGATACCGTGCCCTGGTCTGCAGAACAGACATGATTCGCCTTTCCCGACTGGCGGCGCAGACTGCCACATTCGACGTCAGATTGCTTGCGCCCGTCCTTTGCATGGGCTCCGTTCGCTTCGCAACCGGATTGTCCGCGCCGATCCGGTCGGGTGTGAACGCGCCGCCGCGGGTGTTGTTTCCATGTTGCAGATATGGCCGTGTCCGCGCCGCGGCGCGCCTCCGCCGTCATTTCTGTTGACTTGCCCGGTGCGCTCGCCTTCGATGCGGGGATTCGGCTGTTGCCGAAAGCACAACAAGGTCGGAATGGCTGCTCGATCGGCAGGCATCTGTCGCAAGTTCCGCCAGAGGGAGCCGGCCCAAAGGGAGTGGTCAGTAATGAAAAGTATCATCACCGCGCTTGCGGCCACCGCAGCGCTTGCATTGTCGTCCGCCGCCGCGCTCGCCGAATATCCCGAGCGCTCGATCACCATCGTCGTGCCCTTCTCGGCCGGCGGCCCCACCGACACGGTGACCAGGCTCGTCGCCGAGGCGATGTCGAAGGACCTGGGGCAGCAGATCATCGTCGAGAACGTCGGCGGGGCGGGCGGCACGCTCGGCGCCAAGCGCGTCGCCGACGCACAGCCCGACGGCTACACGCTCCTGCTCCATCATATCGGCATGGCCACGAGCGCCACGCTCTACCGCAACCTGCCTTTCAAGACGCTCGAGGCGTTCGAGTATGTCGGGCTGGTCACCGAGGTGCCGATGACCATCCTCGGCCGCAAGGATCTCGAGCCCGCCGACATCGGCGCCCTGGTCGAATACGCCAAGGCGAACGCCGACAAGGTTACCGTCGCCAATGCCGGCATCGGCGCGGCTTCGCATCTGTGCGGCATGCTCTTCATGAGCGCGATCGAGACCCCGCTGGTCACCGTGCCCTACCAGGGCACCGGCCCCGCGATGACCGACCTCCTCGGCGGCCAGGTCGACATCATGTGCGACCAGACCACCAACACCACCAAGCAGATCCAGGGCGGCACCGTGAAGGCCTATGCGGTCACCACCGCCGAACGCCTCGACGTGCTGCCCGACCTGCCCACGACGACGGAAGGCGGCATCCCGGGGATGGAGTTCGGCATCTGGCACGGCGTCTACGCGCCGAAGGGCACGCCGACCGAGATCACCGAGCGTCTGTCGGTGTCGCTGCAGAAGGCGCTGCAGGACGAGAACGTTGTCGCCCGCTTCGCCGAGCTCGGCACCGAGCCGTCCACCCAGGACGAGGCCACGCCGTCCGCGCTGAAGGCCAAGCTCGAGGGCGAGATCGCCCGCTGGAAGCCCGTGATCGAGGCGGCCGGCCAGTACGCGGACTGATCGTCCGCATCGCGGAGGCGCCCCACGGCGCCTCCGTCGCCTGCACCGTGCGATGAGGGGATGCATCGAGCGCTTGTGCCGCCGGGAGCGGAGGGAGGCCTGGAATGGTAGTCGATCGCGCCAACGCGCTGTGCGGGGCGATATTCGTCGCCTTCGGCGCGTTCTTCGCCTTTAACGCGCTCGGGATGGAGATCGGCACGGCCTTCCGCATGGGGCCGGGCTTCTTCCCGCTGGTCCTTGCGGCGATACTCGTCATGCTCGGCGGCGTGATCATCCTTCAGGCCTTCAGGGTCGAGGGAGAGGCCATCGGGCGCTTTGCCGTGCGCGGCCTGCTGTTCATCCTGCCGGCGCCGATCTTCTTCGCGCTGACCCTGCGCGGTCTCGGCTTCGTCCCGTCGATCTTCCTCGCGACGCTCATCGCGTCCTTCGCGTCCGTCAGCATGCGGCCGCTCACGGCGGTCATCCTGTCCGCCGTCATGACGGCCTTCTCCGTCGTCGTCTTCATATACGGGCTGGGGCTTCCCTTCCGGCTCTTCGGGCCGTGGCTCGGACAACCCTGAGGCTCCCGGGATGGATCTGTTCTCTAATCTCGCCCTCGGCTTCGCGACGGCGTCGACGCTCTACAACCTCGCCTTCTGCTTCGCCGGCGTCCTGCTGGGCACGCTGATCGGCGTCCTGCCCGGCATCGGGCCGACGGCGACCATCGCCATGCTGCTGCCCATCACCTTCCAGATCGGCGACCCGACCTCCGCGCTGATCATGCTGGCCGGCATCTATTACGGCGCCCAGTATGGCGGCTCCACGACGGCCATCCTCATCAACCTGCCCGGCGAGTCCTCCTCCGCCGTCACCGCCATCGACGGCTACCAGATGGCGCGCAAGGGCCGCGCCGGCGCCGCACTCGCCACCGCAGCCATCGGCTCCTTCATCGCCGGAACCGTCTCCACCTTCCTCGTCGCACTGCTCGCCCCGCCGCTGACCGGCATCGCGCTGAAATTCGGCGCCGCGGAATACTTCTCGCTCATGCTCCTCGGCCTCATCTCGTCCATCGCGCTCGCCTCGGGCTCGATCGTCAAGGCCCTGGCCATGGTCGTACTGGGCCTGCTGCTGGGCCTGGTCGGCACCGACATCTATTCCGGCACGCCGCGCTTCAACCTCGGCATCCGCGAATATTCCGACGGGCTCAACTTCGTCGCGGTCGCGGTGGGCGTCTTCGGCATCGCCGAGATACTGCGCAACCTCGAAAACGAGCACGAGCGTTCCGTCGCCATCAAGAAGGTGACGAACCTGTTCCCCACGCGCGAGGACTGGCGGCGCATGATGGCGCCGATCCTGCGCGGCACTGCGCTCGGTTCGGCGCTCGGCGTGCTGCCGGGCGGCGGCGCCATCCTCGCCTCCTTCGCCTCCTACACTATGGAAAAGCGCGTTTCCAAGACGCCCGAGGAATTCGGCAAAGGCGCCATCGAGGGCGTCGCCGGGCCTGAATCGGCCAACAACGCCGGCGCGCAGACTTCATTCATTCCGCTTCTGACGCTGGGCATCCCGGCCAATCCGGTGATGGCGCTGATGATCGGCGCGATGATCATCCAGGGCATCGTTCCCGGACCGAACGTCGCCACCGAGCAGCCCGCGCTCTTCTGGGGCGTCATCGCCTCGATGTGGATCGGCAACGTCATGCTGGTGATCCTCAACCTGCCGCTGATCGGGCTGTGGGTTAAGCTCCTGACGGTTCCCTACTACGTGCTCTTCCCCATCATCATGGCGTTCTGCTCCATCGGCATCTACAGCGTGAACTCCAACATCTACGACCTGTACTCCGTCGCCTTCTTCGGCTTCGTCGGCTACGTGCTCGTCAAGCTGCGCTGCGAGCCCGCGCCGCTGCTTCTGGGCTTCGTCCTTGGCCCGCTTCTGGAAGAGAACCTGCGCCGCGCCATGATCCTTTCGCGCGGGGACTTCTCGACCTTCGTCACCCGGCCGATCAGCGCGACGCTTCTCGCGCTCGCCGCCATCGTGCTGGTCATCGTGCTCCTGCCGTCGATCCGCAAGAAGCGCGAGGAAGTCTTCGTCGAGGACTGACCGGCAGGCGCCGGCGCCGCGATTCGGCCAATCTTAAGGGGCCCGTGCCTAAATGCCGGCACGGCCAGTCGGCCCCGCAAAGGTTCGGAAGCGGCATTGGAATCCATCTGGCATCGATATGTCGGCTCCAACAGGAAGCTGATCCTCGACTACGCGCGCGCGTTCAGCGGCGACGGTGCGCGCGTATTCATATCGCTCGCCTACTTCCTCATCATCGCCAACCAGCTCTCGATCGCCGATTTCGGCCGCTTCGCGACCGCATCCTCCGTCGGCATAGTCCTGTCGCGTATCGCCGCCTTCGGCTTCCTTTCGCCGCTCTACAGGATCGCCACCGTCAAGCCGCACCTCGTCGGCGTCTACGCCGCCGGCTATGCGACCGCCCTCGTCGTATCGCTTCCGCTTGTGGCAGTCGCCGCGCTGCTCATCCACCCGCTCTTCTTCGCGGGCGCGGAAATGGCCTTCGCCGACTTCGCTCTCATCGTGGCCGCCGAAGTGCTCTTCTGGCGCCAGCTCGAGATCGTGATCTCGGTCAACAACGGCCTCAATCGCTTCGGCAGAGCCTCCATCTGCATCATCATCGGCATCACGATGAAGCTCGCCGCCGCCCTCGTTTTCTGGTGGATGGACTATCACGATCTCGGCCACTGGGCGCTGCTCTACATCTGCGCCCTCGCAATCGCCTTCGTCGTGTGCGCGGCGCTCTTCTTCCCGCGCCGGCGCTGGCGCTTCCGCCCCAGGCTATATCTGCGCCGCCTGTCCGACGCAGCGGCCGTCTGCGTCGCCGAGGTGCTGTTCTACGCGCAGCTCGAACTCGACAAGCTGGTCGTGCTGGCGATCGGCGGAGCCGAGACTTCCGGAATCTATGCCATCATCATGCGGCTGGTCGACCTCACCGCCCTGCCGGTGCGCACCTTCACGATGATACTCGTCCAGCGCATCATGCGCGCGCCCGAGATGATGCGTTCCTGGAGCCGGCGGCTTGGCGTCGAGGCCGCGATCTTCGCGTTCTCCACCTTGGCCATGGGCACGATCGGCACGATCCTGTGGCTGTGGCCCACCCTCCTCGGAAGGAACGTCGCGCTGGCCGCGCCGCTGGTCGTTCTGGCGCTGTTCGTCCCGGGCTTCCGCAACCTCGTCGAGTACCAGGCGGAACTGCTCTATGCACGCGGGCAGACCGTACTGCGTGCCGTCAACTTCGCGGTTCTCGGCGCCATGAAGGGCGTGCTGCTTCTGGCGCTGCTCTCGGGCTGGCCGGTTACCGAGGACTGGCTGCCGGGCACCAACGTCGTCTTCGCGCTGCTCTACCTGGCCTCGGCGGCGATGACCTATTCGGCGATGCGACTGCCTGCCAGGCGGGTCTGAGCCAGCACGCCCATCGAGGGCCGCGGCGACGGCCGCACCGTGACGCCCGTCGGCCGCACCGGAGTCGCGACCGGCTTCGGCTGGCCGACCTTCTTGCCGCGAGAGACGTAGAGAGCGATCGCATACTGGGCCAGCAGGCCCAGCGCGAGAAGCACGCCGTCCTGCACCGCGTTGAGCACGAACGAGTTCTTGACCACCTGGATGACGATGCAGATGACCGAGCCCGACGCGAACACGGCCAGTCCGTTCTGCCCCAGCACCGCCAGCGGATCGGCCAGGCGGTGCGATGCCAGGCGGCGCACCACGTGCAGGTTGGTCAGCACGTAGGCGAGTGCCAGCACGTGCAGCACGCGCGGTAGCGCCGCGAACGTCTTGTCGTAGCCATGGATGAAGAACGGCAGGCCGAGATCGCCCGTGAAGCCCCAGAGCCCCAGCACGGTCACGACGAGGCTGAAGGCGAGGAAGGCGCAGGCAGCGCCGAAAAGCACCGGATTGTAAGGAACGAGCTTGCGGCCTTCCTTCATCGCCAGCCCACCGAGCAGACCGACCACGAAGATGAGCTGCCAGGCGATGGGGTTGAAGAACCAGCCGCCTTCGTTGGGATAGTTGGGGAAGTTCAGCCGCCAGGTTCCGGCCGCGGCCCAGATCGTCACGGCGATCGCCAGCAGCGCGGCCTTGCTGCGCAGCCCGACCATCAGGAACACCGGACCCGCCAGCAGCAGCACCGCGTAGAGCGGCAGGATGTTGAAGTAGCCCGGCTGGTGCATGAGCGAGCCGAGCCCGAGCAGCCCGCCTATGGGATCCTCGACGATCGGCGCGATGTTGATCGCGTCGACGAGCCGCTCCGACTGCATGAAGCGCGCGCCGAAGGCGACGATCATCAGCGCGATCAGCACGCTCGCCAGATGTACGACGTAAAGCCGTCCTGCCCGCTTCCACATCTTGTCGATGCCGTTGACGATGTCGCCCGCCCGGAAGGAAGCAGAGTATGCCAGCGCCGCCGCTATGCCCGACATCAGCACGAAACCCTCGGCCGCGTCGGAGAAGCCGAAATTCCGGCTGGTGAAGTTTTCGTAGATCGTCCGGGGGACGTGATTGACGAAGATCGTGATAAGGGCGATGCCCCGGAAGACGTCGAGACGGCGGTCGCGCTTCTGCGCAGGAGACTTCGGGGTCTGCGTCATGGCGACCGTCCTGTACTGTCGGCCCTACCCGGCCTATGGCCGGATCGGCACCGCTATATCCGAGTCCGCGACCCTTTCCCGCTCATGCGCGTCCGGTCCGGTTTGCTTGATCAGCCAACGCTTGAGGATGGCTTCGCGTTCCACGATCACCGGCGAGGGCTGGATTTCGGCCGGCGTCGTGAACAGGCCGGCGCGCGCGGCGCCAAGTCCGGCTCTGGGCCGCGAACTGACCGCGATCAGCACGGGCGCAGCGACCATGGGCAGCGCGATCGGCAGCAGCCAGATCATTACCGCCGGCGCGAACATGATCGAGGAGGCCAGCGCCAGCAGGCCCGTCACGACGATCCACCAGGAAGCGGCCCACGCATCCGCGACCGTCACGCGCCCGTCGTCGCGGTCGGAAGCCGGCCAGCCACCGTCGGCACCCAGCAGGACCTGCAGCACCGAGCGGCTCTGATACATCAGCATCAGCGGCGCGATCAGGCTAGACCAGAGCACTTCGACGAGCGTCGACACGAAGGCGCGCAGCGTCCCGCCGAAGCTGCGGTTGTCGCCGGTCGCGATACCGCGGAGCACGATCAGCAGCTTCGGCATCACGAGCAGCCCGAAAACGCCCGTCAGGAGCGCGAAGGCCTTCGCAGCCTCGACATGCGGGAATACCGGCGACAGCAAATATGGCTCGGGGAAGTAGTCGGGCGCGGGTGCCACCACCGGCGCCATGATGCTCGACACGAGGAACAGCAGCCAGATGGGCGAGGCCACATAGGCCATGATGCCCTGCAGGAACACGAAGCGGCTCCAGCCCTTCAGCCCGCGCGCTGCGACGAGCATGCCGTGCTGAAGGTTGCCCTGGCACCAGCGGCGGTCCCGCTTGGCGTAGTCGATGATATTCTCCGGCCCCTCCTCGTAGGATCCCTCGAGGTCGGGATCGACCCGCACCGTCCAGCCGGCCCGCGCCAGCAGCGCCGCCTCGACATAGTCGTGGCTGAGGATGTGGCCGCCGAAGGGCGGTTTGCCGGGCAGTTCCGGCAGCCCGCACGACTGGGCGAAGGCGCGCGTGCGCACGATCGCGTTGTGGCCCCAGAACGGTCCCTCGCGACCCTGCAGCGCTGCGACGCCGCCCGCGAACACGGGCGAGAAGTAGGAGGCGGAGAACTGGATCGCCCGTCCGAACCACGAGCGCGCGTGGATCACCTTGGGCAGCGACTGCAGCAGGCCGATCTGCGGATCGGCCTCCATGCGCCGCACCATCTCCACGATCGTCTCGCCTTCCATCAGGCTGTCGGCGTCCAGAATGACCATGTACTCGTAGGCCGCGCCCGACACGCGCACGAAATCGGCAACGTTGCCGGCCTTCTTGCCGCTGTTCTGCTCGCGGCGACGGTAGAACAGCCGCCCCTCCCCGCCCGTCTCCTCGATGAGGCGCAGGAACCACCGCTCTTCATCGGCCGCGACCGAGGCGTCGCGCGTGTCCGAAAGGATGGCGACATGGAAGTTTGCATGTCCCGTCCGCTCGAGGCTGCGCATCATCGCCGCCACGCGCGAGAAGGTGGCCGGCGGGTTCTCGTTGTATACGGGCACGAGGATCGCAGTGAGGTGATCCGGGTTGATCGCGCGCGGGCGTTCGCCGTCGGCCCGCACCTCGCCGACGCGGAAAAGGCCGTTCACCGCCAGCATCGCCCCCCAGGAAAGCCAGAGCGTGCTTAGCGACAGCAGCGTGATGCGGATCAGGTCCAGCCAGTCAAAGCCGTCCGAAAGCACCACGTCCGTGAAGAGCGACAGCGCAACCGCCGCCAGCAGCATGCAGGCGATGATCGACAGGACGCGACGGTAGAACATGACGATCCAGACCCCGGTGCGGGGCTATTTCCTCGAGGTCGGCGAAAGCGCCATGATCAGCGGCCGGATACCGGCCAGCAGCGAAGGCGGCTTGAGTTCCTGGATGGGCATCGTCATGGGCGCTGCCGGCAGCCTGTAGCGGTCGAGTTCCGCAATGCCCGATTTCTGCAGGTCATCTGCGGTCATCGTCTGGTCTCCACTGGTAAAGCCACGTCTCTGATAGGCGCTGCGTGGCAAAGGCGAGGTGTGCGTTCATCTCGACCGGATCGCTGCCGGCCGGCCTGATGTCGAGGGCGAGCCGCCAGATGTCGGTGCCGTCGATCCTGGAAATCGCGGACGAGACGATCTCGCCCTGGCTGATATTCGCCTTGGCTGTAACTTCCGAGTCCGGGGGAAGGTTCCCCAGCGGCCCGCCCTGGAAGTCCACGACGAACTTCCGCGTCGTTCCGTCGCTCTCCACCCCCGACACGCCGCCGATGCCGGAGCGCAACGCGATCACGCGTGCAAGCGCGTCGTCGTCCCGGGGCAGGTCGCCCCATGTCAGCAGGTAGCGGTACTCCAGCTCCTGGCCGGCAGTCACAGGCGCCTCGGGCACCCAGAAGGCAACGATGTTGTCGTTGACCTCAAGGTTGCTGGGTATCTCGACCAGTTGAACGGCGCCCTTGCCCCAGTCGCCGATCGGCTCGACGCGCAGCGAGGGCCGGCGCTCGTAGTGGGCGTCAGCGTCCTGGTAGCGATCGAAGTCGCGGTCGCGCTGGTAGAGCCCGAACGCACGCGGGGCGTTCTCGAGGAAGAAGGACGTCGCCAGCACCTTCGGATTGTTCAGGCTGCGCCAGAGCTGCTCGCCATTGGCGCGCGTGATCATCAGGCCGTCGCTGTCGTGGACCTGCGGGCGATAATCGTCGAAGGCGTGCCGGTTGTTCTCGGCATAGAGGAACATCGACGTCATCGGCGCCACGCCGAAGCGCTCGATGTCGCGGCGAATGAACAGCCGCGCGGTGACCTCCATCGACGTCGCCTGCCCCGGCGTCACGCGAAATGCGTAGGCGCCGGTGAGGCTCGGGCTCTCCATGGCGGCATAGATCGTGATCGCACCGCCGTCGCGCGTCGGCCGCTCGATGTAGAAGTCCGAGAAGCGCGGGAACTCCTCGCCATTCGCGGTGGCGGTATTGACCGCGAGACCGCGTGCGCTGAGGCCGTAGAGCGTGCCGCGGCCCAGCGCCCTGAAATAGCTGGCACCGAGGAACGCCACGAGCTCGTCCTTGATGTCAGGGCGGTTGAGCGGATAGTGCAGGCGGAAGCCGGCCACGCCCGGCATCTCGACGTCGGCGAACTGCGCGGGATCGAGCGGCTCGCGATACTCGAAGTCGCGACCCGTGAACTTGACCTCGCGCGCCTGCCCTTCGGCCACCTCGAATATCCTGACCGGCTGCTTGAACAGCCATCCCATGTGGAACGCCTGCAGCTCGAACGGCGCAGCGTCCTTCCAGAGCGCGCGGTCAGGAAAGAACCTGATCGCGCGATGCCCGTCATAGGAAAGATCCGCCAGCGGCCCGGGCAGCGCGACCTCGGGCTCGACATGGCTTTCCGCGGCGCGCGCGCGCATCGTTTCCGTCAGCCAGTCGTAGGAGAATATCAGCGGTTCCTGCGCCTGGCCTTCAGCCGGCGCCTCCTGCGCGAACGACCGCCGGACGCCAAGGCCGGACACGGATGCAAGCATGACCGCCGTGACGCCACGAATGACGCTTCGCCTGTTCACGAAATTTCCCTCAAGGCTGGAGTACCCGTCTTGTTAGCAGATGCCGGTTTGCAGCGCCACATAAATGCTGCAGCGCAATATCCGGTTCCGCGCTCTTCTGATTTTCGCTAAGTTCGGCGAATGTTTGGCAAACTTGGTCATTCGCGAACGAAATTTCGAGGGTCGCGCGTCTGACGATTGGTTACAGAGTGCGACTGCGGCTGGCGAACCGGCCGCCCGGATGCCCGCCGGGATTGTCCCTAGGCCACTGATTTCAGGCATTGATGCATTGCTCGAGGTGCGCTGGCAGGGCTCACGCGTCGGACGAAACAGCGACATTCCGCCACCCCGCAGGGGGGTAGCCGGCTCCGACAGGGCCCAAACTGTGCGGTGCACTCTTGCAGCGCCCGCCATTTGGGTTCAGAACACTGGTCGAACTGTTCAACAACTGAACAATATCTGTCGGAACCGCCATGCTCTCCCGAGCGTCCGAGGAAGTCCTCGCCTTTCCCTTCCCAGAAGCTCCCGTCGTCGGCGCCACGCGCGAAGTCGCGCCGGGCGTGCTGTGGACGCGCATTCCGCTTCCCTTCCGGCTCAACCACGTCAACATCTACCTGATCGAGGATGGCGACGGCTGGGCGGTACTCGACACCGGCATCGGCGATATCGCCACGCGCGAGGTCTGGGAGGCGCTCGCCGCCGGCCCGCTTGCCGGACGCCGGCTGACGCGCCTGATCGTCACCCATTTCCATCCCGACCACATCGGACTGGCGGGATGGCTGTGCGAACGCTTCGGCATCGACCTCTTGACCAGCCAGACATCCTATCTCGGCTGCCTCAACATCTCGCTCAGCCCCGGCGCGCTGGATGCCAAGCCCTATCGCGACTTCTACCTGCGCCACGGGCTAGACCCCGACACGACCGCGCTGGTGGCGACCCAGGGGCACGGCTACCTGCGCATGGTCACACCCCTGCCCCCGACATTCACGCGCGTCGTGGCCGGCGACGTCCTGACGATCGGCGGTCGCCGCTTCGACGTGCTTTCCGGTGATGGCCACGCGGCCGAGCAGCTCATGCTCTACTGCGCCGAGGGCGACTTCTTCCTCGCCGCCGACCAGGTGCTGGCCAGGATCACGCCCAACATCAGCGTCTGGGCGGTCGACCCCGAAGGCGACCCGCTCGGCCTCTATTTCCGCTCGCTCAAGGCGATCCAGCAACAGATCCCCGCCGACACGCTCGTGCTGCCGGGCCATCAGCTCCCCTTCCACGGCCTCCACCTCAGGTGCCAGGAACTGATCGAGCATCACGAGGTCCGCTGCGGCATGATCGCGGAAGCCTGCCGGCTGGCGCCACGCACCGTGGCCGACCTCGTGCCGGTGCTATTCACGCGCAAGCTCGATCCGCACCAGCTCAGCTTCGCCTTCTCCGAGGTCCACGCCCACGTCAACTTCATGGTCCGGCGCGGCGAACTCGTCTGGACCGAAAGCCGTGACCCCGCGCAGGTGACCAGCGCCTGATTGCGCCAACCGATGCCCCCCCGTGGGTCTGTCGGCGGTCAGGTCCTGCAGGCATTGAGGGCATCGTGCGACGGGCGCGGGAGGAGGCCCCGGTCATGCAGCGACATATCGGTGCCGCTGGCGGTCAGGAGATCGACAGCACATACTCTTGGGTGAGGCTCGCGCTTTCGGTGCTGATCGGCACCGTGGGCAGCGTCGGCATGTGGGCGATCGTGGTCGTCCTTCCCGCCGTGCAGGCCGAGTTCGGCGGCGACCGCGGCGGCACCTCCCTCGCCTACACAATGACCATGCTCGGCTTTGCGGCCGGCAACGTCTTCTTCGGCCGCATCGTCGACCGCTACGGCATCACGCTGCCGCTGATCGTCGCCGCCCTTTCGCTCGGCGCGGGTTTCGGCTTCTCCGCGATGGCCACCTCGATCGTCACCTTCGCGCTGCTGCACTTCCTGATCGGCCTCGGCGCCTCGGCGAGCTTCGGCCCGCTCATCGCCGACGTTTCGCACTGGTTCGTGCGCCGGCGCGGCATCGCGGTGGCCGCCGCCGCCACCGGCAACTATCTCGCCGGCGCCATCTGGCCGCTGGCAATGCAGCCGTTTCTGGCCAGCCAGGGCTGGCGCTTCACCTTTGTCGGCATCGCCCTCATCTGCATGGCCGTCATCATCCCGTTGAGCTTCGTGCTCAGGCGTCGGGTGTCGCATGAGGGAACCGCCGCGGCCGCCGCGGCCGCAGCGCGGACGGCACGCGCCAGCGGACTCTCCGCCGGGCAGTTGCAGGCGCTTCTCATCGTGGCCGGCCTGGGCTGCTGCGTCGCCATGTCGATGCCCCAGGTCCACATCGTCGCCTATTGCGTCGACCTCGGCTACGGGGTCGCGCGCGGCGCCGAGATGCTGTCGCTGATGCTGGTCGGCGGCATCGTCAGCCGCCTGGTCTCCGGCGTGCTGGCCGACCGCATCGGCGGCGTTCCAACCCTGCTCATCGGTTCGCTGCTGCAATGCGTGGCGCTGGTTCTCTACATCCCCTTCGACGGTCTGGCATCGCTTTACGTCGTGTCGCTCGTGTTCGGGCTCTCGCAGGGCGGCATCGTGCCCAGCTACGCCATCATCGTGCGCGAATACCTGCCCGCGCACGAGGCTGGCCAGCGCGTCGGCATCGTCATCATGTCGACCATACTGGGCATGGCCATCGGCGGCTGGATGTCCGGCTGGATCTACGACATGACGGGTTCCTATCAGGCGGCCTTCCTGAACGGCATCGTCTGGAACCTGCTCAACATCGCCATCATGGCCCTGATACTGCTGCGCACACGGCCTGCCCGGCCTGTCGCCGCCTGAAGTCTTCACACCAAGATCGAGACCAGCAGCCAGATCGCCGCCGCCGCGCGCGCCGCCGCGCCGTGGCGTGCGTCCGGCCGTGCGGCGGCGCGCCATACCGCGACCGTCAGGAACACGTTCCAGGGCAGCGGAGACAGGAAGATCGTCGCTCCCGCCCATGTCGGGAGATCCATGGCGAATGCGACGAGCGCCGCCACCCCCGTGACGACGTTGATCGTGCTGCCCACGGCGATCATGTCCCGCCAGAAGACGGTGCCGAGCGGAACTTCGCCGGCGAGCCGGGCAGCGACGAAGCCGGGCCGCCCGGCGCGATCGGCTGGCGTGGCGGTCAGGCGGTTCTCCTATTCGCAGACGACGCGCACGCGACCGCCGGGCGAGACCACCTGGCGGCAGGTGAGCGGCGCTGCACTTGCCCGTGCCTGCATGGCGGCCGGTGCGGCACGCGGCCGCGCGGTGCGGCGCGGCGACGGATCGACCGTCACGGCATGCGCTTCGGGAGCCCGCGGCATCGGCGGGTAGTTTCCGAGCGGCGTTGCCGGGTCAACCGGCGTGCGACGCACGACCATGCGCGGAACGATACCTTCGCGAACGAACTGTGTCTGGTAGGTCGGCACGATCGTACCGTCATAGGTGCGCGTACATGCGCCGAGCGGCAGCACCGCCAGCGAAAGTAGCCCGGCGCCTGCCATGCGCAGCGGCGAAGACGGTCGCCCGCATGTCCCGCTCGCCCGCATCGCCGTCCCGGTCACCATTTGTGTCGCTTCCGCCGCGAAAGTGAGGATGGACTGTGGCCGCAAGATGGCTCCCGGACGATGAAACGGGTCGTTCTTAGATCGGCCGCCCTCTGGCTTCAACCGCCATTCGTATCCTCGGCGCCGCGCGCTGCGGTCGCGGTGGATCGCCGGCTACGTCCGGGATCGACGCGTTGAAATCGCGTAGTGCAACGATCACCTGATCGGCGGAGCGCGCCTGCCGGTTCGCGAAGAATTCGAGCAGTTCGGGTACGAGACCGTCTCCCGGGCGGGCGATGCGTTGAAGAGCCAGGAATCGCATGGCCGTCTCCATCGGCTGGGAGTGGTCGACCCGGGAGCCTTGCTCCCGGGTCGCTATGGGCTCAGGCGGCCTTCTTCGCCT
>VFQR01000220.1_pt1 | contig 109414 bp, 75 predicted proteins | sample 3512321 | NCBI WGS metagenome assembly VFQR01 (sample SAMN10412374, study PRJNA504923) | tailings metagenome | isolation source: Relicate 3 Philex TSF1 revegetated site | place: Philippines: Tuba, Benguet | collected 2017-08-29 | reverse complement strand
CGCCGAAGCCGGCACCGCGTCCATCGTTGTGGATCAGCTGGATTGCCCCGACGCCGTACGTGACGATGTGCTTCACCGACTGCTTGAACTTGTCGCGGTTCTCAACCGTGCGCAGCGGGAAGCGGTTGAAGAGGGATTCGCTCTGCAGGCGGACGACCGGGATGTCGTAGATGTGCGGCTTGCCGTGCGTGAGGACGACGAACTCCTGGGTCGTAACCACGTCGTAGTAGACGTGCACGCGGAACCAGTACGGCGCGGTCAGCAGGTCGACGATCGGATCGTGGGGATTCTCCTCCTTGAAGAAGGCGAGGTTGTCCGGGTTGATCTTCACGAAGAACCGATTGCCCCGGATGAGCTGGTAGCCGAGCACGAGCGGCTTTGTTCCAGCCATGTAGCGGTCAATGGAGTTCTTGGAGAACAGCTCCTTGAACTGGTCCTCCGCGAGCAGGATGTCGTTGTCGACCGGCTTCATCGGCAGGAAGTAGCTGGCCGAGTAGATGAACCGTTTCGCTCCGGGCAGAGCATGCGGCTTGAACGGCACGACCGGCTCCGGCGGCAGCGCGCGGCGCACCTTGGTCTCCGCCGGTCGCGTCAGGATGTGTCCGCCGGCCGCCTTGGAGGTGAGGTAGGCGAGGTTGAATGGGGAAGGCTCGAATTCGAGGGCCTCCGTGCCCGCCACGGTGATGCCCTGCGAGCGAAGCGCCTCCACCTTGTCGGGATTGTTGGTCAGGACGGTGAACGAGGCCTTCAGTCCGAGCAGGTAGCAGATGTGGGAGATGTTCTCGTAGTTGCGATGGTCCTTGTGCAGCCCCATCGCGGCGTAGGCCTGGAAGGTCGACACCTGGTCGAGCGATGCCTGGACGAGCATCCGGTCACGGGACTTGCCGACGTACCCCACGCCGCGGCCTTCCTGCATCAGGTAGAAAAGGATGCCGTTGCCCTTTTCGGCGATGACCTTGAAGGCGCCTTCGAGCTGCTGTACGCAATCGCAGTCGCACCCGCGCAGGGTCTCGCTCGTCACGCACGAGGAGTGGAGGCGCGTGTAGAGCATCTTCGCCTGGGCGATGTCGCCGTGCGCCAGGGCGATGATGTAGTGCTTGTCGATGATGTCCTGGAATATGTAGGCGCGAAACGGACCGAAACGCGTGTCGAGCGTACAGTTGGCGATGTAGAGCGTGGTGCCGTAAAGCGGGCGGTCGTCGATCGACGAAATCGAGACCGCGCTGCCACTCACGTGCTGCAACTGGGCGGTGAGCGCGGCGAAATCCGGCTCCGGTGCGGCCGGTGCGGGCGAGGACTCGAAATTCACGATCTTGGCCATGGCAGAATAGATTCGTTCAAGGGCGCCGCGGGCGCAAGCCGCTGCTGGCGACGGCGCAAGGGGGCGATTCCGTGCTCAGAGGAAAAGGCCGTGGAAAATGTGCAGGAAGAACACCACCGCGAGCAGGTAGCTGAAGCCCGGGAGGGTGGCGCGGCGTCCGGTGGCCAGGGCGATGAGCACCAGCGAAATGACGCCGAGTCCCAGGCCCTCGGCGATGCTGAAGGTCAGCGGTATGCACAGGATGGTGACGACGGCCGGCATGACCTCGGCAAAGTCGTCCAATTTGATCTCCGCCACCGTCTGAAACATGAATACGCCCACAATCACGAGGGCAGGGGCGGTGGCTGCGCTCGGCACGATCAAGATCAGCGGCGTGAAGATGAGCGCGAGCAGGAAGCAGGCGGCCGTCGTCAGGGCGGTCAGGCCGGTGCGGCCACCCGCTTCGACGCCGGCGGCGGACTCGATGTAGCTCACGACGGTGGACGTGCCGAAGAGCGAACTCAGGATCGCGGCAAGCGAGTCGCTGACGAGGGCGCGTCCGGCCTTGGGCAGGGTGCCGTCAGGGCGCAGCAGCCCGGCGCGTTTCGTGACACCGATGAGCGTGCCGATGTTGTCGAACATGTCCACCAGCAGGAGGGTGATGAGGACGGGCAGGGCTTTCGCGAAATCGGTCAGCAGAAACTCGAAGCTGAGCTTGAAGAACACCGGTTCGGGCGACGCCGGGAGCGAGACCAAGGCGTCGGGCGGACGGGTGACCATCCCGCCCTTCCCGTCGGGCACAAGCAGACCGGCGATCGTGACCAGTGCGATTGACAGGATGATGGCGCCCGGCACGCGCCGTGCGACCAGCACCCCGGTGAGCAAGATGCCAAAGAACGCGAGCGCGACCGGCGGGGAGGAAAAGTCGCCCTGGGTGACAAACGTGGCCGGGCTGGCGACGACGATGCCGGCGTTCTTGAGTCCGATGAAGGCAATGAAAAGGCCGATGCCGCAGGTGATCGCGACCTTCAGCGAGTGGGGGATGGCGTCGATGATGCGCCGGCGGATCCCGGTGAGCGAGAGGGCGAGAAAGAGGACCCCGTTGACGAACACGAGCCCGAGCGCAGAGCTCCAATGCACCCCGAGGCCGAGACAGATCGTGTAGGCAAAGTAGGCGTTGATCCCCATGCCGGGCGCGAGCGCGAGCGGGAAATTCGTCAGCAGGGCCATGATCACCGTGCTCACGGCCGCCGTCAGGGCGGTGACGGTGATCAGCGCCTCCTGGGGCATGCCGGCGTCCTTCAGGATCAACGGGTTGACCACCAGGATGTAGGCCATCGCGGCAAACGTGGTCAGCCCGGCCTGCACCTCCCGCGGCACCGTCGTGCCGTGTTCCTGCAGTTTGAAGAAGCGATTGAACATGAGCGGGAAACAGCACTTGCGGTGCCAAGGCGGGCATGGACAATCCGCGCCGCAGCGTCGAGCGAATCCTCCCTTTCATGCGCGTCATCGACAGTCATGTGCACCTCTATCCGCCCGAGGTGAACCGGGATCCGGCCGGATGGGCCGGCGCGCACGGCGAGCCCCACTGGGCGCACCTCTGCACCCGCCGCCGGGCCGACGGACGCGCGGTGCAGGCTTTCCCGTCAGTCGACGCCTTGCTCCGCACCCTCGACGCCGACGGCATCGACCGGGCGGTGCTGCTCGGCTGGTATTGGGAACGTCACGACACCGCGGTGGCACAGAACCGTTTCCTGGCCGCGACCGTACGCCGGCACCCGGACCGGCTCTCGGCGCTCGCCGCGCTCGCGCCGCAGGCGGGCGCTCCCGCCCTGACCGAGCTGCGCCGGGCCCGGGAGGACGGGCTGATCGGCGTCGGCGAACTCAACCCGTATGCGGTCGGCCTCGATGCCGCCTCGCCGGCCTTGGCCGACGTGCTGGACCTCGCCGGCGACCTGGGGCTGCCGGTCAACCTGCATGTCACGGATCCGGCCTCGGCGACTTTTCCCGGCCGCGTGGAGACGCCGTTGGCGGCGATTGAGGCCATGGTGCGCCGGCATCCTCGCACCCGGTTCGTGCTCGCGCACTGGGCGGGCGGCCTCGACGTGCAAAACTTGTCCAACGTGTGGGTCGACACGGCGGCCGCCCCGCTCATCTACCGGCGCCCGGTCTGGTCCTGGCTGGGCGAGCGCGCCCGGCCGGAACAGGTGCTGTTCGGCAGCGACCATCCGCTCGTGTTGTATCCGAAACGCAGCGACGCCGGCGGCCCCGGTCCGTTCGTGGCCGAGGCGGTCGAGGCGCTGCCCGATGCCACGGTGCGGGCCGCCGTGCTGGGCGGCAACGCCCGCCACGTCTTCGGGGTCTAGCCGGAGCGCAGCGTGAGGGTCCGCCACTGCTGCGGCGCGGCGGCAAAGGCCCGGCGGAAGAGGTCGGGATGGGCGCAGGCGACGCGGTCGATCTCCCGGTAAGGCAGATCAAAGGTCAGATGGGTGCGCTCGAACGGCCACGGCTCCAGCGTGTAGGTAAAGGGTTGCGGGGACGTGCAACGCAGCGCATGGCGACGGCCGCTCCGGTCGGGATGAAGGTGGCGCAAATCGCGGGTTTCCCGGTAGTCGGCGCAGGCGATCAACGAAAGGTTGTCGCAGGCCTGGAGAAACTCGAAGCCGCGCTCGAGCCCCGCCGGTTCCAGGCCGAGCCGGCTGATCGTCGCGGCCTGCCAGGCGCGCTGCTCGGCGACAAAGGTCGCGTGCACTCCGCGGTGCTCGGCGCGGATGCTGGCGAGGTCGGCCTGCTCGGTCAGCAGGTTCACGGTGTGCATCGACACCAAGACGCCCGCGACCGGATCGACGTCGGCGACGGCCCGGGTCGCGGCGCCACGCACCGCGAGGTACGAGGGCAGGTCGATTTCCTCGAAGGCCGCATAGGTACCGACCAGGGCGCGCGTAAACGCCTCGGGTTTCCCCTGGCTCGTCAGCGACGGGGCCGCGTCCCGCGCGAGCCAGCCGTCGTCATGGTGATGGACCGCGTAAAGCACGGAGCCGAACGGCTCGGGCCGCGCAAAGCGGTCGTTACCCCACGCCTCGGCGAACAGACCGGCGAGCCGGGCGTGGTCGGGGTGGGTGATGAGTTGCCAGCCAGTGGCGGTTTCAGCGCGAATCATGGGTGACGGCGCGAAGTGCGCCATCGGGCGATAAGCAGGATCTGCACCGCTCCAGCGCCCAAGGGATGACCGGACTGTGAATCGCGTTGACCACGATCTGGAGGCCGAGTGTTTCCCCGCCCTCCATGGCCACCGGTACGGTCAGCACGGGAAGGCCGCCGAGGCTCGCCGGCGCGGTCAGGGCGAGCAGCCGGCCGCGGTTCTCGATCGTGCACTCGGTGCGGCGCAGGGCTGCAAATGGCGCGGCCGGCAGCACGACGAAATCGCAGGTGAGAAACATCTCGGCCCAGAGCCGGCGGATGGCGGCGAGCCGGTAATGGGCCTCCGCCTGCTGGTCGCCGGACCAGCGCCGGCCGCGGTCGATACGCTGCCAGACCGCCGGTTCGTACCGGGCGCGAAACTCGTCCAGCCAGGTAGCATGGACGGCGTAGGCCTCCGTGCTTTGCACGACGGCGTAGGCGTCGGCCGCACCTTCGGAGGCGCGTACGTATTCGGAGGCGACGAAGTCGACGGCCCGCGGGGCAAAGCACTCCGCGGCGCGCGCATAGGGATCGGCGAGGCGCGGATCCGCCGTCTGCCCGAGCTGGGCGAAGTCGAAGTACATGCCCTGCGGCTCGCGCACCGCGGTACGGGTACCGATCAGGACCCGCGTAGCGTAAAGCATGTCGTCGGCGGAGGCAGTGAACCACCCCGGGGTGTCGAAGCTTGGGGCAAGCGGAAAGGCATCCGCGATCCAGGCATGATGCGGGGTGAGCCGCAGACCGTAAACGCCGCAAAAAGCGGAGGGCACGCGAATCGATCCGCCTGTGTCCGAGCCGAAGGCGAGCGGGACGACCCCGGCGGCGACAGCCGCGGCGGATCCGCTGCTCGAACCGCCGCTGGTGCGGCCGGGCAGGCGGGGGTGTTCGACGTTGCCGAAGTGGGCATTCTCGCCCGTCAGGCCGTAGGCAAACTCGTGAAGGTGGGTCTTGCAGGCGAGGGCCGCCCCGGCCTGCCGCAGGGCCGCAGCCAGCGCACCGTCCTGCGCCGGGGCCGGACGCACCTCGCTCAGAAAGGCGCTCCCGGCGGCGGTGGGTGCCCCGGCGGCATCAAAGAGGTCCTTCAACGCGTAGGGCACGCCCGCAAACGGCGCGTCGCTCCGCACGGCGAGGGCGGCCGCCAGGGCGGTCTCGTCGGGCTCCCAAGCCACGATGGCGCGTCGCTGCCCGTCGGGCAGCCGGGCCAGCCGCGACTTCACTTCGCGGGCAGCCGCGACGGGATCACGATGAGACAGGGCCTGCCAGGCGGCGAGATTCACGTCTGCCACGCTGCGCAGGGACGTGGCCAAAGCAAATCTTTGGAACTCGCCCTAGCCCGTTTGGGCGGTGTCTACTTTCGTTTTCAATGTTTTTTCGCGGACTCGCATCGCTTGTATTCATGGTCGCCCTGGCCGGCTGCTCCCGGCCCGAAAAGCCCGCGGGCCCGTCCCTGCGTAAAGTGGTCATGCAGACCGACTGGTTTCCCCAGGCGGAGCATGGCGGCTTCTACCATGCGCTGGTCGAAGGCTATTACCGCGAGGCGGGGTTGGATGTGGAAATCCTGCCGGGCGGGGTGAACGCCCAGATCAACCTCAAGGTGGCGCGGGGTGATGCGGATTTCGGGATGAACCGCATGGACCTGCTCTTCGTCGCCCAGCAGCGGGGCCTGCCCATCACGGTCGTCGGGGCCCACCTCCAGCGCGATCCGCAGGCCCTGCTGGTGCACGAGGACAGCCCGGTCCGGACGTTCGCCGACCTCCAGGGCCGCACCCTGATCGCCGCGCCGAGCATGGTCTGGATCTCGTATCTGAAAAAACGCTACGGCATCGACTTCAGTCTCCGACCGATGACCTACGGCCTGGCTGCCTTCATGGCCGACCCCGAGATCATCCAGCAATGCTTCGTGACCAACGAGCCCTTCTACGCGCGCCGCAATGGGGCGCGGGTGCGCACGCTGCTCATCGCGGATTCCGGCTACGAGGCCTACCATGCAATCTTCACCCGGCGCGACCTGCTGCGCGAGGATCCCGAGTTGGTGCGCACCTTCGTCGCTGCGTCCCTGCGCGGATGGAAGGCCTACCTCGAAAACGACCCGCAAAAGACCCACGCTGAGATCCTGCGCCGCAACCCGCAGGTCAGCGCCGAGCTGCTGGAGTACTCGCGGAGCGAACTCATCGCCCGCGGGCTCGTCCTAGGCGATCCCTCCCGCGGTGACGCGCTCGGCCGGCTGCGTCAGTCGCGGCTGGAAGCGCAGGTGCAGGCCATGCAGGACGCCGATCTGCTACCGCCGGGAGCGAAGCCGGAGGACTTCGTTTGGCCGGAAGTGATCACGAATGATCGGGAGAGGTAACGGGGGGGGAAATCCCAAACGCCAAATTCCAAACCCCAACAAATTCTAAATCGTAAATCTTAAATCCTAAATCCTAGATCCCAAATCCTAAAAGTCAGCGCGCTTGGCGCGCACTCGATTTTGGTGTTTGTGATTTCTTCGCCGCCTTATCGGCGAAGCCTCTAATTCCGCTTTGCGTGGGCCGCAGGTTTTGACCAATGACAGGACGATGAATCCGGAAGCCAAGCTTGCTGAACTCGGTCTGAAACTGCCCGCCACGCCTGCCGCCGGCGGCAATTACCTGCCTACGGTGCGCACCGGCAATCTGCTCTATTGCGCCGGTACGATCTGCTCGTGGGACGGCCAGATGACCCATGTGGGCCAGGTGGGCCGGGAGCAGACCATCCAGACGGGGTACGAGTCGGCCCGGGTCTGCGCGCTCAACACCCTGGCCAACATCAAGGCCGCCGTCGGCTCGCTCGACCGGATCGAGAAGTTTGTCTACGTCGGCGGTTACGTGAATGCGATCAGTGGGTTTGCCGACAGCCCGGCCGTGATCAATGGGGCGAGCGACCTGTTCGTGGCCCTCTTCGGCGACGCGGGCAAGCACAGCCGCGCTGCGGTCGCCGTGGCCGGCCTGCCCAAGAACTCGACGACGGAGGTCCAGGTCGTCGTCGAACTGAAATCCTAAGTTGGCTTCCGGCGCGCGACGGCCCGACTGCCCCGCGCGCTTGCGCCGCGCCCGAAATGGGTAACGTGCAGGTTGAACTCCATGCAGGCTGCGACCCACATCCACGTCAAAGGCGCGCGCGAGCACAACCTGAAGAACCTCGAGCTGCGCCTGCCGCGCGGCAAGCTGGTGGTCTTTACCGGACCGAGCGGCTCCGGGAAGTCGTCGCTCGCCTTCGACACGATCTACGCCGAGGGCTACCGGAAGTACATGGAGTCGCTCTCGACCCAGGCGCGCCAGGTGCTCGAGCAGCTGAAGCGGCCCGACGTCGACTTCATCCACGGCCTGTCGCCGGTGCTCGCGATCGAGCAGCGCACCGGTGGCACCTCGCCGCGCACGACCATCGCGACGGTGACCGAGATTGCCGACTACGCCCGGCTGCTCTGGGCCCTGCACGGCGAACAGCGTTGCCCCAAGGACGGCGGCCGGGTGGTGCGCCGTTCGCTCGACGACAATGTGCAACGCGTGCTCACCGAAGCCGCCGGCCACCGCGTCATGCTGCTCGCACCGTTCATGCGGGCCAAGTCGAGCGTGCTGCGCGATGAGCTGCCGCGCCTGCGTCAGCGCGGCTTCCAGCGGGTCCGTCTCGATGGCGAGATTCGCAACCTCGACGAGCCTAACCTGCTGCCGACCGGCAGCGGGGGCGGTCGCGAGATCGCCGTCGAGGTGGTGATCGACCGTCTCGTCGCTGCCGCCGACCAGCGCAGCCGGCTGGCCGACTCGCTCGAACTCGCCTTCCGCGAGGGCCGCGACCGCGCTCTCGTGCTCGCCCAGGCCAAGGCCGACGGCCCATGGCGCGAGCTGACCCTCAGCCAGTCGCTGGCCTGCGAGGTCTGCGGCGACGTGTTCGAGAAACTCACGCCGCGCCATTTCTCCTTCAACCACTCCGAGGGCGCCTGTCCGGATTGCGGCGGCCTCGGCCGCAAGCTCCGCTTCGTACCCGAGCTCGTCGTCCCGGATCCGGCGAAATCCGTGCGTGAAGGCGCACTCAAGCCCTGGCGGCTCGGCGGGAAAAATCTGATCATCAAGCACAATGCCATCCTGAAGCAGCTCGCCGAACAGCTGCCGTTCGACGCGGAGACGCCGTGGCGCGACCTGCCGGAGGCGGTGCGGCAAACGCTGCTGCACGGCGCGGGGGACCGCCTCTTCGCCTTCAAATTGCGCCGGATGCGCGAGGCGAAGGCGATGCCGTTCCCCGGCGTGCTCGCCATGCTGGACGAAAGCTGGCGGGCCACGGCGAGCGAGGGTTTCCGTGCCCGTCTCACCACGTTCATGGTCAGCGGACCCTGCCCGGAATGTCACGGCTCCCGCCTGAATGTCCGCAGCGGCAACGTGCGGGTCACCGCTGGCAACCCGCAGGTCGAGCGTCCCGCCACCCCCAGCGAACCTCCGAACGCCGAGGCCGGTGCACAGGCGAGGGGACCGCTGGCGATCACGGAGTTCTTTGCCCTCGACGTCGCGGCAGCGCATGCAGTTGCCCGCGGCTGGGTGGATGTGCTCGCCGGCGATCCGGCCTTGAAGGAGATCGTCACGGGCATCGAACAGCGGCTGCGATTCCTGCTCGAAACGGGCCTGGGTTATCTGACGCTCGACCGCGATTACGCGACGTTGTCGGGGGGCGAGGCGCAGCGCGTGCGGCTCGCGACCCAGCTCGGCATGGGGTTGATGGGCGTGATCTACGTGCTCGACGAACCGAGCATCGGCCTGCACCCGCACGACAACCAGAAGTTGCTCGATAACCTGCGCGAACTGCGCGATCGCGGAAACACCGTGCTCGTGGTGGAGCACGACGAGGACACGATGCGGCTCGCCGACGAGATCGTCGAGCTGGGCCCTGAGGCCGGCACGGAAGGCGGGCGCATCCTCTTCCAAGGCACGCCGGAGCAACTCATGGCGGCGCCCAAGGCGACGACGCGCACCGGACCTTATCTGGCGCGCAAGGCCTTCGTCACCCGCGACGCCAAGCCCAAGTCTCCGGACGGCGCCTACCTCACGGTGCGCGAAGCCCGCGAACACAACCTGCGCGGGATCGACGTGCGGTTTCCCGTCGGCCTGCTCACCTGCGTGACCGGCGTGAGCGGGTCGGGCAAGAGCACGTTGGTGAACGACATTCTCGCGGCGGCAGCGGCCCGGAAGCTCAACGGCGCCAAGACGGTCCCCGGCAAACACCGGCACATCGAGCACCTCGATTTCTTCGAGAAGCTCGTGCAGGTCGACCAGGAGCCGATCGGACGCAGCCCGCGGTCGAATCCGGCGACCTACACCAAACTGCTCGACTTGCTGCGCGATCTGTACGCCCAGGTGCCGCTCGCCAAGGTGCGCGGCTACAAGGCGAACCGCTTTTCGTTCAACGTTCGCGGCGGGCGTTGCGAGCGCTGCCAGGGCGACGGCGTCATCAAGCTCGACATGCAGTTCATGGCCGACGCCTACGCGCCCTGCCCGAGCTGCGGCGGTCGGCGTTTCAACCGCGAGACGCTCGAGGTCCTGTTCCACGGCAAATCGATCGCCGACGTGCTCGACCTGACTGTGCGCGAGGCGATGGCGCTGTTCCGCAACATCCCGCGGGTGATGGATAAACTCGAGACGCTCAACGCAGTCGGACTGGGTTACCTCACCCTTGGCCAGTCGGCCACCACTCTGTCCGGCGGCGAGGCGCAGCGCCTGAAGCTTTCGCTTGAGCTGAGCAAACGCGCCCAGGGCGGGGTGCTCTACATCCTCGATGAGCCGACGACCGGCCTGCACTGGGTCGACATCCAGAACCTGATGGACCTGCTCTTCAAGCTGCGCGACCAGGGCAACACCGTGATCATCATTGAGCACAACCTCGACGTGATCAACCTGGCCGACTGGATCATCGACCTCGGCCCGGGCGGCGGCAGTGCCGGCGGCGACTTGGTCTACGCCGGTCCGCGAGGCGAGATCGAGACGTGCGCCCGCTCGCTCACCGGTCAGTCGCTCAAGCGTTGGCGCCGGGGCGGATAACGGGCGCGTTCATTCGCGGCTCAACGGATTCGCTCCGCCGGACACGAGCGGCCGGATCATCGGAAAAACACATCGAGCACCGGTCCGGCGGCCGGAGCCTGCGCCCGGTAATCGCGGCCGAGCGCCCAGGCGAGCGTTGCCGCGACCTGGTGATTGCCGAGTTCCGCGTGGTCGCGCAGTTCGCCGCGCGCCGTTACCCCGGCGCCGGCGGCCGCCAACCAGACGAACGCGGCGCCGTCGAGATGGCCGTTGTGGGTGTGCCAGTTGGCGGAGAAATCGCCGCGCCCGTGGTCGGTGGCAAACAGCAGGGTCGTCTTCCCGCGGTAGTCGTCCTGCGTTTGCAGCCAGGTCCAGAGTTCGCGCAGGTAGGCGTCGGACCGGTGCATCGCTTCGAGGACGCGGTCGTAGCGCTTGTCGTGCGCCCAGTCGTCCGTTTCGCCGAGGGCGAGGTGGAACACGACCGGCCGGTGGCGTTGCAGGTGGGCGAGGGCGAAGCGGAACGTGTAGTAATCGTGACGGACGTTGTTCCACGGCGTGGGCGTTTCGAACTGCTGGGCGCTCAGCGCCTGGATGGCCGGGTCCGGGTGGTCGTAAGCGGTGAAGCCGGCGTTGATCGCCACGTTGCCGGCGCGGTGAGTGCCGATCCACGCGAAGACATCCCAGCTCCCGATCAAGGCGACGCGTTCGGCCGGCAGGGCCAGTTCGGCCCGCAGGAAATCGAGCACGGTGGCGCGCGGATTCTGAAGCTTGGTGTTGTTGCGGATGACGTCGTCGTTGGCCGTGCCCGTGAGCAACTCGGAGTAGCCGGGGTAGGAGGACCGGTGCCGGTTGGTCAGCCGCACCACGCTGCCGGCGAACCGGTTGCCGGCGATACCGCCGTGGTCCCGCATGAGCACGTTCCAGAAGAAAGGCATGACCTTCGCGCGCCGTTCCTCGGGCGTGTCGGCCCAGAAGCGCTGGTAAAGCGCCGTTGCGGCGAGGTCCTTGCCCTCGTTGTGCGCCTGCCAGGTCTCGCGGTCGAGCCCTTGGAACATCTCCTGGCAACGGATGCCGTCGAACGTGACGAGGATCACGCGTTCGGCCACAGGCTGGGCCGAGAGCGCACCGACGAGGGTAAGAAACGCGAACAACAACGCGCGGGGGTACATGCGGCGTAACGACAACGGAGGGCGCAGACGGGGGCAAACCGGTTCACACGTGCGTGTGTAGCGGCGGCCGTGTCGGCTGCCTCGCCTTAATCGGGGCGCCCGAGGCGGACGCCGCACCCTTCAAACCGGCGACAGGAGTGTCGCCGCTCCTTTGTCCGACTCTTCCGCGTCCTCCTGTGAGAAGTTTGGATGATTGTTTCATTATTGAATTGGTCGTCGTCCGGGTCGGACCTAGAAAACCGCTCCGATGCAACAGCCTGAACTGCCGCTCGACGACGCACCGACGCCGAAATCCACCGCGCGTATCAACGGAGCCCTGCGGGTGGTGGCGGACGGCGCGAAACCGCTCAGTCAACGGCAGCGCCAGTTCAACCGGCTGGTGTCCCGGATCGAAAGCCTGCGGACGGAGATCGCCAAGAAACGCACGCAGCTGGACGCCCTTCTGGCTGAGTACGTGGCCCGCATCCATCCACTGCGAACGGAGGAAAGTCGGGTGCGTCGCGGGCTTATACGAGGGCTTGCGGTCGTGTGGCGAAAACCGACCGGACTCGGCAAACGCCAGCGTACGAACTTGCGGGACCTGCTGCGGGTGCAATTCAGTTTACTCGATGATCAGGAATTCGGGCCGGAGGATGGCGACTTGGTTATCCTATTCGACGAATTGGAGCGTGACGCCGAGCGCGAGGCCGAGGCCCTGCGGAAGCAGCATGAGAAGCTATTCGGGGAGGACGGCGAAGACGCCGAGGCGGAGGGAAGCAAGGAGGACGCGGAGGAGGAACCTGAGTTGAACGAAGAAGAGATCCTGCGCGCGTTCGCGCAGCGATTCGCCAATCAAGACGGCGCTGACGACGTCCACTCGACCGCCGAGGGGCCACCGCCTCCGCGCCGGCAAACGGCGGCGCAGAAACGACGGGCGCAACGCGAGGCGGAGCTGGCGGCAGCGCGCAAACACGGAATTTCCACCATCTACAAACAACTCGCGAAGGTGCTGCACCCGGATCTGGAGCGGGATCCGTCGCGGCGCGCCGAGAAGGTGAGGTTGATGCAGCAACTCACCGAGGCTCACCGCACGGGCGACCTGCACACCTTGCTGCGACTCGAGCTGGAGTTCATCCATGGTGAGGAGCGCCGCAGCCGGGAGCTCGGCGACGAGAAACTCGCCCTCTACTGCGATCTGCTGAAAGAGCAGGTGGCGGAGCTCGAAGAGGAGAAAAGCCGGCTCACCTTCGATCCGCAGTACGCCGTGGTGGTGCGCCGGTTTTGGCCGTACCCGCCCCAGCCTTCGGATTTGCGGGACTGGGCCAAAGAGATACGGGCGCAGATTGATTCGATGGCAGCCAGTCAGGCCCGTCTCGACGGCGCGGAGGCGAAGGCCGAGATCCGCGAAGCGCTCAAGGCCTTCGCCGCCCACCAGCGTCGGGCGCGGCGCTCGGTGTTCTTCGATGTGCCGTTCTGAGCGTCCGCCCCGGACGACTTCCGCGCGCTGGATTGTAAACAGGCATCATCGAGAAAGTTGCAGGACGCAGCAGTGCCTCGGTCCGCCTTTGGTGGGTTGGGCGACGGGTCGGAATCTTACAGTGGCGGGCTGACAGCATTCGCTGGATGGTTTAGGCCGCGGGGGCCGAATTTCCCGAAAACTCCTCCTTGACGAAGCCGGACAAAACCGGCGTCCTTACCGATCTTCTCTCCGCCCCCATCGTCTATCGGTTAGGACAGGAGATTCTCATTCTTCAAAGCGGGGTTCGATTCCCCGTGGGGGCGCCATTTTACGAGGTAGGGTCGTGTTAGGGTACAAAAAGGGGACAAGTCCCCGTCCCTGCGGCCTCGCGAAAGACCTGCTGTTTCGGGCGAGTCACTGGGCTGCGGCGACGCACGAAAAGTCGCGTTGCCTTGGGCGGAATCGGTGGCCGAAATGGTCCGCGTGCCACCCCGTTTTACCCCGGTGCGTCCTCGTTCTCCCCTGTCTAGGCGCAAGCTTTCCCTGATCCTTATCGCGAGTCTCGCCCTCACGTGCACCCGTGCGTGGGCGGCCGAGCCGAGCCCGCATGGGGACGAGTTCTCCGCCAAGCCGGTGCCGGAGACGATCGAGTTCAATCGGGACGTGCGCCCGATCCTCTCGGGAAAATGCTTCCACTGCCACGGGCAGGATCCCGAGTCACGCAAGGCGCGGTTGCGCCTCGATTCGTTCGCCGAGGCAACCAAGGACAAGAATGGCTTGCGCGCCGTCGTGCCCGGCGATCTCGAAGAGAGCGAACTCGTCTGGCGGGTCCTCTCGACCGACCCGGAAGAGATCATGCCGCCGCCATCGGCGAACCATCCGTTGACGCCGAGGGAGGTGGAGATCCTCAAGCGCTGGATCCAGCAGGGTGCGGAATACAGCGATCACTGGTCCTTCCTGCCCCCGGAAAAGGTGTCGCCGCCCGACCCGCAGGCGCATCCGGTCGACGGCTTCATCCGCCAACGCCTCGTCGAGGCGGGGTTGCCCCCCGCGGTTCGCGCCGATCCGCATACGTTGGTGAGGCGCGTTGCCCTCGATTTGACGGGCCTTCCGCCCGATGCGGACGAGGTGCGCCAGTTTGCCGCCGACGGTTCCGACGAACTCTACGGCCGCATGGTGGATCATTTCCTATCCAAGCCGACCTTCGGGGAACACTGGGCGGTCATGTGGCTGGATCTTGCGCGTTACGCCGACAGCTCCGGCTTCGGCAGCGACCGGCTTCGTCCGAACCTCTGGCCGTGGCGCGATTGGGTCATTCGCGCCTTCAACGAGAACAAGCCGTTCGATCATTTCAGCATTGAGCAGCTCGCCGGCGATCTCCTGCCGAATCCCACGTCGGACCAACTCATCGCGACTGCGTTTCATCGCAACACGATGACCAACACCGAAGGCGGCACGGACGCGGAGGAGTTTCGCGTCGCTGCGGTCAAGGATCGGCTCGCAACCACGTTCCAGGGCTGGATGGGACTGACGGTCGGGTGTGCGCAATGCCACACCCACAAGTTCGACCCCATCACCCACGACGAGTACTACCAGCTCTTCGCCGTCTTCAACCAGACGGCCGATGCGAACCGCTTCGACGAGGAGCCGACGCTGCCGTTGCCGACGATCGAGGAGGGCGAGGCTCTGGCCCGCATCCGGGCGGAGATGGCCCGCCTCGAGGCCGAGCTGCAGCAGACCGACGAACAGGACATCTGGCGCGAACTTCCAGAGTTGCGGGCCCACGCGCTGAAGCCAGTCCCCTGGCGGCCCGCGCCGATCGAGCGTATTCACAGCCTCTCCACCGCGGCACCGCGCGTCCTGCCCGATGGCAGCGCGCGCTTCGAGGGCACCGCGCTCACGGTGACGGATTCCTTCACCCATGAAATCACGGGCCTCACCGGAACGGTCACGGCCGTCCGGATCGAGGCGTTGCCTGACGACACGCTGCCGCAGGGCGGCCCGGGCCTGTCCGCGACCGGCAATGCCGTCATCACCCACGCCCGGGTAAACCTGCGCCGCGGCCCGCAGCGCTCGAGCAGCGTCCGCTACGTCCGCATCGTGGGTGACAGCACTGAACCCGCGGTCGCGGCGATCCGTGCGCTCGATCTGAATGGAGCCGATGTGGCCGAGGGCCGGAGCGGAATCTATGTCGAAACGTCGCGGACCTGGGAGCTCGACCTCGGCGCCGAACGTGTGCTCGGCGGCCTCGCCGTCCAGCCTCAGCCGGAGCGGCAGGCCAGTCTGGTCGGGGCGACGTTGCAGTTGCTCGACGGGCAGCGGCGCACGCTTTCCGACCGGAAGATCACGGCGGAAGCGTTGGCGCTGCCGTCGTTCCGTTTGGACAATCTCGTCGCCAGCGCAACGTTCGCCCACGCGACCGCCGACTACGAACAACCTGGTTTTGCCGCGGCAGCGGTCATCGACAACCTTCCCGAGACCGGCTGGGCCTTTGGTGGCCAGACCGGGCGACCGCATCAGCTGGTGCTCGCGTTGGCGACGCCCTTGGCGCTCACGGCCGGCGACTACCTGGAGGTCAGTCTGAATTTCGACTACGGAACCTATCACCTGCTCGGGCGTTACCGGCTGTCGGTGACAGACGAGGAAGGACCGGTCTTCGAAGTTCCTCCCACCGTGCGCGCCGCGCTGCTCGCCTCGGAGCAGGGCCGCGATCGCGAACGCGATGAACTCCTGCTGGCCTACCTGCGACCGCTCGCCGAGGTCACGGCCCCGGGACGCTCAGCGCTCAAGGCGAAGCAGCGCGAGTTCACCGCCATCCAGCCGTTGCGCGTGCCGATCATGCGGGAACTGGATCCGGTCGATGCGCGAAAGACGTTCCTGTTGGGCAAGGGCAACTACCTTAGTCCGGAGCGGGAGGTGAAGCCGGCTCTGCTCGGCCGTTTCGGCCCGATCGATTCGGTGCAGCCCAACCGCCTCGACGCGGCCCGCTGGCTCTTTTCGCCCGACAATCCGTTGACCGCCCGTGTGTCGGTCAACCGGTTCTGGGGGCAGCTCTTCGGCCGCGGCCTCGTCGCGACGCAGGAGGATTTCGGAACGCAGGGCGCGTTGCCGACGCACCCGGCGTTGCTGGACTGGCTCGCGCTGCACTTCAGCCGCGACCTGCAGTGGGACGTCAAGGCGTTGCTTCGCACGATCGTGATGTCTGAGACCTATCGGCAGTCGTCGGTGGCGTCTGCCGCGGCCGCGCAGATCGATCCGCGCAACGAACTGCTGTCCCACTATCCGCGCCGCCGGCTGACGGCCGAGCAGATCCGCGACCAGGCGCTGGCGTTCTCCGGCCTGCTATCCCCGAAGCAGGGTGGACCGAGCGTGTTTCCCCCGCAGCCGGACGGGTTGTGGCGGGCGGCCTTCAACGACCGGGAGCGCAACTGGAAGACGAGTGAAGGCGAGGATCGGTACCGCCGCGCGCTGTACACGTTCTGGCGAAGGACGATGCCGTATCCGTCACTCACGACCTTCGATGCGCCCAGCCGCGAGACGGCGACGTTCCGTCGTGTTCCGACGAATACACCCTTGCAGGCCTTCGTGACCATGAACGATCCCGCGTTCGTCGAGATGGCCCGTGCCTTGGGACGGCGGCTCCACACCGAAGGCGGGGAGACGACCGAGGCGCGGGTGCGTTACGGCCTGAATCTCGTCCTGAGCCGGCCGCCGGCACCGGCCCAGATCGAACCGCTGGTCGACTTCCACCGCGAACAGACGACCGCCTTTGCCGCGGATCCGGAAGCGGCGCTCGCCCTGCTGGGCGCACGTACAGCTGACGCGGGCACGGAGCCCACGTCCGCGGAGGAAGCCGCCTGGGTGCTCCTCGCCAACGTTCTGCTCAATCTCGACGGAGTGCTCACCATCCACTGACGAATCACGCCCATGTCCACCTACCAAAATCGCCAGCTGCAATACATCACCCGTCGCACGTTTCTCGGCCGGGGAGCGATCGGTCTGGGTGCGCTCGCGCTCGGACAGCTCGGCCGCGCCAACGCGGCCTCGGTCCGTGGCCCGATGCATCCCGCCAAGGCCAAGGCGGTCATCTATCTGCACCTGTCGGGCGCGCCGTCGTCGCTGGAGCTGTTCGATTACAAGCCGAAGCTGAACGAGCTGAACATGCAGCCCTGTCCGGACAGCCTGCTGGCGGGCAAGCGCTTCGCCTTCATCAAGGGCGTGCCGACCCTGCTCGGCAGTCCCTACACGTTTTCCCGGGCCGGAAAGCGGGGCACTTGGATCAGCGAACTCCTGCCGCACACGGCGGGCATCGTCGACGACATCAGCATCATCCGGAGCATGGTCACCGACCAGATCAATCATGCGCCGGCGGAGCTGCTCGTGCACACCGGTACGATGCGCGCGGGCGGCGCGTCGCTGGGATCGTGGGTGACCTATGGGCTCGGAACCGAGAACAAGGATCTGCCCGGTTTCATGGTGCTGCTCTCGGGCGGGACAGACCCGACCGGTGGCAAGGGCCTGTGGAGCAACGGATTTCTTCCCGGTGTCTATCAGGGGGTGCAGTGCCGGAGTTCGGGTGAGCCGATCTTGTTCTCCGGTAACCCCGACGGCGTCGACGCCGCGACGCGCCGGCGGACGATCGATGCCTTGGCGCGGCTCAATCAGATCGAAGCCAAAACCTTTGGTGACGCGGAGACCCTGACCCGCATCGCGCAGTACGAACTTGCGTATCGAATGCAGGCGGCGGTGCCCGACGTCTTCGACATCCGCAAGGAACCGAAGCACATCCTCGACATGTACGGGGCGGAGCCCGGTGGCGCGTCGTTCGCCAACAACTGCCTGCTCGCGCGCCGCCTGGTGCAGAATGGCGTCCGCTACATCCAGTTGTTCGACTGGGGCTGGGATTCCCATGGCACCGGCGAAGGCGACGACCTGCTGCACAGCCTGCCGAAAAAATGTCGCGACGTCGATCGCGCCTGCGCCGCGCTCGTGCGCGATCTGAAACAGCAAGGCCTGTTGCAGGACACGCTCGTGATCTGTGGCGGAGAATTTGGCCGTACGCCGATGAACGAGGCGCGCAACGGGAGCCGCTTCCTCGGCCGCGATCATCATCCCGGCTGTTTCACCATGTGGATGGCCGGCGGCGGCGTGAAGGCGGGCTACGATCACGGTGAAACCGATGACTTCGGCCACGACGTGGTGCGCGACCCGGTCACGGTCGGTGACCTGCAGGCCACGATCCTGCACCTCACCGGACTCGATCCGTACCGGTTGTCCTACCCGCACCAAGGCCTGAACGAACGTCTGATCGGTCCGAGCAACGCCGCGCGGATCGTCAAGGACCTGCTCGCGTGAGGACGCGGCCCGGTGGTCGGGCGTAGTTAAGAAAGCGTCCACGCGAACGTCAGCCGCCGGGGCGGCCTGGAGGGCAGGGGGCGGGAGCATCCTGCTCCCGCTCCGCTTGGAATGACGACGACCGGGATTACTTTCGCCAGACCGTGGTGATGACGCTGCCGTCGGGCTGGTCCTCGCACACGAGGGCGAAGCCACGGCGTTCGAGTTCGACGAACAGGTGGATCGGGCGCCGCTCCGTGCACGCGATCAGGCGGCGCCCGGGTTGAAGCTGTTCCACCGCGTTCAGCACGCGTAGCATCGGCTCCGGTGGTTCCAGCCCGCGGACGTCGAGGAGGTTCGTTGAAGGTGGCGCTTCGGCCTGCACCCGCGGCGGCGGCACCGCTTGCGTTTGCGGTGACGCGGCAACGCGCGTGATGCGCACCCGATATTCGTCCGGCCCGGGGACGACATAGTCCCACGTGAAGGCCCCCGGAAACATCGCCGCGAACTGATAGTAGAGCGGCACGGGATCGTGATCGTTGATGAGCACGAAGTGATCCCCGATCGGCAAGTCGGCCCAGCGGGCGAAGATCATGGCGTGCTTTTGGCGGCACGGGATGAAACGAACATCGAAGTCGGTCAGGTCCATCGTGGCGGTGGCGGAACTCATAGGTGAAGAGAGTAAGGCGGTGGTGGTGGGCGACGCGTCGCCCCGGGCGAACCCGGGAAACGCGGCGTTGAGGAGGACGCCGGTGACGATAGCCGGGATCCGGCCGGTCCGCCTTGATGTGGATCAAGGCCGGCGCACGTCGCGGGCCTGGGTTGACCCGCTTTCGGACAAAGACGGTGCGTGCGGATTAACCTGGTTTCCCGGATGGACGTGCCGCCCGGGATTCGTCATTCACTTCGTCCATGCGCTTACCCCTTCCGCTGATGTGCTCGATGTTGTCATGGTTCTCCGTGGGTGGTCCGGCTTGGGCCGCCGAACTTCCCGGCGTGAATGCCGCCATGGAGGCGGCGGTGGCGGCCAAGGAGATTGCCGGGGCGGTCACCGTGGTCGTGACCAAGAATGAAGTGCGGCACCTCGGGGCCGTCGGGCACGCCAACGTCGAACGGGGCGAGGCGATGACCGCCGATCACGCGTTCTGGATCGCTTCGATGACCAAACCCGTCACCGCGGCGGCGGTGTTGATGCTGCAGGACGAGGGCAAGCTGCGCGTGACCGATCCGGTGGCCAAATACCTGCCGGAGTTCGCGGACCTGAAGACACCGTCGGGCAAACCCGCGAATCTCACGTTGGTACAGGTGCTCACGCATGTGTCGGGCCTGGGCGAAGCCTCCGGCGACGGGGCGCGCAACGCCAAGACGCTGGCGGATCTCGTTCCGCTGTGGCTGGCGGCGCCGATGCAGTACGAACCCGGCGAACGGTGGAAGTACACGCAGTCCGGCATCAATGTCGGTGCGCGGGTTGTCGAAGTGGTCAGCGGCCAGACCTTCGACGCGTTCCTGCAGGAACGCTTCTTCGGGCCGTTGGGCATGACCCGGACCACATTTTATCCCGATGCGGGCATGAAGGTCGCGACTGGCTATGCCCGCGACGTGAGCACCGGTCAGCTGGAGGCGGCGCCACCGCGTTCGGAATTCGGTTCGCGCAACCGTCCGCCCACTGGCCACGCCGGTCTGTTCTCCACCGGGCCCGATTATGCGCGCTTTTGTCAGATGCTGCTCAACGGTGGAGAATGGCAGGGGCGGCGCTACCTAAGTCCCGAAGCGATGCGCTGGCTGAGCCAGCCGCAGACGAGCGACCTGCCCACCGGCTTCATGCAGGGAACGCGCTGGGGCAACTACGGGGCCAACTACGGTTGGGGTCTCGGCACCTGCGTCCTGCGCACCCCGCATCCCGGGGTGGTGGAGATGCTGTCACCGGGCACGTTCGGCCATGGCGGGGCGTGGGGCACGCAGGCGTGGGTGGATCCCGTGCGCGGCGTGGCTTACGTGCTCATGGTGCAGCGGGCCAACTTTGCCAATTCGGATGCGAGCGACGTGCGGCGGGCCTTCCAGCAGGCGGCGGCAGACGCGTTGCGACGCTGAGTCGGTCCGGGACAGGAATGTTGGCCCGCAGTGGCGGATTGCGGGAACATATTGTAGGTTTTTTGCGTCCTACGGCGGGGCGTGGTACGTACTACCGCGCAAAGCGTCGGCGGTCGGCATTCGTATGCATAAAATTCATTTCGTTGCGGATAAAAAACAACTGGTGGCGTCCGGGGTGGACGTGACCGTGGTGGGCTTGGGCGACATGTTGCGCCCGGAGAACCTGCCGCCCGGCCAGTGGGCGATTGCCGTGGGCGCGCGCGGCGGCTCGATGTGGCAGCTGATCTCGCGGCCGCTGGCCAGCCGGGAAGACGCCGAAGCGGCGATGAATGAAGGCTTCGAGCCCATCACGACCGAGGTGGCGCTGCGTTGGTCGCGTTCTCTCCTGGCTTCGGGTCTCGCCCGGGTAATCACCGCGACGCCAGACGCAACCACGGTGGTGCGGGTGAGCGGCAAGCGCCGGCAGTTGAAGGAGCTGAACGAGGCGTACGCCAAGGCCGAGGCGCACTTTGGCCGGCTGCGGGTGAGCAACGCCCCGGCCGAATCCGAGCCCCCCGGCTTCAGCACCGTGCCCGTGCCGGTCGATGAGGCGAAGGCCTACCGAAATTGGTTCGAGGAAACCTACGGCGTGAAGCGTGGAGCGATCGTCTGCGAGCTGTCGACGGCACCCGTGCCACGCTGAAGGCAGGAGCGTTCACGCCGAGCCAGTCCCTCTTCGGACTCGACACCCCTGTCTGCGGCCGGCGTCTTCTCCCGGTTGATTCAACGCGCCCTCCGGCTTGGGTTGCCAACCGGACGTCTCGCGGCAGGCTTCGGGTTAATGAGAACCCTCATTGTCGCCGGACTGCTGGCGGTTTCTCCGCTCCTTGCGCAAACGGCAGCCTCGCCCCGCGACTTTCCTTACGGGTATCCGTTTCCCGACTACGCGCTGGCCGGTGCCTCGCATCCGCGGTTGTCGAACGACTACATGAAAGCCGAGCCCGGGCCTGCAACGGACCTCAAGCGGATCGGCCAGTACGCGCTGCGTCTGATCCAGACCGGCCGCGCCGCCGAGGCGGTGGACTTTGCCGACCGCTACCGCGCGGCGTATCCGGGTCCGATGGACCAGGAGACCTTGTTCATGCGCACGATGGCCCTCGCGCAGCTCGGGCGGCTGGATGAAGCCGCGGCCTCCCTGACGCAGGCGATCGACGAGGCCGGCTTGCCGCCGCAGCGGTTCCTCGCCGGCCCTCGCCGCCTCTTCGCGCCGCTGGAGCAGCACGCCACGTTCGCCGCCCTGCGCGAGCGCTTGGCGGGGGACCTCGTGCACGGACCCATGCTGGGCGCGATGACGGATCGCAGCGTGAAGGTGTGGGTGCGCGGTGTTTCCGAGGCGCGGGTGCGCGTGATCGCGAGCACGGACGCGGACCTGCGTGACCCGGTCGCTTCGTCGTGGGTGTCGACGCGCGCCGCGGACGACTTTACGGCCGTGATCACGCTCGATGGACTGCGCCCCGACACGGAGTACCACTACGCCGTGCAGGTCGGCGACGAGACGCGCACGCTCCGCGAGGAGACGCAGCGGTTCCGCACGTATCCGGCCGCGGGAACGCCCGGCAGAATCCGCGTGGTATTCGGCGGCTGCGCCGGCTACATGCCGGCGTACGAGCGCATGTGGGATACCATCCAGAGCTTCTCGCCTGCGGCCTTCCTCACCCTGGGCGATAACGTGTACGTCGACGATCCGGAGAGCCCCGACCAGCAGCAGTATTGCTATTATCAACGCCAGTCGCGTCCGGAGTTCCGTCGGCTTGTGGCGGGGGTGCCCGTATACGCGGTGTGGGACGACCATGATTTCGCGATGGACGACAGCATCGGCGGCACGGAGCCCGACGTGCCCTATTGGAAGCCGATGGTGAGCGAGATCTTCCGGCAAAACTGGGTGAATCCTGCCCACGGTGACGGCGTGGACGAGCCCGGGATCTGGTTCGATTTCCGGGTGGGCGACGCCCACTTCATCATGCTCGACAGCCGCACGTACCGGACGGATTCCGGGCGCTTCGGCGGTTCCGGCGTGGAGAATCCCACCCTGCTCGGTCCGCGCCAACTCGCCTGGCTGCGGCGCACGCTGCTGGCTTCGGACGCCACCTTCAAGTTGATCGTGTCGCCGGTGTCGTGGCACGAGCTGGCGAAGACCGGGGCGCAGGGGCGCGACAGCTGGGGTGGCTATCTCGCGGAGCGCGAGACCACCTTCTCCTGGATCCGCGACGAGCGCATTCCGGGTGTGGTGCTGCTGTCATCCGACCGGCACCGCTCGGATGCCTGGTTGAACAAGCGCAGCGACAGCTACGACCTGTACGAGTTCGCCTCCGGGCAGTTCACCAACCAGCACACGCATCGCGTGATGGAGGGGAGCCTCTTCGGTTACAACGAGCTGCCCTCGTTCGGCCTGCTCACCTTCGACACGACCGCGGCCGATCCCGCGCTCACCTACGAAATCGTCAGCATCGACGGCGACGTGAAGCACGCTCTGACCGTGAGGCTGTCGCAGTTGCGGTAGACCTGCTCGCAGGAGGCAAGGCAGGCAATCGAGGAGTAGCGAGTAGCGGGTGCACGTAATGCGGGGGGGAGGACTTAGTGGCTTCCGATACGCACGCCACTACGCCATGAGCGAGCATCAGTTCTCCTCCGCTCGCTGAGATCACCACGAAGACAGCCAAGACCGGTTTCACAGAGGACACGGAGCCCAGACACAGAGGCAGCGGGAGGCCACACGGTGTGTGTGGAGTTTACGGCGGACGACATCCGGCCCAACGCTACGCGGAAAGTTCGGATTGGAGGATTCTACCTCTGTGGCCTCTGTGTCGGAGCTCTGTGGTCTCTGTGACCCAAGAAGAATCCAGTCGATGAGGTGAGGACTGGACAAACGCGACGGATTGTGTCCCGGGCTGGCCCTCCGCGCCCTCTGCGTGCTCCTGTGAAAATAAGAACCTGTAGCGCCCTTTGCCCGGTGCGAAGCAAACTCGACTGACCTAGCGTAACGCCGTATCTCCGGCGTTGCCCCGCCACCCCTCTGTTTCCATGCGCACCGCCGTTCTTTTCTTGCTCAGCCTCGCCGCCGTCGCGACCGCCCTTTCCGCTGATCGTCCCAACATCCTCTTCATCGCCGTAGACGATCTCCGTCCGCAGACTGCTAGCTACGGACAGGAGTTCATGCGGACGCCGAACCTCGACCGGTTGGCGAAGGCCGGCGTCCTCTTCGAGCGCGCCTACTGTATGGTGCCGACCTGCGGGGCTTCGCGGGCCGCCCTGATGACGAGTCTGCGTCCCAAACGCGAACGCTTCGTCAACCACCTGACCTGGGCGGAGCGGGACGCGCCGGGGGTGATCACGCTGAACCGCCATTTCAAGGATCATGGCTACACGACGCTGAGCCTGGGAAAGGTCTTTCACCATGCGGCGGACAGCGCCGCCGGTTGGTCCGAACCGGCGTGGCGGCCGCGGGGGATCGAGTATCAGGATCGCGAGGCGACGGAAGCGGCGATCGCGAGCAACAAGCAACGCTATCCCGGTAAACGCGATCATCGCGGACCGGCTGTCGAAGCGTTCGAGGCCCCGGACGACGCTTATCCCGACGGACGCACCGCCGACGAGGCGATGCGGCGGCTGCGCGACCTTTCCGCGAAGCCCGACCAGCCCTTCTTTCTCGCGGTGGGTTTTCTCAAACCGCACCTGCCCTTCGTTGCCCCCAAGCGCTTTTGGGATCTTTACGATCGCGAGAAGATTGCCGTGCCGGAGAACTACGCGCGTCCGCCCAAGGACGCGCCGTCCGGCGCCGTGCATCAGTCCGGAGAGCTGCGCGCTTACGCGGGCATCCCTCCGACCGGTCCCCTCGATGAGGAAACGGCGCGCGAACTTATCCACGGCTACTACGCCTGCGTGAGCTTCGTCGACGCCCAGATCGGCAAGCTGCTGGACGAACTCGACCGATTGAACCTGGCGCGCAACACGATCGTGGTCCTGTGGGGCGATCATGGCTGGCAGCTCGGCGATCACGGCATGTGGAACAAGCACTCGTGCTTCGAGACCTCGATGCATGCGCCCCTCTGGGTGACCGCGCCAATGCGAGCGGACGTCGCACCTGGCACCCGGGTCGCGGCGTTGACCGAGTTCATCGACATCTATCCCTCGCTCTGCGAACTCGCGGGATTGCCGATCCCCGAACACGTGCAAGGGACCAGTTTTCTCCCGCAGATGCGCGATCCCGCGCGACCGGGCAAGCCGTATGCCGTCGGCCGCTTCGGTCCCGGAGATACGATCCGCAGCAACGACGCCCGCTTCACCCAGTATTCGACGGTGGCGGGCGAGGTGACGGGAACGATGTTGTACGACCACCGCACCGATCCGCGGGAGAACGTGAACCGGGCCGCCGAGCGTCCCTACGAAGCGAAACGCCTGCAGGATGCCCTGCGCCGCATCGCGCTCCCGCCCGATCGCTAGTCGGACCGGCGGGTGCGGGACGTCGGAGGCTTAGGCGCCTACGGTGTCACTTCGATCGGGCCGGATTCGAAATCGGACTCGTTCACCCAGCCGGCCCGCGGACGTTCGCCGCGCAGGTAACGTTCGTAGAACTGCCGCGAATCGGGTGCCGAAATCGGGTAGCGGTCGAACTCGTCGCCGCGCCCGGCCATGCGCGGATCGCCCTGGGTGGTCAGTCGTGCCGTCATTTCGTCGTGCAGGCGCGTGCGGAGGGCGGCGTAGTCCGGATCGGCGGCCAGATTGCGGACGTTGTCGGGGTCCCGGGTGAGATCGTAGAGTTCCTCGGCAGGGAAGGGTGCGAAGTTGAGGCGCCAGAAGGTGTCGCTGCGGTCCTGCCGTCCGCGTTCGAGGATCAGGGTCTTGGTCGGGCTGCCGTCGGTGTCGAGGTAGCCGGTTTCGGGATTGCCTGCCGGCCAGCGCGACGGCTCGTAGTTCCGCAGGTAGAGGTAGCCATCGCGCACGATGCCACGGATCGGGTAGCCGGCGTCGCCGGGCCGTCCGGCATCCGTGCGCTCCTTGCCGATCAGGACATGATCGCGGTCGGCGACGACGCGGCCGGCGCGGTCGCTGGCAAAGATCTCCCGCCAGCTGCGACCGGTGATTGGGGCGAGGCCGGAGGCGGCGGACGGGATGCCGGCGACATCGAGCACGGTCGGTGCCAGATCGGTGAAGTCGACAAAGTCATCGATGACCCTTCCGGACGTGCGAATGCCGGCGGGCCAGCGGACGGCGAGCGGCACGCGGTTGGAAGCCTCGTAGGCGAAGCCCTTCACGCGAGGAAACGGCATGCCGTGGTCCGAGGTTACAATGACGAGGGTGTTGTCCAGCTGGCCCCGGCGTTCGAGCTCGGCGAGCATGCGCCCGAGATGGCGGTCGGCGTGTTCGACTTCGAAGGCGTAGTCGAGCATGTCGTGGCGGACGGTGTCATGGTCAGGCCAATACGCCGGCACGCGGTCGAGGGAATCGAGGCGTTTGCCGCCCTTGCTGACTCCGGCGCGGAACTCGTAAGCCCGGTGCGGTTCGAGGGCGCCGTACCAGAAGCACCAGGGCTGGCCGGCTGGGACGGCATCGAGAAACGCCGCGAAGTTACCGGCGTAGTCGAGGTTCGACATGGCGCGGGCGGGAGGCTCCGCCTTGCGCTCGGTGAAGGCCGGACCGATCAGGGTGCGGGGCGAGCCGTCGGCGTGAAGTGCGACACCCGGCGCCCAGCCCTTGCCCGTCATACCGACGGTCCAGCCATGCTCGCGCAGGGCCTCGGGCCAGGTCTTGAGGTCGGTGGGGAAGTAGGCGAGGTGATTGCCCGCCGCGCCGAGTTGCCACAGGTGGCGGCCGGTGAGCACGATGGCACGGGACGGCCCGCATTTCGCCATCGGCGTGTAGGCGCGGGTGAAAAGCAGACCCTCCGCGGCGACGCGGTCGAAAGCGGGGGTTTGCACCCAGCGGGTGCCATAGGCGCCGGCGTGGGGCCCCCAGTCGTCGGCGATGGCGAAAAGGATGTTCGGACGCGACGCGGGCTCGGCAGCAACCAGGGCTGCGACCGGGAGCAAGAGCAGAACTAGGCTGAGCAGGGGGCGATGCATGGTCGTGATTGCCAACGTCAGATCACAGCCGCGATGGAAAAATGCGGCGGGTTCGGTGATCGGTTAAGTCGCGCCGACATCGCCAGGAGACGGTATCGAACTCGTATTTTCGATCGTCTGATTCGGAGGATAGCTTATCCGAGAATTGAACCTGAACCGGGTGAGTACGACCGGAAAGCCTGTCTCCCGGATATGTGCTCGCAGACTAGAAATCCGGAACCGCCGCGAGCAGCTTTCGGGTGTAGTCGTGCTGTGGGTCGCGATAGACGTCGGCCACGGGGCCCGATTCGACGATCAGCCCGTTCTGCATGACCAGGACATGCGAGCAGAGGTGTTCGACCACGGCGAGGTCGTGGGAAATGAATAGGTAGGTGAGTTTGAATGTCTCCTGGAGGTCCTGCAGAAGATTCACGATCTGGGCCTGGACGGAGACGTCGAGTGCGCTGACCGGTTCGTCGCAGATCACGAACTCGGGTTCCACGGCAAGCGTGCGGGCGATTCCGATGCGCTGACGTTGTCCGCCGGAAAACTCATGCGGGTACCGGTCGATGTGCCGACTTTCGAGCCCGACCAGATCGAGGAGTTCGAGGATGCGCGCGCGGCGGGCCGCACGGGTCATGCGGGGAAAGTGAATCTCCAACGCTTCACCGACGATCGCTTCGACGGTCATGCGCGGATTGAGAGAGTTATAGGGATCCTGGAAGATCATCTGGATCCGTTTCCGGTAACTCATGAATTCCTTCGCGGATAGCCGCCCGAGGTCCTGCCCCTGATAGACGATCGAGCCGGTGGTCACGGGCGCGAGACGGATGAGGGCCTTGCCTGTCGTGGACTTGCCGCTTCCCGACTCGCCGACCAGGCCGACGGTGGCGCCGGCGCGAATCGAGAAACTGATGCCGTCGACGGCGTGGATGTGTCCGGTTACGCGCTGAAACACGCCGCTGCGCACGGGAAAGTGAACCTTGAGGTCGGTCACCGAAAGCAGCGGTGCGGACTCGGGCGCGGAGGCAGGCGTGGTCATCGAAGGGCGGAAGCGGCGGTTCAGCCCAGGCGGGCGTGGTCGATGGTCGTGAGACGTGACTTGCGCTGCCCCAGCCGAGGGATGCAGTCGATGAGGGCGCGGGTGTAGGGATGCTGAGGATTGCGCAGGACCTGTTCGGTCGGTCCCTGTTCGACGATGCAACCGCGGAACATGACCATCACGCGATCCGCGAAGCCATGGACGATCCCGAAGTTATGCGTGATCATCAGGATCGACATGCCGAGACGCGCTTTCAGGTCGCGCAGCAGGTCGATGATCTGTTTCTGGATGGTCACATCCAAGGCGGTCGTGGGCTCGTCGGCGACCAGCAAGGCCGGCTGGCAGACGAGAGCCATGGCGATCATGACACGCTGCTGCATGCCTCCGGAAAGTTGGTGGGGGTAATCGTACAGCCTCGTGGCGGCATCGCGGATGCCGACAAGATCGAGGACGCGCACGATCTCGGCGGATGGATCGGCGACGTCAGGCCGGTGGAGACGGATCGCCTCGGCGATCTGGCTGCCGACGGTGAACACCGGATTGAGAGACGCCGAAGGTTCCTGGAAAATGTAGGCGATCTCCTTGCCGCGCACCTGGCCGAGTTCCCGGGGTGTGAGGCCGGTGAGATTGCGGCCGCGAAGGCGGATGTCGCCGGTGACGCGGCAGGCCGGCTCGGGCGGGAGGAGGCGTGTGAGGGCAAGTGCGGTGACGCTCTTGCCGCTGCCGGATTCGCCGACAACGGCGACGGTTTCCTGCTCGCCCACGTCGAAGGAGATGCCGTCGACCGCCGTCAGTTCCCCGAAGCGGATGCGTAGGTCGGAGACTGCGAGCAAGGGACAGGGGCCGTCTTTCGCCATGATTCAACGGAGGGTGTTGGTGGACTTGGGATCGAACGCCGCACGGGCACCCTCACCGACGAAGCTGGCCAGCAGCAGCGTGACGAAAAGGGCGAGCACCGAGGAAAGGGCGAGCCAGGGGGCGTCGAGGTAGCGCAGGCCCTGTTCCAGCATTTCCCCCCAGGACGGAGCCGGCGGAGGCAGGCCGAAGCCGAGGAAATCGAGCGCCGTGAGCGAGGAGATGCCACCGATGAGGCTGAAGGGGAAGATCGTCACGATGGGATTCAGGGCGTTCGGCAGGATGTGGCGGAACAAGGTCCTGACGTGGCCGGCGCCGAGCGCGCGCGCGGCCTGCGCGAAGGTCTGGTTCTTCAAGCGATAGAACTCGCCGCGCATGTAGTACGACAGCCCGATCCATTGGAAGAGGGAGAATACAAAAAGCAGCACCACGAACGTCTGCCCGTAGATCGAGCCGATCAGGATGACCACGTAGAGGAAAGGCAGGGCCGACCAGATCTCGATGAGACGCTGCGCCGTCAGGTCGAATCGGCCTCCGAGGTAACCCTGCACTCCGCCGATGACCACGCCGAGAATTGCGCCCACGCAGGCCAGGGCGAGGGCGAACGACATGCTGGTGCGAAATCCGTAGAGCAGGCGGGCGAGCACGTCGCGGGCGGAGTTGTCGGTGCCGAGCCAGTGGGCCGCCGAAGGAGGGTGGGGTGGGTTTCCCGGCTGGTCGAGATAGGCGCGGAGCGGACCAGCCTTGATGGGTGGGAAGATCATCCAGCCGCCGGCTTCGGCGAAGGCGGGCGATTCCTCGAGCGCAAGGTAGTCGGCCTCGGTTGCGTAAGGTCCGCCGAAGGCCGTTCCGGGATAGAATTTCAGGGTGGGAAAGTGCAGGCGTCCCTCGTAGCCGAGCAGAAGCGGCCGGTCGTTCGCGAGGTGTTCGCTGAAGAGCGAGAGCACGTAGGTTCCGGCGAGGATCCAGAGCGAGATCCAGGCGCGACGGATCGACCGGAAGCGTCGGAACTGCTGGCGGGTGATCTCGGAGAACATCGTCAGTCGAAACGGATCCGCGGATCGACGACCGCATAGAGCAGGTCGGAGAAGAGCCGCCCGAGGATGGTGAAGAAGCTGATCAGGACGATCAGCCCGAGCACGACGTTGTAGTCCCGCCCGACAATCGAGTTGTAGAAGAGCAGTCCCATGCCGTCGATGTCGAAGACCCGTTCGATCAGCAGGGCACCCGTGAACATCACGGTGAAGAGGCTGCCCATCCCTGTGGCCAGCGGGATGAGCGCGTTGCGCAGGCCGTGCTTCCATGCGACGGTCCTGAAGGGTACGCCCTTGGCGAGGGCGGTGCGGATGTAGTCCTTGTTCAGTTCCTCGAGCAGGCTGTTCTTGGTTAGCAGGGTGAGAAATGCGAACTCGCCGATCATGAAGCACACCAGCGGGAGCACCATGTGGTGCAGGAAGTCCAGCACCTTGCCGCCGGTCGAGAGGTATTCGAAATTATCTGACACCACGCCGGAGATCGGGAACCAGTTGAGGAAGCTCCCGCCCCCGAAGAAAATGATCAGCAGGATGCCCAGAGCGAATCCCGGTATGACGTAGCCGATGAAAACCAGGACGGAGGTGGCCGTGTCGAACGCCGAGTTGTGCCGGATGGCTTTGGCGACTCCGAGCGGTACGGAGACGAGGTAGGCGAGAAAGAAGGACGTCAGACCGAAGAACAGCGAAATCGGCATCTTGCTGAGAATGACGTCGAGCACCGGGCCGTGGTAAATGTAGGATCGGCCGAAGTCGCCTTGGAGCAGGTTGCCAAGCCAGATCAGGTAGCGTTCGTGCGCGGGACGGTCGAAGCCGAAGTACGCTTTGATGTTCTCCACCTCGGCGGGGGAGATCGCCTTGGCCCCGCCACCTCGTTCGCTGGAAAAGGCTTGGATTCGGCCGATCAATTCCTCAACCGGACCGCCCGGGACGAACTGGATCAGGATAAAGCAGGCGAGCGTGATACCCAGCAGCGTGGGGACGATGAGCAGCAGCCGCCGGACGATGTAGGTGATCATTCGTCGCGGTAGCGCACTTCGGCCGCGAGGGGCTCGAGCGTCCGGTCGGCGCGCATCGCCTCGTCGAGCTGTGCCGATTTCTCCGCGTCGAACCACCAATAGGGTATCGCCGCGTCCTCGCGGTTGTACTTGTCGAGGACGTGCTTGGGCGTGCCGAAACGGTTCCAGTAAAGCAGTCGGTTGCGGTCGGATTGCCAGAGCAGGACATACGGCATCAGCTTCGTGAGCCGTCCGTCGATCTCGCGGAGGATCGCGTTGCGCTTGTTGATGTCCATCTCCTGCTTCTGGGCATCGATTAGCGCGTCGATGGCGGCGTCCTGCACCCCGGAGATGTTCTGGGTGGCGACGTCGCTGGCGGTGCGGGAGTGCCACATCGTCTCCGGATCGCGGAGGCGCGAGGCGCTCCAGTTGCGCCAGACCATGTCGAAATCGTGTTCGTCAACTCGCTTCGAGAGACTGGCGTAGGACACGTTTTCGATGCGTCCTTGAATGCCGACGGCCTTCAGGTCCTCAAGGTAGATGTTCAGGTGAGGCAGTGGTTCGCCGTAGTTGAGGAAGACCAACTCAAAGGGCTTTCCGTCCTTGGTTAGCACGCCGGCGGCGTTCACGGTCCAGCCCGCCTCGGCGAGCAAGGCCCGCGCCAGGGAGGGGTCGTACGAGAGGAAGGGGGCGTCGGGGTTGCGGTTGCCTTCGTAGAGGTCGGGATAGTAGCTGTTGAGCAGGAAGTATTCGTTGAACATCAACCGGTCGAGCATCAGCTCGCGGTTGAGCAGCCGGGCGAGGGCCTCGCGCACGCGCACATCCTGGAACTGCGGCCGTCGCATGTTGATCGCAAAACCCTGAAAGGCCTTGGGCTCGTCGTTGTAGACGGTCTGGCGCACGACCCAGTTCTTCTCCACCTGCGGGAATTTCGTCTGCTCGGCCCAGATGCGGGCGGTGTAGATTGTATAGAGATCGAAGTCGCCGCGCTTGAGCATCTCGAGGGCCTTGTTGCGGTCCTCGGTGGCGCGGAAGACGAGGTAGTCGAAGTTATACTTGTGCTGATTGATCCGAAGATTGCGCCCCCACCAGTCGCCCCGGCGCTGGAGGGTGATCGAGCGATTGGTTAGGACCTGGTGGATACGGTAGGGTCCGCTCACCACGGGAAACTCGAAATTGATCTCGTTGAAGTCCTTGTCGCCCCAGGCGTGCTTGGGAAAGGCGGAGAAACTGGCGGCGGACCAGAAATTCTTCCAGTGGGCCTCTTCGGCGGTGATGCGCACCGTGCGGTCGTCGATCACCTCCGGTCGGCCGAAGCGGCCCATGTCCACGCGAAAGAGCGAGGTCAGGTGCTTTGGGTTCATGATGACGTCGTAGTAAAACTGGACGTCGTGGGCCGTGATGGGCTGACCGTCGCTCCACACCGCGGCGGGGTTCAGCTTGAACGTGTATGACTTCTTGTCGTCGGAGATCTCCCAGGATTCGGCGAGGATGCCGAGGGGTTCCTCGCGGGTTGGGTGCATGCCCACGAGTGAGTCGAACATCAATCCGGTGATCTGGGCCGAGAACGAATTGTAATCCAGCCACATGTTCAGCGACTTCGGGTAACCGCCGCCCCACGTGAAGAGCGTGCCGCCCTTCTTCGCAGCGGGATTGGCGATCGGGTCGAACTCTCCCGAGGCCACGAGGTTCACCGGGCTGTCCTCGACGGGCGGTCCCACTTGACGGGGATCGTTGGCCGAGGTGCCGCCGCAACCCGAGAGGGCGGCGATCACGCCAAGCAGGGAAAGGCCGAGGGCGGTGCGGGTGAACACGAGGCTGCGGGAGGCGGGCATGAGGATCCTTGAATGGACGTGAAGGAACGTGAGTGCGATCCGGCCGCACCCGGAAGACGCCAACGTCTTCGGGTGACGGCGAAAGCGAACGCATAGTCGCCGTTGTTGCAAGCCAACCCGGATGTCGTGACCCAGGCATTCCTGCCTGTGGAGTCCGGGAATCACAGGCAGGAATGCCTGTGTCACCCCCGCGTGGATGAATTATTTGATCGCGATCAGCTCGACCTCGAAGATGAGGGCGGAGTTCGGCGGGATCTTGCCGGCGGCACGCGCGCCGTAGCCGAGGCCGGGCGGGATGAAGAGACGCCACTTGTCACCCACCGACATGAGTTGCAGCGCTTCGACCCAGCCGGGGATCACGCGGGTGACGCCGAACTCGATCGTCTGGCCACGTTGGACGGAACTGTCGAAGACCGTGCCGTCGATCAAGGTGCCGTGGTAATGAACCTCGACGGTGTTTTCCGGCTTCGGCTTCGCCCCGGTGCCGCTCTTGATGATCTCGTACTGCAAGCCGGAGGCGGTGGTCTGGATGCCGGGCTTGGCCTTGTTCGTTTCAAGGAACGCGGTCGATGCCTTCAGGTTGGCCTCGCCGAGGGTGGCGGCGGCCTTGCTGGCCTGTTCCTGCATGCTAGCAAAGGCTGCCTGCATTTCCTCGGGCGTGAGGCGGGCATCCTTCTTCGCCAGCGCATCCGCGAGGCCGCTCGCGAGGGCGGTCTGGTCGAAGGTGATGCCCGGCTGCGAGCCCAGGTTGCGACCGATGTCGTAACCGATGCTGTAGCTCGCCCGCTGCTCGACCGACACGAGGTCGGCGGCGCCGGCGGTCGACGACGGCGTGGCGGAGGAGGCAGGGGCTTCTCCGGCGGGTTTGCTGCACGCGGCGAGGCCGAGTGCGGAAAGGGCGAGCAGGGTGAGGCGGATCCGGGAGGTAGTCATGAGTGAACGATGGGACAGTGGCGTGGGCATAACCGACGCCGTCGGGGAGACAAGGTTACGGTGCGCGGCGCGGGGGCGAGTGCAAACGACCGCCAAGAAATCCTCGAAGTGGCGACGCGCGTCCTGCTAAGCATCGGCCATGCGGATCTATTTCATGGGCATCGGAGGAACGGCCATGGGTAACGCGGCCCTGCTCGCGCGCGCTGCGGGGCACGAGGTGCTGGGCGCCGACACCGGGGTGTATCCGCCCATGTCGACCGTCCTCGCCGAGGCGGGCATTTCGTTCTTCGAGGGCTACGATCCCGAGCGGCTGCGGTCGTTGGCCCCCGATTTGGTGGTGATCGGCAACGCGATGAGCCGGGGGCATCCGGAAGTCGAATGGCTGCTCGAAACCCGCGCCCTGCGCTTCACCTCGCTGCCGGCGCTGCTGCATGACACCGTGCTCGGCACGCGCCAGAACATCGTCGTCGCCGGCACGCACGGCAAGACGACGACCACGTCGCTGACCGCCTTCCTGCTGCGCGAGAACGGACGCGATCCCGGCTTCTTGATCGGCGGCGTGCCGGTCGACCCGCCCATGGGCAACCACCTCGGCGCCGCGGCCGATCCGTTTGTCATCGAGGGGGACGAGTACGACAGCGCGTTCTTCGACAAGCGGAGCAAGTTCATCCACTACGCGCCCCACATTGCGGTGCTCAACAACCTCGAGTTCGACCACGCCGACATCTTCCGCGACCTCGCGGACGTGCAGCGCACCTTCAGCCACCTCACGCGGATCGTGCCCCGCAACGGCTACGTGGTGATGAACGGTGACGACGACAACCTGCGCGCGCTCGGTCCGCTGCCGTGGACGCGGGTTATCCGGGTCGGCCTCGCCGAAGGCAACGACACGCGCATCGTCGATTTTCGCGAAGGGCCGTCCGGGGTGCAGTTCACGTTGCACTGGAAAGGCCGGGTCTGGGGCGACGTGCGCTGGACCTGTCCCGGGCAATACAACGCCCGCAACGCCGCCATGGCGGCGACCGCGGCCGGGCTGGCGATTTCGCCCGGAGATCCGACGGCGCTCTCCCTTGCTCCGCTCGCCCGCTTCCGGGGCGTGAAACGGCGCCAGGAGGTGCTGGTGGCGACGCCCGCCGTCACCGTGATCGAGGACTTCGGCCACCATCCGACCGCGTTGGCGGAGACGCTGCGCTCGTTCCGCGACCGTTACCCCGGGGCGCTGCTCACGGCGGTATTCGAGCCGCGCAGCAACACCGCTCGGACCAAGACCCTGCAGGCGGGCTTCATGCGCGCGCTCGCGCTGGCGGACGAAGTTTACCTCGGTGCGGTCAACCGCGCGGAAAAGCTGACGGCGGACGAGCGGTTCGATCCCGAGGCGGTCATCGGGCACCTCGAGACTCAGGGCGTCGAAGCCCTGACGGCCGCCACCAATGCAGCGCTGCTCGACGAATTGATCACCGGCACGTTGCCGAATCGGGGCCGGCCACGGGTCGTGGTATTCTTCACCAACGGGTCCTTCGACGGCATCATCGCGAAGTACGCCGCGGCAGCCCGCGCGCAGGTTGACGGGCGGGCTTAGCGCATCGGCGCCGGACCGAGACCCAACGCCGCCACCCGGGCCGCAAACGTCGCGTCGTCCAGCACCGGCGAGGCTGGGTGGTCGGCGAAGGCCGGAGGTACGTCGGTCCACGATTTGCAACCGCCCATGGCGGCGGTGACGTCGATCGCCACCGGCGTGTGCAACCGATGGACGCGGACGACCAGCACGTGCAAGCCGGGCGGGGCGGCCCCGTGAAACCGGTCGCGCACGGTGCCCTCGGTCCAGCCGTGAAAACCATCGAGCCGGGCCACGTCGGGCCAGTGCGAGAGGAACCGGGCCTGGACCACGTCCGCGTAGGCCGGAAGTTCGATCCGGTTGGCGGTACCCGACGGCCCCGGGGCAAAGTAGCGATGCAACGACGGCTTGGTTTTCTCACGCTGGGCGTGAAAGGCCGTCGGAAAGAGCCAGAAGCGCGGCGCGGCGACGGTGAACGTGCCGTGCTCCTCCGCGATCCCGCCCTTGCGAAGAATGATGACCTGTTCGCCGGCGACGAGGGCGCCGACGATGGCCTGCCATTCCTTGAACGCGGGCGCGGCGTTCATCGCGGGCAAGTTCACTGCGCCTGACGCGCGACCTTCCGCACGAGCGGTTGCTCGCCGACGGGCAGCGCCAGCAGGTCGTAGTCCTGATAACCGGTGATCGTGACGGTGGCGAACTCGCCGACGGGCAGCTCGCGCGGCACATACACGCGGCCGTCGATGTCCGGTGCGTCCGCTTCGCCGCGGGCCACGCCCGGCTCCTCGACCAAGACCTTGAGCGTACGGCCGACGTAGGCGGCGCTGACCTCGGCGGCGATCTGCTTCTGCAGCGCCATGGTCTTATGCCACCGAGCCTCCTTCACCTTGGGGGACAGCTGACCCTCCATCTTGGCGGCGCGGGTGCCTTCCTCCTGCGAATAACGGAACACGCCGAGGCGCTCGAACTTCGTGGCCTGGATGAAGGCGCAAAGTTCGTCGACATCAGCCTCGGTTTCACCCGGGAAGCCGACGATGAAGGTGGTTCGCACCGCGATGCCCGGGATGCCGGGGCGGATGCGGGCGATGAGCGTGCGAATGTAGTCGCCGCTCGTCTCGCGCTGCATGCGTTCCAGCATCGGATCGCTGATGTGCTGCAGCGGAATGTCGATGTAGCGGGCGACCTTCGGGCACTCCGCGATGGTGCGGATGAGCTCGTCGCTCCAGTGGGCCGGATGGGTGTAGAGCAGGCGGATCCAGAAATCGCCTTCGATCGCGTTGAGCTGGCGCAGCAGGGTGGTGAGGGCCGTGCCCCGGGAGGAATCGACCGGCGTGCGCGGATTGGGGCGCTGCTCCCACGTGTCCATGCCGAAGAAGGTCGTGTCCTGGGAAATCAGGTTCAGCTCGCGGACGCCTTCCGCGACGAGACGCCGGGCCTCGGCGACGACGCTTTCGACCGAACGGCTGCGGTGCCGGCCGCGGATCTGCGGGATGATGCAGAACGTGCACGGGTGATTGCAGCCCTCGGCGATCTTGATGTACGCGGAATGCTTGGGGGTGAGCCGGAAGCGGGGCGTGTCGTAATCGGGGATGTAAGTGGAGCGCGGGGTGACGAAGTTCTCCGGCGTGTGGTCCGGGCCGCGTTCCTTCGCGTAGAGACCCTCGATGATCGGCGCGACTTTGGTCACCTGGTCGAGACCGATGAACGCATCGACTTCATCCTGCAGCGAGGTCGATAGATCCTTGGAGAAACGCTGGGCCATGCAGCCGGCCACGATCAGCTTCTGCTCCTTGCGCCGCTTCTTCATCCCGCGGTTCTGGTGGACCTCGAGGATGTGGCCGATCGACTCCTCCTTGGACGAATCAATGAAGGAGCAGGTGTTGACGATGACGACGTCGGCCTTCTCGGCCTCCGGGATCACGGCCATGCCGGCTTGGTGGAGGTGTCCGACCATGATCTCGCTGTCGACGAGGTTCTTGGCGCAACCGAGGGAGATGAGACTGACTTTGATCATGGTGGCAGGTCGGACGGGGACAAAAAAACCGCGGCTGGGAGAGCCGCGGCGAAAGGGGGAGCGAGGCTTACTTCTTCGCCTTCGCCGTCTTTCCGGCGGCGGCCTTCTTCCGTTTGTGATACGCGATGCGACGCTTCTTCTTGATGCCCTTGTTGTATTGTTTGCCCATAGGTTTTTGTAAAGGAAGCGGTTTGAATCGCAAACGCACCCCGGGGAGTCAAGCGCGCGGAGGGACCCGCGCCCCCGAACTCTTTCTCTCCCCCTTCGTTCTCTTTCCTCTTCCTCAACGGGACCGGAGGGAGAAAGACGAACGAGAAAGAGGTATGGCACATCGACCCCCGGAGCACCGGATCGCCGTACCCGGGCAAAATCAGGCTTCCCATGCTTCGGTGAAAGCCTTTCACTGGGCGTTTTATGCAAAAAACGTTCGTTATCTTCAAACCCGATTGCATGGAGCAAAAGCACGTCGGCAACGTCGTCGACCGCTTTGAAAAAGCCGGTTTTGAGATCGTCGGCTGCAAGATGATCCGGCTCACGCCGGCCGTGCTGCGCGAGCATTACGCCCATGTGGCCAGCAAGCCGTTTTATCCCGAGATCGAACAGTTCATGAGCTCCCGTCCGGTCATCGTGATGGCGCTGAAGGGCGACAACATCGTGGCCAAGGTGCGCGATCTGCTCGGGCCGACCGACTCCCGCAAGGCCGCCAAAGGCACGATCCGCGGCGACTTCGGCACCGAGATGATGAAGAACGTGGTGCACGCGTCCGACAGCGACGAGAACGCCCGGATCGAACTGGCCCGTTTCTTCAAACCTGAAGAAATCCTCGGCTGATCGGCCGTCCGGGTTCACCGCCTTTCCGCCCGCGTCGCCCCGTGCGCCGCGGGCTTTTTTGCGCCTGACCGGCGCGGCGCTTGACCTCGCCGGCGGCTTGCGGCGACGTACGGGTATGGCTGCCCCCGAGTTTGGTTTTGATGTGATCAACGCCGGTTCCGGACGTTCGCCCCGCAAGGGCGAGGCCGTGACGGTGCACTACACCGGCCGTTTCACCGACGGCCAGGTGTTCGACAGCTCCGTCGACCGCGACGAGCCGTTCACGTTTGTCCTGGGGGCGGGGCAGGTGATCGGCGGCTGGGATCTGGGCGTCGCGCGGATGCGCGTGGGCGACAAGGTGCGTCTCACCCTGCCGCCTGAGCTCGCCTACGGCCGCGAGGGTTATCCGGGGGCGATTCCGCCGGATGCGACCTTGGTGTTCGACGTCGAGTTGATCTCCATCGGCTGAGTTGCTCCGCCCGGGTGGGCGCGGGTCGGGCCGAGGTAGCGGCGACGGCGGGACGTTCCGGCGGCGGCGGCGCGCTCTTCGGGACTGGCGTAAGGCTGGCGTCGGTAACCGCCTCGGGCGGGGTCGGCCGCACAGGCAATCTGGAAATCCTGCATGGCTTGGAACAGCTGCAGCAGCTGGTCGGGCCGGTCGTAACGATCGAGGCCGTGCGCCGTCAGGGCGAGCAGCACCTCGTGGACGCATTCCAGCGTGGAGAGACAGCCGGCCTGGGGCTGCTGCTTGATCACGTAACGGCTCGGCGCGCGCGGCGTGAACATCAGGCGGGGCAGGCGTTGCAGGGACGGGCTCAGCTTGAGCATCTTCCGCGCGCAGGCCCAGGTGGCATCGAGCAGGAAGAGCACGGTCTCGCGGCGGTCGCCGGGCGCGACCGGCGGCGGTTCATGGGTGAGATTGAGGGCGTCCGGTCCGGGATAGAGCAGAAAACAGCGTTTGGCTGGATCGGCCAGCAGGCCCTGCACGGCGGGATGGTCATCGAAGCCGATACCCATGTGCAATTCGCTGCGCGCCAGGCTGAGGTGGGTCAGGCGCCCGGTCCCGGCCTTCTCGCGCTTGTACTCCTTCGGGTGCATCAGGAAGACAAAGCGGGTCTGCGTATCCATTGGATGGATGCGGGAGCACCAGCAGTGCGCCGTAGGCCAGAAGCAACGGTAGCAGGTGGGGCGGGCCATGGCGTTCAGGCCCCGACCACGACCCGCGGATCGCGCGCGGTGTAGTTGGGCGGCAGGTAGGCCCGGCGGACCGGTACGGCCTTCTCGTCGTTCTCCGCCACCCAGCCAGCCCCGGCGGCGATGAGCGCGTCCACCGAGGCGTGCACCCGGGGGATCCCTCCGCCGGCCGTGCGCAGCGTCCTCGGCCGGCGGCCGCCCGGTGCCGAGTCGTGGCGGTGACGGACGAGCAGGTCTTCGGCGGACGGCAGGAGGGCGTGGCGCGTGTCGTCATGCCAGGCGAGCGGGGGCGCACCCAAGGCCGCGAGTGTTTCCTCCCAGCGGGCGAGCTGATAGGCGAAGGTGAGTTTGCCGAGGCCGTCAAAGCCGTAACCGCCGCCGATGTCGGAGTGCACACCCGGGAACCAGACCTCGTCGACCACCTCAGGCGGACCCTCCAGCGGGACCGCATCGAACGCCTTGCGGTCCTCGTCGAGGGCAAGGCAGTGCACCGCGCGGCCGACGTTGGGGGCGAGCGAAAGGTCCTTGCCCACGTTGATCCGGCCGAAGGCGAGGGGGCCCAGGTCGACCGGTATGCCGAAGGCGCCCACGGTGTCCCAGAGGCCGAGGTAGGCGATTTCGACGGGCCGCCGTTCGGCGCCGCGCGGGATCGATGCAGCGACGATCCGGTAATCGCCGTTCCAATACCGGCGGGTTACACGCAGGCGCGACGGGACCCCGTGGCGGGCGAGGTCGTTGGCCAGCATGCGGGCGCAGGCGGCGCCCCGGCTGAAACCGAAGATCGAGACCACGTCACCGGGCCGGTAATCGAGGGCGAACTGCGCGTACGCGCCGGCACGGATGCAGGCCTCGTCGGCGCCGACGGCCCCGGTAAAGAGCTGCTGGATACGGCGGTTGTCCGTGGCGTTGCCGATGCCGCGATGATAGGAAACGACCTGGGTCGCGTTGTCGGGCGCGAGGGCGCGGTCGAGTTTGACCAGGGAGGTGACCACGCGCTGCGGTTCGCCCGTGAGCGGGTTGGTCCACAACGTGCCCTGCTCGTTATTCCAGGTGCCATCGAGCAGAATGACGTGATGGCGCGGCTGGGGCGAAGCGGTGAGGTCGACCGTGTAGTCGACGGTGTACGCGTGCGCGCGTCGCTGGGGAGCACTCCGTTGGCTGGCTGGGGGCATGGGGAGGAGGGAAGGGCAGAGGCGAAGAAAGACAGGAGGGGCAGGCGGGAGACCAAGCGGTCCCGTGGTCGGAGTAAGGGGTCTTTCCCGCAGAAATTAAGGGAAAATCCCGATAAGCGCTTGCATTTTATGATTAGGCACCTAACTATCAGCTCCCTGATTGTTAGCTTCCGCTCGAATATTTTCGGATCATGCCACTGTTGATGCTTAAAGACCTCCCTCGGTACGAGTGCCTATTGGAGGCCTCGCGCAAGTTTCCCGACCTCGATCCGTCGGCGATGGAGGTGTATTTGCAACTGCTGCGCACGGGCGATGAGTTGTATCGTTTGCAAAACGACTACCTGTCCGGGCATGCGTTGTCGCAGGGGCGGTTTTTTGTGCTGATGCTGTTGCTCGATAAGGGCACGGAGTGCCCGATGGCCGGTTCCACGCCCGGGCGGCAGAGTCCGGCGGAGCTGGCCGATCAGGCCAACGTGACCCGGGCGACCATGACGGGGCTGATCGACACGCTGGAGAAGGATGGCTTGGTCAAACGCGAGCCGGACCCGAGTGACCGGCGCATGATGTCGGTGCAACTGACGCCGAAGGCGCACGCGTTCATGGCAACCATGCTGCCGGGTTATTTTCGCCGGATTGCCGGGGTGATGAGCGGCCTGACCGAAGGCGAGCGCCGGACCTTTGTGCATCTGCTCGCCAAGATTCAGGAAGGCCTTGCAGCGGCGACGCCCTCCGGTCCGGCGGTCTCATCGGGGGCCGCCACTCCTGCCGCCGCGAGTCCCTGATCTGTCTGTCCCACCTTTTAACCGTACCATTCCCATGCTTAAGAAATTTGTTTTCACCCTTGGCGGGTTCATCCTCGTCGTGGCGCTGCTTGCGGGCGTCAAGGCCGCTCAGATCAAAGAAATGAGCTCGGCGGGCTTCACGCCGCCCCTGAGTTCGGTGACCACCGCCGAGGCGACCCAGCAGGATTGGAAGCCCCGCATCCGCTCGATCGGAACGCTCGCTCCGGTGCAAGGCGTGACGGTGAGCGCCGATGCCGACGGGACGATCGTGAAGATCGCGGTGGAAAACGGCGCGATGGTGAAGACCGGCGACCTGCTCGTGGAGATCGATACCTCCGTCGAACAGGCGCAGCTCAAGTCGGCCCAGGCCCGGTCCGCCCTAGCGCGGGTCGAACTCGACCGTTCGGCGGCCCTGCGGGAAAAGAACACGATCAGCCAGGCCGAGCTCGACTCTGCGCTCGCACAGTTCAACCAGGCGGCGGCCGACGTGGCGGCGCTGGAGGCGACGATCGAGCGCAAGAAGGTCCGGGCTCCGTTCAGCGGCCGGGTGGGCATTCGTTCCGTGAACGTAGGTCAGTACGTGGGGCGGGGCAGTGCCCTCATGCCGCTGCAGCAGCTCGATCCCATCTACGTCAATTTCAGCGTACCGCAGCGTGAACTGCCCAACATGGCGATCGGTCAGGACATCGAACTGAACGTCGACGCCTTTCCCGGCCAGACCTTCCCGGGCAAACTCAGCGCGATCAACGCCGTGGTGGATTCCGCCACGCGCAACGTTGCTCTGCAGGCCACGCTCGAGAATGCCCGCGAGCTGCTGAAGCCGGGCATGTTCGCCCATGTCGAGGTCACCCTGCCGCGCAGCGAGCGGGTCGTGGTGGTCCCGGCCACCGCCATCGCCTATGCGTCGTACGGCAACTCGGTCTTCATCGTCGAAACGATGAAGAATCCCGACGGCTCCGAGTTCCTCGGAGTGCGTCAGCAGCCGGTCAAGCTTGGCGCCACCCGGGGCGACCTGATTGTCGTGACCGAGGGCCTCAAGGGCGGCGAGCAAGTCGCCTCCAGCGGCCTGTTCAAGTTGCGTAACGGCATGGCTGTCCAAGTGAACAACACCGTCGTGCCCGGCAGCAATCCTGCCCCGACGCCGAAGAACTCCTGATCCGAGAAACTCCGTTCCGGTCCGCCTTTTTCTTTAAACGCGCGCCCGCCGCGCCCCTCCCATGCTCAAAAAGAGTTTCACTGACCTGTTTGTGCGCAAGCCGGTCATCGCGATGGTCGTCAACATCGCCATCCTCGTGCTCGGCCTGGTCGCGTACCAGCAGCTGAACACCCGCCAGTATCCGCGCAGCGACAGCGCGGTGGTCAACGTGTCGACGGTCTACTTCGGCGCCAGCGCCGACACGGTCCGCGGCTACATCACCACCCAGCTTGAGCGCGCCATCTCCAGCGCCGACGGCATCGATTACATCGAGTCGGAGAGCTTCGCCGGCATGAGCACGATCCGCGTGTTCCTGCGGCTCAACTACGACACAAACGCCGCCCTGGCCCAGATCAGCGCCAAGATCGACCAGGTGCGCAATGAACTGCCGCCGGAAGCCGAGGCGCCCACGATCAGCGTGGAATCGAGCGACAACCAGTTCGCCTCGATGTACCTCAGCTTCTACTCCGAGGCACTCGATCAGAATCAGATTACCGACTACCTGAACCGCATGGTGCAGCCCCGGCTCGCCTCGGTGCCGGGCGTGCAGAAGGCCGACATCCTCGGCGGCCGCGTCTTCGCGATGCGCGTCTGGCTCAAGCCCGACCAGCTCGCGGCCCGCGGTCTGAGCCCGGCCGATGTGCGCAATGCCCTCGTCGCCAACAACGCGTTGTCGGCTGTGGGCAACACCAAGGGCTCGATGCTCCAGGTCAGCCTGGTGGCCAACACCGACCTCAAGACGGTGGATGAGTTTCGCGACCTGGTCGTGACCGAGCGCAACGGCTCGATTGTGCGCCTCTCCGATGTCGCCGACGTCGACCTGGGCGCGGAAAGTTACGACCAAGAAGTCCGCTTCGACGGCCAGACCGCCACCTTCATGGGCATCTGGGTTCTGCCGACCGAGAGCACCATCGAGGTGATTCAGCGCGTGCGGGCCGCCTTTCCCGACATCGAGCGCAGTCTTCCCGCTGGCCTGAACGCCAAGATCGCGTACGACGCCACCGAATACATCGACGACGCCATTCACGAGATCCTGCGCACGCTGCTCGAGACGCTGCTCGTCGTCATGGTGGTGATCTTCCTCTTCATGGGGTCGCTGCGGTCGGTGTTCATCCCGATCGTCGCCATGCCGCTCTCCCTCGTCGGCGCCCTCTTCCTCATGCTCGTGTTTGGGTTCACGGTGAACCTGCTCACCCTGCTCGCGATCGTGCTCGCCGTCGGTATCGTGGTCGACGACGCCATCGTCGTGGTGGAAAACGTCGAGCGACACATCCGCGAAGGAAAGACTCCCTTTGACGCCGCCATTCTCGGCGCCCGCGAACTGGTGGGTCCGGTCATTTCGATGACGATCACACTCGCTGCGGTGTACGCGCCGATCGGTTTCCAGGGCGGTTTGACGGGTGCTCTCTTCCGCGAGTTCGCCTTCACGCTGGCCGGTGCCGTCACGGTGTCGGGCTTCGTGGCCCTCACGCTCTCGCCCATGATGAGCGCCTATCTGCTCAAAGGTGGGGACGCCGAGGAAAAGGGCCTCGCGGGTTTCATCAACCACACCTTCGACCGGCTGCGGAACAAGTATGAGCGGACCTTGGGTTGGACACTCGCCAAACGCAACTCGTCCGCTGGGCTCGGTGCGCTGTTGATGGGCGGTCTAGTTCTTTTTGCCTGCTTCTTTGTCTTGGGCTGTGGTGCCGTTGCCCTTTTCAGTGGTGTGTCCGGGGTTGGTGGCGCAGTGGGAATGGTGGCTGGCGTCGCAGCTGCTTTCTCAATCGTACCTGCAGCAATCGTCGCGCTGTTCGACGTCAGCCTGGGGCGCCGATACTCGATGATTCCCGTGGTGTTGATGGTCGCCACCATGCTGACCCTCCTGCTCGTTCCCTTCTTCATGTTCGCGCAGCGCGAGCTTGCGCCGAAGGAGGACCAGGGGGTGGTCTTCAGCATCGTCCAGGGACCTCCCACGTCGACGATCGAGCAGAGCACGATGTTCACCGAAGAGGTGCAGAAGATCTACGAGTCGACTCCGGAATACTCGAACTCGTTCCAGATTACGGGCGCCAACTTCGGGTTCGCCGGCATGCTGCTCAAGCCCTGGTCGGAGCGTGAGCGCAACGCCGAGCAGATCCTGCAGGATCTGCAGGCGCCGGCCGCCAGTGTCTCCGGCGTGAACGTGATCGTCACGACGCCCGAGCCACTCCCATCCGGCGGCCAGTTCCCGATCGAGTTCGTCATTCGCTCGACCGCGGACCACCGTGAGATGCAGGAGTTCGCCAACCAGCTCGTGCTGTACGCCAACACCGAGGCCAACACGCCCGGCCAGGCACCGACCTTTTACTTCGCCGACAGCGACCTGAAGTTCGACCTGCCGCAAGTCGAGGTCGACATCGACAAGGACAAGGTCGCGGCGATGGGCCTGAACCTCAGCGACGTGGCCCGTGACCTCGGGGCCATGCTGGGCGGCGGCTACGTGAACCGCTTCGTCAATGATGGTCGCAGCTACCGCGTCATCCCGCAGGTCGAGCGCAGCCAGCGCCTCAACCCCGACCAGTTGCTCGATTATCACGTCCGTGGCCCGGCCGGGGAGCTGATTCCGCTCTCCACCATCGCTACGCTGAACGAGTCGGTACAACCCCGCGGGCTAAACCGCTTCCAACAGCTGAATGCGGTGAAGATCACCGGGGTCGGACCGAGCATCGACACGGCGCTGCGCAAGCTCGAGGCCAAGGCGGAGGAGATTCTGCCGCCGGGTTACTCGATTGATTACGGCGGCCAGTCGCGCCAGCTGCGCTACGAGGGCAACGCCCTCTGGCAGGCGGGTTTGCTGGCGCTGATCCTGATCTTCCTCGTGCTCGCGGCCCAGTTCAACAGCTTCCGCGATCCGCTGATCATCCTGCTGGGCTCGGTCCCGCTGGCGATCGTCGGCGCGATGCTGCCGATCTTCCTCTGGAAGACCTCGCTCAACATCTACTCGCAGATCGGTCTGATCACCCTGGTCGGCCTGATCGCCAAGAACGGCATCCTCATCGTCGAGTTCGCCAACGTGCTCCAGGAGGAGGGCATGGCCAAGATCGACGCCATTCGCCGGGCCGCGGCCACGCGCCTCCGTCCGGTGCTCATGACGTCGGCTGCCACCGTGTTCGGTCACCTGATGCTCATCTTTGTGACTGGTCCGGGTGCCGCCGCCCGCAACAGCATCGGCTGGGTGCTGGTGGTTGGCATGGCCGTCGGCACGGTCTTCACCCTGTTTGTTGTCCCGGCCTTCTATGTCCTCATCGCCAAGGACCGCTCCCTCGATGCCCGCACCGAAGCGCACGATGCCACATCCGACGCCGCGCTGCCGGAATTGCAGCCCCTCGCCAAATAATATGAATCCACGTTTCTCCCGCCTTCTGCTTGTTGCCCTGTCCGGGCTTTCGTTCGCGGCCGCCCAGCCGGCGCCGGACGTGCCGGTGCAACTCGATCTGCGTACGGCGTTGACCTACGCCCTCGAGAACAACTTCGCCATCCGCCAGGCGCGTGAGCGCATCCGCGAGCAGGAGGGACTCATCCTCGAGGTGAAGTCGCAGGCCCTGCCGAATGCCTCGCTGGATTCCAGCTACAGCCGGTCGGCTGATGATCTGCGCACCGATCCGAACGCCCAGGGCATCAACCAGACCTGGAGCATCGGCTTGAACGTGCGGCAGACGCTGTACTCCGGCGGCGGGGTGGAGGCGGCCCTCGACGCCCAGCGCCTTGTCCGCGAGTCGGCGCTGCTCGAGCTGCAGGCCGTGATCAACGACGCGCTGCTCGATGTGCGCACGCGTTTCTACGACGTGCTCCTCGCCCGCGAGCAGATCGACGTGCAGGAGCAGAACGTGGCCCTGCTGCGCGAACAGTTGCAGACGGCCCGCAACCGCTTCGAGGCCGGCGCCGTTTCGAACTTCGACGTGCTCCGTGCCGAGGTCGCGGTGGCCAATGCCCAGGCTCCGTTGATCCGGGTGCGCAACCAGTTCCGCATCGCGATCGACGAGTTGCGGCGTGCGATGGGATTCTTTAACCCGTCGCCCGAGAACGTGTCCAAGGTTCCCGAGTTCATCGGCGATCTCGGATTCACCCCGGTGTCCTACGAGTTGCAACCGTCCCTCGCGACGGCGTTGGAGAAGCGGCCGGAATTGCGCCGCTTGACCAAGATCGAGGAGGCCCGTGAGGCGGGCGTGACGTTCGAGAAGGCCGGCTACAAGCCGGACCTCGCCTTGGTGGGCGGCTACCAGGTTCGCAAGGCTAACGATTCCAACCGCTTCAAGGATTCCCTCGACGGGTGGACGATCGGCCTGCAGTCGAGCTGGGCCGTGTTTGACGGACGCGCCACGCGCGGCCGCGTGGCCCAGGCCCGTTCGCAGTTGGAGCAGGCCCGCCTGCTGACCCAAGAGCAAACCTTGTCGGTGGAGGTGGAGGTCCGTCGCGCCCTTTCCTCGCTGCAGGAAGGCGCCGAACTGGCCGAAGCCGCCCAGAAGGTCGTGCAACAGGCCGAGGAGGCGCTGCGCCTGGCCGATGCGCGTTATGCCGCCGGATCGGCGACCCAACTTGACGTGCTCGAGACGCGGGTCGCGTTGACCGAGGCCCGGACGAACCAGCTCGAAGCCAATTATCGCTATAATGTGGCGCTTGCCGCGCTGCGCCGCGCGCTGGGCGAATCGGACGCGCTGATCGCGCCCTGAGCGCGCCCCGGGTGTCCGGGGCACCGAAAAATTTCCGCAACCGTTTGCGACTCCGGCAGTCTAACCGGTGTCCTCCTTCGTGCGCATGACGTTCCTCCGCCCTTTGCTGGTCGGCCTCGTGGTGATCGTGGCCGTGCTGGCGCTTGCCCTCACGGTGGCGTTCACCTCGGCCTTCCAAACCTGGGCGGTGCGGCGGGCGCTGCAGGCGCGGACGGACCTTCAGGGCGATGTGACCGAGGTCTCGGTCGGCCTGAGGCGGGTTGATCTGACCCACCTGCGCGTGCAGGGAGACGGCTACCGATTGGCGATGCCGTCGGTGCGCATCGACCTCCCCGTGATCACGGCGGCGCGCGGACGGCTGGAAATTGATCGCTTGGTGGCGAAAGGCTGGACGCTTGACCTCACCGCGGCGCCGGGCCGTTGGGCGCAGCAGGTGCGCCAGTCGCCGGCCCTGGCCGGGTATGCGGCGGTGTTGGCGGCCGTGGGCGCAGCCGGTGAGCTGCCGGCTGCGGTGACGCCAGCGGAGGGATTTGCCGGAATCTTTAGCCAACTCGGTCTTCCGGCGGACGTGGCCGTCCGTGAAGCCGAATTGGAGGGAGAGGTTATTTTCCCGCTTGGTCCCGGCAAGGCTCCGGGGCGCGCCCGCCTGCTCCTGACCGGCGGCGGTCTGCGGTCCGGGGCCGATGGTCGTTTCACGCTGGTGGCTGCCGTTGCGGTGGACGATCCGGCGGCCAAGGTGAACCAACTCGACACCCGGAGCGAAGTCATCGCCCGGATGGATACCCCGCGCAGTTTCGAGCGCATTCAGGCGACCGTCGTGGCGATCGCGAGCGGTCCCCAGGCGCCCAACGGGGCGCGATTGACCTTCGATCTTGATGCCCGCCGCGATGCGGGCGGCGAGCAGTACGGCGTGGTTTTCCGTTCGGCCGTGCGGACCCTGGCCGAGCTGCGGGGCGTCTATCGCGGCGATTCTGCCGTGCTGTCCGGGACCTGGTCGATCGACACTCAGTCGGGCGATCTCTCGCCCTTCACACTTGGCCAGCCGTTGCCGGCGTTCACGGTCACGGGTCGCGGCACGTATGCGGTCGACCGGCGTTTTGCGGAGGTGCAAGTGGCCGGGGCCATGCAGGCCCAGGCGGAGCGGCTCGAGATCCTGGCCGCGCCGCTTGCGTCGGTCGGACTGGTACGCCTCGCGGCGGATTTCGACCTCGCCGGTCTCGGTCCGGCGATCCACGTCAAGCGGTTGTCGGCCAGTCTGTCGGGTGACGCACCCGTGGCCCGGGTCGAGGCCCTTCAGGGCTTCGAGTGGGACCGGCGCACCGGCGAACTGCGGGTGGCGGCGCCGGAACAGGAGCTGATGCGGGTCGAACTGCAAGGTGTACCGATGGGATGGATACAGCCTTTCGCCGGCGGTCCGCTCCTGGAGGGGTCGCCGCTGCGCGGGGAGATCCGGGCCCTGGCGCGGGCGGGACGTTTCTCAATCCGCACGTCCGCGCCGCTCAGCGTCCAAGGGCTTTCGGTCCGGCAGGACGGCCGTCCGGTTGCGACGCAGCTCGATCTTCGCCTGGTCGGCACGGGAGATTACACGCCGCAGGGCTGGCAGGCCGAGCTTAGCGAAGTGTCGGCCCAATCCGGCGGCACAAACCTGCTTTCGCTCCGGGCCCGGCTGGGACAGGCCCTCGGCGGCGGCCAGCCGGTGAAGGCGACCGGCGACCTGCAGGCCAATCTGGGCGCCTTGATGCGCCAGCCCTTCGCCGCCGAATATGCGGCGCTCACCCAAGGTGAAGGCCGCATCGATTACACCGTCACCTGGAGTGACCGCAAGGAGCTGGGCGTGGCCTTTGCCTTTAGTGGCCTGCAGGCGTCCGACCAGTTGCTGCCCGCCTTCAAGGGCGAGGTGAGAGCGGACCTCCTGCCCGACGGGCGGATCGACGTCCGGGTCCCGTTGCAGATTACCCAGGCTGAACGGGTGTCGGACCTCGAGCTGGTGGCCGCGATCAAGCCCGTCGCCGACCTTCAAGAGATCACGGCGCAGCTGGCGAGCCGCAGCCTGCATGTGCAGGACGTGCAAGTGCTGGCCGCGTTGGTTCCCGGCGGGACCACCTCCCCGGGTGCCGGTACGTCCGGCGGCCCGTCCGGCCCTGCGGGGCCGGTCTGGCAGGGATACACCGGCCGGTTGGCGCTCGACCTCAAGCGCGTCGTCTATTCGCCCACCGTGGTGGTCCATCAGGTGGTGGGGGCGGTTCGGCTCGGTCCCTCGGCGCTGGTCGTTGAAGAGATCAGCGCCGCGCTGGGCGAGGGTGGCATGGTAAAGCTTGGGGGCCAGGTGTCCTTCGACGGAGCCCACCTTGCGCCGTATGCGCTGACCGCCGACCTGGCGGTCAATGGCTTTGATCCCGGCCCCTTGCTCCGCGCCTTCAATCCCACTGCGGCGCCGCCGGTGGAGGGCAAGTTCGACCTCACGACGCGGTTGGCCGGGCGTTCGTCGTCGTTGGGCGGCCTGGCGGACGCCGCTTCAGGCGGGCTCAACCTCAGCAGTCGCGGCGGTACGCTCCGTGCGCTCTCCGTCGATTTGACGGAGTACGCTCGGGCCGGCACCCGGCTGGCCAGCGTCGCCGGTTTGATCGGCATCGCCACCGGCGACCAGCGGGTGCTGCGGTACTCCGAGCGCCTCAAGGCGGCGAGTGAACTCACGACCGACCTTTCGGCGGTCACGTTCGACCAGCTCACCGTCCAGGTCGAACGCACGCCGGAGAACCATTACGTCATCAAAGATCTGGCCGTGATCTCGCCGACCCTGCGTCTGCTCGGCAGCGGGGTGATCGAGCATCAGCCGGGCGTGAGCGTGTGGTCGCAGCCGCTCTCGCTTAACTTGCAGCTGGGCGCCCGCGATCGGCTGGCCGGACAGCTGCGGACCTTGAAACTTCTGGCCGAGCAGACTGACGCCCTCGGCTATTCGCCGTTGATGGAGAACCTCGTGCTCGATGGATCGCTGGAAAACATTGGCACGAGCCGGTTCCGCGAGCTCCTCGTGCAGGCGCTCAACGGGACCTGAGCCGCGATTCCCCGATTGCCAGCCCGGGCCCTGCGCGGCATCCTGCCGGCATGATCGCCTCGGTTGCCTTTCGTAACTTCAAGGCACTGCGCAACGCCCGGCTTTCGCTTGGTCGCTTCAACCTCGTCATCGGTCCCAACGGTTCGGGCAAGACGAGCCTGCTTCAGGCGATCCTGCGTCTCCGCCTGCTGACCAAGCTGCCGCTCCTTCCGCCCGATGCCGAGGCCGACCACCCGGCCGGCTGTCCGGAGGTGACGTTCCAGTTCGAGCCGCCCCACGATGCGCTGGAGGTGGTGATCAGCGGCGTCAACGACCCGCATTGTGATCGCCTGCAGGTGGTGCCGCGGCTCAGCGGGGAAGGGGCCGATGACTGGCCCGGCCTGCGGAGCCGCGTGCTGCGTATCCGCGGCTACGTGCTCGACCACCACGCGATGGAGACGCCCGCCATGGCCAAGGACGGCGCCGAACTTTCGCTCAACGGCGGCAACCTCGCCGCTGTGCTGGCCACCCGTCGCGAGCGGCATCCCGAGTCCTCCGCCGCGATGATCCGCGAGTTCTGCCGGATTCTGCCTGAGTTCTGCGATGTCGGGACCAAGCCAGCCCCGGACGGCCGCATCGCCCTCGATCTTTCCCTCGTTTCCGGGGAACGCGTCTCCGGTGACGACGTGTCGCAGGGCACCCTCTACCTGCTTGCGCTCCTGCTGCTGGCGCATGACCCGGATCCGCCCTCGGTCGTGTGTATCGAGGAACTGGATCGCGGGATTCACCCCCGGCTGCTGCGCGAGGTGCGTGACTGCCTTTACCGGCTCAGTCATCCCGAGACCGCCGGTCTGCAGCGACGCCCCTCGCAAGTCATCGCCACCACCCATTCGCCCTACCTGCTCGACCTGTTCCGGGAACATCCGGAGGACGTGGTGATCGCGGCCAAGAAGGGCTGCGAGGCGACCTTTTCGCGGCTCGACGAGAACCGCGACCTCGCGGCCCTGCTGGAGGGCGGCACCCTCGGCGACATGTGGTATGCCGGCATCCTCGGGGGCGTTCCCGCCAACGAATGAAGGTCGCGGTGCTCAGCGAGTCGCCGGCAGACGAAGCTGCCGTGCTGGTGCTGGTCGAGGCCGTGCTAAAGCGGAAGATCACCCGCGTGCAGCCGTCTCTGCGCGCCCGCGGTTGGCCCAATGTGCTCCAGGTGCTCCCACCGATCGTCCGGCACCTTCACTTCGAAACCGATGCCGACGCCCTGGTCGTGGTGGTCGATGCCGACGACTCGGTGGTGCACCATCCGGGTCACGAAGGCGGCGGCGGATTTCATCCCCGGTGCCGACTGTGCCAGTTGTCCGCAGCCTATCGGCAGGCGACCAAAAAGCTGCCGCCGATGCACGGGCGCGAGCGGGTGCTCAAGGCGATTGGCGTGGCCGTGCCGGCGATCGAAGCGTGGTACCTGTGCGGACGCGATGAAGGCGTGACGGAGGCCCGCTGGGTGGAAGGGCAGGCGCAGGAGCGGCTGCCCTACACCCGGGCCGAATTGAAGCTGCGGGTGTACGGCACCGACCGGCCGAGCCTGCCGCATGAAATCGAATGCGCCCTGCGCGAAGTGCGCCGGATCGCGCACAATCCCCGGCGCCTCGAGCACGATCACCCGGGATTTGCCGCGCTCGCGCACGACCTGCGTTCCTGGCCGGCGCCAAGATAGTCGTTGACATATCAATCGTTGAGGCAACAACGGATCTATGCAAGACACCGCCCGCGGTCTGCTCATCCGGGAAATCCTCGCCACCGCCGATGTCTTTCTCCGGGAGAGCCACCGGCTGTTTCGTCCCCACGGGCTCACTGCGGCCCAGTTCAATGTGCTCAACGTGCTGGGGCGCACCGAGGGCGGGCTCAGCCAGCGGGAGCTGGGCGACCGGCTGGTGGTTGACCGCTCCAACGTCACCGGGCTACTCGACCGCCTCGAGCGCGCCGGGTGGGTGAAACGGTCGGATGATCCCAAGGACCGCCGCATCTATCGCATCAGCCTGACCGCGGCCGGACGACGGCTCTGGCGTGAAGTCTGTCCGCGCTATGATGCGGTGCTCGCCCAGGTGGTGGCCGGCGTGGAAGAAAAGCGGGCGAGAGAGATCCACGAGGTGCTGGCCCGCCTGCAGGAAGCCGCCCGCGCGTGGCGCCTGCCCGAGGCCTAAGGTTTTCCCATCATGAACCCATCCGACGAACTGGACTTGATTCGCGAGCAGGTGCGTCGGATCGAATTCGATCTGGCGGCGACCCGCCAGCGGCTTGCCGCCGTAGAGCAGCGGCTCGCCGCGGCTCCGTCGGAGCCGTTGCTCCGGGGCGCGGCGATGGCGGCCACCGCGGCCGTGATGGCGCCGCCTGCGGCCGTCCCGCCTCCGCTGCCCCCGCCCTTGCCGCCCATGCCGCCACCGGCGCCGGTTGAGCCCTTGACGCCGTCCGTCCTGCCGGCGTCCGCGGTCGTCGCCACCCCGGCGCGCGAGTTTGCCCCGGAAGAGCCGGCGGTGTCTGTGCCATCGCCCTGGAAGGTCTGGTTGACCCAGCTGCAGCTCTGGCCGCCGGATGGTGAGGGCAATGCCGAGGTGCGTCTCGGAGCGTGGTGGGCGACGCGGCTTGGCGCCCTGCTGGCGGTCATCGGTGTCGTGTTGTTCGGGGTGTACGTTTCGGTGAATACACCGCCGTGGGTGAAGTTTGCCGAGCTCGTGGCCGTATCGGCCGGCGTCACGGGCGCGGGGCTCTGGCTCGAGCGGCGCATCCCGCGTTTCGGCGTAGTCGTGTTTTCCGCCGGGCTTGCCTTGCTCTATTTCTGCGCCTTTGCCGGTTACGCTCTTCCCGCGGTCAAGGTGATCGCCGGCGTATTTGCAGCGGCGTGTTGGCAGCTGGCCGCGGTCGGCCTCCTGGCCGGTGCGGCGGTGTACCGGCGTTCGCCGGCCATCGCCACGCTGGCCGTGGGACTCGGGTACGTGACGGCAATCTTCTCGCGCGGAGGCGGCATGGTGGATTTCGCCCTGGCAACGGCGGGGCTGCTCGCGGTGGCTTCCGTTGGGTTTCACCGGCGTCTCCGCTGGGAGGCGCCGTCCGTGCTCGCCATGCCGGGCACCTATGCCGTCTACGCCCTCGTGATGCAGGGCACGTGGTGGCAGGGGGCTGCGCCGTCGCCGGTGTGGTCGTGGGGGCTGCTGGGATTCTTCCTCGCGCTTTTCTTCGTGCGCGACTGGCGGCGAGGCGCCGCCGTCACGGTGGCGCCGACCTGGGGCGAACGCTGGTTTCAAGGGGTCAACGCGGGGCTCGCCTTGTTGCTGGGCGTGGCGCTGGCGTTGGTTTCCCACCGCGAGCAGCTGGCGTGGTTCTACTTTGGCGCGGCCCTCGTCATGGCGGTGCTGGCCGCCGTACGTCGTCGTCAGGTCGAGGCGGATGCGGTCAGCTCCGTCCTGATGACGAAGGCGGCCGGTGCGCTGACCCTGGGGATGATCGAAGCCTTGGACGGCCGGACCACGGCGATCGCCTTGCTGGTGCAGGCGTGGGTGCTCGCCTTCACCGCACGCCGGCTGATTTCCCCGGTGCTGGCGGTGGTCGCGGGGGTGGTGGCCTGCGTGTCGGTTGCGATCTTCCTCCAGACGTCCGGCGACAGCGTGCCGGTGGTGTCGCCGGGCGCCGCCGCCGCTTGGTTGTTTGTCGCCGGGCTGGCCGCGCTGGCCCTCGAGGTCACGCGCACCTGGCTCGAGGGAGCCGCGCGTCATGCCCTGGCCGGCGTCGGACTGGCGGTGGCCTTGGCGGCCGCCGTGGTCACAGCGATGGCGTGGGAACCGGCGAGCGGACGCGCGGTGTGGCTGATGGTCATGGCCCTGGCGTTTGCCGGTGTGGCGTGCGTACCAGGCTGGAGGCTGGCCGGCGTGGCCGGCGGTGGACTCCTGCTGGGTGCCCACGGCGTGCTGTGGTTGGATGCGTTGATCGGCACCGGTGGTTCCGCCCTTGTGCTGCGCGCCACCGCCGTCCTCGCGCCCACGGCCGTGCTGGCTTGGTGGCTGACCGGTTCCGGGGCGGCACGAACACCGGAGCACCATCGCGACGCGGTCTACGGCGCCGGCGTGGGGGCGTGGGTGCTCCTGCCGGTTGGGGTGGTGCTCGTGATTTTCTCCGGGGCCGATCCCATGCTGAATCTGGTTTACGCCCTGGGTTTCGCCGGAGCGGTCGCCGCGTTGGCCGTGATCCGGATCGGGCGCTGGCTGCCATGGCTGGTGGCCTGGACCCTCGGCTTGGCACTGGCCTGCTGGCAGGGGCGGGGGGCGGTGACCGCGCCGGCATGGATCGATGCGCTGGTGCTCGGCGGTGTGTGGCTGTTGGCCGTGGGCGTCTACGCACCGGCGCGGTCGCGAAGCGCCTTTCGGGGCGCCGTGTGGCCGGAGGGTTTGGAAGGTGTTCTCGTCGCCTTGGCCGTCATGGTCACGTGGCAGGTCCTGCCGTGGCTGGTGCCGTCCGATTTCCGTGCGCCCGTGTTCGCCGCCGTGGCGGCGCTGCTCGTCGTGGCCTCGCGTCGTCCGGGCGTGAAGGCCGCGTTGCCGGCCTCTTGGGTGGTGGGGGTAATGATCGTTCTCGCGAGCCTCTGGCCTGCGCCCGAAGTGCGTTCCACCGGGGTGCTGGCGGGCTATGTCATCGCTGCGCTGGCCAGCTGGGCCTGTGCGTGGGGCCTGGCGCGAGTGCCCGAACCGGAGGATGGGCCCTGGTGGTGGCGGAAAGCCGTTCCGTTGCAAACCGGCGGGGCGCTGGCGCTCTCGCTGGTGCTCGCTGCGGTGGGCTGGTCTGGCGCCGGTGAAATCGCGATGCTGCTGGGCGTCACCTCATTGGCTTGGGCAGCCTTGCGTTGGGGCAATCTCGTGGCCGCGCGGGTGGCGCTGGTGGTCAGCGCGATCTGGACTGCCGTGCGCGCGCTTGCCCTCGTGGTCGTCGGACAGGCCGATGGCTTCAGCTTCGGGAGCGCAGTGGTGCTGGCGGCAGCCGGGCTGCTGGCCCTGCTGCCGTGGTGGGTGGAGTCGGGCGATAAGCCGCCGGACCGGGCGCAACGGCGCGCGTTGAGCTGGCTGACGGGTGCGGGCGCCTTGGGTCTGATTTACTTCGCGATGGGTTGGCAGGTCGGCGTCCTCGCGCCCTACGTCACTGTGGGGTGGGGAATCGCGGCGATCGGCTTGTTTGTCGGCGGGCTGTTTGTGCGGTGGCGTCCCTACCGTCTCCTTGGTCTGGCCGGACTGCTGGTCTGCCTCCCCCGGGTCTTTTTCGTCGACCTGCCGTCCGCCTTTTACCGCATCATCGCCTTTGTCGTGCTCGGAGTCGTGCTGTTGTGGGTGGGCTTCTCGTACCACCGCTTCCGTCATTTGGTGGTGGATACGGAGGATGACGCGTCATGAGCGCGTTCAACCGCCGCCTGCACCGTGAATCCGAGGCGTGGGTCGCCGAAGGACTCGTCTCGGAGGAACAACGGCAGCGACTGCTGGCGCGTCATCCCCACGCGACGGGTCCCGGACGGTTGATCGCCGTGCTGGCGGCGATCGGTGGCGCGCTCGTGCTTGCCGGAATCTGCCTCGTGATCAGTGCGAACTGGCAGCGCATTGGGCACGGGATCAAGATCGGCGGCGTGATCGCGCTGCTGCTGGGTGCACACGCCGCGGGCTGGCGCTGCAAGGTTTCGCCCGGCGGTCATCCGCGCTGGGGCGCCGTTTTTTTTGCCCTCGGCGCGGGCTTCTTCCTGTGCGGCATCGCGCTGATCAGCCAAGTTTATCACCTGAATGCCCGGCCGGCCAACTACGTGCTGGCGGGATGGCTTGGTCTGGTCGCGCTGCCGTGGCTGGTGCGCGCTCCGCTGGTGCAAGGGCTGGTGTTGGTGACCGGATTCATCTGGCTGGCCATGGAGACAACCACGCCGGGGTCCTGGCTCGCCGTGCGCTCGGAGGCCCGCTGGGGCAATTCCCTGTGGCTGCTGCTCGCCCTGGCCGTCCCCCTCGCGCTGGCACTCTGGCTCGCCGGTGTCCGTCTGCGGGCGTCGCGGCACGCCAGCTTTGCCTCCCTGCACGAGTTCAGCGGCATGCTGCTCGCCTGTGGTGCGCTCTATTTCCTGGGTTTCCTGCGTCATGATCACCGGGCGTTTTCGTCCGGCTCGCCGGTTGCGTGGGCTCCGGCCTTGCTCGCCGCCGCCGTGCTGTTTGCCGCCGCGCTGGCGGCGTGGCGCGGGTCGAGGCGGGACGCGGCCGTACTCGCGCCGTGGATGGCCGTGGCTTTGATCCCGGCCATCGGCGTGCTCGCCGGGGTGGATTTGCAGGACGAAGGCTGGCTGTGGAGTGCGTTCGCGTGGGCCGCCTTGTTCGCGCTCAACCTCGCGATGATCCGGGTCGGGTTGAAGGAGGGAAGGCCGTCGTGGGTCAACCTGGCCTTGCCGCTCATCGCCCTGAACATCTTCACCCGCTACCTGGATCTGTTCGGCACCATGATGGAGGGCGGGGTCTTTTTCGTCGTGACCGGCCTCGTGATTCTGGGCGTCGGATACTACCTCGAACGGAAGCGTCGCACGTTGCTCGCTTCGCTGGCCAGGGAGGGGCCTCGCTCATGACGACGCGACGACTCTATCTGATCCTGCTGGCGTTGCAGGTGCTCTTCCTCGCCGGCTGGGCGGGGTATAACGAGTACGTCCGGCGAACCGCGCCGGTCGTGAAGCTGAAGGTGCTGCCGGTCGATCCGCGGGACTTGCTGCGCGGCGACTACATGATCCTGCGCTACGAGATCAGCCGTCATCCGGCGCCGGCGGAATGGACGGAGGCGCAGCGTTCCGTGTGGGTGGGGTTGCGTGAGGTGGACGGCTTGCATCAGATCGATGCGATCAGCCTGGCGCCGGAACGTCCGCACGACCGCGAGCGTCACTGGGTGCGCGCCACCGCTGACCGGGGCGGGCGCAGCGACGACCCGGACAGGACGTTGCGGTTGCGCTACGGCATTGAACATTTCTTCGTGCCGGAGGGCAGGGGAACGCCGCGGTTCGACCGGCTGGAGGTGGAGGCATCGGTCAGTCCCTTGGGCGACCTGCACTTGAAGCGCGTCTGGCTCGACGGCGAAATCTACCCGTAAATCACCAGCCGGCGCTTGCGACCATCCGGCTCGTCGCACTTTCTCCCGTATCCCCTGACCATGTCTTCCCCCCTGCCGTTCACCCGGTCCTGTTTTCCCTGGTGGCTCGAGAAGATCGCCGTGCTCGTGGCCCGCTGCCTCTACCGCGTCAAGACCCGCGGCTATGAGCACATTCCGGCAAAAGGTGGCGTCCTGCTGTTGGCCAACCACCTTTCCTACATCGACCCGGTGGTGTTGCAGCTGGCCTGTCCGCGGCGGATCCGGTTTGTCGGTTTCAAGGGCTTCCTGGAGGTCAACGTGCTCTTTCGCTGGCTGTACCGCGTCAGCGGAACCATCCCGGTCTCGTCGAGCAACGCGCTCGAAACCACGCGGCGGGTGGTGGCGGCCCTGCAAGCGGGCGAAGTGGTCTGTCTGTTTCCCGAAGGTTCGATTTCACGCACCGGCCAGCTGCTTCGCATCCAGCGCGGTTTCGAGATCATGGCGCGCCGCGCGGAGGTGCCGGTGGTTCCGGTCGCGCACGACGGACTGTGGGGTTCGATCTTCTCCTTCTCGGGCAGCAAGTACCTGTTCAAGTCGCCGCGGCTGATGCGCACTCACGTCTTCGTGGCCTGGGGCAAGCCGGTCCCGGCGGCGCAGGCCGATGCCGCGACCGTGCGCCGGGCCTTGCTCGACCTCGGCCAGGCGGCGTTCGACGAGCGGCCCCAACTCAAGCGCCACCTGGGCCGGGAAATCGTGCGCGGCCTGGCCCGCCGTCCGTGGCGGGTCGAACTGGTCGACCGCACCGCGGAACGTCGCGAGGTCAAGGCCGGCGCCCTGCTCGCCGCGGCGGCCGCGCTGTCGCGTCACCTCAAACGGACCGTGCCGGAACGGCGGGTCGGCATCGTCCTGCCGCCCGGCGCCGGCGCTACCATCGCCAATCTTGCCGTCATCTGCGCCGGCAAGATCCCGGTCAATCTCAACTTCACCGCGGGCCGCGCTGCGATCGAGGCGAGCCTGCGCCTGGGCGAAATCGGGACGGTGCTGTCCGCCGACGCGGTGCGGGCCAAGGTGCCCGGGTTTCCGTGGCCGGAACGCACGCTCGACCTCCGCAAGGAGATCGCCGCGATGGGCGGCAAGCGCGCCATTCTGCCCTGGCTCGTCGCCGCCTGGCTCGTGCCCAACCAGATGTTCGCTTCGCTGCTCGGCCTGCCCCGGCGGGGCGACCGCGAGGAGGCGGGCCTCCTGTTCACGAGCGGCAGCTCCGGCGAACCCAAGGGCGTTGTACTGACCCACCGCAACATCCTCGCCAACTGCTGGCAGATCTCGTCGCTGTCCATCCTGCCCGACACGGCCGTCATTCTTGGCTGTCTGCCGATCTTCCACAGCTTCGGATTCACCGTCACCCTTTGGTATCCGATGCTCCGCGGCTGCCGGGTGGTAACCGTCCCCAGCCCGCTCGACACGCGCAAGATCATCGACGCCGTCCGGGACGAGGCCTGCACCGTGATGGTTGGCGCGCCGACCTTCCTGCGCCCGGTGCTGAAAAAGGCGGAATCGGGCGAACTGCGCACCCTCGACCTCGTGGTCTCCGGAGCCGAGAAAATGCCGATGGATCTGTACGATGGGTTTCGCGAGAAGTTCCACCTCGAGATCATGCAAGGCTACGGTCTGACCGAGACCACCCCGGTCTCCTGCGTCAACCAGCCCAATCCTCCGGTCGTGACCTCGACTGCCGAGGTGCAGGAGGGCAAGCGCACCGGCTCGGTTGGACGCATGCTGCCGGGCATGACCGCGCGTATCTTGCATCCGGATACGCTGGAGGAGCTGCCGGCGACCGAACAGGGGTTGGTGGTGCTGCGAGGCGCGAATGTCTTCGGCGGCTACCTGAGCGATGCGGAGAAAACCCGCGCCGCCTTCCGCGACGGCTGGTTCGTGACCGGCGACCTCGGCCGCTTCGACGAGGATGGCTTCCTCTACATCGAGGGCCGCCTCTCCCGCTTCTCCAAGATCGGCGGGGAGATGGTGCCCCATGGCACGGTGGAGCAGAAGCTGATCGAGGTCTTCGAGATCGACGAGGGCAACGGCTACGCCGTCGTGGTCGTGGGCGTGCCCGATGCGCAGAAAGGGGAGTCGCTCGTGCTCCTGACGACGCTCGATCTCTCGGCCGACCTCGTCCGCGAGCGGCTGGGCGCGGCAGGTTTGGCCAATCTCTGGATTCCCCGGACCGTCCTGCGGGTGGAGGCGATTCCCGTGCTCGGCACCGGCAAACTCGACCTCAAGGGTTGCAAGCAACTCGCCCTCGAGCGTCAGGGATGAGCCCGCCGCCTGCGCGCCGCGCAGCGCCCATCGACCGCATTCATGGCACGCAGCCTTGCCCCGTGCCGGCGCGCGTGCGATGGCTTCGGTCCGTTTTTCGATGAAATCCTTCGCCCAGCCCACCCGGGAGTTGCAGCGCAAACTCGGCGCGCGTGTCGTGCTCACCGACGACGCAAGCCGTTACGCCGCGTCGTTCGACAGCAGCCGCCTGTCGTTCATGCCGGCCGCCGTGGTCAAGCCGCGCAAGCCCGCCGATCTGGCCGTGGTGCTTGCGCTGGCCAACGCCCACCGCGTGCCGGTGACGGTGCGCGGACGCGGCACGACCTTGATGGGCTCGGCATCGCCGCGGGCCGGCGGCTGGGTGGTCGACATGCTCGGCTGGAACAAGCTGCGGATCGATGCCGAGGCGGGCTTCGCCCACGTGCAGGCCGGGGTCAAGGTCGCGGACCTGCAGCGCGCCGCCGAGGCTGAGGGCTGGTTTTATCCGCCCGATCCGTCGTCCAAGGAGTACTGCACAATTGGCGGCAACATCGCGTGCAACGCCGGCGGCATGCACGGCGGCAAGTATGGGGTCACGCGTGATTTCGTGGTCGCCTTGCGCGGTTTCCTGCCGACGGGCGAGGAGGTGCAATGGGGCACGGCGACCAAGAAGTTCTCGTCTGGCTTCAACCTGCGCGATCTCTGGATCGGCAGCGAGGGCATGCTCGGGATCGTCACCGAGGCCGTGCTGAAACTCATCCCCAAGCCGGCGGCGCGCTGGACGCTGCTGACGTCCTACGCCGACGAGGCTTCGGCCTTCCGGGCGATCCGCGTGCTCTTTGGCCAGCGGGTCCAGCCGGCCATCTGCGAGTTCCTCGACCGGGCGAGTGTGACCTGCGCGGAGCAGGCCATGCAAACGGTGATCTTCCCGGGTCAGGCCGGCCGGCCGGTCATTTTGCTCGAACTCGCCGGCACCGCGGCCGAGGTGGCTGAGCAGAAGACCCAGGTGCTGGCCTGGGCCGAAAAGCACACGCACGGATTTCGCGAGGCGCAGGACCGCGCCGAGGCCGAGTCCCTCTGGGCGGTACGACGCAAATGCTCGGGCGCGATGTTCCAGATGGGCGATGCCAAGCTGAACGAGGACATCACCATCCCGCTCCGCGCCTATGAAACGTTCGCCGTGTTCCTCGACCGCCTGCGCGCGTCATCGAAGCTCGCCATCCCGACCTTCGGGCACCTGGCGGACGGCAATCTCCATGTGAACATCATGTACCACAAGGCCGACCCGCGGGAGTGCCGTGCGGCGGAGAAGGCGGTGCAAAAGCTGATGGAAAAGGTCGTGTCGCTCGGCGGCGCGATCTCCGGCGAACACGGTATTGGCCTGGCCAAGACGCCGTTCCTGCGGCTGCAGCATTCGCCCGCGCAGGTGAAGGCCATGATGGCGGTCAAGAAGGCGCTCGACCCCAAGGGCATCCTGAACCCGGGGAAAATGTTCGAGGTCTTCGAGGTGTGGAAACATGCCCGGGTCACCGCCTCCTTCCCCTGGGATCACAAATGAAGCGCGCTTGGGTTTGACGGCGCCGAGGCGTGCGTCCGATACTCCGCGCTCCTCTCCCCAACCCCTTCCTAATCCACGCTCATGAGAATTGGCATCAACACGTTCCTGTTCACCTCACCCTTCACCAACGAGAGCACGAAGCTCTTCGCGCAGTTCAAGAAGTGGGGCTTCGACACCGTCGAACTCGCGATCGAAGATCCGTCGCACATCGATCCGGTGTATGTGAAGAAGCAGCTCGACCGCCACGGCCTCGCCTGCGGTTCAGTCTGCGCGGCGATGGGGCCGGATCGCGATTTCCGCGGCAACGCCCAGCAGCAGAAGACGGCCATGACCTACCTCACGGCGCTGCTCGACCTGATGGTCGTGCTCGACTGCCCGTCGTTGATCGGGCCGGTCTACTCGTCGGTCGGCCGCGCCGACGCCGTCGCGCCCAAGGACTACGCGAAGCAGTGGAAGACCGTGGTGAAGAACCTGAAGAAGCTTTCCGCCCATGCCGAGAAGCGAGGACGCCAGATCTGCCTTGAGCCGCTCAACCGCTTCGAGACCGATTTCATCAACACCTGCGATCAGGGTCTCAAGATGATCAAGGACGTCGGCAGCCCGGCGCTGCGCCTGCACCTCGACACATTCCACATGAACATCGAGGAAAAGAATCAGGCCGCGGCCATCCGTAAGGCCGGCAAGCACCTGGCGCACTTCCACGCCTGTGGCAGCGACCGCGGCACGCCGGGTGGCGACCACATCGACTGGCCGAACATCGCCAAGGCGCTCAAGGCGGTGAAGTACAAGGGCGACGTCGTCATCGAGTCCTTCACCAGCGACGTAAAGGTCATCGCCCGCGCGGCCGCCATCTGGCGCAAGATCGAGCCGAGCCAGCAGCACATCGCCGTCAACGGCCTCAAGTTCCTGCACAAGGCGCTCTGAGCATCCGGAGCCTGACGCAAAAAAGGCGGACCCCCGGGTCCGCCTTTTTTCGTGGCCAGGACGGACGCCCGTACCACCGCGTTACCGCGGCGTGAGTCGGTAGACGCCACCCGGACGGGTCTCGAACTCGATGGTCTCGCTCCGCGGGACGGCAACCGGTGTGACGGTCACGCCCGGAGCAATCAGGGGCCGGCCGGGATCGACGGTGCGGAAGAAGGGATTGGGGTTGGCGCCAACCGGCGGCCGCGTGACGGCATCGGCCACGGCAACGGGGGCCGCCGTGCGCACGCGCAGGACGCCGCCCAGCGTGGATCGGACCGTGGCACTCGTGAGGCGACCGTCGCGCCAACTTAGGTCAACTTCGAAGCCGCCACGCGCGCGCAACCCGCGCACCTCGCCGGTGGGCCAGACGGACGGAAGGGCGGGAAAGAGATGCAGGACCCCGGCATGGCTCTGCACGAGCATCTCAGCCACGCCGGCGGTGTAGCCGAAATTCCCGTCGATCTGGAACGGCGGATGCGCGTCGAACAGATTCGGATAGAGCCCGCCGCCGCGCATGGTCTCCGCACTGGTGCCGACGAGCGTGAACAGGTTGTTGATGATGGTGTGGGCGTGATCGCCGTCGAGCATGCGGGCCCAGAAGTTGATCTTCCATCCCATCGACCAGCCCGTCGCCGCGTCGCCGCGCAGCTCCAATGTGCGGTGGGCCGCAGCGAAGAGTTCGGGCGTGGTTTCGGCGTTGATCTGGTTGCCCGGATGCAGGCCGTAGAGGTGGGAAATGTGACGGTGCTGCGGTTCGACCTCGGCGAAATCCGTGCGCCACTCCTGCAGCTGGCCGCGGGCGCCGATGCGGTACGGATCGAGGCGGGCGAGCTTGTCGGTCAACTCGGCTCGCAGCGCCGGATCGCGATCGAGCAGGGTCGAGGCCTCGATCACGCGGCTGAAGAGTTCGCGAATGAGGGCGAGGTCCATGGTCGCGCCCATGCTGACCGACGCCTCACCGCCGCCCGGCGGGATGAAGCGGTTCTCCGGCGACGTGCTGATCGGCGTCACGAGCGAGCCATCCGTGTCCTCGATCAGCCAGTCGGCCATGAACTCGGCCGCGCCTTTCATCAGCGGATACGCCTCGTCGGCGAGGAAGGCACGGTTGCCGGAGTACAGGTAGTGCTCCCAGAGGTGACTGCTGAACCAGGCGGCGGTCATTGGCCAAAAGGCGGCCCGGGCACGCCCGTCGACGGGATAACTGTCGCGCCACAACGTCGTGTTGTGATGAGCAACCCAGCCGCGGGCCCCGTACATGTCGCGGGCCGTGCCTGCGCCATTGATCGCGACCTCGCGGATGAGCCGGAAGAGCGGTTCGTGCAGCTCCGGGAGGTTCGTCGGCTCGGCCGGCCAGTAGTTCATCTCAGTGTTGATGTTCACCGTGTAGCTGGAGGACCACGACGGCACGACCTTGTCGTTCCAGATGCCCTGCAGGTTCATCGGCTGGCCGCCGGCACGGGAGCCGGCGATCATCAGGTAGCGGCCAAAGTGAAAGAGCAGGGCGGCGAGCTCCGGATCGCCGCCTTGCTTGTAGGCGGCCACCCGCTGCGCGGTCGTGAGCGTGCGTTTGGCCGGATCGCCGGCGAGGGTGAGATGCACGCGATTGAACAACGCCTGGTAGTCCGCCAGATGCCGGGTGCGCAGCTCAGACCAGGAGCGCGCTTCGGCGGCCGCGAGGTCGGCCCGCGCCTGCACGGACGGATCGAGGCCTTCGCGACTCGGGCTCTTGAAGGAGCCGTTGAAACTCGTACCGGCGCTCAAGCGGATGACCGCTTCGGTCGCCCCGGCGACGCGCAGGGCGCCGCTCTCGGCCGAGACTGTGCCGCCGCCCACCAGCTCCACGCTGGCCCGCGTTTCAAAGGTCATGCCGAGCTGGCCGATCTCGTCCCCGTAAAGCACATTGCGGCCGTCGGGGTATTTGCGCGTGCCGTCGGGATGCCAGTACATCGGGTACTTGTGCTGATCGCCCATGGCTTCGATCTGCTCCTGGGTACGACGCAGCACGTGGCCGGGCAGTTTGCCTTGCAGGACGAGGACCGGACCTCCGGGGGCAATGGTGCGGGAGGTCGGATGGACGGACGCAAAGGTCAGGGCGAACCCGAGCGCTCCGGGCCGGCTGGACTGCAAGCGGATGACAATGACGTCGTCGGGGTGGCTGGCGAAAACTTCGCGGGTGAAGGTGACGTCACCCTGGCGGTAGGTCACGTGCGTGGTGGCCGTGGCGAGGTCGAGCGTGCGGGCGAATTCAACCGTCGGTCCCACCCGATCGAAGGCGAGGTACAGGTCGCCCATGGGCTGGTAGGATTGCTGCACGTTGCCCAGCCAATGTTTCGTGATGTAGGCGTCGGCGTCCGCGTACTGCTGGGCGCGCAACAGGCCGATCACGTGGTCGCGATCGCCTTGGATGCGGATCGAGCGTCGGTCGGCCGGCGGCTCGCCGGCGGTCAGGGTGTTCTCATTGAGCTGCAGGTGTTCGCGTTCGTCGCCGCCATGGACCATCGCTCCCAGGCGTCCGTTGCCCACCGGCAGGGCCTCCTCCCAACGCGAGGCAGGGGCGTCGTACCGCAAGGTGAGATCGGCGGCGAACGCGGGCGAAAGCACAAGCAGGGCGGCCGCGCCGAGGGCGCGACGGAGCAGGGAGGGGCGCATGGGAAGGGGAGGTTGGCGGAGAGCATGCGGCCTCGGACGGCCGGGCGCCACGGGCAAAAAAACCGCCTTGCTTTCATCGTTCAGCGCGCCGGCCGGACTTGCGAACAACCGGCCAATAACTCGTCGCTTTTTCCGTTTGCCGCATCGGGGGGCGGCGTCTGTATCGGAGCCTCTTTTGCATGTATCTCAAGGCCCTCAAGCTCCACGGTTTTAAGTCCTTTGCCGATCCGACCACCCTCCGCTTCGAGCCCGGCGTCACTGCCGTCGTCGGCCCGAACGGTTGCGGCAAGTCGAACATCGCGGACGGCATCCGGTGGGTGCTGGGCGAACAGAGCGCCAAGGCCCTGCGCGGCGGCAAGATGCAGGACGTCATCTTCGAGGGCGCCGACACGCGCAAGCCCGCCCAGATGTGCGAGGTGTCCCTGCTCCTGACCGAATGCGAGAAGCAGCTCGGCAGCGAGTTTCATGAGATCGAGATCATGCGCCGCGTCCACCGCGACGGGCAGAGCGAGTACTTCTTCAACGGCCAGCCCTGCCGTCTGAAGGACATCCACAAGCTTTTCATGGACACCGGCATCGGCCGGACGTCGTACTCGATCATGGCGCAGGGCCAGATCGACCAGATCCTGTCCTCCAAGCCCGAGGAGCGCCGCGCCGTCTTCGAAGAGGCCGCCGGCATCACCAAGTACAAGGCGCAGCGGCGCGAAGCGTTGGGCAAGCTGGCGCTCACCGACCAGAACCTCGCGCGCGTGGCTGACGTCATTGCCGAGGTGGGCCGCCAGATCGGCAGCCTGCGCCGCCAGGCGTCGAAGGCGCTCCGTTACAAGCGGCTCAGCTTCCGCCTCCGCCACCTCAGCCTCGCCTACAGCGCGTTCCACCACGCGCAGCTCAGCGCGGTCATCGCCGAACTCGAGGGCAAGTTGTCGACCTTGCGGGTCGAGGCGGAACGCCGCCGCTCGCATCTCGAGGAACAGCAGGGCGCGCTCGAGTCGCGCAAGGCCGAGCGCTCCCGCCTCAATCAACGGGTGCAGGACGCGCAGCAGGCCGTGTTCGACCTGCGTTCGCAGAAGGAGCAGGCGGAGAACGCCGCCAACCTTGCCCAGATCAAGCGTTCCGGTCTGCAGGACCGCCTGGAGTCGTCCAAGGACAACCTGGGCGAACTCGAGATGCAGCTGCGCGAACTCGCGGCGCAGGTCGACACCGGTGCGCAGGACAAGGAGGAGCAGCTCACGTTGCTCGGCACTTCCGATTCCGTGTTTCAGAATCGCAACCGCGAGCTTGCCGTCGCCGAGGCGGAGCTGAGCAAGCTCGAGCAGGACCTGCAGCAGGCGAAGTTCCAGCTGCTCCAGATGGAGAGCTCGATCGCGCGCCTCCGCACCGATTGCACCGCCTACGAGGTCGACCAAAAGACGTCCGCCCAGCGCCACGATGCGCTCGTGAGCGATCTCGAGGCGATCCGGCAGCAGCAGGCGGCCGTCGCGCAGGTGGCCGCGGAGTTGTCCGTCCGCGTCGAAGAGGCGCAGGCGGACAAGAATCGCCTGCACCATGAGTCGGCCGCCGCGCAACAGGCGATCACTGACCTGACGAAGGAATTCCGCGAGTCCCAGCGGCGCCTGCAGGACATCGATCGCGGGCTCGCCCAGCGTTCCGCCCGGCTCAAGTTGCTCCAGCAACTGCAGGAGAAATGGGAAGGCTTCGGCGAAGGCGCCAAGGCCCTGCTCCAAGGCCGGCTCGATGGTGCCCTCGCCGGTGCGGCGACGCACGCGGTCACGAAGGGTCTCGAGGTCCGCCCCGAGGCCGGCAAGGCGATCGAGGCCCTGCTCGGCTCCGCGGTGGAGGCGGTCGCCGTCGCTGATCTCGGCACGGCGCAACGCGTGCTCGCCCAGCTGGAATCCGAGCAGATCGGCTCGGCCGTTTTGCAAGTGGCGGAATTGGCGGCCGCCAGCGCTCCGTCCGGAGCCGAACTTCCGCCCGGGCTCGTGCCCGCCGTGCAGGGCTTGGTGGACATCGATCCGAGCCACCCGGCCTGCGCCCTGCTCGGTGCGTGCTACCTCGCGGACGACCTCCATGCCTTCCTCGAGTACTGGAAGGCGAACCCCGGTTTCGGCTTCCTCGCCGTGGCCACCCGTAAGGGCGACCTCGTCGATCGTCGCGGCCTCGTGTTCGGCGGTTACCACAAGAAGCCGGCCAACAGCATCGTCCAACGCGAGATCGACCTGCGCGAAACGTCCCGGGCTCTCGCCGAGGATCAGCGGCAGCACGACGAGCAGAAGGCGGTCATCGAATCGATCAACGCCCGCCTCGCCGAGGCCGAGCAGACCTTGGAGCAGAAACGCGCCGAGGTGCTCGCTGCCTCGCAGGCGCTCGCATCGGTGCAGGCCGAGGAGCGCACCGCCCAGCGTTCGGTCGACGAGGTCGGCCAGCGTCTCCGCCGGATGGAAAATGAACTCACCTCGCTAGAGGCCGCGCGCAACGAGGCGCATGCGCGGTTCGAGCGTGCGCAGGCCGGCCTGTCGACGGCCGAGGGCCAGGCCGCGGCCCAGCGTGAGAAGATTCAGCACCTTGAGGTCCGCATCACCGAGGTGCGCACGGACCGCGACATGAAACGCGACACGCTCGCGCAGGCTCGCCTCGAATTGGCCGAGCGCCGGCAGAAGGTCGAAGTGCTCGATCGCGGCATCGCCGACATGCAACGGCGGCGCAACCAGCTCGCCGAGATCCTGGTGCAGCGCCAGCAGGAGATCGAGGTCTGGACCGAGCAGGTCTCGGAACTCGAGCAGGACGCCGCCCGGCAGCGCGCCCGCGGCGCCCAGATCGCCGAAACCCTCGTGGTGGCCCAGCAGCAGGTCGAACAGATCCGTGGCGAACTAGTTGAGATCGAACGCGAGATCGGGCAGGTCGAATCGACCCAGCACGGTCTGCGCACCGATGCCGAATCCGCCCAGGCCGAGCTGAGCCGATGCGAGATCAAGCTGGCGGAGAGCGCCTCGCGCGCCCAATTCCTGTCCGAGGACGTGACCCGCGAGTTCTCGACCGCCATCGCCACGCTGGATTGGAAGAATCTGCTCTGGCACGCCGACGACGAGCCGCCTGACATCAAGCCGCTCGACCTTGACGAGGATGAGGACGGCGAGACGCCGGCCAGTCCCGCGCCGGTGGCCGAGGCCGTTGCCCCGGACACAAGCGCCGTGCCGGCCGACGGCACCACCGACGGTGCCCAGACCGTGGCCGCGGAAGCCACCCCGGCCCCGGCACGCCGCCGCAAGGCCAAGACCAAGGTGAAGGGCGAGCCGACCGAGGCCGACCTCGCCGCGCTTGCGCAGACCGACTGGGCGCAGGTCAAGACGGAGGTCGACGCCCTCCGCCAACGGCTCAACGCGATGGGCGCCGTCAACCTCGTCGCCATCGAAGAGTACGCCGAGCTCAAGCAGCGTTACGACTTCCTCAAGACGCAGAGCGACGACCTGACCAACTCCAAGGCGGAGCTGATCAAGGCGATCGACGAGATCAATCAGACCTCGCAGCAGCAGTTCCAGGTCACCTTCGAGCAGATCAAAAAGAACTTCATCTACACGTTCCAGACCCTCTTCGGAGGCGGCGTGGCGAATCTCGAGCTCGTGGCGGCCGAGGACGTGCTCGAGAGTGGCATCGAGATCACCGCCCAGCCCCCGGGCACGAAGCTCAAGAGCATCACGCTGCTCTCGGGCGGACAAAAGACGCTCACCGCCGTCGCGCTGCTGTTCGCGCTCTACATGGTCAAGCCGTCGCCGTTCTGCCTGCTCGACGAACTCGATGCGCCGCTCGACGAGTCGAACATCGGCCGCTTCACCGACCTGCTCAAGAAGTTCGTCAACGAGTCCCAGTTCATCATCATCACGCACAACAAGCGCACGGTCTCGGCCGCGCAGGCGATCTACGGCGTGACGATGGAGGAACGCGGCGTGTCGAAGACCGTCTCGATGCGCTTCGACCACGAACGCGGCGAACCCGAGGCGCATCCGGAGAACATCGCCGAGGCGGTACGCGGCACGCGCATGGCCGACACGGTCGGTGCGCGTTGAGGCGGAGGAGCTTGCCCGGATCAGACCGGCGGATCAGCCTGCCGGGCGTGCTGCCGCGTCTTCCCCTGACCGCTCTGCTCGCCGTCCTGCTTGCTGCCCTGGCGTCCGCCCAGGCGCCGGTTTCGCAGGTCACGCTGCCCGACCTTAATTCCCTGCCGCGCCCGCCCGCCCGGGTGCCGATCTTCTTTCCGCCCGGACCGCCTCCGCCCGGCGGGGAGATCGACCCGGTCACGCCGTTGCTGGAGCCGAACTGGGATCCGCCGGCCGGCCTCGAACCGTACGTGGGCGAGGTGTTTTATCCCATCGTCGGCTCGCGCCTGGCGGAGCGCGACCTCTCGCGACGCCAGCGGGCGCGGCTTGACGCCTACCTGGCCCGGCGCACGGACCTCGTGGCGGCGTTGCAGGCGTGGGTCGACCGACGGGCTCCGTTGCCCTCGGGCCACGACGAGGCCGTGCGTCAGCTCGAAGCGGAGGCGGAGTCCCTGCGGGTTGAGCTGATCAATGACAGCTACGCGTGGGGTGTCTATCGCGGCTGGCGCGTGGGACCGCCTCAGACCGAAAAGGATGAATCCGTCGTGCGGATACGCGAGTTTCAGGTCCTGCGGGCGACGGTGTTCTACTACACGCACGGGCTGTCCCTTGAACAGCGGTGGCTGCTGTGGGATCATGTTTTGCGACGGGGGGCGTCCGGTCCCGGCCAGGCCTTGGACATTCCGGCGGTCCGACCCGGCGGCCTGCTGCGGTTCCTCCCGGCGGGCGCGCAGATCCGGCTGCCGCGAACCTTGCCGGACGGCCTGCGCGCCGAACTGGAGGCCTTCGTTGCTGCGAAGGACGTGCTCCAGCGCGATCTGGCGGATACGATTGTCCGATTGGACAGCGCCTCCCGCCGGGAGTATGTGGATGGATACAAGGCCTTGGTGCAGCGGCAGCGGTTGCCAATCCTTGAGCTGGAGCGGCAGGCGGAGGCGATACGCGCTGCCTTGGCCGCGCTGCCCCCGGAGGAGCCGGTGGTGTTGCCTGAACCGCTGGCGAGTCAGGCGCGCGCTTATCAGACGGACCGCGAGGCGCTGCAGGCCGGGCTCGCCGCACAGCTGCGCGAGGTGCGCACCCGCGTTCTGCGCTACCGGCCCGGTTCGGAGACGCTGATGTGGATCTCCAATTTCAAGTCGGGCGCGATGGTTCCGGTCACCAGCATCGGACCGTTCACGAGCCTGCAGGCGATGGTGGTGGAAACGCCGCCGCAGCGCGGTCGGGCGGAGCAGGCCTGGAAACAGCTCAGCAAGGCCCGCGAGACCTACGAACAGGAAACCGCCGCCCGACGCGAGGAGGTGGCCGTGGCAGGCGAAAAACTCTTTATCGATGTCCTGGCCTACTTTTCGCCGGAGACACCGGCCGACCAGCCGATTCCGGCCACGCTGGCGAACAAGCTGCTCGCGGTGCTCGCGTTGAACGAGGCCGCCGGGCGGATGGACCGCTATGAATCGTATGTGGCGGCGACCGTCCGGCCCGGGCTCACGCCGGCGCAGCGGCGGTTGCTGTTCGGACAGGCGCTCCGAGACCTCGCCCTGCCGTTGCCGGCCGGGATCCGCCGGCCGATCAACGACATGAGCGCCCCCTGAGCGGGCGTCGTGCCTCAGTTGCTCGGTGCTACGGTGCGTCGTGACTCGAGGGCGCGTTCGGCCGCGGAGGGAAACGGTTCCGGTGTGGGCTCTCGGCGTCGCGCAAAGGTGCGCGCGACCGGCGGGAGCGCGGCCGACGGCAGCGGCAGTTCCAGGTCGACCAACGCTGCGGCGAACAGCACCCGACGTTGCGCGGGTGACAGGCCCGGCTCGAGCACCGCGAGTTGGTAGGATCGGTAACGGGCGAGGCGTTCGATCTGCTCGACCGCGGCGAGGTAGGACTCAATCTGCCGGCGCGCCTCATGTTCGGCCCTTTGCTGGTCGGCGTTACCCGGCTCCAGCCAGAGCACCGACTTCAACAGGTCCTCGCGCTCTTCGTTGAGGCGGGCCTGGCGCTCGGCGTGACGGGCGTTGAACTCGGTCAGCCGATTGCGCACGTAGGCCATCTGCGCCTCCTGGTCCGGTCCGTTGCTCAGGCTGATCTTGACCTCGTAGCGGCCGGAATCGGTTGGCGTCATCGCCACCCGCTCGATCTTGGCCACGGCCTGAAGGTGGGCCACCGTCTGCATGACGGCGTCGTTGATCTCCTTCTGCGCCTTCAGGTAGCGGTCGACGCGTTCGGCCACGGCGGGCGGAAGATTTGGCAGGGTGATCCGGGGCTCGCGGTAACCGGAGGCGGCGAGGGCGACGCGAATGCGCTCGGCGAGAAGCTCGACCTGGGCAAACCGGGGTTCCTGGGCGCGGGCGAGGTACTCGAGGCGGGCCGTGCGCATGAAGCCGAACAAGGCGTCGTCCTCCGCGTAGAGCACATCGCGCAGCTCCTGTTTCAACGCCGACTTCTCGCGTTCGTACTCGGCGACCAGGGCCGCGACCTCGGGGGTGGGTTGGGAGGGGAGGCGGAGCCGGGCGGTCTCCGGGGAAAAGGTGAGCAAGGGGCTCAGGTCGGACGGGAGTTCCGCCTCGAAGATCGGGAGCTCGATCATGGACTCCATGTCGAGGAGGATTTCGCGTAGTAGGCGTCGTTGCGCGGGCGAGAGTCCGTTTTGATAGTACGACGCGGCGCGAAACACCTGGAACTGGGCGGCCATTGCCTCGGCCGGCGTGCCGAAAGGCGCCGACCCGAGCCGCCACTCGCGAAAGCCACTCCAATCGTCGCGGGTGCGGATCAGGTCGCGGCGCAGGGCGTCGCCCTCGCGCTCGTGGGCTTCGAGGCGCGCCGCCTGCCGGGCGGCCAGCGCGGCCCATTCGCGTTGCCGGGTCATGAGGTCCGCTTCGCCCAGCCGCCCGGCGAGGCCCAGCATTTCCTGGCACAACGCTTCCCGTTCGCGGTGGTAGGCCTCCAGACGCGCCAACAGGCCGGCCGGCAGGCTGTCCTGCAGCAACCGCGTTCCGAGCGGGGCATAAAATGGCTCCCCGATGAACTCACGCAGCTCGTCCGGCGCCGAGAACCGGCCGGAGCTGACCGACTTGCCGGGCAGCGGCGCCCATAGCCGGGGCGGCAGGGGCGGAAAAAAGTACACCGTCCGGGTGGTGGTGTGCGGTGGGGGCGGAACGATCGCCGGTTCCGCCCGTTCCAGCGGGGGTGCCGGCGAAACCTCGGCCGCCGCGCCGTCGCCGCCGGGGGCCGGAGTAGGGGGCGCGTCCTCCGCCGCCAGCGTCGTGGCAGCGGCCGCCAGCGCCGCCCACAGGGCGCACGGACGGAGCAAGCGGCGGCGGGAAAGGCCTGGGCTGGACATGCCGGAAGAGGGACGTCGGTCAGGGGCGGTGAGTTTCAACTTACCCACCGTATCCATTTTGCAAGGCCTCAAGGGGATCCGTTCCGCGGGCCCGGAGCAGGCTTGGTGAGATTTTTGCTTCTGTCAGCCGGTGGAAACTGCAAACGTGACGCGTCCGACGATGCCTTCCTCCCCGAAACCCACGACCAAAGCCGGTGCGGCCGGCCTGGTCACGGTACGAAGCATCGCCGAGGCCGCCGGGGTTTCGATTGGTTCGGTGTCCTCGGTTTTGAACAACCGCCACATCGAACGCCGCATATCGCCCGAGACGGTGGAGCGGGTGAAGGCGGCCGCCCTGCGCATGGGTTATCTGCCCAACATCGGCGCCCGGCGCCTGCGCAGCGGGGCCGGGGCCAAACGTACCCTCGTGCTCGCCTTGATCACCAGCTACGAGGCCCCGCTCTCCCTCGTAAACCATTTTGTGTCCGGCCTGCGCGAGGTGGCGCAGGAGACGAAGGGACCGCTGGCCGGCGTGTCGTACCTGCTGCTGATCGACATGTTTGCGGCCGGTCACCTGCGCGACCTGCCCGGACTCCAGGGCGGCGACCATTTCAACGCCGCCATCATCACGAACACGACGACGGAGGACGATGAGTTCCTCGCCCGGACCCACCTGCCTTACCCGGTCGTCCTCGTGAACCGCCGGATCCCGGGCTACGCCTGCGTCACTGAAAACACCGGTTGCGGTCAGCGGGCCGCCGAGATCCTTGTCCGGTTGAAACGTCGCCGCCTCGCCGTGCTGCATGGCCGGCCGCTGACGCAGATCACCAAGACCCGCATGGAAAGTTTCATGGCGCGGGCGGCGGAGCTCACCGGGGTGCCGGCGACCGAGATCGAGGCCTCCGAACTTTCGGAAGGGGCGGCCGCGGACGCGATGCGCCGTTTTCTGCGTAACCGCCGCGACATCGACGGGCTCTACACCGTGACCGATGGCAAGGCGCTGGGCGCCTACCACGCGATCAAGGAGACCGGGTTACGCGTGCCGGAGGACATCGCGGTCATCGGGGTGGGCGACTACGACATCTCGCAGTACTTCGATCCGCCGCTCTCCAGCGTGGGCGTACCCCACAGCGAACTCGGCCGGGCCGCCGCGCGGCTGCTGCTGAAGCGCCTACGCGGCCCGGGCCTTGCGCCGGAGACGATCGAACTCGACATCGAGCAGCACCTCCGGGCGTCTGCCCGCCCGGCGAAGTGACGCGCCTTGGCGGTCTGTCGCGGGGCAAAGTTCAGAAGTCGAACGTCGGCAGCGGCCCGCTGGAGCGGGCCGTTTAGGGTGGGCGGGTGCGTCCCTGCACCCGCTGCGAAGACGGACCCCAACACGCACGCCATCCGGCCTGCGATCGCGTACTCGAACCACGCGCGGAGGGACCCGCGCGTCCACCTACCTCAGCTCTTTCTCTCCCGTGATCAGTTCTGCACGCAGCGGAAGCCCGTGTGGTTGGCACCGCTGGAGATCTCGCCCCGGCCCCGCGTGCCGATCCGATAGCGGGTACAGTACTGGTCGGTGCAGAGAAAGGAGCCGCCGCGCTGCACGCGTTTCACCGTGCCGGGCTCGGACGGATCGAAGCTCGTGGCCGGACCGCGGGGGTTGACCGCGACTTCGCCCGGCGGCGTCTCGCGGTAGGCATCCGGACGGTACCAGTCGCTGCACCATTCCCAGACATTTCCGGCCATGTCGTAGAGACCGTAACCATTGGCCGGATACGAGGACACGGGCGCGGAGCCCGCGAACCCGTCCTCGGCACGGTTGCGATGCGGGAACTCGCCCTGGAAGATGTTGGCCACCCAGCGTCCGCCGGGCTGGAGCTCGGCGCCCCACGCGTAGGCCTCGCCGCTGAGTCCGCCGCGCGCGGCGAATTCCCACTCGGCTTCCGTCGGCAGGCGCTTGCCTGCCCAGCGCGCGTAGGCCTGGGCGTCCTCAAATGCGATGTGGACCACGGGGTGCTGCTCCCGGCCCTCGATCGAGCTGCCGGGCCCTTCGGGGTGACGCCAGGAGGCGCCCGGTTGAAACCGCCACCACTGCACAAAATCGTTCAAGGCCACGGAGGCCGCCGGCGGGGTGAACACGATCGAGCCCGGCACGAGCAACTCGGGCGGCGCGCCGGGGAAGTCCTCCGGGCGGGGTTTGCGTTCCGCCACCGTGACATAGCCGGTCGCCGCCACGAACCGCGCATAGTCGGCGTTCGTCACCTCGGTGGCATCCATCCAGAAACCGTCGACCCGGACCCGCCGGATCGGGCGCGCATCCTCCATCGGCTCGTTGCCGCCGCAGAACTCACCCCGCGGATCGGCCGAGCCCATCGAAAACTCCCCGCCGGGGATCCAGACCATGCCGGCCGGCGCGGGCCCGGGCGGCGTGCGCGAGTTCTCGACGGTCGGCGCGAAGAGCGCCGCGGCCGAGGCGGCCGCCGGCTGGGCAGCCGGAGTTTCCGGGGTCTTGCGGCAGGCCGTCAGGGAGACGAGCAACGAGGCAGTCAGGACCGGAAGCAGGCGGGAGGGCAGGAGGGGCGGCACGAGCGCACCGTACGCGGTTCCGTTGCGGGCGAAAGAAGTTTTTGCGCGTGGCCATCGGGCAGTCCGGGCGGATTTCAGCAAAATGCTAAAACGTTTTTAGTTGACGGATTCGCGGCGCGTGGTTTTTCAACAAAACGTTTTAGCAAACCCACCCCTGGCCCGATCCGTTTCCCCGCACGGTCCGGCCCCGACCCGAATCCACCATGACCTCGTCGACCCCTTTGCGCCTGCCGGCGTTTGCCAGAGGGCTGCTGCTTGCAGCCTGTCTGTTCCTCAGTTTCGCGCGTTCCGTCCACGCCCAGGACACCACGGGCGTGATCACGGGCACCGTCGCCAACGCCGCCACCGGGCTGTTCCTCAAGGACGCCCTCATCGAGTTGCCCGAGCTGGGCCGCCAGACGCTGACCGACCAGGTCGGTGCCTTCCGCCTCATCGATGTTCCGGCCGGCACGCACACGTTGGTCGTGACCTATCTCGGCCTCGACCCGATCCGTGAATCCGTTGCGGTCACGGCCGGCGGCCGCGTCAGCCGCAGTTTCGAGATGGGCACCGCTGTCTACGAACTCGCTCAGTTCACCGTCACGGGCGAACGCGAGGGCAATGCGGCGTCGATCACGCGCCAGCGCAACGCGCCGAACGTCAAGAACGTCGTCGCACTCGATGCCTTCGGCAACCTGCCCAACGATTCCGCCGGCGAGCTGCTCATCCGGCTGCCGGGCATCGCCGGCAACCTTGACGACGAGGGCAACGTGACCGGCGTCTCCATCCGCGGCGCCGCGCCCGGCCTCAACACCGTCAGCGTTGACGGCAACATGCAGGCGAGCGCCGGCGGCTTCGGCCGCGACTTCCGCACGCACAACATTTCGGGCGCGCTCTTCGACGAGATCGAGGTTTCCAAGGCGCCCACTCCCGACATGGCCGCGGACTCTCTCGGCGGGGCAGTGAACCTCAAGACCCGCTCCCCGCTCAACATGAAGGAGAAGCGGCGCATCACCTACCGCGCCGCCGCGCGCTGGGCGCCGCCCTTCTTCGATCACACCGAGCTGCGGCGCGATCATCCGATCCATCCGCTGCTCAGCCTGGGGTATCAGGAAGTCTTCGGCGTCGCCGGGGGCGAGCGCAACCTGGGCGTTTCCCTGAACCTCTTCTACAGCGAAAACGTCAACAGCGTCGACCAGACCCTGCTCGACTATCAGAACACCCTCGACCGGCCCGCCTACCTTTGGGACTTCCGCCGCCAGAATGGTTACAACAACCGCACGCAAAAGAGCGCGACATTGAAGTTCGACTACAAGGTGTCCGAAACCACCCGCGTCTTCCTCAACACGATCTACAACGATGCGCCGGAGAAGTTCAACCGCCTCTACACCATGCGCGCCTTCTCCTCGCAGTCCGTCGCCGCCATCGGCCCGGACGGCCAGCCGACCGGCACCAACCCGATTCTGCCGGGCTGGACGGAGGACCGCACCGAGGTGCGGCCCGTCAACGGCGCCGTGGTCGAGCTCAACTCCACGCTCTACAGCTTTCTCGACCGCCAGCGCCAAGTGCACGCCGGCGTGGTGCATGAGTTCGACCGCCTGAAGCTCGATTACGACCTCAACTACAGCCACTCCAAGCCCAAGCTTGAGAGCAGCTACCGCAATGGCGGCGCCGGCGGCGGCATCTTCACCATGCAGGCCCGCAGCGTGGGCTGGGTGGTCGACAAGGCCGGGGACCCAGAGAAGCCGACCTTCACCCAGACCTCCGGCACCAACATCTACGACGTGGCCAACTACGGCAGTGCCACGCTCACCAACCGCAACAACGAGCGGTTCACCGAAATCTTCAATGCCAGTGCCAACGCCCAGTATGCGCTCCCGACCGCCTTTGCCTCGTCGCTGAAGGCCGGCGTGCGCCTGCGTGACGTCGAGATCTCCGAGAAGGCGGGCGAGCGCCGCTGGACCTACGCCGGCACCGCCTCGCTGGCTCCGTTCGTCGACGAGAACCTCCGCCTCACGTTCTCCGAGGATGTCGGTGGCGCGCTTCCGTTCGTCGAGACCGTGCGGATCGGCGAGGACATCCGCAGCAATCCGCAGAACTGGCGCGAGGACCTCTACTACGCGACCGAGCGCACCTATGTCGGCACGCGCAGCCTGAAGGAGGAGATCAGCGCCGCCTACGTCCAGGCCCAGGCCCGTCTGGGCAAGGCCAACCTGCTCGCCGGCGTGCGGGTCGAACGCACGGAGAACGAGGGCCGGGGCTACGTCGCCGCCCGCGTGCGCACCACCACGGCCGAGCGCAATGCCGACCCGGTCGGCTCTGCGATCAAGGATTATCAGGACGGGCTGACCGTCATCGAGGGCAGCTACACCGACTGGTTCCCGGGCATCCACCTCGTCTACAAGTTCACCGACGCCATCCAGGCCCGCGCCAGCTGGTCGAACAGCATCGGCCGCCCCGCGGGCACGAACTACATTCCCTCCCGCACCTTCAACGACACCCAGCAGACGGTGACGATCAGCAATCCGTCGTTGAAACCCCAATACGCGGAGAACTTCGACCTTTCGCTCGAGTACTACTTCGAGCCGGTCGGTCAGCTCTCCGTCGGTTGGTTCCGCAAGGACCTCGAGGACTTCATTGTCTCCACCACGGCCGGCATCGTCGGCACGGGTCCGGACAACGGTTTCAACGGCGAGTTCGCCGGGTATGAGATCCGCACCAACGGCAACGGTGGCACGGCCCGGATCGAGGGCTGGGAGCTGAATTACCAGCAGCAGTTCACCTTTCTGCCCGGCATCTGGAGCGGCCTGGGTTTCGGCGCGAACTACACCAAGCTCGAAACCGAGGGCGACTACGGCGAGACGGGCCCGCGTTCCACCGCCGAGGTTCAGCGCTTCGTGCCGGAGACGGCCAACGCCCGCCTGACCTACACCTACGGCAAGTTCGGCATGAATCTGCTCTACAACTACGTCGGGCCCGCGCTGTGGGACTATAACGCCGCCGCCGCCCGCCTGCGTTACCGGGACAGCCGCGCGACGGTCAATCTGGGCTTCTCCTACCGTTACGCCCGCACGATGAGCTTCTTCGTGGATTTCACGAACCTGTTTGACGAGCCTCAGAACTACTACCGTGGTTACGAGGACCGGCTCGAGCGCGCCACCTACAACGGCACGGCGGTGTCGTTCGGCGTGAGCGGCACCTTCTAACCCCCGACGCCTGCCCCCATGAGATCGTCCCGTCTGCTCGCCCTCTGCGGCGCCCTGCTGTCCGCCGCCCTCCCGGCCCAGGACACGCTGCCCCGCCTCAGCCACAACGACCCCGGCCTGCTCGTCGACCTCGGGGTCGGCCTGTGGGCGTGGCCGCTGCCGATGGATCATGACGGCGACGGCCTGCTCGATCTCGTGGTGGCCTGCACCGACGTGCCGTACAATGGCACATACGTGTTCCGCAATTCAGGCCAGGTCGATCCGTCGACCGGCCTTCCGGTCTATCATCCGGCAAAGCGCCTCGGGCCGGCGGCGCGCAATCCGCAGATCTCCTACGTCGAGGGCCGGCCGGTGGTCACAAGTCCGAACACCGTGTACCCCGACTTCGCGACCAAGGCGTTTGCGGACGGCGTCAAGCTGCCCGCGCCCGAGACGGTGCATGTCGCTCCGGGCAACATCCGGGCGAACCAATGGCGGTTCGTCGATCACGACGCCGACGGACGGCTCGACCTCGTCGTCGGCATTGGCTGGTGGGGCGATTACGGCTGGGACAACGCCTACGACCGCACCGGTCGCTGGCGGAACGGTCCGTTGCACGGCTATGTGTACCTGCTGCGCAACACCGGCACGACCGAGGCGCCCGTCTACGCCGAGCCGGTCAAGCTCGAGGCGGGCGGCGCCGTGATCGACACGTTCGGCATGCCATCGCCGAGTTTCGCCGACTTCGACGGCGACGGTGACCTCGACCTGCTTTGCGGCGAGTTCCTCGACGGCTTCACTTACTTTGAAAACACCGGCACGCGGTCCCGGCCGGTCTACGCCGCGGGACGACGCCTGACCAACGCAGGCCGTCCGCTGGCGATGGACCTGTGCATGATCACGCCGGTCGCGCTCGACTTCGACGGCGACGGGCACACCGACCTGGTGGTCGGCGACGAGGATGGCCGCGTGGCTGTGCTGTCCCACACCGGCAAGGTGGTGGATGGACTGCCGCAGTTCCGCGAACCGCGTTACCTGCGCCAGTTTGCCGACGCGGTGAAGTTCGGCGCCCTCGCATCGCCGGTGAGCGTCGACTGGGACGGCGACGGTCTCGACGACATCGTCACCGGCAACACCGCCGGCTACATCGGTTTCATCAAGAACATGGGCGGCAATCCTCCGCGTTGGGCGGCACCGGTCTACCTCACCGCCGGCGGCGAGACGATCCGCATCATCGCCGGTCCGAACGGCTCCATCCAGGGGCCGGCCGAGGCCAAGTGGGGTTACTCCAATATCAGCGTGGGCGATTGGGACGGTGACGGGCTGCCGGACATTCTCGATCTCGGCATCTGGGGGCACGTCACGCTCTACCGCAACGTCGGTACGCGCACCGCACCGAAGCTGGCCGAGGGCGAGGTGCTGCAGGTCGCCTGGAACGGACCTGCGCCGAAGCCGGCTTGGAACTGGTGGGACCCGAAGGGCAATGAACTGGTCACCCAATGGCGTTCGACGCCCAGCATGGTCGACCTCAATGCCGACGGCCTCATGGACCTCGTCACGCTGGACACCGAGGGCTACCTCGCGTTCTACGAACGCCGGCGCAAAGCCGACGGCTCCCTCGAGCTGCTGCCGCCGCAACGGGCGTTCTGGGGCGAGGGCGTCTCCGAGTACAACAGCGCCGGCCAACCGGCCGGAGTGGGCAAGGACAAGTCTGGCGTCCTGCGCATGAACGCGGGCGTGGCCGGCCGTTCCGGGCGGCGTACCTTCTGCTTCGTGGACTGGGACGGCGACGGCGTCCTCGACCTGATGGCGAACAGCAATCCCAACACGAACTTCCTCCGCGGACGCGGTCGCAACGCCGAAGGGCGGTGGGTGTTCGAATACGTGGGCCCTGTCTCTTCCCACCGTCTTGCGGGTCACTCGACCACGCCTACGCCGGTGGACTGGGACAAGAATGGTGTACCGGACCTGCTCATCGGGGCGGAGGACGGTTTCTTCTACCTGCATCGCAATCCGCGCTCGCCCTGATTTTTCGCCCACCCACCGCGATGGGTTCGTTTTCCATGCCTCTTCCTTACCGTCCTCACGGCATTTATTCCGCCCAATGGATTCCGACCGACGCGCACGGGCGCATCGATCGCTCCGCGCTCGCCACGCTCATCGGGTTCGAACGGCGTCACGGCATCCACGGGCTGCTCGCCTTGGGCAGCACGGGAGAATTCCCGCAGTTCAGCCTCGAGGAGCGCCGCCAGGTGCTCGCCACCGTGGTTGAGCTGGCGGGAGACCTGCCGGTGATGGCCAACATCACCGACATCCGGCCGCGGGCCGCAGTGGAGCTCGGCCGCTATGCCCGGTCGTTGGGCGTGAAAGCCGTCGGGCTGATGCCGCCGATGTTCTATCCGGTATCCCAGGCCGACCAACTCGCGTACTTCCTCCACGTCGCCGAGGCGGTCGACTTGCCCGTGATGCTCTACAATTTTCCGGAGCTCACCGGCAAACGGATCGACCTCGACACGATTGCGGCGTTTGCCGATCGCGCGCCGATGTGTGCGATCAAGCAGAGTGGGGGAGAGTTCGCCTATCACCGCGAGCTCATCGCCCTCGGCCGGGAGAAGGGCTTCATCGTCATGTCCGGTTCCGACCTGCGACTGCCCGAGGTGTTCGCGCTCGGCGCGGCCGGGGCGATCGGGGGACTGGTCAACATTGTGCCGGAGCTCATGGTCGGCATCTACCGCGCTGCCGTGGAGCAGGCGCCGGGAGACGTCGCTGCCCTCGCGGCGCAAATGGTGTCCGTCGGCCGCATCGTCGACCAGCTCACCTTCCCGCTGAATGTCGCCGCGGGCATCGAGGCGCGCGGCCTGCCGGCCGGCTGCCCGAAAATGATCGTTTCGGAACAATCGAAGGCCTTGTATGCCAAGATCGTTTCCGAAATGAGCGCGCTGTTGAACACCCTGCAACTGGCTCCGGCTGACCCCGCCCATGTCTGAGCCGGCGGCGAACGTCCTCGTCCGGACCCTGTCCGGCATCGATCTGGCCGTGCTGCTGGTCTACCTCGTCGGTGTCACCGGTCTCGGCACGTGGTTCTACTGGCGCAATCGCGACAGCGATAAATACATGTCGGCGGGGCGTTCCCTGCCGGGTTGGGCCGTCGGACTCTCGATCTTCGGTTCCTACGTCAGCAGTATCAGTTTCCTCGCCAATCCGGGAAAGTCGTTTGCCGGGGACTGGAACGCCTTCGTCTTCGCGCTGACCCTGCCCATCGCGGCGTTCGTGGCCGTGCGCTGGTTCGTGCCGTTCTACCGGCGCACCGGCGAGATCTCCGCCTACCAGCATCTTGAGAATCGCTTCGGCGCGTGGGCGCGCACGTATGCGGTGGTTTGCTACATGCTCACGCAGATTGCCCGGCTCGGCACCATCTTGTACCTGCTGGGCCTCGCGCTCGTGCCGCTGACCGGACTCGATATCCGCACGATCATCGTGGTCGTGGGTCTTGTTGTGATCGTTTATCCGCTGCTCGGCGGCACTGAGGCCGTGATCTGGACCGGCGTCGTGCAGGCCGTCGTGCTCGTCGGCGGCGCCCTGGCCTGTGTGGTGACCTTGCTCCTGGGCATGCCCGAGGGTCCGGGCCAGATCTTCACGATCGCGTTGGAGCAGGATAAGTTCAGCCTCGGCAGCCTCGCCTTCGACTGGGGCTCCTCCACGTTCTGGGTCGTGCTGATCTACGGGTTGGTGATCAACCTGCAGAACTTCGGCATCGATCAAAGCTACGTGCAGCGGTACATCACCGCCAAATCCGACCGCGCCGCCGCGCGCAGCGTGTGGATTGGCGCCTTGCTCTACCTGCCTATTGGAGCGGCGTTCTTCTTCATCGGCACGGCCCTCTACGCGTTTTACCAGGCGCAGCCCGAGTTGCTGCCGGCTTCCCTCAACGCCGCGCAGAAACCTGACGCAGTGTTTCCCTACTACATCAGCCGCGAACTGCCAGCCGGCCTGGCCGGCCTGGTCGTGGCGGGACTGTGCGCGGCCGCGATGGATTCCAACCTGAACTGCATGTCGACGCTCTACCTGCGCGACCTGCACCAACGCTACTTTAACCCGGGCATCTCGGAGCGTGGCTCCATGCGTGTCCTTCACCTCTCCACCGCTGTCTTCGGTCTGATCAGCATCGTCGCCGCGCTCGCGATGATCAGCATCAAGAGCGCCCTCGACGTTTGGTGGGAGCTGGCCGGCATTCTCGGAGGCGGCATGCTGGGGCTGTTCCTGCTCGGTCTGCTCGCCCGCACGGCCACGAGCCGCGCCGCCATCCTGGGCGTGCTTGCCGGCTTGCTGGTGATCGTCTGGATGACCTTCTCGCCCCGAATCGACGGCTTCCCCGACGCCCTGCGCAACCCGTTCCACGGACTGCTGGTCATTGTGTTCGGCACCGCCGCCATCCTGATCGCTGGCCTCGCCGCCACCACCTTCCTCAAGCCCGCCTCGCCGGACCGGCGTTGATCCGCCCGTCTCCGGCTCCGAGTCTTTCCTCCGCATGTTCCGCCCGTTGTCACCCCGGGGTGCCGCCGCGTGCGGCCTGCTGACCTGCCTTCTCCCCGTCATGCCCGCCGCCGAGCGCCAGATCACGCACGCCCCGCAGGGGCACATGTTGACCAACGTCCAGGTCTGGATGGCCGATGGCGCTTGGATCGTGTACGACACGCGCCGGCGCGATGACCGGTTCGACGCAATCACGATCGAGCGGGTCCAGGTGGACACCGGCGACCGCGAGGTGCTTTACCGCGCCGATCAGGGCGCGAACGTCGGCGTGGTGACGGCGCATCCGCAGCTGCCGCGGGTCTTCTTCATCCATGGTCCCACCCGGCCCACGCCCGAGTGGTCCTACGGAATGTCCCGCCGCCGGGGGGTGTGGGTCGATGCCGCCGCGCCCGGCGGTGCCGTTGCCCTCGATGCGATGACCTATGGCACGCGGTTTACGCCCGGCGCGCTGCGCGGCGGTTCGCATGTGCACGTCTGCCATCCGCGGGGCGACGCTGTCAGTTTCACCTACGATGACGAGGTGCTGCTGCGGCGCGGGACCACGCCGTCGGCCGACGCCGATCTCAATCAACGCAACCTTGGCGTGGCCGTGCCCGCCGGACCAGTCCGCGTGCCGGCCGACCATCCGCGCAACCATGACGGCGCGTGGTTCTCGGTCCTCGTCACCCGCACGACCCATGCCCCCGCGCCCGGTTCGGACGAGATATCGCGGGCCTGCGAGGAGGGATGGATCGGTCAGGACGGCTACCTCCGGCCCGACGGATCGCGCCAACGTCTCGCCCTGGCGTTCCAAGGCACGGTCACGGCTCGGGATGGTTCCACGCACGCAGAGGTCTTTGTTGTCGATCTGCCGTCCGACTTGACCGTAGCGGGCGAGGGTCCGTTGGAGGGGACGGCGACGCGCCGGCCCGCTCCGCCGCAGGGCACCGTGCAGCGACGGCTCACGTTCACCGACGGCCGCCGTTTCCCGGGCCTCGCCACCGTGCCGCGCCACTGGCTGCGGTCGTCGCCCGACGGGGCGGCGATTGCGTTCTTGATGAAGGATGAGGCCGGGGTGGTGCAGCTGTGGACCGTTTCACCGGGCGGCGGTCCGCTCCGACAGGTCACGCGCAACGCCGAGGACATCGGTTCGGCGTTCACCTGGAGCCCCGATGGCGCGCTCATCGCTCACGTGATGGGCGGACGAGTGTGCGTGACCCGCGTGGCGACGGGAGAAACCTTACCCCTGACCGCGCCCGCCGCCGCGGCCGAGGACGCGCCGCGACCGTTCGCCTGCGTGTTCTCCCCCGATGGCCGGCACGTGGCCTACACCCGCAGTGTACCGCACGCGGACGGCACGCGCTATGACCAGATCTTTGTCCTGACCCTACCTTCGTCGCTCTAACCCCTGCGCCCCCACCCATGAAAACCCTCCTCCGTGCCGCGGCCGTCCTCGCCGCCGTCGCCGCTCTCCGTCTCACTGCCGCCCACCCGGCGGTGGTTTCGCACACCTTCATCTATGAGCAGGCGCCGTATCCGTCGTGCCACGCGTCGACGGTGGTGGAGACCGCGAATGGCCGCCTGCTCGCGGCGTGGTTCGGCGGCACCCACGAGAAACACCCCGACGTCGGCATCTGGGTCTCGGAGCGGGTAAACGGTGTCTGGACCCCGGGGGTCGAAGTCGCGAACGGCGTGCAGGCGGACGGCACGCGTCATCCGACCTGGAATCCCGTGCTGTTTCAGCCGCGGGGCGGTCCGCTCCAGCTCTTCTACAAGGTCGGCCCGTCTCCGCAGACCTGGTGGGGCATGGTCATGACCTCGACCGATGACGGCCGGACGTGGAGCAAACCGGAGCGACTCGCCGCCAACATGCTCGGCCCGATCAAGAACAAGCCGGTGCAACTCGCCGACGGGGTCATCCTTTCGCCCACCAGCGTGGAAAGCCCGACCAGGCCGAGCCGGTGGCAGGTGTACTTTGAACGCAGCGTCAACGGGGGCACGTCCTGGACGGCCACGCCGTACCTCAACGACGGCATCGACGTCGGCGCGATTCAACCGAGCATCCTCCTGCTCGGCGGCGAAAAGTTGCTCGCGCTCGGACGCACCCGTCAGGGCCGGCTCTTCGAGGTGCGCTCCTCGGACGGAGGCACGACGTGGGGCGGATTCAAGCTCACCACCCTGCTCAACCCGAACTCGGGCACCGACGCCGTCACGCTCAAGGACGGCCGCCACGTGCTTGTCTACAACCCGGTGGAGAAGGGCCGTACGCCCCTCGTCGTCGCCGTATCCGCCGACGGCGAGACCTGGAAGGATGTGGTCACGCTCGAGGACCAGCCGGGCGAATATTCCTATCCGGCCGTGATCCAGACCGCCGACGGCCGCATTCACGTGACCTACACGTGGAAACGCGAACGCATCCGCCACGCCGTCATCGACCCGGCCAAGCTCTAATCTGTTACGAGGACGAAGGGGGGCGCCTTCCCCTTTGTCCTGCCTCCTTCAACCCCTTCCTTCGCCCGATGCTCCGCTTTCTTCCCGCTACCGTCCTCGCCCTCGGTCTGGCGTTCGTCCCGGGACTTCCCGCCGCCACACCGGCGGCTCCCGATCATTCGCAGGTCCCGGGCGTCGTCATCGCCCACAGCCCCAAGTCCACTCGCGTCTTTCTCGGCTCGGCGGGCATCGTCGCACTCCCGGACGGCACGTATTTGGCCAAGCATGACGAGTTCGGTCCCGGCAGCACGGAGAAGACGAACGCCATCACCCGGGTGTACCGGTCGGTGGATCGCGGACGAAGCTGGGAGCCGGTCAGCCGGATCGAGGGTTCGTTCTGGGCCAACCTGTTCTATCACCGCGGGGCCGTCTACCTGATGGGCACCACGGCCGGACACCGGCACGGTCATGCCGTGATCCGGCGCTCGACCGATGGCGGCCGGACCTGGACCGCGCCGAAGGACGAGAACACCGGTCTGCTCTTTCCAGACATCTCCTACCACACGGCGCCCATGCCAGTGGTGGTGCACAACGGACGCATCTGGCGAGCGATGGAGGACGAGAAAGGCGGCGACCGCTGGGGTCGGATGTTCCGCGCCTTCATGCTCTCGGCACCGGTCGACGCCGACCTTTTGAAGGCGTCGAGTTGGACCGCCTCGAATGCCCTGCCGCACGATCCGTCGTACCTGAATGGAAAGTTCGGTGGCTGGCTGGAAGGGAATGCGGTGGTCGATCCGGAGGGCAACATCGTGAATGTCCTGCGCACCGACTATCGCGACGTGCCCGAGAAGGCCTCGATTGTCCGCATCTCGGCCGACGGCAAGGTGGCGACCTTCGATCCGGCGCGGGACTTCGTCGACTTTCCGGGAGGCTGCAAGAAGTTCGTCATCCGCCGCGATCCCCGCGACGGGCGCTATTGGACGATCTCGAACGCCATCCTGCCGGCGCATGTGGGTGGGAATGTGGAGCGCATCCGCAATGCCGCCGTTCTGATGTCATCGCCCGACCTGCGCACGTGGACGCCGCACCACGTGGTGCTCTATCACGCCAACACCGCCTCCCATGGCTTCCAGTACGTCGACTGGGAGTTCGAGGGCGAGGACCTGATTTTGGTCGCCCGCACGGCCTTCGACGACGGCATCGGAGGCGCGGACAATCAGCATAACTCCAACTACCTCACCTTCCACCGCCTTGAGCAGTTCCGCCGCCACGCGGCCTCGACGGTCGAAGTCGCCCGCTAGAGCGGCGATCAGACGAGTTCCCTCGAACGCTTCCGTCGCCCACCTCTTGTTTCCCCTCTTTCTCGTGAGGGAAGGCCTCTGAGCGGAACGAGAAACAAGAAAGAGAAAGACGCACGAGCAAGAGGGAGGAAAGAGCCGGGGCGGCTACCCGCGCTCGATCCGCCTCAGCCCTCCAGCTTCCGCGTGAGCAGCGAACCGTTCAAGCCGGGCAAGCGTTCGGAAAATTCGTCACCGTCGACCGCCTGGCGCAGGGCGCGTTGCACCATGCCCATCTTGGCGTCGAGGTTGTCGATCATCGACACAAAGACGGCTTCGGGCGTGGCGGCGTAGACGGCGGCGCCCCATTCGGGCTCGCCCTGGTGGCTCAGCACAATGTGTTCGAGCCGCTCGAGGCGTTCGGCATCGAGGCGCGCCTTGAGCCCGGCCTTGCGGACCAGTTGGTAGCCCAGCACGACGTGGCCCTGCAGAATGCCGCGGCGGCTGCGTTTGGTCACGAGGGTGCCTTCGTACTCGATGACCTTGCCGGTGTCGTGCAACAGAATGCCGGCGACCGCGAGGCTCGGATCGACCTCCGGATAGAGCGGCAGTAGCGCCTTGGCCGCCCGGGCCATGCGCAGGGTGTGCTCGAGCAGACCGTGACGGTAGGCATGGTGCATCGACACCGCCGCCGGCGCCGCACGGAACGCCTCGCCGATCTCCTCAAACACCGCCCGGGTGGTCATGCGCACCTCGTCATGGGCGATGCCATCGATGAATCCTTGAAACTCCGTCCACATCGCCTCCGCATCCTCCGGGGCGAGTTCGACCAGATTCTCGAGGAGACCCGGGGCGCCGAGTTCCGCTTCCGTCAGCGGCGTCAGGGTGCCGAGACGCGGTGAGAGCCGGCCTTGGAAAAAGTCGATCTTACCCTCAAGCCGCACGGCCGCACCCTCGGCGAGGGCGCGCACGACGTCGAACTGCGGATGGTCGCCGAAGAGCGTCGCGCCAAAACTGCCGGTGCGGTCGCCGAACTCGACGGAGAGAAATGGATTCCCGTTCGAGGCCGTCTTCGGGGTCGCCCGCCGGAGCAGGAGAACGCTGGTGAACGGGCGGCCACCATCGAGGTTCTTCAGATCGCGCACGGACAGGGGAGCGGGAGCGTCGGGCATGGAGAAGGATGTGGGGTAACGTTCGAAGGCGTTCAATCCCTCTTCTCGGTCGCCCTTCGACGGGCCACGGCGCCCGGCCGCTCGGTTCGCGTGGGCGCCCTCGGGGTTGAAGCGACCGCAGTTGTCCGATCGCGACACGCCTCGTCGCCCCTTGAGTTATAAGTCATTTGCCCTGCGCGGAGGGTGCGAAATGCGACGTGACCAAGTCTGCGGATCAGGTAGTGATGGTGTCACCCCACGGCGAGGACGGTGCTCTCCGCCGACCGTTACCCCACGTTTGTATCCATCTCTTCATGATCCGCTCCTGCCTTGTCCTGATTGCCGCTCTGCTCACCGCTGTGATGGCCCCCGCCGCCACCGGCACGCGACCTGACATCGTTTTCATCTATTGTGACGACCTGCGCTGGGACTCGCTCGGCGTCGTGCAGCGGGAGCAAGGTGACACGGCCCGGTTCCCCTGGCTGCAGACGCCGCGGCTCGACGCGCTCGCCGCGCAAAGCGTGCGATTCCGTGCCTCGTTCGTGACCACCTCCCTGTGCTCACCCGGGCGCGCCAGCGTGATGACCTCGCGCTATGGGCACCATAACGGAATCATCGGCAACACCACGCCCTTGCCGGCCGACAGCGTCACGTTCCCCCGTCACCTGCGGGAAGCCGGTTACACCACCGCCTTCGTCGGCAAGTGGCATATGGGCACCCAACGCGACCGGCCTCATTTCGATTACCACGCGAGTTTCGTCGGCCAGGGACGGTACAACGATTGCCCGTTGTTGGTCGACGGGGTTGAGACGCCGACCCAAGGCTGGGTCGACGATGTCACGGCCGAGTACGCCGCGCGCTTCGTGGCCGCGCAGCCGAAGGACAAACCCTTTTTCCTCTGGCTCGGCTTCAAGAGCCCGCATGGCCCGCGTGGCGGTGAAAATCTTCCGGAGCGGGTGCGTGGCCTTTACGCCAACGACGCTTCGCGTCCCACGCCGAACACCGGATTGAGGGCGATCTACAATCCGGGAGCGGGCGGCGGCGGAGGCGGTCGGTACGACACGCCGACCCGGCTCGAGGCGCATCGGGATTTCAATCGTCATGCCACGGCGATCGACACCAGTGTTGGCCGTTTGCTCGACGCGCTCGTCGCCGCCGGACGCGCGGACAACACGCTCATCATCTTCACCAGCGACAACGGCTACTACCTCGGGGAGCATGGCCTCGGTGACAAGCGCACCGCGTACGAGGAGAGCATTCGCGTGCCGCTTCTGGTCCGTCTGCCCGGCGCTGCGGCGGCGCGCGGAGTCACCAACGATGCCATGGTGTTGAACCTCGATTACGGTCCGACGATCCTCGACTTCGCGGGCGCGAAGCCGTTGCCCGAGGCGCAGGGGCGCAGCCTGCGGCCGCTGCTCGAGGGCCGGAGCCCGGCGGACTGGCGCACCGAATATTTCTACGAGTACTTCAAGGAGCCGCCGTACGCACCGCCCACCGTGCTCGCCCTCCGCACGACGACGCACAAGCTGGTGGTCTACCCCGGCCACGAGGAATGGACGCAGGTGTTCGACCTGAAGTCCGATCCGTATGAAACGCGTAACCTCGCGGGAGACGCAGAACTGCGGGCGAAACTTCAAGCGGCGTTCGACCGTCAGGCCCAGGCCGTCGGCTTCACCTGGCCGGCCGGCTGGGGCCCGAAGGGCGAGTCACCGCCCGCGCCGGCGAGTCCGAAGAAAAAGTAAGTCCGCCGCCACGCGGCGCGACGAGGCGTCAGCGGGGAAACGGCAGTAGGGACGACGACGGCGGTTCGCCGTCGCTCGTCACTCCCTGCGTGTAACTTTTGAAGCAGGGCGGGGGAGCGTCGCGCCTCACTGTGACCTCCTGCTGCTCGTCCCGTGCGTCGCGAAGGTCGTCGGCGAGCGCAGAGAATGTCGCCTGGTCGATCTGCGGGGCGAAGCGGGGCACCTTCGCTGCGCGGCGCGATGGTGAACGAATTCACCGCCAGTTGCTTCGCTGAAGCGCAGCGTTCCCGCTTCAACGCCTTCGCTTCGCTTACCCCATCCTCCCACCCCGGACGACTATGATCTCCTCGCCGCCACGCGTGAACCGTATTCACGCGTCCCGTATCGCCACGCTTCTCGTTGCCTCGCATCTTGCCCTGGCGACTGTTTCGATTCACGCGCAGCCGGTTGCCTCCCGGCCCACGACGGAAACCGCCGCATCCTCCGCCGAAAAGGCGAAGGCAACCAACGAGTCGCCGGCCATCACGCCGAGCGAACTCATCACCCTCAATCCGTTCGAAGTCTCCGAGGACGCGAGCGACACCTATGAGGCGACGAATTCCAATTCGGTCACAGGCACCAATACCCCGCTGAACAAGACTCCGCTCGATGCGAAGGTCTTCAACCGTCAGATGATGGACGAGATGGGCGTGGTCGACATGACCGAGATGCTCGTCAAGTTTGGCGGGCTCGGGCCCGCCTTGATCGGCGGCGGCAGCGAGAACGCCACCGGGCTGCTCGATGGCGATCGTCAGGATCCCAAGAGCATGACGATGCGCGGTCTTCAGATCAACAATCCGCGACGCGACGGCTTCCTCCGGTCGGACACGACCTTGCTCGACTCCTTCGACATCGAACGCGTGGAGGCCATCGGCGGCTCCAATTCCCTGCTCTTCGGCTCGGGTGACGCGGGCGGCGTGGTCACCAGCACCTCGAAGCGCGCCTATCTCAATCGAAGCCGGGCAACGGCGTCCGCCTCCGCTGACTCCGAGGGTTCGTGGCGGTACACGTTTGACGGCGGCGTCGGCAACAAGATGTTCGGGATCCGCGCCAACCTGATGAAATCGGAGGAACGCTACTTCCGCCCCGGCCTCTATCGGCTGGCAGAAGGCAAACACCTCGCGGCGACCTTCCAGCCTTGGAAGTGGCTGCAGTTCCGCGGCGAATACCGCGACTACACGCGTGACACCGCCTTTGGTCAGACCGTGACGGTGCGCGCGCCCACGAATCTGCTCCTGCCCAATGGTCTCCGCGTCGACAATCAGAACAGCCGTTACCTCGTCCAGTTTCCCGAGATCGCCGAGCTGCTCGGGGGCCGTCTCGACCTGATCAACGCCGACTCCTTCATCGCGCCGATGCACCGCGACGCCTTCAAGGCCGAACTGAAGTCATTCGTGATGGAGGCGGCTCCGTTGAAGGGCCTCGCGGTCCAGGTTCGCTGGGGCGAGGACTGGCGCGTCAACGAGGCGCCGCGCGCCACCAGCACGGCGGTCTATGCGCCGGATGCGGTGGGAAATCTCTACACCAACCCGACCACCGGCCTGGTGGGCAAGGACTGGGCGATGAACCAATCGATGAACGCGACTCCGTTCTGGACGGGCGCCAAGGGCTATCGGGCTGCGGTGGCCTACCAGCGGGACTTGGGCCGCTGGGGTCGCCATCAGTCCAACGTTTTCCACCAGGACATGGACTCGTGGACCTGGCAGGAGCCGTACCGGTTCTACGAAACCGACTCGAGCGGCAACATCATCCAGAACCTCGCGCTGATCACGAACGCGGAATCCGGTCGCACCCCGATGCCGGCGGTGTGGATGCCGATCTTCCCCACCTCGCTCATCGGCGGAGCTGAATGGCCCGCGTACACCATCAATCATCCGAACGGAAAGACCTACCGTTGGGCGCCCCAAGTCTATCCGGGTGCCGTGCCGCCGACCGCAGGGAATCCGCTCGGCATGTCGGGCCCGATCTCGGCGGTCACCGGGCAGAGCACCAACACCACGTGGTATCACGACAACACCAACGAGAAGAGCTGGGGCGCCAGTCTCTTCAGCAGCTTCTGGCGGGACCGGATCGATACCATGATCGGCTACCGCACGGAGGAAGCGACCACCGTGCGTGAGAACACCGGCGTTGCCCGTGGTCCGATCACCTACGACAGCCTGAACATCGGCACGGTGTTCGACACGCCGATCGACGGCCTGCGGGTGTCCGCCAACTACGCCACCAACGGCAAGATCAACTTCGATACCAGCCGCGACATCTTCAACAACCCGCTGCCTCCCGGCAAGGGCGTCAGCGAGGATATCGGGTTGAAGTATGACCTCTGGGACGGCCGGTTGTCCGGCAACTTCAACTACTACATCTCTGAGGCGCAGAACTTCACCGCCGGCGTGCCCAATCGCGAGGACATCGATCCGGACGGCATCAACGGGCGTAATGGCGGCGGCTCGTACACGTACAGCAAGACCTCCGACGGCTATAACATCTCGCTCACCGCCCGGCCGGTGGCCGGTTGGGAAGTGCGTTTCAATTTCGCCACGGCGAATGGCAGCGAGCGCACCGACGTCGTATTGCCCCAGTTCTACAACGACCAGTTCAACACCATGTCGCTCGACGGGCAGACCGTGGTGGCCGTGAAGACCGGCACAACGTTGGCGCCGCTCCTCGTGCCTTCCGACCCGCTCGACCCGGCATCCACGCCGATCGCCCTGTCGCTCGCGATGATGAAGGACGCCAACAATCCCTATTTTGCGATCCTCGACCCCGAGGGCGGCAAGATCGTAAACGCGGAGGCGCTCGGCTTGCGAACCCCGGGCGTCGGCACCGATGTCACCGGCTTGGCTCTCTCGGAGCACCAGTTGGGCTTCGTTTCTCCCTCGGGCGGCCAGATTGTCGTCCGCAAGGCGGGCGAGCAAACGGTCGGCTATGCCGAGCAGAGCTACAGCCTGACCAACCGCTATCAGTTCCGGGAGGGTAGGCTGCGGGGCCTCGTCTTGGGCATCAATACGTCCCTTCGCGTCAAGTACCGCGCCTACATGTATACCGACGCGGCGGACGGCAATCAGCGCAAGACGTTCTACTACCCGGACAATCTCATCAACGATGTGTTCGTGCGTTATCCGATCAACCTGGGCCGTCGCTTCCGGGCCGGTATCCAAATCAACGTGACGAACGCTTTCGACCGCAACGAGGTGCTCTATCTCAAGCAGTCGTCGAACGGCACGATCCGGTTTGCCCAGTGGATGAACTCCCCGCGCAAGTTCGCGATCTCCGCCAACGTCAGCTACTGATCGGGCGCTGGTCGGCCTACGGTGGCGCCTGCTGCGGCAGGCGCCACGCGGCGTGACCGGGCGTCAGCGGGGAAACGGCGGCAGGGACGACGACGGCGGTTCGCCGTAGCTCTTCACCAACTGCGTATAGCCCTTGAAGAACGGGTGGTGCGCGTCGCGCAGCAGGGCGTAGAAGACCGTCTCGGCCGGCAGCACATGTACGCCGCCCCGGATCAGGGCGTCGAGGGCGGCGCGGCCGTCCTCCGGCCGCCGTCCGCTGGTGGCGTCGCTCAGCACCGTGACCTGCAGCTGCTGGTCGAGCGCATCGAGCGCGGTTTGGTAGATGCAGACCGACGTTTCGAGCCCGCACAGGATCACATGATCGAGATCGAAGCTGCGCAGCGCGTCGCGAATGCCGTCGTCCGCCAGTGCGGAGAACGTCGCCTTGCCAAACTGCGGGGCGCGCGGGGCCAGCGCGGTGAGCTCTGGCGCGGTGGCGCCGAGCTTCTGCGGGAGTTGCTCGGTGAAGACGACCGGCAGGCCGAGCCCGTGCGCCGCCGCGACCGCGAACTGGCAGCGCCGGAGCAGGGCCTCCCCCTGCGGCAGCGCGCGCACGAAGACCGGCTGTACGTCGACGCAGAGCAGCAGGACGCCGGTGAGGGGAGCCGGTGCGTTCATGGGTAGTACGCGCGGCGCGCCTTGACCTGCACGAAGCGCTTCTCCGGCAGGATGTACGCGGTAAGGTGGCCGCCCATCACACAGGCGGTGTCGATGCCGACCGACCACTTGAGTTTGTAGATGTCGGGCCGCGGGGTGTGCCCGTAGACGACAAAGGGCGGGCCACTCCAAAGGTCGGCCCAAAGGGGCGAGTCTTCGCTCTCGGCCCGTTTCCGCGGCTTGCCGTCGCGGTCGATCACCTGAATGCGCGTCACGACCTGTGCCGGTTGCTTCTGCCAGGGCTCGCCGGGCAGGAAGCCGCCGTGGACGAAGACCGTGTTGAAATCCTCGACGTAGTGGGTGAGCGGCATCGCCTCGAGGTAGGTCCAGTCGTCGGGACGCAGCTGGGCGAAGGTTTTCTCGTCGGTCTCCTTCAAGAAGGCCGTGTCCTTGGTGCGGCGGTAGTTGAGCAGGCGCAGCTCATGGTTGCCGAGCAGGGAGAGGGCGCGGTGCTGTTTCGCGAGGTCGATCACGCGCGTGCTGTCCGGCCCCCGGTTGACGAGGTCGCCGAGAAGAATGAGTTGGTCGTCCTTCGTGAGGGCGACCCGCTCAAGCAGTTCGGCAAACTCCTGGTGACAGCCGTGGATGTCGCCGATCGCGATAAGGCGTCCGTTCATGCGTGCGGTGCGCAAATTTGCTAGCGTCGCAGGGGGGGCAAAGTAAACAAGAAAGCCTATGGACCTGAATCTGCAGCCGCTCGCCCACACCTGTTTCGTGACCGGGCAGCCGTTCACCGAAGGCGAGCGCGTGCTCAGTCACCTCGTGCGCAACGAGTCGACCGGGGAAGTGATGCGTTACGACGTGAAGGAGAGCGCGGCGGCGGAGTTTACTGCGCCGGGATTCGTCGCCTGCCGCTGGCTGCACCTGTTCAAGCCGCGCAAGGCCGGCGAAAATCCGGAGCGCGAACTGAAGCTGACCGCGGAAAACCTGTTCCTGACCTTGGCCGACCCGGCGAACGAGCTCACAGTCGAGAACACCCGGCTGGTGCAGTTCCTCGCCCTCTTGCTCGAGCGCAAGAAACTCATCCGGCCGAAGGGCCGGTCGGCAGACGGCGCGCGCAACGTGTACGAGCACGCTAAGACGAAGGCGATGTACGAAGTGCCCGTCGGCGAGCTGAGCCCCGAGTTCTTCATCGCCGTGCAGGAACAGCTCAGCGTGCTTGTCGGTGCCCCGAAGCCGAAGCCGGACGACGCTCCCACGCCGCCGGCGTGATCCGCCTTGGTGAGGAAGTTAACGCTGAGACGCCAAGTCGAAGGGAGCGGAGGAGATTTAACGCGGAGACGCAGAGGCGCGGAGGCGAAGGAGTTCAATCCTTGGCAGTGTGGGGAGACTTGGTTTGCCAACGGCCTTCGTTGGCCGAAACTAGAAACCGTTTTCCATCTCCGCTTTGAACTACGTCTCAACGCAGAGGCGCGGAGACGCAGGGAATTAGGAGAGGGGATTCGAGTTTGAATGCCGGTCGGCGAAACCTAGGTCCATCTTCGCACCAGACACGGCCAGTCCCTGTTCTCCTGCGCGTTCTGCGCCTCCGCGCCTCTGCGTTAAACCTCTGACCAGCGTCTCTGCGTTGAACCTTCGCCCCGCGTGCGATCGTCAGCGCGTGTAGGCCGGCGCGAAGCCGAGGCCCTGGGCCAGGGTTTCAATGCGCACGAGGTAGCGGTCGGCCATGATGTAGAGGGTACGGCCGTCGTTGCCGAAGGTGCAGTTGCCGGTGGCCTGGCCGGTGAGCAGGCTGCCGAGGTGCTTGCCGTCCGGACTGAGGATCAACACGCCGCCCGGCCCGGTCGTCCAGAGATTGCCGTTCGCATCCATCGCCATGCCGTCGAGGGAACCGCGGCGGCCGGCGTCGCGCAGCTTGCTCGCGTCGAAGAACACCTTGCCCGGCCCGGCCGTGCCGTCGGCATTCAGTGCGAAGGCCATAATGATCGGACGCGGGCCGTGCGAGTTACCCACGAGCAGGGTCCGTCCGTCGGGCGTGAGGGCGAGGCCGTTGGGGCGCTCCAGCTCCTGGGTGATCAGGGTCACCTTTCCGTCCGGCGAAGCGCGGTACACGCCGTGAAAGCCGATCTCCTTGCTCGTCGAAGGGCCCATGCCGTACGGCGGATCGGTGAAGTAAATGTTGCCGGCGCGGTCGACCACGAGGTCGTTCGGGCTGTTGAAGCGCTTGCCATCGTAGCGATCCACCACGGTCGAGAAGGTCTTGCCGTCCGGATTGAGTCGGGCCACGCGCCGGTCGCCGTGTTGGCAGAGCAGCAGGCGACCTTCGAGGTCGAGCGCGAGGCCGTTCGACCCCGCTTCCCGGCCGTCGTAGCCGGTCGTGGTCAGGCCGCTGGGTTGGAGAAAGATGTCCACGCCGCGCCCTTCACGCCAACGGTACGCGATGTTCTCGGGAACGTCGGAAAAGATCAGCTGCTGCTCCTTTGCCATCCAGACTGGGCCTTCGGACCAGTTGAACCCTTCGGCCAGCTTCACCATGGTCACACCGGGGGCGAGCAGGCGGTCCAGGGCGGGGTCGAGGCGCTCAATTTCGCCAAAGGCTTCGTAGGGGGCGGAGAACGAGCGGATGGGCTCGGCGGCGGAGGCGGCGGACAGGGTCATGGCCAGGGCAAGAACACTTCGCGAGGGTTTCATGGGGCAGACTCCAGCCGAACCGAGCCGGCGGCGCGGGGCAAGCGGTTGTTTCGCCGTCTCGGTCCGGTTCGTGGCCGTCCCTCACGGCGCGCCGGTCTCGCGCTGGCCGGCAAGGAAGACCACCAAGGCGTCGAGATCGTCACCCGGCAGCTCCCGGTAACGCAGTTTCCGCTCCTTGGCCGTGGCCGAGACCTCCCGGTATTCGCCCCGAATGCTGTCGCGAATGTCCGCCGGTTCGAGCCGCGCGCCGACCCCATCGAGCGGCAACCGCGGATTGCCGGCGCCGCCGAGCGAATGACAGAGCTGGCACTGCAGGTCGGCGAACAACTGACGGCCGCGGGCGAGAGTCTGGTCGGCCGCCGCCGCCGGCTCGGTCTCGTCCGGATTGTGCCGCTGGGCAAACCACGCCGCGAGGACGAGGACGACCGCGGCCACGGCCGCGAGGACCAGAAGGGCGAGGCGTTCTCTCATCGTCAGGCCATGGCGAAAAGTTCGGTGTGCAACCGGCGAAGAGGAAAACCGAGCCGGCGCAGGGACGGAATGACAAAGTCCGTCATGGCCTTGGGTCCGCACAGGAAACACGGCCACCCCGTCGCCGCCGCGGGCAGCGCCCGGCGCAGGACTTCTTCGGTGATGAAACCCACTTCGCCAGTCCAACCGGCCGGAGGGGTCTGCAACACGTGCACCACCTGCAGCGGGAGGCGCGCCGCCAGGGCGGCGAGTTCCTCGCGCAACAGCGTGCGTTCCCAGGTGCTGCTGCCATAGATCAGCACGAGCGGTCTGCGGTCGCCGCGGTCGGCGAGGGTGCGCACCATCGAGACCATCGGGGCAATCCCGACACCCCCAGCGATGAACACGAAGCCCGGCGCATCGGGAAAGCGGTCGACCGTGAACGCGCCGTAGGGTCCGTCCACGTACGCGACCGTTCCGGGCGCCGTCCGGCCCACCGTGCGAGTGAAATCGCCCAGCTCCTTGATCGTGAACCGCAGGCCGGTCCGCTCCTCTGCGCTCCCCGCGAACGAGAACGGGTGTTCCCGGGCCCGAAACGGCGAGGTTCCCAGCGACAACCACGCAAACTGCCCGGGATGAAACCGCAGCGCCGTCCCGGTCCGCGGGCGCAGGGTGAGCGTCCATGCCGAACCGCGCTCGGCGCGCACGTCGACGACGTCATACGGATGTCGCTGCAAGCGCCAGGGCCGGACGAGCCGCAGGTGCACGAGCACCAGCAGCCAGGCCAGCGAGTACGCGAGCCAGAGCACCGCCTTCCAGGGCGCCGTCGTGTAGTAGCCGACGCCGTGCACGTGGACGACCGAGGCCGCGATCGCCGCCACGGACAGCAGCCCGTGCGTGATCCGCCACAGGTCGTAGGGCAGGCGCAGCGGCTGGCGCCACCACGAGGTGGCGATGACGAGGGCAAAGAGCAGCAGGGCGATCCGGCCCGCGGTGTAGTGTCCGGGCGCGTACCGGGGATCGATTGGACCAAGCGACTCCGGGTACGCGAGTTTGAGCACCAGATAGTGTCCGGCGATGAGCGCAAACCCGAGTACGGCCGCCCACCGGTGGAAGAAATAGATCAGGTCGATGCCGAACGGGGCCGCCAGACGCCGGAAGCGCGCGGACAGCACGAATTGCAGGCCCATCAGGGCTAGGCCGGCGAAGCCGAGGGCCATGGCGAAATCCCAGGCCCAGCCGCCGCCGCGCGGGATGGGGCCGACGAGCAGCAGCAGGAGGGGAAACGCCACCAGGGCAACATACGCCAGCACCCACGCCGACGCTGCCGCCGGTCCGGGCAGGCGGTGCGGTCGGTCGCCGCCACGGAGATCGTCCGGTGCGGTCATGGCGCGGCGGATACCGGGACGGGCGGACTCGGCGCGCCTGCCGAAGGGAAGGGCGATGCCGTTTCGCGGAGGAAGAGGGCTGCCGTGGTCCGCAGGACCGTGTCGGGGTTGAGCGACAGGCTGTCGATGCCCTGGTCGACGAGGAACTGCGCGAACTCGGGGTAGTCGCTGGGCGCCTGGCCGCAGATGCCAATCTTGCGCCCGCGTCGGCGGCAGGTGGCAATGACTTGGGCAATCATGGTCTTCACCGCGGGATTTCGCTCGTCGAAGATCGGCGCGACGATCTCCGAATCCCGATCCACCCCGAGGATGAGTTGCGTCAGGTCATTCGAGCCGATGCTGAAACCGTCAAAGATGTCGGCAAACGCGTCGGCGAGGATGACGTTGCTGGGAATCTCGCACATCACGTACACCTCGAGCCCGCGGACGCCGCGGCGCAGGCCGTGCCGCTCCATCTCGGCCAGCACCCGCCGGCCTTCCTCTACCGTCCGGCAGAAGGGCACCATGACCTTGAGGTTGGTCAGCCCCATCTGCTCGCGCACGAGGCGCACGGCCTGGCACTCGAGCGCGAAGCCGTCGCGGTAACGCACGTGATAGTAGCGCGAGGCGCCGCGGAATCCGATCATCGGATTCTCCTCCTCCGGCTCGTAAGGGCGCCCGCCGATCAGGTTCGCGTACTCGTTGGTCTTGAAGTCGCTCAGGCGCAGAATCACGTCCTTGGGATAAAACGCGGCCGCGAGCGTGGCGGCACCGGAGGCCAGCTTTTCGACGAAGTAACGGGGCTTGTCGGTGTAGCCGGCGGTCAGCGCATCGATCTGCGCCTTCACGTCGTCCGGGACCTTGGGATACGCGAGCAGCGCGAGCGGATGCACCTTGATGAAGGTCGAGATGATGAACTCCTCGCGCGCGAGCCCGACGCCGTCGTTGGGCAGGAACGAGAGGGCAAACGCCTCCCGTGGATTGCCCACGTTCATCATCACCTTCGTGCGGGGGCGGGGCAGGGACCCGACTTCCGTCACGTGCGTCTCGAAGGGCAGCCGTCCTTCGTACACGAAGCCCGTGTCGCCCTCGGCGCAACTGACCGTGACCAGCTGCCCATCCCTCAACACCTCCGTGCCGGTGCCGGTGCCGACGATCGCCGGCAGGCCGAGTTCGCGGCTCACGATGGCGGCGTGACAGGTGCGGCCGCCGCGGTTGGTCACGATCGCGGCGGCGACCTTCATGATCGGTTCCCAGTCGGGATCGGTGCGGTCGGTGACGAGCACCTCGCCCGGCCGGAACGCGCCCAGCTGCGCGGGTTCGCGGATCACCCGCACCGGCCCTTGGGCAATCTTGCCGCCAACGCTGCGGCCCGTGACCAGGATCGGTCCCCGTTCTTTCAAGGTGTGCGTTTCGATCACGGATGGGTTGCGCCGCGACTGCACCGTCTCCGGCCGCGCCTGGAGAATGTAGAGTTCGCCGTCCGGTCCGTCCTTGGCCCACTCGATGTCCATCGGCGTGGGCGCGCCTTTCTGGTGGGAGTAGTGCTGCTCGATCCGGCAGGCCCAACGTGCGAGTTGCAGCACCTCGTCGTCGGTGAGCGCAAAGCGGGCGCGATCGTCGGCGTCGACCGGCACGTTGCGGACCGGATGGCCGGGGTCGGGATCGAAGACGAGTTTGGTTTCCTTGGCGCCGAGGCGTTTCTGCAGGATCGGCCGGTGGCCGGTGAGCAGCGTCGGTTTGAAAATGCAGTACTCGTCCGGATTCACCGTGCCCTGGACGATGTTCTCCCCGAGGCCGTACGCTGCGTTGAGCAAAATGACATCGCGGAAACCCGACTCGGTATCGAGGGTGAAGAGCACGCCCGAGCAGGCGAGGTCGGCGCGGATCATGGGCTGGATGCCGATCGAGAGCGCGACCTTGAGGTGGTCGAAGCCCTGGTCCACGCGGTACGAGAGCGCGCGGTCCTTGAACAGTGAGGCGAAGCAGCGCCGGCAGGCGTCGAGCACGGCTGCATCGCCGGTGACGTTGAGGAACGACTCCTGTTGGCCGGCAAAGCTCGCGTTGGGCAGGTCCTCGGCTGTGGCACTTGAACGCACCGCGACCGGACAGGGGACGTCCGCCCGGCGCAGGCGTGCGTAGGCCGCGAGGATTTCCGCGGCCAGCGCGTCCGGCAGGGGCGTATCGAGCAACGCCTGACGCAGCCGCGCGCCGCGTTGCCGCAGGTCCTCCACGTTGTGCGTGTCGAGTCCCGCTAACTCCGTGCGGATGCGCGTTTCGAGTCCGCCTTCGCGCAGGAGGAGCCGGTAGGCGTCGGCGGTGATGGCGAAGCCGCCGGGCACGCGGATGCCCTCGGAGGCGAGGGCGCGGTGGAGTTCGCCCATCGAGGCGTTCTTGCCTCCCACCTGCGGCAAATCGTCAAGGCCCAGGTCGGTGAACCAACGGATGAACGCGCTCATGGACGGAAGAGGTTCGCGTCCAGTATGGCGCAGGGCTCCGTTCCCCGCTGCGCATGCGGGGGAAAAACGTGTGCATTTCTTGCCCCCGGTTTAGGGGCACCCGCCGTTCAGATCTCGCCGAGGCGGATGCAGGCCACCTCGCGCTCGCCGGAGCGGGTCAGGGCGGGCACGGCCGCCTTGCAGCGGGTCTCCGCGTACGGGCAACGCGGATGGAAGGCGCAGCCGGGAGGCGGGTTGATCGGCGAGGGCGGGTCGCCCGGCAGCACGATGCGCTGGCGCGTGCGTTCCACGTCAGGATTCGGCGTGGGAATCGCACTGACCAGGGCCCGCGTGTACGGATGTTGCGGCCGCTCGATCACGTCTGCCGCCGGCCCGAGTTCGACCACCTTGCCGAGGTACATCACGGCCACGCGGTCCGAGATGTGTTTCACCACCGACAGGTCGTGGGCGATGAAGATCAGGCTGACCCCGGCCTTGCGCACGAGGCTGGCGAGCAGGTTGAGAATCTGGGCCTGGATTGAGACGTCGAGCGCCGACACGGGTTCGTCGGCGATGATCACCTTGGGCTCGAGTGCGAGGGCCCGCGCGATGGCGATGCGCTGGCGCTGGCCGCCGGAAAACTCATGCGGGTACTTGCGCATGAACCGCGGGGCGAGACCGACCGTTTCCATCAGCGCCGCCACCCGCGCGGGCGTCTCGGCCGGCTTGCACTTGCCGTGCACCAGCAGCGGTTCGGCGAGGCTGTCGAAGACCGACATGCGCGGGTTGAGCGACGCATACGGATCCTGAAACACCATCTGCAGCTCGCGGCTCAGTTCGAGGTGAGTCTGGCCTTCGCCGAGCGCGAGGCGGCGGCCTGAAAGCACGACCGTGCCGGCGGTCGCGGGCACCAGTTGCATGATGGTGCGGGCGAGGGTGGACTTGCCGCAGCCGGACTCACCCACGAGTCCGAGCACCTCGCCCTGGTGCAGCGTGAGCGAGACGCCGTCGACCGCCTTGACCGTTCCGGTCTGCCGTTTCACGAGGAAGCCGCGGTGAACCGGAAAGTGGGTGGTGAGGCCCTGCAGCTGGAGAATCGGTTCGGCCATGGCGGTTCAGATCTCGCCCGCGTGAGCGCGGAGGCAGGCGTGGGCGTGGCCGGGACGCACGTCCTTCAAGGTGGGTTCGTGACGCGCGCAGAGCTCGGACGCCTGCGGGCAGCGCGGGGCGAAGGCGCAGCCGACCACCGGCTTTGAGAGATCCGGCGGCAGCCCGGGGATGGTGAACAGCTCGGCGCCCTTTGCCTGCAGGCCCGGAATGGAGCGCTGCAGGGCCCGGGTATAAGGATGACGCGGTTCGCGGAAGAGCGTGCGCGTGTCGCTCGTCTCGACGATGCGGCCGCCGTACATCACCTGCACGCGGTCGCACAGCCCGGACACCACGCCGAGGTCGTGGGTGATGAAGATGACGGCCATGCCGAGCTCCTGCTGCATCTTGCGGATCAGTTCGAGGATCTGCGCCTGCACCGTGACATCGAGTGCCGTCGTCGGCTCGTCGGCGATGAGCAGTTCGGGGCGCGTGATCAGCGCCATCGCGATCATGACCCGTTGCCGCATGCCGCCGGAGAACTCGTGCGGGTGATGGTTGAGGCGGCCGGCCGCGTCGTTGATGCCCACCGCCTCGAGCATGGCGAGCCCGCGCTTCCGCGCCTCGGCCTTGGAGATCTTTTCGTGGATGAGCAGGGGTTCGATGAGCTGGTCGCCGATCCGCATATACGGGTTGAGCGACGTCATCGGATCCTGAAAAATCATGCTCAGCCGCCGGCCGCGGATCGAACGCGCCTGCGCGGGCGTGCAGCGCAGCAGGTCCACGCCGTCGAACCACGCGGTCCCGCCCTCGACCCGCCCGGTCGGCTGGGGCAGCAGGCCCATGAGGGAGAACGCGGTGACGGATTTGCCCGAGCCGGATTCACCGACGATCCCAAGCGTTTCGCCCCGGTCGAGTTGGAAGCTCACGCCGTCGACCGCGCGGTACACGCCGTTGCGCGTGTGAAAGGACGTCCGGAGATCGGTGACGGTCAGCAGGGCCACGTGAAGGAGGAAGCAGGAAACGTGAAAGGGAAGGGCCGTCGCGCAAACTTAATCACGCGACGGGGCACCGGCGAGGCACGCGCGCAGGGCCGTCGCGACTGTCTCGGGGGCGAGCGCCTCGAGCGAACCGCCGCCGGTGGGCGGACAGCCGGGCGGTTGCAACACGACCGTGGGCGCGGAGAAGACGGGTCCGGTGCGGACCGGGTTGGTCGGACCGAACAGACCAATCACCGGCACGCCGAGGGCGTTGGCGAGGTGCAGGCCGCCGGTGTCGTTCGCCACCAGCGCGTGGCAGGCGCGGAGGCGCGCGATGAAGGTCGGCAGGTCGGTCTGCCCGGCCAGATTCTCCACCCGGGCCGTATCCGCCCCGGCCGCGACCGCGGTGGTCAGCACCCGGTCACCGGGCGTGCCGAAGAGGACAAAGCGCGCCTCCGGCACGGCGGCGATGAGCGCGCGCCAGTGGCGCACCGGCCAGCGTTTGGCCGGGGTGTTCTCCGAGCCGCAGATCAGGCCGATGACGGGCGGTCCGTCCGGTTTGGGCGGCGGGCACACCGAACGCTCCGGCGCGCGTTCCAGGCCGAAGTAACCGAGGAAATCCGTCCAGAGCGCGAGCTGGTGGTGGCGCGCCTCATCATAGCCGGCCGGCAGGGCGTAGGTGTGGGTGAGCAGCGGCCGGCGCCGGCCCGGCCGCTCCAGGCCGAAGCGTTGCGGTGCGCGCGTCAGCCAGGCCTCGACATCGCCGCGGACCGAGTTGGTGAAGAGCAGGTAGGTATCCGGATACCGGTGACGCAGCTGGCGGAAGAAGCGGAAGTAACCGCGTCCGCGCTTTGGCAGGGCGGTGTAGACATCGCAGACGTCCCACTGCCGCACCAGCGGCTCAAAGGCGCCCTTGCCGATCAGGGTGAACTCCGCGTCGGGCCGGGCGGCACGCAGCGCGCGCAGCAGCGGGAGGGCCATGACCACGTCGCCGAGCCAGTTGGGCAGGCGGATGAAGAACCGGGTCTTGCGCGGCAGCGTTTGCCAGCCGCGGGCCGCCAGATCCTCGGCGAGGAAGTTGCGCTTCGCCTCCAGCTTGAAGCGTTTGGTGTGGTAGTTCTGCGCCCGCCAGCGGTCGTGCGACCACAGCCAGGAGGCGCAGTGGTTGTCGTCGCGCGACAGGAGGTCCTCGAGCCAGCGGTTGAGCGCAAGCGTCACCCCGGCTACCGTGCCGTCGGTGGCGAGTGTTTCGAAGCGCAGCTCCACGCGCCAGAAGGCGGTGCGGTGTGGGTAGATCGCGACGACCTCGGCGCCGTATTTCTCGGCCATCAGGCCGGCGAGTTCGGTGGTCGACGCGATGCGCCCGAACAGGGTCGAGAGCGCGCCCGGATCACCGGCGTTCTGGTCGAAGAGCAGGCCAACCGCCCCGCGGCGGCGGAGGATCTTCAGCGCCTCTTGGAAACCGTCCTTGCGCGAGAGCAGGCGCATGCCGAAGCGCTCGCGCGTGCGTTTCACGAAGGCGTCGAGCGACGGATTGCGCAGGGGTCGGAAGATCACGCCGAACTCCGGCAGGGGCGTGGCGCTGAGCAACCCGAGCCAGGTCTGCGTTTCCCAGTGGCCGAAGTGCGGGGTGCACACCAGCACCGGCCGCGGTGCGGCGTGCCACGCTGCGAGCTTCGCCTGAGCGTCGGGCGAAAGCCGGGCGATTTGGCGCAGGCGCTCATCCCGCAGGAAGGGCGAGGCGAGGGAGAGCAATCCGGTCTCAACCAGGCGACGGCAGCTTTCCCGGGCGATCGCGCGCTGCCAGGCGGGGCTGGTCTCCGGGAAGGCATGGTCGAGATTCGAGAGCATCACCCGCCGGCGCTTGGGCAGCAGGCGGAACATGATTTCGCCCAATCCCGCGCAGATCACTCGCAACAAGCCTTCCGGCAGCACGGCCAGGAGGCGTCCAAGGAGTTTGAGCAGGAGGGTCAGCACGCGAAACGCAGGGCGATGGGAGGGAAGAGGGGGGCCGCGGTGCGGCGCCGGTCATCAAAGGAGACGACCCGCCGGTGCAAAGCAGAATCGTCCACCGAGCCCTGTCGCAGGTGGGCGGGCGCGTCCCTGCGCCCGCTGCGCCAACGGACGGCCACTGTACAGCGTTCGTCGCACGGGGTTCGTCCGGCCGGCGGCCTACAAACTCCAAACCACGCGCGGAGGGACCCGCGCGTCCACCCTCGTTCACCCTCCGTCTTTCTTTAGGGGAGGGCGATCTGACCGGAGCGAGAAAGACGAAAGAGAACGATGAACGAGAAAGAACCTTGGCGACCTCGGACCGATTCGTCCACCCGGGCCGGCGAAGATTTGGCGTGAATTGGGTCCGCGAACGCGTTTCTCTCCTCCGCCATGCTCGATCCCAAACTGCTCCGCGAATCGCCCGATGTGGTCCGCGCCGCGATCGCCAAGAAGCACCTCGACGTCGATCTCGACGCGGTGCTTGCCCTCGACGCCACCTGGCGCGGGCTGGTCCAGGAGGTCGAGTCGCTGCGTTCCCGGCAAAAGGCCGCGAACACCGAGATGTCGAAGCTGCCCAAGGGCTCGCCCGAGTTCCTCGCCAAGGTTGCCGAGATGAAGGGCGTGTCGGCGCAGGTGAAGGAGAAGGAGGCCGCGCTCAACGAGGCCGAACAGCGCTGGCGCGACGCCATGCTCACGCTGCCCAATCTGCCCCACGCCTCCGTGCCCGCGGGCCGCACGCCCGAGGACAACGTCGTGCACGCCACCGTCGGCACCGTCGTCGACCTGCCGCACGCCAAGCCGCACTGGGAGATTGCCGGCTTCGACCGCCTGTTTGACTTTGCCCGCGGCGCGAAGGTGACCGGCGCGGGGTTCCCGTTCTACGTCGGCGACGGCGCCCGCATCGTGCGCGCCTTGTTGCAGTTCTTCCTCAACGAGGCGGGTAACGCGGGCTACACCGAGGTCAACCCGCCGATCTTCGTCAACGCCGCCAGCGCCACCGCCGTGGGCCAGTTGCCGGACAAGGAAGGCCAGATGTATCAGACGGTTGAGGACAGCCTCTATGCCGTGCCGACCGCCGAGACGCCCCTGACCAACTTTTTCCGCGACGAGATCATCGACGAGGAGGCGCTGCCGGTCTGCCGCTGCGCGTACACACCGTGCTTCCGCCGCGAGGCCGGCAGCTACGGGCGCGACGTGCGCGGGCTCAACCGCCTCCACCAGTTCGACAAGGTTGAGCTGCTCAAGTGGGTCCACCCCTCCGAGAGTTACGCGGAGCTTGAGAAGCTGCGCGACGACGCCGAGCGCCTGCTGCAAAAGCTCGGTTTGCCCTACCGCGTGCTGCTCATGTGCGGCGGCGACATGGGCTTCGCCCAGGCGAAGAAGTACGATCTCGAGGTCTGGTCGGCCGGACAAAAGCGCTGGTTGGAGGTGTCGAGCTGCTCGAACTTCGAATCGTTCCAGGCCCGCCGCGCCCAGATCCGTTTCCGCGGCAAGGATGGCGCCAAGCCCGAGCTGGTGCACACGCTCAATGGCTCGGGTCTCGCCGTGCCCCGGGTGTTGTCCGCCCTGCTGGAAAACAACCTCCAGGCCGACGGCCGCGTGAAGATCCCGGCCGTGCTCGTCCCGTACTTCGGGAAGGAGTACCTAAGCTTCGCCTGAGCGTTGGCGCCCGGTGGCCCGCGCCGCCGGGACCCCGAACCATGAAGCGCCCCCGTCCGCAACGCCGCTGGCAGGCCGCGGCTGGAGCGCTGGCGTTACGGCTGCCGGTGTCGCGCCTGCACCCGCGCGCCCTCGCCGCCGGCACCGCCGTGCGCGGGCCGTGGGCGGTCGCGTTTTCCGGCGGGGCCGACTCCCTCGCGCTGCTCCTCTTGCTCTGGGCGCATTTTCCGGAACGCCGCCGCCAGCTGCTCGCGCTGCATTTCAACCACCGCCTGCGCGGCCGCGCCGCCGACGCGGACGCCCGGTTCTGCGCGCAGGTGTGCCGCAGCCTCGGCGTGCCGCTGGTGACGGGCCGCTGGGATGACCCGCCCGCGGCGCCGTCGGAAGCCACCGCCCGCGAGGCCCGGCATGCGTTCTTCGCCCAGGCCCTGCGCCGCCGCCGATCCGCGGCGCTGTGGTTCGGCCACCAACAGGACGACATCGCCGAAACGCTGCTCATGCGCCTCGCCCGCGGGAGCGGTTCCGGCGGCCTGGCCGCCCCGCGCCCGGTTCAACCGCTGCCGGGCAACCGGCTGCACCTGCGCCCGCTGCTCACCGTGACCAAGGCGGAACTCGTTGCTTCCCTTCGCGCCGAGTCCTTGCCGTGGCGGGAGGACGCGACCAACGCGGGCGACAGCTATTTGCGAAACCGCATCCGTTCGGACGTCCTTCCGGCCTGGTGTGCAGCGAACCGGGATCGCGACGCCCTCGCCGGCGCCGCCCTGTCGCGCGAGCGACTCGAGGAGGATGACGAGGCCCTCGAGGCGTGGCGGCGTGACGTGGCCCCGTTGCAAGCCGACGGTGCGCTCGACCTGCGCCCGCTCGCCGGGCGGCCGCGTGGACTCCTGCGCCGTGCCGCCCTGGCCTGGCTGGGGTCTCACCCCCAGACCGGCAAGCTGTCCCGCCAAGCCTTCGACGCCCTAGTGGAGGTGATCGCGCGCGGTCAGTCCACCCGCTTCAGCGTCGGCCGGGCCGGCTTCGCGGTGGTGCGACGGGGAATTCTGAAATTTGAGCCACCGAGGCCGGCCAAGCCGGCCTTGGTGGAAATCCCAAATCCCAAAACGCCAAATCACAAAGAATAGCGGACGCCCTGACGGGCGGGGAAATCCCAAATCCCAAACGTCCAAATCCCAGATACGCGACCCGATCGCGCGGGGGCGGTGGATCCTTTGGCGCTTTGGACTTTGTAATCTGTCTTCCGGGAGGAGCTGAGACTCCCCAAAAATCCCGAACAGTCATAAGTCAGCAAAGACCCCGCCCGTTCTTTGGCGTTTGGCGCTTTGGCGTTTGTGATTTCTCCCCCTCGCGCGACGATTCCGAATTCCAACGGGCAAAACGTCGGAAAAGGGCCTGTTCCTTCTTTGGGATTTGGACGATTGGGATTTGTGATTTGCCGCCCGCGGGCAGCCCCTAATTCGGCTTTGGTTCCATTGACTTATCCCTCCGGAACCTACACTTTGATTTCCCAGTCCCAATCGAAATGCCCGATCCCAAGAACGATAAGAAGCGTCGCCCGATCAAGAACCTGCCGCCCGAGCGTTTTCAGCCGAAGGTGCTGATGATCTGGCTCGCCATCGTCGCGGCGGTGCTGGCGCTGTTTTATCTCAATCCGGGCAAGCTGCCTGCGCCTCAGAGTCTCAAGATCGCTCAGGTCGTTGAGCTCACCCAGGCCGGCCGTGTGGCCGAGGGCATCATCCGCCCTCAGATCACCGGCGGTCGCGATCAGGTGGAAATCACCGGCAAGCTCGTGCCGGATGCCCCCGAGGTCGCCGAGGGTAAGTCCCTCGAGTTCCGTGCCTCCGGTCGCCTGACGGACGCCAACCTCGACGTCCTGCAGCGGTCGAACAAGTACTCCGAGGTTCCGCCCAACACCTTCATGCAGGGCCTGCTGACGAGCATCATCCCGTTCGTCATCATCATCGGTCTGCTCTATTTCCTCTTCGTCCGTCAGCTCCGCCAGGCCGGGCGTGGCGCGCTCAACTTCGGCAAGAGCCGCGCCAAGCTGCTGCAGCGCGATCGCGACAAGATCACGTTCAACGACGTCGCCGGCTGCGATGAGGCCAAGGAGGAGGTCTCCGAGGTTGTCGAGTTCCTCAAGGATCCGAAGAAGTTCCAGAAGATGGGTGGCCGCATCCCGAAGGGCATCCTCATGGTCGGTCCTCCGGGTACGGGTAAGACGCTCCTTGCCAAGGCCGTGGCCGGCGAGGCCGACGTGCCGTTCTTCAGCATCTCCGGTTCCGACTTCGTGGAAATGTTCGTCGGCGTCGGCGCCAGCCGCGTGCGTGACATGTTCGAACAGGGCCGCAAGAACGCCCCCTGCCTGATCTTCATCGACGAAATCGACGCCGTCGGCCGCCAGCGCGGCGCCGGTCTCGGCGGCGGCAACGACGAGCGCGAACAGACGCTCAACTCGCTGCTCGTCGAGATGGACGGCTTCGACACCCAGGAGGGCGTCATCATTATCGCCGCGACCAACCGGCCCGACGTGCTCGACGCCGCGCTGCTGCGCCCGGGCCGCTTTGACCGCCAGATCTACGTCGACCTGCCCGACCTCGCCGGCCGTGAGCAGATCCTCCGCGTGCACGCCCGCAAGATCGCGCTCTCCGAGGAAGTGGACCTCGCCGTCATCGCCCGCGGCACGCCCGGCCTCTCCGGCGCCGAGCTCGCCAACCTGCTCAACGAGTCCGCCCTGCTCGCCGCCCGCCGCAACAAGAAGAAGGTCGACATGCACGACATCGAGGATGCACGCGAGAAGGTGCAGTTCGGTCGTGAACGCCGGCGCATCATGGACGACGAGGACAAGAAGATCGTCGCCTACCATGAGGCCGGTCACGCCCTCGTGGGCGCGGTGGTCGACGACGGCGTCTTCCCCGTCCACAAGGTCACCATCATCCCGCGCGGCCGCTCCCTCGGCAGTACGATGTACATCCCGACCAAGGACACGTACAACTACGCCAAGCGCCGCATGCTCGCCCGCCTCGCCACGCTCTTCGGCGGCCGCATCGCGGAGGAGGTCGTGCTCGGCGACGTCACCAGCGGTGCCTCCGGCGACATCCAGCAGGCGACCAAGCTCGCCCGCAGCATGGTGTGCGACTGGGGCATGAGTTCCCTCGGCCCGATTGCCTACGGAGACAACCACGACACCGTCTTCCTCGGTCGCGAGATTTCCCGCAGCGAGAACTACTCGCAGGAAACCGCGCAGCGGATCGACCGTGAGATCCAGAAGCTGATCGATCAGGAGTATCAGCGCGCCCACAGCATCATCACCGAAAAGCGCACCGCCCTCGACAAGATCGCCGAGGCGCTGCTCGAGTACGAGACGATCGAGGGCAAGCACGTGATGGAAATCATCGAACACGGTGAGATCCGTTCGCCCGTGCACCGCGAGCTTCCGATCGCCAAGCCCGGCGAGAAGCCGGCCGACAAGGACAAGAAGGCCGCCGAGAAGGCTGCCCCGGAAACCTTGGGCGGCACCACCGCTCCGGCTCCGGCTTGAGCCCGGTTCACCGTTCGCTTTCTCTGGCGCGACCTCTTCCGGTCGCGCCTTTTTTTTCACCATGACCGCCTCTCCCCGTTCCCCTTCGCCCGCGTGGCCGGTCTTCACGCTTACCTGCGCTATCGCGGCGATCGTGTTGCACGGGCTGCCGTCGTGGCGGGAGGCGGCCTTCTACCTGCGCGCCGAGATCTTTGCGGGCGAATGCTGGCGGCTCTGGACCGGACATCTGGTGCACTTCACCGGCAGCCATCTCGGCTGGAACCTCGCCATCTTCGTCCCGGCCGGCATCTGGCTGGAACGCCTCGATCCGCGCGGCGCCCGTTGGTTCTTCGTGGCGTGTCCGCTCGCCATCTCCGCCCTGCTGCTCGCCTTCGATCCGTCCTTGCTGCGGTACGGCGGTCTGTCTGGGCTCGCGACCGGCGTGCTCGTGCTGCTCGCCGGTTTGCAACTCGTGCGGCGCGATCCGCGGGAACCGGCGTGGTTCTGGTTTGGTGTGCTCGGCTTGGTCGTGGCCAAGCTGGTCGCCGAGCAGGTTTCCCAATCGCCGCTGCTGGTGGGTGACCTCGGCGGCGCCCGCACCGTGCCGCTCGCCCATGTCGGCGGCACCCTCGCCGCCGCCGTGGCCTGCCTCTGGCGGGCCCGCGCCGTGCGCAACGCGGCTTGAGGGTAGGGACG